>Ga0187892_10000666_pt1 | contig 87214 bp, 63 predicted proteins | sample MA1701073metaG_FD_139345 | JGI IMG/M metagenome (GOLD analysis project Ga0187892, IMG submission 139345) | Bio-ooze microbial communities from a basaltic lava cave in the Kipuka Kanohina Cave System on the Island of Hawaii, USA - MA170107-3 metaG ... | reverse complement strand
GGCAACCAACTCTGTCGTGACTACACGCGGCTTGCCGGCGCGCTCCCAGCGCACGACCACGCCACGGCCGATCCGCTCCGAAAAAAACTTGAAACCGCCGCCAAACCCTCTAACTTGGGCTAGCGGAGCGCGCGTGTCCCGGATCTGCGTCCATCATCCGGTCCGAGAACTTGACTCATTCACAACAAGTCTGACGACCCAAGGAGTCTAGGCTGGGAGCTGTGGTGCAGCCGAGACGGCCGCACCACAACGGCCACGCAAGCGTGGTTCCGAAGAATCGCCCAACGTGTCACGCACCCCCTCGAGCGCGTTTGGCAGTTCGCCCATTGATCGAATAGACTGTCCGGCCCATTGGCCGGCCTGTGGCGACGACGCGGCTACCGGCGGCCATGGGCAAGGAGTCATGGTCAATGCCACGCGATTTCATACTCCCCGACCTGGGCGAGGGCATCCACGAGGCCCAGGTCGTCAAGGTGCTGGTCAATGAGGGCCAGCAGATTAAGGAAGACCAGCCGCTGATGGAGGTCGAGACCGACAAGGCAGCGGTCGAGATTCCGTCGCCGTTCTCCGGGTTGGCCCAGCGGGTTCACGTGAAGGAGGGCCAGACGGTCAACGTCGGCGCCGTGCTGGTGACGTTTGGCGACGGTGACGGCGAAGCTGCAGCCCCGGCCAAGGGTCAGGCGGCCGCGCCAGCGAAGGCCCAAATGGCGGCGCCGGCCAAGCCGCCTGCGGCCCCGAAGGTTGATGGCCGCGCTCAACCAGCGCCTGCGCCAGCGGCCCGCAAACCAGAGCCGGCCCGAGAGCAGCCGGCGGCCGCGCCCGCCGCCCGCAAGACATCTGCGCCCGCGGCGCCCGCGGTTCGAAAGCTGGCTCGCGAACTGGGACTCGACATTGACAGCATACAAGGCAGCGGCCCCGGCGGGCGAGTGACGCAGCAGGACGTTGAAGCGGCCGCCGAGGGTGGCCAGCCCGCCCCGACGCCGTCTCGGGAAGGGCGAGGCCCGGCGCCACAGTCGCGTCCGCAAGCGCCGGCCATGCCGACCGGCGGCACGGTTGCGCCCGACACCTGGGGGCCGACCCGCCGCGTCGCGCTCAGCCAGATCCGCAAGACCATCGCCGCGGCCATGGCCCGCTCGGTCTACACCATTCCGCACGTCACGCACGGCGACGAGGCCGACATCACCGAGCTCGACCGCCTGCGCCGCGGCTACCAGCGCAAGGACGATCCCGGCTCGAAGCTGACGCTCATGCCGTTCGTCATCAAGGCGCTGTGCACGTGCCTGAAGGAGCACCCGATCTTCAACGCCAGCTTCGACGGCGAAGCGAACGAGATCATCTACAAGGAGTACTACAACATCGGCATCGCGGTCGACACGCAGCGCGGCCTGATCGTGCCCAACATCAGGAGCGCCGACCAGATGGGCATCATCGAGCTGTCGGGCGCACTGGCCGTCATCGCCGAGAAGGTGCGGACCAACCAGTTCGCCATCGAAGACCTGCGCGGCGGCACGTTTACGATCACGAACGTCGGCCCGATCGGCGGCACCTGGGCCACGCCGATCATCAACCATCCGGAAGTGGCCATCCTCGGCATGAGCCGGGCCGCCGAGCGGGTCGTGGTGCGCGACGGTAAGTTCGAGGCACGTCTGATCCTGCCGCTGAATCTATCGTTCGACCACCGCGCCACCGACGGCGCGCAGGCCGCCAGGTTCTGCCGAGAAATCATTGGCCTGCTGGAGAACCCGGCCAGGCTACTGCTGTAGGAGGGGTGGTATGGGTGGCATGGCCAAGCGGAGCGCGGCCATGAAGTGCGTCGTCCCTTCGTCATGCCCGCGCTGCGCTTGGGCATGCCACACGAATCGGAAATCGGAAATCGACAATCGGAAATCCCACCATGGTCGTCGGCGAACTCACACAAGAAACGGATTTGCTCATCATCGGTGGCGGGCCGGGCGGCTACTCGGCTGCCTTCTCGGCCGCGGCGCACGGCATCTCGACCACGATCGTCGAGGCCACGCCGGCGCTGGGCGGCACGTGCCTGCACGTCGGCTGCATCCCATCCAAGACGCTGCTGGCCATGGCCGAGGTCATGCACCTGGCCGATGGCGCCAAGCAATACGGCCTGGACTACGCGCCGCCCAAGGTCAACCTCGAAGCCATGCGGGCCTGGAAGAAGCAGGTGGTCGACCGGCTGGCCAAGGGGCTCGAATCGCAGTGCAAGAAGTTCGGCGTCGAGCGGATCAAGGGCAAGGCCGTCTTCGAGGACTCGCGGCACGTGACGATCTCGGGCGGCGACGTGTCGCGCATCAAGTTCAAGCAGGCCATCATTGCCACCGGCTCCGTGCCGATCCGGCTGCGCGGCATCGAGATCGACAGCCCGCGCGTGGTCGATTCGACCGGCGCGCTGGAGCTGAGCGACATTCCCAAGACCCTGCTGGTGATCGGCGGTGGCTACATCGGACTCGAGCTCGGTTCGGTTTACAGCGCTCTGGGCAGCGAAGTGACCGTCGTGGAGATGACCGAGGGCCTGCTGCCCGGCGTCGATACCGACCTGGCCCGTCCGCTGGTCAAGAAGCTCGAGAAGGAGTTCAAGGAAATCCGCCTGAGCACCAAGGTCACCGGCATGAAGAATGGCGACAAGGCCATCGAGGTGCTGTTCGACGGCGCGAACGTACCGAAGACCAAGACGTTCGATCGCGTGCTGGTCTCGGTCGGCCGCAAGCCCAACTCGGCCGACCTGGGCCTGGCCAACACCAAGGTGCAGGTCGACCAGCGCGGCTTCGTTACGATTGATGACCAGCTTCGCACAAACGATCCGAAGATCTTCGCCATTGGCGACGTGGCCGGCGAGCCGATGCTGGCCCATAAGGCCATCCACGAAGGCCGCGTGGCGGCTGATGTAATCGCCGGCAAGGACATCGCCTACGATCGCCGGGCCGTGCCCGCCGTGGTCTTCACCGATCCCGAAATCGCCTGGTGCGGCCTGACCGAGACTCAGGCCAAGGCCCAGAACATCGCCTACGAAGTCAAGAAGGTGCAATGGCCGGCGTCCGGCCGGGCCGTCTCGATCGGCCGCACCGACGGCCTGACCAAGATCCTGTTCGACCCCAAGACGCAGCGAATCCTGGGCATGGGCCTGGTCGGCCCGCACGTGGGCGAAATGATCGCCGAAGGCGTCCTGGCCATGGAGATGGCCGCAACCGCGACTGACATCGCGACGACCATCCATCCGCATCCGACGCTGTCGGAGACGATCGGCGACGCGGCCTTTGCCATGTTGGGCGGCGCGGCTGGGCATTGACGTGTGGCACGGGCATCTTGCCCGTGACCCGTCCCACGGCCTTCCAGGCCGTGGCCGAGCCGTTTTCCAGAATGAGGCACGACGTCGACAAGTTCGCCGCACGATTGCAGGGGCTGGAAGCCCCTGCGACGCTTCACGGGCTGGAAGCCCGTGCCACGTAGCCCCGCAGTCATCGAGCCCTTCCTCGCATGAGCGTGCCTCCATTCATCCGTCTTCTGAGTGAACAGGTTCGTAGTGAGCCCTTGCTTCAGATCGACGACCGCGTCGTCGTCGCCGTTTCCGGCGGGCCGGATTCGATGGCCCTGCTGCACGGGCTGGTCGGCCTGAATCAACACTCCGATTTCCGGCTGCACCTGCACATCGCCCACCTCAACCATCAGCTCCGCGGCGAAGCGGCCGAGCAGGACGCGGCCTTCGTGCAGGCCGCGGCCGATCACCTCGACTTGCCGTGCACCATTGAACGTCGCGACATCCGCGCGATCGCTGAAGGGCACTCGGGCGTCGCCCATCGTGAGCCGCTGCCGGCCGAGGAAGCCACCTGGCTCGGCTATGGCCCAACCGTCGGCGCCGTCGAAGAGGTGGCCCGCAACGAGCGCTATGCTCTGTTCGAGCGCGTAGCCCTGTCGATCGGCGCCGGCGTGGTATGCGTCGGCCATCAGGCGGACGACAACGCGGAGACGATCCTGCACCGCATGGTCCGCGGCACCGGCTTGCGCGGCATCGCCGGCATTCCGGTGCGGCGAGCGCTGCGGCCGGGCAGCGAGATCGTCGTCGTCCGGCCACTGCTGAGGTTTACGCGCCGCAAGCTGCTCGAGTTCCTCGACGAATCCGGCATTCCCCACCGCGAAGACGAGTCCAACGCCTATCCCGCGCCCGACGACATCCTGGCCCGGTCCGGCGGCGGGGGGGTGATCCGCACGCGCAACCTGGTGCGCAACGTGGTCATCCCGCTGCTCGAATCGAAACTGAACCCGCACGTGCGCGAGGCGCTCCTGCGCCTGGCCGAGCAGGCCCGCTGGACGGATGAGTACGTACGCGACACCGCGCAGCGCACGTTCGAGACGGTGCTGGTCAGCCGCGGCGACGGCGAGCTGGTGCTGAGCGCCCGCGGCCTGTCGCGGCGCCATCGCATCGTGCAGGCCGAGCTGGCGCGCCAGGCCATCGCCACGTTCCATCTGGGCGAGCAGGACCTGAGCTTCGCCCACCTGAGCGCCGTCTGCGGGCTGCTGGCCGGGCGGACCAGCGGCAAGCGCGTGCAGCTCCCCGGCGGGCTGACCGTCACCAAGCGCTACGACCGGCTGATCTTCGCCCTGCCCGGCGACGGCCGGCTTCAGCTCCCTGCGGCCGAGATCGGCGTGCACGTCCCCGGCCGCACCGTACTGCCGATCCGCCGCCTGGAGTTGATCTGCGAGATCCTCGATCCCCGGAGCGCGGGCGTCCCCGCCCGCTTGCCGTTAACCGATGCGCCCGACGCCGCATCCGCTGCGCGTCCCGCAGCGGGCAGCGCGGGCAACGCTGGCTCAGCGCCCGTTGCAGAGTCGACCCGCCAGCCGCGCAATCGCTACGACGAATCGATCGACTTCGACACGCTGACGCTGCCGCTGGTCGTCCGCCGCCGCCGCCGCGGCGAGCGCTTCTGGCCGCTGGGCGCGCCGGGCAGCAAGAAGCTGTCCGAGTTCCTGGCCGACGCCAAAGTCGATCCGCTCGAGCGCGACCGGATCGCCGTTCTGTGCGACCAGCTGGGCCCCATCTGGGTCATCGGCCACCGCATCGCCGAGCGCGTCAAACGCACGCCGAAGACCCAGCGCATCCTGCACATCCGCGTCGGCCCGCTGTAGGCGGCTCATGGGTCCGGCACAACCACCACGATCTCAGCAAATCGTTGGAAGTCGCCCGCGTTGAATGTGAGTAGATGCGTCACGCCATGCACCAGCATCACAGCGACCAGCCGGGCGTCGTGCACTTGCTTACCTAAAATGCCGGCGGACGTGTTCAGACGCAACCAGTGCTCGAACACCGCCGGAGTGTCATCCAGAAACTCAAACTGCCCGAGGATCAGATCGACCTCGTCTGCGACGGTAACAGGGTTCCATCCCAATCCGTTGGATGCAACGGACCGCGTGGCTACAGACCAGAATTCGATGATGACCTGTGGCGTAACCGCCAAGTCCTCGCCTTGTTCTGCAAGGCGCGCCATCGTCTCGACCGCCCTGTTATGCTGCAAATCATCAGGGTTGGCTGCCCTGATGAGAAGATTGGAATCGAGCAATTAGCGCGCCATCTACTCGCACAAGTGCTCTCGTCGCAGCGCCCCGTCAGACAAAGATGGCGCAGCAGGGCGAGACCGGCCGGACCACTCGCGCACCGCGACTGCGCGCTCGCTCGGCGACCGGGCCGTCCAGCGGCTACGGTCAGCCTCCGCTCGCCTGAGCGTAAGAATATCGCCCTGCGCACTGACGACGTAGCGTGCGCGCGGACCCGCTCCGTCGAGCAGGTCGGACGGAATCTCTAGCGCACCCCGTTCATTTGTCTCGACGAACCGAACCATGCCAACAGAGCTTACAGCCGGCCTGCCTGACGGGCAATCGTGCAGGCCCGCATGGACGCGCCCGCGTTTTCGGAGTGTGCTTTCATCGGTGCCCAAATTCGGAGCCGACGTTCAAACACGCCCGGTGTCACCCGGAACCTCGAGCCGGCACAAGCATTCTCGATCACCGGCTACAGCAACGCGTCCTGATCGAGGCAGAAATGCTCGGCCAGGACGCGGGTGTGCGTCTTGCTCAGCATCCGTTCGCCGCTCAGGATGCGATGCCCAAGGGGCCCGGTCCCCCAGCAACCGTCCAAGGTCCGACGCACCCAGTCCGTGCTCTGCCATCAGGGCTCGGAGCAGTTCCGCCGGACTCGCGTTGTGCTCGATGGCGTGGCGCTCGGCCTCGTACTTTTCCACGAATGTCGCGATCGCGTCGACGTAGTCGTGCTGGTCGGCGTTCAGGTCAAAACCGGCCATTGCGTCCAGCACGGCCAACGCGTTGCGGTAATCGACCTCGTCGTGCAGCGGCCGGGGCATGAGCTGACCGACCAGCTTCGCGTAGCTCTTCCGAACGCGCTTAGTCGCGGATTCTCTGGTCTGCATAGCTGCTCCTTCCACTCGCTCGGGCGATACTCCTTCACTCATCGCCGCCAGCGATGACCAATGTGACGTGACTCGCGAGGCGAGACTGCGCGCGCCGCAACGCTCCGCCAAACGTCAATCCGTGAACGCGTTCGTGAAGAGCGCGACGTCGGCCAGATTCAACTGCCCATCGCCGCTCAGGTCGGCGTTCACGCCAAACGGACAAGAGCCAATCGAGCAGGCGTACCAGATGGCCCAGTCGGCCAGGTCGACGTCGCCATCGTCATCGAGGTCCGCCAGCAGGTCGGGCGTGTTGTCGTGGCGGAAGACCAGCAGGCCCATCTGCGGCAACACGATGGTCGCCGACTGTCCCATGCCGTCGAGCGGGCCGCCCGAAGCCGAGACCTGGCCGCCGTTGCCCATGCCGTTGCCCTCGTAGACGGCCGCCTGGCTGTTGAGGATCTCGTCCCAGGTGCCCGGCTGCGGGAAGCCGATCGAGTAGCTGGCAAAATTCGAGTTCGAGAAGCTGGCCACGATGACGAGATCGTTGCCGGACGGCGCATCCCAGCGGCGGAACGCGATCACGTTGGCGCCGTCGTTGACGTGGTGCACGTTGACGCTGCCGCGGGCGCGCAGGGCTTCATTCTGTTTGCGGACGTCGATCATGTCCTTGAAGAACTGCACGAACGGCGCGTTGGTGACCCACTTGCTCCAGTCGATGCGCTGGTTGAGCTGGTCCCCGAACGGATTGGTCTCGCGCCACTCACCGCCTTGCAGGAAGAGCGGGATGCCCGGCGCGAACATGGCCAGGCCCTGGCCCAGCTTCGAGCGGCCCTTGGCCCAGATGCTGTTCGGGTTGTTGCTGTCGATCGAGACGGCCAGCCGCTGGCCGCCCGACAGCGCTCCGGCCTCGTCGTGGCTCTCGACGTAGTTGGTCAGGTCGAGCTTGTCGGCATACGCGAAGCTGGCCAGCGCATCGCGCACGGCCAGCATGTTCGGGTTGCCAAAGGCCGCGTCGAAGATGGCCCCGCGCACGTTGTCGTTGAAGGCGTCGTGCCATTGGCTATCGAAGCCGGCGCCGCCCGAGCTGGTGGGCTGCGTAATGCCGAGGTTGTTGGGGAGCTGCTCGGCGATGCAGATGCGGTCGGCGTAGCGGCCATCGATCAGGTCGTTGATCTTCTGCATCAGCGGCCAGCCGCCGTCGTCGCCCTGCGGCGGATACATGAAGGCGGTCGCGTCCACGCGGAAGCCGTCGACGTGGTACTCTTCCAGCCACATGGCCGCGTTGTCGACGTAGTAGTCCTGCACCTGCGGTTTGGAGAAGTCCATCTGCGAGCCCCAGGGTGTGCCTTGGGCCGGATTGCCGAAGTAAATCTGCGTTCCGTCGTAAAGCCACAGGAAGTTGTTGCTGAAGTCGAGGTGGTTGTAAACGACATCGACCAGCACGGCGATGCCGTTCTGGTGGCACTGGTCCACGAGATACTTCAGGTCGTCCGGGTCGCCGTAGGCGCTCTCGATGCCGTAGGGATTGACGACGTTGTAGCCCCACGACAGATCGCTGTTGAACTCGTGCACGGGCATCAGCTCGATCGTGTTGATGCCCAGCTCCAGCAGCTCATCGATGTGGGCGTCAACCACGTCGCGGAACCTGGCCGGATGATTGGGCACGCCATCGTTCAGGCCGCTGAACGAGCCGACGTGCAGCTCGTAGAGGATCATGTCTTCGAAGTCGAGCCGCTGCCAATCGCCGTCGCCCCAGACGTAGGTGTCCGGGTCGATGATGACGGAGTTCTGGAAGCCGCCGACCTGCTGGCGGCCGCGGGCGTCCTGCTTCCACAGGTCGGGGTTGTTGAAAACGTACTTGTACTCCAGCCCGGCCACGGCTCCGGCCACGAACCGCGCCCAGTATTCGCCGGTCTTGGTCATCGGGTGCGCGGTGGTGTTCCAGCCGTTGAACTCGCCGGCCACGCGGGCGGAGAGCGCATTGGGCGCCCACACGCGAAACACGACACCCCCGGCAGCGACCGTGGCCCCCAGCGGCGCATGCTCGAGCGTGGTGAAGTTGAGCGTCCAGCCGTTGCCTACTGGTGCAGCGTCCGTGATGCCGGCGGGGCTGACGTAATCCGTGTCAGTGCCGTCGGTGACTTCCAGGAAATAGCTGATCGTGTTCGCGGCCGTCGACGGAATCTGCACCGTCCAAACGTCGTACGGCCCGTCGTTGTGGCTGAACGTGCCGTTGACAAACACCTCGCTGCCGTCGAAAACGCGAGCGCGGACGGCCGTCAGGTCGAGGTGCCAGCACTTGAGCGAGACCGCAAACGCCTCACCGCCCAGCGGGCACTCCGGCTCGCGGTCGTAGATGGGGTAGTGCGACAAGCCGTTCCACTCGACGTTGTTGTCGGGTGCGGCGGCCAGCGCAAGAATCGATACTGTGACGAGCGACGAGACGAGCATACGACGGACTCCGTGTGCTTCGAGGTTTCCGGGCGAACTTGCCTAACGGCAGCCCTCAAAGGCAGTTCAGTATAGCGAGCAGACGACCGCGAAACCAGCCGTCATTTGCACGATCGTGCGTGAAGCGTGACGTGATGTAGGAAAGGCGGGGCGATCCGTCGCGACGGACATATGCTCGATGGCAACTCCCGCTCAGCCGCTCAGCGCTCCCAGTGCGAGCTAGGGACTGTGCGGACGTGGTCCATGCACTTCGCGAAGGAACTCGACCGGCTTGACGATTCTCAGCTCGGGAAAGTGTTGTGTGAACCAGTGACCCTCGGGAGTGGCGACATCCATCAGCGATAGCAAGTGACGGTCACGACTGACGACGAGCTTGGAATTCGTGGCGAGGGCCAGATTGACGTAGGCGGAGTCCTTGGGATCCGTCGGATGGGTGTATCGTTCCGGCACGTCCGTCACAACCACCGCGTACTCGCAGACGCGCTTCAGGAACGTCTCGACATGCTCGACCGTGATCCCGTGTCGGAGAGGCAACTTGGTTGGAAGCTCGCGGATCTCGTGTAGGACGAATGGTGACAGGTGAAGGATGCAATCGCCGCTCTCGGCGGCGTTCAGGCACTCGCCCGCAGGGCCCTTGGGGTTAATGAGCGCTTGGGTGAATATGACGCAATCGAAGACGACGCGAACAGGTTCGCTGGTCATCGCCCTCGCTCGTCCTGGTTCGCCGCACGCATGGCGTGTTTGATGTCCTCCAGCATGTCGCCGAGCTCGTCGTCGGTCATGCCGCTCTTGAGGAACTCTTGATAGACGGAGCCGCTGATCTCCTCAAGCGTCGGCCGACGAAGGTCACGCTCAACAATGTCGCCAGCCAGTTTGGCCGGGTCCTTGCCGGCCGCCGCCGCTCGCGAACGAAGTCGCGCCTGGGCCTCCTCGGTCAGGGTGATCCTAAGCGTCATTGTCACGTTCATCTCCGGGGCCGTCGAATCCACGTCGATTGTAGGGCCGCCCATAACGCCGGGCAAACTCGGCGCGTGGCGTGCGCGCAAACGCGCGGCATGTGCTAGAATCGAGCCACAGGAGGTGCACGATGCGTCGATCGGAGCGGGTCCTCATCGGGTTGGTTGTCGCTGTGCCGCTCATCGCCGCGCGGCTGGGGCAGGCGGGCGTCTCCATCGAAGATCTGGGCGGCGACCAGTTCCGCGTCACAGTCACGTACGCCGCGCCCGCCGACACGAAGACCGTGCATCTGGCCGGCTCGTTCAACGACTGGAGCATGACCCAGACGCCCATGATCGGCCCCGACGCCGACGGCCGCTTCGTCGCCGAACTCGTGCTGCCGAAGGGCGAGCATGAATACAAGTTCGTCGTTGACGGCTCGCGTTGGGAACCGGACCCGGACAACCCCGAGAAGGTCCCACCGTATTCCAACGCCATCCTGCGACTCGGCGTAGGCGAAGATCGGCGCAGAGCCGCGCGGCTCAGCCCTATCGACATGGCCCGACGCACCGAACATCCGCCGGAGTTCGCGAAGTTCCTGGGTTCAATTGGCAACATTGCCAAGTACGGAGCTTCCAACCAATACGACGCTGCCGAGGACCTGCTGGGTGCCAAACGATTCCCATGGATCGAAGGTGACGCGGTCTGCTTTCTCCTCATGAAGCACGGTGCCGAGCATCCGCTGGTGACGATCGTCGGCAGTGGATTTCGAACGGGCTACCTGATGGATCGCGTGACGGACGGCTTCGGCTTCTATGCGCTGTCGCTTCGACGCAGCGATATTCCCCCAAACGCCGCTTACCAGCTTGAATTCGAGCGCGGGGGTAAGACGGAGCGCATCATCGATCCTCGGGCGCACACGGTCACGACGCGTAACGGCCAGCCAAAGGGCGTGATCGCAGCGCCCGACCCGAAGAAGGGCTGCGTCCACTTGTTGACCGATGTGGCCTCGAGTGGACCAGCAACCCGGTCGCGCAACATTTACGTCTACCTGCCCCCCGGGTACGACGCCAACCAGACGGAGCGATACCCCGTGCTCTACGCGCACGACGGCCAGAACTTGTGGGACGACCCGACCGAACCGTTCGGTCACGGCGGCTGGCAGCTCAACGCGACGGCCGATCGGCTGATCGCCGAGGGCAAGGTTCGACCGTTCATCGCCGTCGGCATTCCCAACTCGCCCGAACGCATGAAGGAGTACGGGCCGGGCGGTTCGATCGTTGACGACGCCGACCACGCTTACCTGCGATACATGCTGAGTGACGTGAGGCCGCTCGTCGATCAGCGCTTCCGCACAAGCAACAGCCCGAAAGATACGGCGATCATGGGTTCCAGTATGGGCGGGATCATCTCGCTGCAGGCAGCCCTACTCCACCCTGATGTGTTCGGCGCAGCCGCCTGCCTTTCACCCGCGTTTCAGTTCAAGGACGCGGACGGCAAGACCTATTCCGACTTGGTTGAGAAGGTTGGCTACGCACCGGTGCGGCTCTACATCGACCACGGCACGGCCGGCACCATGCAGGACGGCGCCCCGGCCACGGAAGCCATGGTTAAGCTCCTGCGAAAAACGGGATGGCAGGACGGCAGGGACCTGGAGTACTTCGTCGACACCGGCGCCGACCATAACGAGCGTGCCTGGCGCGCCCGTCTGGAGCGCCCGCTGCAGTTCTTGTTTTCCGTTCGGCCGACTCAGGCCGCGCCGTGACGTTGGGTCGGCTGTGTTCGCAGTTCCTTAATCGCTCGGCGGAATTCGCCGCTCAGCGATTAGTGTGAGCTGCGCGCCCTGCGACGAAGTGACGGTTGTCACAACGATCGGACGCGCGAGCCGGATTTTCACACCGGTCGTGGGCCACTGCCGACGGCTGTCGAGGTCTGCCAGAAGCCGCTCGTCAATCGAAGGAGATGCAACGCGCGCTCGGTCCGGTTCCGGGGTCGTCAGCGGCGGCGACTCCGAGCGAGGATTGCACGCCATCAACGCGAGTGCGGGCGCCACCGACAGTAATCGAGCGACAGAGTTCATACAGCCCTCCTGATCGGCTGAATTACGGCGCCAAGCCCATGCGTCTCACAAAGTTGTCCAATTTCTGCTCAAGCTCGTCCAGCATCGGCGTCAAAGCGACGTCGACCTCGACCAGGAGATCGTGGATGCGAGGATCTTTGTCATCCCATGAATTGATCACGTCATTCCGCGCCTCGAACGATGGGAGTGCGTCCGCCGGGAACAACGCGCTCACGCGTTCGACTTGGTGCGTAACGTCGTGTGCGCCGAGCTGCTCCAGTGCAGCCATACAGTCTGGGAGCGTGTCCGCGTCTGCGTTGTAATAGAGGCTGATCAGCCCGCCGTTGTTCGTCCCGTCGATGAGCGCCCGGACATTCAGCCAGATCTTCTCGTCTGGGGTCAGCGCGGCATAGCCCTCTTGCGACCACTTGTCACATAGAGCGTGCCAGGCAGGCATCCAGTGAGGTAGCTCCATACACGTCGCTCGCTTAACCCCTTTACGCGTGCCCGCCTATGCGTCCGGCGCGGGAAGGCCAATCTTCGCAACAAAGTCCGCCATCGTGTCGGCGATCCGTTTTGCGCTGCCCTCGCCGGCGATGCAGTCGATCATGACGATCGGCAAGGGTGATCGCTCGCGCAGATCGAAGGCAATCGCTTCCAAGCCGCCATTATGCCCAAAGAGCCAGAACGCGGCGAAGGCCCCGTCGTTGTGGCAGAGCTCGTTGCGTTCGACGGCCCGCTCGATCGGGTCGAGCCAGAACAGGAGCGGTGGCGCCTCAATCTCGCCGTAGCCGCCATTGCAGAAGCGAAGCAACTCGAGGTACTCGGCGGGAAACTCGAACGGCGCTGACGCGCACAGCCTGGCGATGGCCGCTTCGTCCGCCGGCGGATTCGGCGTCCAAAGTCGACCTGGCTCGGAGAGCGTGGTTGCAATTCGCCCGCCCATACGGACCGTCCGATCAAGCGTTGCTCACTGTAGCCCGGTCAAGACCGAACTGTCGTGCGGTCTCGATCTCCCATGCGATGAACTCTGGTGCGTGGAATCCGTACCGCTCCCTGAAGCTGACGGTCTCGAACCACATGAGCTCCGCATAACACTGCATGAGCGTGCAAGCCCTCATTCCCTGCCCACGAGCGATGTAGTCCTTGATCGCGCCCAGGAGGATCGGGTAGTCGTCGTTGGTTTTCGTGCCTCCGAAGCGGAACCGAAGCCGCGTCCGTGCTTCCCAGATCGGGTCGTCGGCGAGCGACGGTGGGCACTCGTCCTGCCGTGCCAGCCAATGGAGCACCTTTGCGTCTGCCCCGCCAAAGCAAGGCGGCGATATGAGCGATTGCAGGGCGGCTTCGATGGCCGCCGAGGTTTGTTGAAGCCGGCGATATTGATTGCACAGGAGGGCGGAAGCTGCGCCGTACTCAGGCAGGCGTAGCAGAGCGGCGCGTAGCTCGGTAGCGGCGCGCTCGGGCGCTTGCTCCCGCGCTGCCTGCCGAGCCCGTTCGACGCGCACGGCCGGCGAATCGGGGTCTTCGTCGTGGGCCGGCTGGCCTACCCAGCGACCCGTGCCATTGGCGTCCGCCCTCTGCAGGAAGCGATCCAGGCACGAGAAGGCCGGATCCATCGCATGTCCGTCATGTTGCGTCTCAGCCACGATCGGCTCCTCGCCTTCGCGGCCGATCGGCCAATAGAGCCCGTACTCATCGCCGTTGCCCAAGTCGCACTCACGAAAGGGACGGAACCCGAGCGGCGGATACGGGTGCTCGTAATTGCAGTCGAGCAGCGAGGCGCGGTGGAGGTTCGCTGGTTGCCGCATTGCCCAGATCAGACGTAGCGTACGTTCATTCGGGTAATGGTGGTACACGTCGCGACGTTTGTCCACATCGCCGTCAATCCCGCGGCCAAGTTCGCTCTGGTTTCAGGCCGAGTTGCCATTCGACATACTCGGCGGGCGGGTCAGCGATGTCGATGACGTGCTCCGGCCCGAACGGGACTTCCGCGCCAAAGCAGAGGTACGCCCGGCCGCTGTGCTCGAGCGTGGCTGGCGGGTTGTCGAGGATGCCGATGTACAGGTCACCCACTCGCTCCGATACAATGACCCACATCCGCTCTCCCATCGCGCAGATGGTCCCATCCTTGTCTTCGGACTCAATCTCGAGGATCAGACGGGCCGCTTGGTCTCGCCGCAGCCCGCGACGAGCTTCGACCGGCGGAATCCAGAACGTGTCTGGGTGGGCAGCGCGTGATGCTTCACCCGAGAGGAGCGTCCAGAAATCGCGTTCAAGCACGGGTAGTCGCACTACGCGGCCCTCTGCCGAAGACTCATCGCTTGGTTCGAGGGATACGGCGTCACCCAGGTGCCCAAAATATCCGGGAGAGAGTGGCGATATTCTCCGGAACCCACAGGGGCCCCTATTGCGAGAGGATATGCGATTCGGACGCCAGACGCGCTACGATACCGGGTGCATGTCCGGTCTTGCGCGGCAGTTCGAACATCTTCGCCCGGAAGGGCGGACGACCGTTGCCAGGGCCTTCAGGCCCGCTGGCCGGCCTTCCTTCCCTCTTCCCGCCCGGAGGGCGGACGAACGCTTGCTATCCCGGCATTCGCCCGCCCTCCGGGCGGAGGAAAATAGATAAGCGCCTTCCAGGGACTGAAGTCCCTGGCAACGACCGCGCGCCCTACGGGCGAACGGCAGACACATCCTCCTGCCTTTGGCGGGCCGCAAGACCGGACATGCACCCTACGATACCAGTCTCAGGCTGAGTACACACTTGGCGATCACGCGGCGGCGACCCGCTCCGGTGAGCAGTCATCGACCGGGCTGGAGTCGATGGGTCGCACGCCGCGCTCGAAGTTCGCCTGTCGCGCTGCGAGGTTGTGATCGCGAGCTGGCCGCACGACGCACGGGACTGTGCCGTCCTGCGCCTCTGGCGACCGGTCGACGACGTAGCCCGTAATTCGCCGGTCTCAACTGGCCTATCGCTTCGCTTCCGCTTCTGACGGCGCCATTCTGCCGGACAAACTGTCGCGATCAACCGGCCGTTTGTGCCACGACGGTCCACTCCTGCCCCGGATACGCGGATGGCACACTTCGTGCTTGACGCACCCTTGGTGCCGTTTTTTGAAAGGAGCGAGTCATGAAAGTGCGACTACTGATGACGGCAGGACTCACGGCCGCGCTGGCTCTTGGCGCCGGGCCGTTCGGATGTGCCCGTTCGGAACGCAATGCGTCCGCCGATGGCATCGATCAATCGCGCGAGCAGCCGCGTGAATCGAGACCCATGCTGGTGACCGGGCGGGATGGTCGGGCGTTCGAGGAGACGACGTACCAGCCCAGACACCGACCGGAGATGGACGGCCGACTGCCGATGAGCGCAGGCGTCGGAGCGACGACCGTTGAGGAGCAGCGTAGCCGCGTGACGGCTGTGATGGCGGAAGCGCCGCCGCTAACGCTGATCGCGACGCCGCCGTACGAGCCTCGGAATGGTGAATTCTGGGTAGCCGGACATTGGCGTCCCGATGGGGACGACTACGTTTGGGAACCGGGGCGCATCGAGCAGGACCGCCCGGGCCGGCTGTTCGTCCCGGCCAACCTGGTGCAAACCGAACGCGGTTGGGAGTACACGCCCGAGTACTGGCGATAGGACCTAGGATCGCCCGGGTCGGGCGCTGCTCGGCCGTGTGACTACAAGGGGGCGCGGTCCGCTCGGGACCAGGTTCCGAGCGGGCCGCGCTGGGAGCGGTCGACCGGCCGCGAGTCCCGGTACGAGCGGTTCGACACGCCACTATGAATTCGGAGAGTGTTCGGCTACAATGAGGGGATGCCGCTCACCGGGTTCCATCCCACGGTGGTCGCGTGGTTCACCAGCCAGTTGGGCGAGCCGACGGCCCCGCAGCGCGACGGCTGGCCGCACATCCGGGCCGGCCGCCATACGCTCATCGCCGCGCCGACCGGCTCCGGCAAGACTTTGGCGGCGTTCCTGTCTGCCATCGATGGCTTGCTGCGCGAAGGACCGGACCTGCCCGACGAAACGCGTGTGCTGTATGTCTCGCCGCTGAAGGCCCTCAGCAACGACGTGCAGAAGAACCTGCAGGAGCCGCTGCGGCAGATCCGCGAGCTGAACATCTTCCTGCCCGATGTGCGCGTGCTGGTGCGGACCGGCGATACGCCGGCCAGCCAGCGCAGCGCCATGGGCCGCAAGCCGCCGCACATTCTCGTCACCACGCCCGAGTCGCTCTACATCCTGCTCACCAGCGCCAGCGGGCGCAACATGCTGCGCACCGTGCGGACGGTCATCGTGGACGAGATTCATGCCCTGGCCCGCGACAAGCGCGGGGCGCACCTGGCGTTGTCGCTGGAGCGGCTCGAAGCGCTCGTGCGGAGTCCGCGCTCAGAGACCGCCGGTGTACCGCAGACCTCCAGGTCTGCGAGTGCCACGGCTGATTCGCCACGTGAGGCATGCCCAAGCGAAGCGCGGGCATGCGCGCCGCCGAGCATGGCCGCGCTGACGCTTGGCCATGCCACCCCCGCGGCTTCTGCGGTCGGCGGGTCGCGGTCAGAGACCGCTCCTACGGTGCAACGGATCGGGCTGTCGGCCACGCAGAAGCCGATCGAGGACGTGGCCCGATTCCTGGTCGGCGTTGGTCGCGAATGTGCGACCGTGGACGTCGGCCATCGCCGCCAGCTCGATCTGGCCATCGAGACGCCGCGCTCACCGCTGTCGCCCGTGTGCGCTCACGAGGTTTGGGAGGAAATCTACGAGCGGATGGCCGATTTGATCGGGCAGCACCGCACCACGCTCGTGTTCGTCAACACGCGCAAGCTGGCCGAACGCATAGCCGCCCGGCTCACCACGATCCTGGGCGAGGACCAGGTCACCTGCCATCACGGCAGCATGTCGCGCCCGCGCCGGCTCAGTGCCGAGCAGCGCCTCAAGAACGGGCAGCTTAAGGCATTGGTCGCAACCGCCTCGCTCGAGCTGGGCATCGACATTGGCGACGTCGATCTGGCCATTCAGATTGGCTCGAGCCGGTCGATCGCGACGTTTCTGCAGCGCGTCGGGCGGGCGGGCCACTCGCTGAGCCGCATTCCCAAGGGCCGGCTGTTCCCGCTGACCATCGACGAGCTGGTCGAGGCCGCGGCCGTGCTTCGGGCGGTGGGCCGCGGCGAGCTCGATCGTACGCCACACCCGCGGGCGCCGCTGGACATTCTCGCGCAGCAGATTGTCGCCGCCTGCGTCCCCGAGCCTTGGGGCGAGCAAGAACTGTTCGAGACGTTCCAGCGTTCATGGCCATATCGTGAGCTGACGCGCGGCGATTTCGACGCCGTGGTCGGCCTGCACACCGAAGGCCGGCGCGGTCTGTTGCATCGCGACGGCGTGGGCCACCGGCTGCTGGCCCGCAAGCGTGCCCGCATCACGGCCGTCACCTGCGGCGGGGCCATTCCCGACGTGGCCGACTATCAGGTGCTCATGGAGCCTGCGGGCACGCAAGTCGGCACCCTCAACGAGGACTTCGCCATCGAGTCGAACGTGGGCGACATCTTCCAGTTGGGTAATACGTCGTGGCGGATTCTCAAGATCGAGCCGGGCATCGTCCGCGTGGCCGACGCGAAGGGTCAGCCGCCGACGCTGCCGTTCTGGCTGGGCGAGGCCCCTGGCCGTACGCCGGAGCTGTCGGCCGCCATCGGGGAAATACGCGAGACGTCGCGTGATGTCGCGTCGCTGGCGCCCGAGACGGGCGCCAACGCGTCGGCCGCGCAGCAGATCGTCGACTATTTCGAAGCCGGCCGGCGGGCGCTCGGGACCGTGCCCACGCATCGCCGCGTCGTGCTCGAACGCTTCTTCGACGAGAGCGGCGGGCAGCAGCTTGTGCTGCACGCGCTCTTCGGCGGGCGGATTAACCGGGCGTGGGGCCTGGCGCTGCGCAAGCGATTCTGCCGCGGCTTTGGCTTCGAGCTGCAGGCGGCCGCCAACGAAGAGTCGATCGTGCTCTCGCTCGGCACGCAGCACAGCTTCGCGCTGGCCGACGTGTTCGATTTCCTGCAGGCCGCCACCGCTCGCGACGTGCTGATCCAGGCCCTTCTGGCTACGCCGATGTTCGAGGCCCGCTGGCGCTGGAACGCGACGCGCTCGCTGCTCATCGAGCGCTTCGAGGGCGGCAAGCGCGTGCGGGCGCCGCTGATCCGCATGAGGGCCAACGACCTGTTGGCCACGGCGTTTCCCCAGGCGGTGGCCTGTCCCGAGAACCTGCCGGGCGGCGACCTGCCGGTGCCGATGGAGCATCCGCTGGTGCGTCAGACGATCGAAGACTGCCTGCACGAGGCCATGGACATCGACGGCTTCCTCGACGTGCTGCGCGACTTGCACGACGGGCGCATCGAGCGCGTCGCCATCGACACGCCCGAGCCGTCGGCGTTTGCCGGCGGCATCCTCAACGCCCTGCCCTACAGCTTCCTCGACGATGCCCCGCTCGAAGAGCGCCGCACGCAGGCCGTTATCGCGCGCCGCGGCCTGGATACGCGCACGGCCGACGAACTGGGCGCCCTGTCGCCCGAGGCCGTCGCCCGCGTGTGCGAAGAGGCCTGGCCCCATCCGGACTCCGCTGAGGAAGTGCATGAGGCGCTGCTGTGGATGGGCTACGTCACGGAGCAGGAGGCCGAACCGTGGCGGGTCTGGATCGACGAGTTGGCCGCTGCCGGCCGCGTCATGCGCGACGCCGATCGCTGGTTCGCGGCCGAGTCCGCGCGCGATCCGAAGCTTGTGCTGCGCGGCCGCCTGGAAGCGCTCGGGCCCGTCTTCGCAGAAGCGGACGCCCTGATTCCCGCAAGCCCCGCCGCGCAAATCGGAAATCGGAAACACTTGGCGCCGGGCAGTGGCGACAAGGGCGGGTCTGAAATCGGAAATCTGAAATCTGAAATCGACAATCTCCCCTTCCACCTGGCCGAGCTCGAGCACGAAGGCGTGGTGATGCGGACGCGCGTCGCCGGCCGCGAAGCCTGGTGCGAACGGCGCCTGCTGGCCCGCATCCATCGCTACACGCTCGACCGGCTGCGCAGCGAGATCGAGCCGGTCAGCGCCGCCGAGTTCCTGCGTTTTCTGGCCTGCTGGCAGCACGTCGATGCGGAATATCGCCTCGAAGGTCCGCGGGGCGTGGCCGAGGTGGTGCGCCAGCTTGCCGGCTTCGAGATTCCGGCCGCCCGCTGGGAATCGAGCGTGCTGCCGTCGCGCGTCCGCGACTTCCGCCGCGAGTGGCTCGACGAGCTCTCGCTATTGGGCGAAGTCGCCTGGGGACGCCTGTGGGGCAGCGGGGCCAGCCCCGTCCGCACGACACCCACCTGCCTGTTGCCACGCGACGATCTGGAGACGTGGTTGTCGCTGGCAAAGCCGCCGGCCGCGAGCGACTTGTTCGCCCCGGCCGCCGAAGTCCTCGACGCGCTGCGCGCCCGCGGCGCCATGTTCCTGCAGGAAATCCAGCGCGTCACGAACCTGCTGCCGGCGCATCTGGAGATGGGCCTGGCCGAGTTGATCGCGCGCGGCCTGATCACGTGTGACTCGTTCGCCGGCCTGCGACAACTCATCGCCCCGCGCTCGCGCCGCCGCACGCGCGCCCGCCCGATCGGCCGCTGGAGCCTGTTCCGCACAACGGTACCGCAGGTCTCCAGATCTGCGACCGATGTACCGCAGATCTCCAGATATGCGCGTGATGTACCGCGGGTCTCCAGACCTGCGCGTGCTGTACCGCAGATCTCCAGATCTGCGAGTGACACGGGGCCGGAATTCCCGCGCCCAGCCTCACTCGAGCGAACCGATCAGACGACCGCGCCTCCGGATGCGGCCGAGTTCATCGCCCGGCAACTCCTGTCGCGGACGGGCGTCGTTTTCCGCCGAACGCTGCTGCGCGAGAAGCAGCCGCTGCCGTGGTACGAGTTGCTGCGCATCTACCGCCGCCTCGAGATGCGTGGTGAAGTCCGCGGCGGCCGCTTCGTCGCCGGCTTCTCCGGCGAACAATACGCCCTGCCGGAAGCCGTCGAACTGCTGCGAAAGATCCGCCGCATCGCCCCGCGCCCCGTCCTAACCGTCCTCGCCGCCGACCCGCTCAACTTCCAAGGCATCCTGACGCCGGCAGCCCGTGTCGCCTCCGCGTCGCGCGCCCGAGTCGCCGTGGGATAGATGGACGCAGAGGCGCTGGGGGCGCTGAGGAACAAATCAATCAAAAGAGCATCCCCTCAGCGTCCGCTGCGCCTCCGAGTCCTCAATTCGCGGCCGCGCACAGCGTTATGGACACTGCGCGACGCTCACGCCGTTGAACGGCTGCGTCGTGTTCGTGCCGTTCAAGAGCTGCACGAGCCGCAACAAATCCTGCGAGTCGACCGGCGTCGCACCAGTGCTGCGGTTCAGGTTGTAGCGGGCCAGGTTGGCGGGCAGGTTCGCGCTGCCGTTATTGAGTGCCTGAATCAGCCCCAGAAGATCCTGTGGGTTGGCGGCCGCGTCCATGGTCAGGTTGCCGGGCTGGGACTGATACTGCAGCTTCGCGCCTGGCACCGTGCCGGCGAACGTGAGCGTGCTGCACTGCAGTGGTGGAATGACGCCGCTCAGCGATATCGTGTAGGTGCTCCCGCTGCCACTGACACCAGTGACCGTCGGACATGCGTACAGGGGCGCGCCGCCCGTGCAGCTCACGCTGATGTTGGCCGGCGTCGGCGCCGGCGAGGGCGTACCGGTAAACGTCACGCTGATCTGCGCGTACTGAACCCCGCCTTGCGCGGCGCTGCCCGCGCCGCCGATGCCGGCCGTCAGTGCAGCGGTCGTACCCGTATCCAGCACGTCGCGGAACGGCTGTATGCCAGCCAGGTAGGGGTTATCCGTCGGCGGATTGGCGGCGACGATGTCCACGAGGGCCGCGACCGTCACGGTCACATCGCTGCAAGCCAGGCTGGTGCAGCCGGTCGACGTATAGCGCTGTCGGGCGTAGTAGGGCGTGGTGGTCGTGGGTGATACGGTGATGGACGCGTCGGTGCCGATGAACGTCCCGCCGCAGCTACCGGTGTACCAGTCGATCGTCGCGAACGCCCCGGCCAGGCCGGTGACGGTCAGCGTCGATGGCTGTCCCGCGATGATCGTGGCCGGGCTGGCGGTGGGCGGGTTGGGCGTCGGCGGCAGCGGCGCCACCGACACGAGCACGGATGAACAGCTCGAGCTCGTGCAACCGGTAAGCGGATTCCGCACTCGGGCGTAGTAGTAGGCACTCGGCGCGGTCGGGCTCACCACGATGGACGTTCCCGTCCCGATCAGCGTGTTGCCGCAGCCACCGGTGTACCAGTCGATCACGTCGCCGGGCAGAGCCAGCGCGTCGAGCGACGCGCTGAGCGTGGTCGAGTCTCCGGGACAGACCGACGGCGGATTGGCCTGCACATTGGCCGGCGCATTCATGGTCACCAGCGTCCAGATCAATGGGAAGCTTCCGGTAGCGCCGTTGACCCCGGAGACGCGGATCAGGTAGGGAACACCGCCCCGCACGGGAACACGCAAGCAGGACTTGTTGGTGCCCGAGCAGCTTCCGAACAGGGCGTCCGCGCAGTTGTTGTTGCAAGCGACTTCCGCGGCGGCCGACGCGGGGCAACTTCCCTGGTACACCGACAGGATCGTATTGTAGCTGGCCGAGCAGGTGTTGAGCCACAGTTGGCTGCAATAGGGCGGTGTGTAGACGTACCAGACGTCCGGAGAAGCGCTGGACGCCCCGCAACTGGCCGTGCCGTCGTTGGTCGCCAGCGCGGTCGACACGGTCGGCGCCGTGCCGCCCGCGCCGGTCAGCACGATGGCATCCTGGCACAAGTCGTTGGCGGGTGTCTGTTGGCAGTCCGGCCCCTGGACGTACAGGATGAACGGCCCGCCGGCGGCCGTGACCTTGGAGCCGACTCGGACCCAATAGTTGGTCGCGGCCGTGACCGGGACATTCAGGAGCGAAGACTGCGATCCGCAGGCATTGTCGTTGCAGGCGCCGGCGATCTGGTTGGCGGCCGTGCCGGGGCTCCCAGTATGGATGGATAGCACCGTATCGACCGTCGTGTAACTGCACGTCTGGATACTGAGCGTGCCACTGGACGACGGCACACAACGATACCACACGTCGCGGCCGACGCTGGCGCAGCTCGACGACGCGCCGGCGCTGGCCGTGGCCAGCGAGTTGTCGCCGACGACATAGAGCGCGCCGAAGCTGGTGGGGCAGATCACTTCGGCGTCGGCACACTCGTCGTTGGGCGGCGGACCCGGCGGGCCGCAGGGCGGGCCGGTGACGGTCAACGTGAAATTCCCTCCGGCCGTGTTCCCGAACGACGCGACGCGGATGAGATAGGTGATGCCGCCGACCACGTCGGCGCTGATGGTCGCATCGTCTCCACAAGTGGCCGCGTCGTTCAAGCAGGTGAGCTGGTTCGAAGCCGTCGCCGGGCAAGTGGCATAGTGCAGCGACAGCACTGTGTTCACCGCGCTGCTGCCGCAGGTGCTGGCGGTCATGTAGCCCGTGGCGGCCGGCGTGTAGCGGTACCAGACGTCTTTGCTGGTCGACGAGGCGCACAACGTCGTCACGGCGCCGTCGGTGTTGGCCGTGCTGTTATTGCCCGTGACAGTGATGGAGCCAGTGGTCGGCGATGGACAGATGTCGGCCGCGCCGGCGCACGCGTCGTTGGTGCTGAATCCGAGGGTCAACGTGAAACTGCCCGAAGTGAGCGGGCTCGCATCGGCGACCCGTATCCAGTAGGTCGAGCCGGAAGTCACGGCCAAGGACACGCACGAGGCGTTGCCGCCACAGGGCGACCCGCCGCAGTTATTGTTGCAGGCCACCTGGTTTCCGGGCGTGGCGGGGCAGCCGGTGTGGACGGTGATCACGGTGTCGAATGCCGTCCCACAGGTGTTGATGCCCAGGTTGCCGGCCGCACTGGCCGTGTACCGGTACCAGACGTCGCGCGTCGAGCCGGACGTGCCGCCGCAGCCGGCAATAGATGCGTCAGGCGTCGCGCCATAGGTCGAGAAGCCCGCTCCGGAATATGTGCCCGGCGACAGCGGCGTGGCGTTCGAGCAGTCGTCGTTGGCCGGACAAGCCGGGCCGCTCACACTCAGAATAAAGCTGCCCTGCGGCGTATTGCCGAACGAAGCCACGCGGATGTAGACCGTCTCACCGGACACCACCGATTTCGACACGCTGGGCTCGATGTTCCCCGGTCCACAGCCGTCGAACGCACAGGCGTACTGAACTTGGCCGACGCTGGGACAACTGTCGTGCAGCGAGAGCACCCCATAGATCCCTTGTCCTGGGCTACACATATTGACGCCCAGAGTTCCCGGGCCGGAGGCCGTGTAGTAATACCACACGTCGCTGTTGTTGCCCATGTTGACGGTGCAGGCCGGGTTGATCGTGCCATCCGGCGGGTAGAACGCGCTGGCGTTCGTTCCGTTGACGGTGGTGCTTCCGCCCGGCAGGCAGATGCGTTCGGCATTCGGGCAGAGGTCGTTACCGACCTGGGCCTTCGCCCCGATCGGCGCGGCGGCCAAGCATAGGGCCGTCAGCCCGCCCACCAGCCTCGAAATGACGTCGGTCGTGGTCCATTTGCCGTCAGCGGACGAATAGGTACACATCGCCGGGCTCCCTTTGTGGCCTGCCAGCCAATCGACCATCGACGGCCGGCAGTCACGTAGTTCCTAAGGGCAGATCGCGCGGCGTGTGCCCACCGAAGAATGCGCCGGACTTCATGGCTTGTAGCCGACTCGACCGCAGACGTTCTGGTCGCGTGTTTGCACTGAGATTGCGTCTGCTGCGACTTGCCGACCAGAGACTGCGCCACGTGCTGAATACCGAAGGCGAACGGGCGCGCACCGCTACGCCTGCGCACTCAGACCAGGACGCCTGCGGGACATCCGAGTCGTTCCTATGGGCACGGCGCCAGGGGCGCGCCGTTGAACGACTGTGTGGTGTTGACGCCGTTCAGGAGCTGCACGAGCCGCAACAAATCTTGCGAGTCGACCGGGTTCGGGCCGGTGCTGCGGTTCAGGTTGTAGCGAGCCACGTTGCCCGGGCTGCTCGCGCTGCCGTTCTGGATGGCCGCGATCAGCGTCAACAGATCCTGCGCGTTCGCGGCGGCGTTCATGCTCACGTTGCCGGGCTGCGACTGGTACTGCAGCTTCACGCCCGGGGCCGTGCCGGCAAAAGTCAGCGTCGTGCATTGCAGCGGTGGGATCACGCCGCTCAGCGAGACCGTGTAGGAACTCCCGCCGCCGCTGACGGTCGTCACGGTTGGACAGACGTAGAGCGGCACGCCGCCGGTGCAGCTCACGCTGATGTTGGCGGGTGTGGGCGGTGGCGAGGGCGGACCGCTGAACGTGACGCTGATCGGCGCGTACTGGACCCCGCCCTGCGGCGCGGTGCCGGTGCCGCCGACCCCGGCCGTCAGCGAGGTTGTCGAGCCCGTGTCCAGCACGTCCAGGAATGGCGCGCCGAGCACGAGTGAATATGGATTGTAGTTCGGCGGGTTGGCCGACACGATGGTGACCGATGAGTTGACCGTTACGGTCACGTTGCTGCACGTCGGGCTCAAACAGCCCGAGACGCTGTCGATTTGGGCGGCGTAGTAGGTCGTGGTCACGGCCGGCGTGACGGTGATCGACGGCCCGAGACCGACCAGTGGGCCGCCGCAGCTTCCCGTGTACCACTCGAACGTGAACCCAGGCGACGGATTGGGGATGGTCAGGGTCGAAGATTGTCCGGCGGTGATGGCCGGCGGCGAGGCCGTGGGCGTGGCCGGCGCGGGCGGGATCGGGCCTGCGGCGATCTGCACCGAATTACAAGCGCCGTTGGCGCAGCCGGTCGTCAGGTTGCGTGCCCGCGCGTAGTACGTCGTTTGCACGGTCGGGCTGACCACCAGTGATGTCCCCGATCCGACCAGCGTCGTGCCGCAGCCGCCGGTGAACCAGTCGACGGTCTCGCCGGCCTGCACCGTGGCTGAAAGCGTGCTCGAGCCGCCACCGCACAGATTGCTCGGATTGGCCTGCATGTTCACCGGCGCATTCAAGGACCAGAGCGCCCAGTCCAGATAGAACGTACCGGTTCCCGGGCTGCCCGTCGCGACGCGGATGAGGTACGGCACGCCAGCCTGCACGGGGACGCTTAAGCACGAGAGCGTCGTTCCCGAGCACGGGAAGCTCGCATCGGCGCAGTTCTCGTTGCAGGCGAGTTGGCTGCTGGCTGTGCCCGGACAGGTGCCCGAGTGGACCGACAGCGTCGTATCCAAGTTGGGGCCGCACGTATCGACCCGCAGCGTGCCGCAGCTCGGCGGCGTGTAGCTGTACCAGACATCGAACGGGAAGTTGCCCGGGCCTCCCAGGCTTGGGCAGCTCACCGACCCGTCGCTGGTTGCGAACGCCGTCGTGCCGCTCAGTGACCCGCTCGTGCCGGTGATGACCTCGGCGCTCGGGCACAGATCATTCAGCGGCGTCTGCTGACAACTCGGGGCCAGCGTGTAGAGAATGAACGGTCCGCCGGCGGCGCCACCGGCCGAGCCGACGCGAATCCAGTAGTTCGTCCCGGCGATCACGGACAGGTTGAGCGATGACTGATCGCCGCAGCCATCGTCATTGCAGGCGCCGGCCACCTGGTTAGCGGTGGTGCCGGGGCAGCCGGTATGGACGCTCAGCACTGTATCGACCGTGCTGTAGCTGCACGTCTGCATGTTCAGCATGCCGCTCGTTGCCGGCACGTAGTGATACCAGACGTCGCGGCCAACCGCGCTACAGCTCGACGAGGCCCCGGCGCTGTTCGTGGCGAGACTATTGTCGCCGACGACGTAGAACGGTGCAGTCGTACCGGTGCACAGTACCTGGGCGTTGGCGCACTCGTCGTTGGGCGGCGGCCCGGGCGGACCGCAGGGCGGACCGGTCAGCGTCAGGGCGAATGCTCCGCCGGCTGTGCTGCCCAGCGAGGCCACGCGGATCAGGTACGTGATCCCGCCCACCACTTCGGCGTTGATCGTGGCGTCATTGCCGCACGTCCCGCCCTGATCGTTCAGGCAGGCGAGCTGGTCCGACGCGTTTCCGGGACACGGCGCATAGTGCAGCGAGAGCACCGAATCGATGGACGTGCTGCCGCAAGTGGTGGCCGTCATGTAGCCGGTCTCGGCGGGCGTGTATTTATACCAGACGTCTTTGCTGGTCGAGGCGGCGCAGAGTGTGTTGACGCTGCCGTCGGTGCTGGCCGCCGAGTTGTTGCCGGAGACCGTGATCGACCCGGTTGCGGGCGACGGGCAGATGTCGGCGGCGGCCGCGCACAGATCATTGGCCGTGAAGCATAGTGAAAGGAAAAAGTTCCCAGAGTCCTGTGGATCGTGTCCAGCCACGCGAATCCAGTAGGTTGTATTGCCCGCGACCGCCACCGTGACACATGCGGCATACACTCCGCAGGTACCGGGGCCCCCGCCGCTGCAGGTGTTGGTGTTGGTGACGCAGTTGTCGTTACAGGCCACCTGGTTGCCAGACGTCGCTGGACAGCCGCTGTAGACCGTCAGGGCGGTGTCCCAGGACGAGGTGCCACAAGTATTGACCGTCAGGTTGCCGGAAGCGGCCGCAGTGTACTTGTACCACACATCCGGGGTACTGCCGGTCGAACCGCAGCCACCGCCCGGCGTAGCCCCGAACGTCGAGAACCCCGGCCCCGAGAACGAGCCCAGACTGATGGCGGTGGCGGTGGCGCACTCGTCATTCACCGGACAGACCGGCCCGTCCACCGTCAGCGTGAAGCTGCCCTGTGGCGAGTTGGCGGAGGACGCCACGCGGACATAGACGGTCTGGCCGGTACTCACGAACGTGCCAACGGTCGGCTGGCCGTTCGTGCAGCCGGCGGTCCCGCACGTGATCACGTTGGGGCCGCCCGCATTGGGGCAGGCGCTGTGCAGCGACAGCACGCCCTGAATGCCCTGTGTCCCTTTGCACATGCTGACCGTCAGAGGGCCCGAGGCCGAGGCCGTGTAGCGATACCAGACATCGCTGTGGTCGTTGATGCCGGTGCAGGACGTGATGATGGCATCGGGCGCCGTATTCTGCGTGACGTTCGTGCCCAAGACGGTCGCGGACCCGCCTTGGGGAATGCAGATGACATAGTCGTTGTTGGCGCTAAAAGCAAATGAGCAATAGTCATTCTGCAGTTGGGCCGCGGCCGGTGCTGCCCACGCTGCGAGCGACAGGGCCGCCAGCCCGCGGACAAGCCGTTCGATAATCCCGGCGTTGACGTTGCGCGGGCGTTTTGTGGACGAATCCATCGGCATCGCGAACCTTCCTTCGGGGCTGCGGTCAGTCGGCAGTCCCTAAGACCCTAGAGGGAAGGTTGCGCGCGGAGTGCCCGCTCGCTCCGAAACAAAACCGCGGGGGCCAGCCGCGATCAGCGCCGACCACCCGCGGTGGCGGCCGAGATGTGCAGGGCCTCGGCCACTTCGTCGCGCCTCATGCCGGCAAAGAAGCGCAGCTCGACCACGCGGGCCTTGCGCTCGTCGAGCGCCGCCAACCGCTCCAGCAGCTCATTCAGCTCCAGAATCTGGATGTCCCGCCGCGTGACGACGGCCATATCGTCGGTCAGCGGTACACGGACGGCGGTCGAGGCCCTCTTGGCGGCGTCACGGCGCCGGGCGTGGTCCACGAGCACGCGCCGCATGGCCGTCGCACAGGCGGCCAGGAAGTGCGCCCGACCTTTCCAATGCCGCGGGTCACCCACTAGCTTCAGCCACGCTTCGTGGACCAGGGCCGTGGGTTGGAGCGTATGGCCGGCCCGCTCGCTGGCCAGGTAACCCCGGGCCAACCGGTGCAACTCGTCATAGACGAGCGGCAACAGCTCGGCCGGGGCGCTGCGGTCGCCATTGCAGGCTCGCGCCAGGATGGCTGTGATACTTGTGCTGACGGGCATAGCAGTTCTGCATTAGACCTGCAGCCGCTTATCATGCCATGACGGCCATCGGTCTTCCAGAGAATAAGGCGCAAAACCGCCGGCGCGTTCAGGAAGTTTTCCGGCGCACCGCAGCGTAGGGCGGCACGATGACGCCGATTCGGCTGCTCGGGCGAGAGCACGCGCTGCCGGAAGCAGTCGATCTGCTGCGAGGGCTTCGCCACATCGCCCCGCGCCCCATCCTAACCGTCCCCGCCGCCGACCCGCTCAACTTCCAAGGCATCCTGACCCCCGCCCCCCGCGTCTCGACCACCTCACGCAACCGCGTCGCCGTCGATCTGCCAGGTGGAACGGCTCGGTCTGGTCGACCGTGGGCGCTGGCCTGCGGGACAGGGCGTGTCCTCCAACAACCGAATTAGGCGAGCTGGCCGTCATGCCCGGCAGCTCACCGTCCAGTAATCGGCGGAATGGTATGTCTGATGGGTTGGCGTTCGTGCGGGCGAGGACGCCCGCGCTCCGCGGGTCCCGAAAGTCGTCTCGGCGGGCAACCGATAACCCGCGTGGGGAGTAGGTTCCCAACGCCCGCCCACGGGCACGGGGGCAGCGGCGGACGGTTTCAGGCCTGGAAGGTTGGCTGACATGACCAAAAACGCGCAACGGGTGATCCTGGCGACCGGTGTCCTGGCTGGCCTGGTGCTTGGCTGCCGTGGGTTGTTCTCGGGCGCTGGCGGTGCTCCGGGCTCGGACCCGAAGGCGGCGGGCGTCCCGCCGGCACTGTTTGCCGGCGGCCCGGGATCGTTCGGGGCCGAGACGAACGCCGGCGGGCCCGGCGGAAGCAGCCGCTTTTCCACAAACGCCAACACGCCGGCCGAGATGGAGACGTTCAGCTTTTTCACCCAGTCGCAGATCGACCCGGCCGACGAAGACACGGCCGGCCCGAAGTTCGTCGTCAGCGGCGACATTGACAATGACGGACTGCTCGATCTGGCCAGCGGCTGGAACCAGTCGCAGCCGGTGCAGATTCACCTTCAGCGGCGCGATGCTGATGGGCGCATCACGTTTCAAACGGTCACGCTGGCCGGCACGTCGCCGGTCACGATCATGGGCAGCCTCAAGCTGGGCGACATCGACGGCGACGGGTTCCTGGACGTGGCCATGGCCATCAAGAATACCGGCTTCATCCGGTTCTGCGTGCCCAATGCCCCCGACTGCAACGATGTGCCCGATGTGATCGACGCCGACGAGGGCCTGGTTGGCATCCTGTTCAGCCCCGGCGACGCGGCCCTGATCACGAACGGCGACAACTGGGAAGAAGTTGTGTTCGAGGCCTCGCGGCTTAGTGGTCGCCGCGATATCCCGGCCGTGGAAGAGCCGGTCGAACCTGAATTCAACAGCTATACCGACATCGAGCTGGGCGAGATCGACGGCGTCAACGGGCTCGACATCATCGTCGCATTCAATCCGGCCGAGTGCGAATGCGACGGCGAGCTGCCGCCCAACAACCGCGTCGATCTCTATCCCAACCCGGGGCCCGGCCAAGTCCGCAACGGCGATAGCTGGTTGCCGATCCGCATCCAGAATGACGCACCGTACGTGAAGGACACGGCCCTGCTGGACGTCGAGGGTGACGGCGATTTGGACGTGGTGGTCACATATCCCAGCTCGATCAGCCGCAACGTCCGCTGGGTCCGCAATCCGCTCGTGCCGCACACGCCCGGCGGCATCGGCGGGACGGCGGCCGTGCTGACCGGCGAGGCGACGTGGCAACATCGTCCCGTCGGCCAGCTCGATCCGCGGGCCGACGTGCTGGCGATCGGCGACATCGACTTCGACGGCCACGACGACGTGATGGTGCGCGGAGTCGTCACCGAGTCGTCGCTCAGCTCGGGCAGCAGCGGCATCGTGCAATGGTTCCGCAGCCCGAACACGCCGCAGCGTGAACCGATCAACCCGCCGGACCCCGTTCCGGGCCGCTTCGATTTCCCGTGGCAGGTGTACACCATGGCCGAGTTCGCCGACCGCGTGCCGGAGGGCATCGGACTGGGCGACATCACCGGCGACGGCCAGCTCGACGCGGTGGTCGGGGTCGAGGGCGCGATTGTCTGGTACGACGCGACGCCCAGCGGCTCGGTGTTCGTCGAGTGGGTCGAGAGCCCGATCATCCGCGATTCGGCCCCTGACGATCCGAGCCTCATGCCCGGCGTGGACGAGACTTCGACGTTCATCAACAACGTGCTGATCGTGGACCTGGATGGCGACGGCTTTAGTGACATCGTCGGAACGCTGGATCGGCGGACGGGCAGCGGCGTGAGCAACGATGTGCTCGTGTGGTATCGCAACAACCTCGGCCAGCGGCCACAAGCAGGTCCGTAAGCGGCGCCCAACCGCAAATCCCGGCGCGCCGGGACGGTTGGGGACCCCTGAGCCGGGGGCATCGTGACGCCGGATCGCCTCATCAAGGAAGCCGCAAAGGCCAGCCCGGGACACGGTGGTCGTGCAAACACTTGGGAGAGTCTTAGCATGATGTTCTCAATCAAACTCACGCGCAACGGGCGCTCCCGCCGCGGCGGACCTTCGACCCGGCGGGTTCGAACGCTGATCGGGGTGTGCGCGTTGACGTGCGTTGCCGCGGGTTGTGCGCGTTTCTTCTTTCCGATCACGCGCAGTTCGACGACAACGACCGCTGCATTCCGCAATGACGGCGAGACGCTCAGTTTCTTCACGGCCGTGCAGGTCGACCCGCGCAGCGAGGATTCGGCCGGTCCGCAGTTTGTGACGGCCGGCGATCTGAACGGCGACGGTCTGATCGACCTGGCCAGCGGCTGGAACGAGACGCAGCCCGTCCAGATTCACCTGCAGGAGCGCAGCGCCAACAACGCCATCACATTCGAAACCGTCACGCTCGGCGGCAACGTCCCGATCGCGCTGATTGCCGGTCTCGGCATCGCCGACTTCGACAGTGACGGCCGCAACGACGTGGTTGTGCTGGTCAAGGATAAGGGTGGCGGCGGTCTGTGCCGCACAACCGGCGAGCCGATCCTTGACGCGTCGACGGGTGTGATCGTCATCTACTTCGGGCCGGCCAGCCCGCTCGACGCGGCCAACCCGCTGGCCTGGCAGGACGTCGAGCTGCCTAACTCGTTGGCGCAGGGCTCAGCGCCGGGAGAGCTGCCCGAGGAGGGCGGCTACACGAGCCTGGCCGTCGGTGACATCGACGGCGTGAACGGACCGGATCTGCTCGTGGCGTTCAACCCGACCGGCTGCGACGGCGAAGGCGGGCAGATCGACATCTACGACAACCCTGGTGCAGCGGCCGCCCGCACGGGCGGCGAGTGGACGCCCACGTCGGTGTACGTGGGTGACGCGATCAACTCGCCGGATGATCCGCCGCGCGACATGGAGATCAAAGACGTTGCGCTGTCCGACGTCGATCGCGACGGCGACCTGGACATCATCGCCACGCTGCCCAGCTCCGCCAGCCTGAACGTGCGCTGGTTCCGCAATCCGCGGCTGGATGTGCCCGACGAATACCACGTGTCCGACGGCGCCTGGCACATGGGCGTGATCGGCCAGATCGCGACCGGCGCCGACGCCATTTCGGTGGGTGACCTCGATCAGGACGGCATAGCCGACGTGGTCATTCGCTCGACCGGCGGCATGGTCATCCAATGGCTGCAGGGTCCGCGCTTCCCGACCACCGCGCCCGTCCGAAACATCCCCTGGCGCGTCTATACGCTGGCGGAGTTCCGAGACCGCGTGCCGCTGGCGCTGTCGACCGGCGACGTCACCGGCGACGGCCGGCTCGACGTGGTCACGTCGGCCGGCGGCGCGCTGGTGTTCTTCAGCACCGGCTCGATCCCCGACGTGTACGACCAGTGGTGGGAGAACCTGGTCGTCGACGAAGGCGCCACGGACACCGGCGGCGGGACGGGTGCGACGGGCATCGGCACGACGACGACACCGACCACCGGCGCGACCGGCACCGGCGCGACGGGTTCTGGCGCGACCGGCACCGAGCCCGTCTCGGCTGGCCCGCCCACGACCGACCCGGGTGTGCTTGGCTCGACGCTCGAGACCGAGCCGACCATGATTAACACGCTGCTGGTGGTCGACCTGGACGGCGACGGCGATCAGGACATCATCGGTACGCTCGACCGCCAGGGCCACAGCGGCCTGTCCAACGACGCGCTGATCTGGTATCGCAACAACCGCCGCACGCTGGCGTCGCCCTGAGCGCCGCCGCTCCGTGCATGTCTTAAGCGCGGTTGCGCGATGGCCGGCCTTCCGCTCGCCGATCCCGGCGCGCCGGGACGACGATCGTTTGCCCGTGGTGCCGAGCCGATGCCGCATGGTCTGCACGGGCAAGTGCACGGGCAAGCAAGAGGCCGCTTGCCCATGCCACCCGCTGCACGGGCAATCCCGGCGCGCCGGGGCGCTTACCCATGCCGCCCGCCACTCATTTGGAACTATGCTCAATCCGGATGAGTCGACTAGAATGGTCGAACGGCAACGTCAACCCGCAAGCGGCGCTGCTCGCGGTCCCGCTGCGACCGTCGGAGATTCGCTGTGTCGGCCTCGACCACGCCCATCCCCGAAGGCATCGCGCCTTCGACCGACCGGTCGGACAGCGGGCCATTTGACGGCGCCATCGAGCGCCCGCGCGTATCAATGCTCTACCAGCTCGGCCTGCTAATCGTGGCCGCGGCGATGGTCCTGCTTCCGATCATTTACGTCGCGCTGATCGGAGGTCTCGGGTTCGCCCTCTATTATCACGCCGCGAACAACACCTGGATCGTCACCGAGGGGCCCGTGCGAGGACGCGCGAAGGCGCTGGCGGTCATCGCCTACGCCGCACCGTTTCTGATCGGCGTCGTGCTGATCCTGTTCATGATCAAGCCGCTGTTCGCGCGGCGCGGGCGCGAGCTCAGCCCGTTGGCGATCGACCGGCAACAGCAGCCGCGGCTGTTCGATTTCATCGAGCGGTTATGCGATGCGATCGGCGCGCCGATGCCGGGCAAGGTGCAGGTAACGTGCGACGTGAACGCGTCGGCCAGCTTCCGCCGCGGCTGGCTCAGCATGTTCGGGAACGATCTGACGCTTACAATTGGGCTGCCGCTCGTGGCTGGGCTGACGCTGCGGCAGTTCGCCGGCGTGCTGGCGCACGAGCTCGGACACTTTTCCCAGGGGCTGGCCATGCGCGTCTCGTACGTCATTCGCGGCGTCAACGGTTGGTTCGCCCGCGTCGTGTACGAGCGCGATGCGTGGGACGAGTATCTGCTGGCCGCGGCCGAAGTCGAGGACGCCCGAATCACCATCTTCGTGCAGCTCACGCGCTTGTTTGTCTGGCTGACGCGGCGGGTTCTGTGGGTGCTGATGATGGTCGGCCACGGCATCAGTTGCTTCCTGATGCGGCAGATGGAGTACGACGCCGACCGCTACGAGGCAGGCGTGTCCGGCAGCGAGGCCTTTGTCGAGACTACGCGGACGTTTCCCTTGCTGAACGCTGCGGCGGCGGGCGCCTACGCCGACCTGCGGCTGGCCTGGAGCGAACGGAGACTGGCCGACAACCTGCCCGCACTCATTCTGGCAAACGAGGCGCAAATGCCCGCCCAGGTCCGCGGCCAGATCGCCAAGGCCATCGAGGAGGGCCGCACGGGCTGGTTCGACACGCATCCGAGCGACCGCGACCGCGTGCGCAGCGTCCGTAAGCGCCCCACGCCAGGCATCCTTCGCGTCGACGGGCCGGCCGAGTCGCTGTGGAACGGCTTCGAGACGGTGTGCAAGAACATCTCGTTCGTACACTATCGCGACATGATCGGCAACGCCGTGCAGCGCGAGAGCCTGGTCCCGACCGAGCGGCTGGTCCGGCGGCATGGCCGCATGGCCGATGAGTTTGCAGTCCTCAATCGCTACTTGGTCGTCCCGCTGTCGATTGCACGGCCGCTCACGCTCGACCAATACGAACTAACGCCCGTCAAGGATGTCGCGAAGAAGATCGCGACGCTCGAGGAAGCACATCGGCGGATTGGCGCCGCAGCGCCGAAGGTGCTCAAGGCTGTGCACCGATTCGACGAGGCCGACACCGCCCGCATCGAGGCGATGCAGGCCCAGACGCTTTGCCGCGCGAAGGTCAAGTTCAATCCCAAGGATTTCAATGTCGCGCGGGCGAGCGAGGACGCGGCCGAAAAGAAGGAGTCGGACGCGCTCGCCGCGCAGCGCGAGGCCGCAGGCGTGCTGGACGCGTACGATGCGGTCATACGAACTCGACTCACCGGCGCCTTGAGGCTACTGGCGGCGCCGGCCGTCGCAGCCAAGGTCGAGCGGGCCGGCGAGCTCCGACGTGAGGCCGTTCGGCTGCTGCGAAGCTGGTCGCGGCTGGCCGCGGCCATGCCGTCGTTTCAAGAGCTTCGCCGGCAATTCCCTTCACTGGCGATTCTGATGAGCCTGCTCGACAGCGCCAACGAGAACACGTCGCTGGCCGCCGTCATCCGCACGCGGACGGCAACGATTCACCAGGCGCTCACCAACATGCGCTCGGTGCTGGCCGACGCACCGTATCCGTTCGAGTATGCCGACGGTGAGATCACGCTCTCGCAATACGTCGTGGAGCACATCGCGCCCGAACGCAATCCGCCGGCCGTGTGCATGAGCGCCAAGGCGGTCGCCGAGCGATTCCTGTCGCTGTACCCGCGCGTCCTGGGCCGACTGGCCGCGATCGCCGAGCAAGTCGAGGCGAGCCTCGGGCTGGCCCCGCATCAAATCATCGCCGCCTCACAGGAAGCATCTTGATCCCGCCGGCCCGTGCGCCGAATGCAAGTCATTACGCGCCGCGCACGCGGAACCGGACCGCATCGGCTTCGCCCGTCGGGCTTACGCAGCGAAGCTCGTAGGCGCCCGGTGCGACCGAGAAGCCCGTGAGATCAGTGGCGTTGAGGAGCCTTCCGTCAAGGAACCAATCGAGCGGATCGCCGCGATTGGCGCGAGGCTGGATCGTTGCAAAGCCCGTTGTCGCGATGAACGTCGCGCCGTCGGCCGGCCACACGATCTTGAGCGGGCCAGACAGCTCGGCGGGCGGTGAGAGCGGCCGGCGAACGACGATCGGCTGATGCGGCGGAGGGTCCGCTTCACGACGCCGCAGCAGGACGTGCGAAAAGAGCGTGGCCAGCAGCGGCTCGGCTGAGTCGGCGCCGGTCAGGTGCGGTGAGCTGGCCCCGTTGAACTGGCCGATCCAAACACCGACCGCGAATCGCCCGTTGTGCCCGACGGCCCAGGCGTCGCGCTGGCCGGAGCTCGTGCCAGTCTTCCACATGAACCACGGCAGCGATTCGATGGCCACGCCGCCGCGCGGCGTCCGTGCGCGGCTCGACAAGATGTCGTCCAGCGCGGTGCAGGTGTTCTCACTCAGGACGCGCTGCGGGTTCGCCGGCTCGTCCAGCATCAGCCGGGCGCGCTGGCGAATGCCGCCTCGTCCGAGCGTGGCGTAGGCGTTCGTCAGATCGAGCAGCGTCACTTCGATACCACCTGTCGTGGCCGTCAGGCCGGCGCGGCGGGCCGCGTCGATCGGCAGGCGGACGCCAGCCGCCTCGATCAGGCCAAGGCAGCGCGTCAGGCCGACGCCTTCAGCCGTCAGGATGGCCGGTACGTTGAGCGACCGGCGAAGGGCCTCGGCGGCGCCGAGTTGACCCGCGAAGGCTCCCTCTGCAAAGTTCTTTGGCGACCAGCCGGCCCGCTCGATCGGGATGTCGTGCACGATGGCTTCAGGCGACAGCCGCCCGTCCTCGAACGCGGCGGCGTAGATAAACGGCTTGAGCGCTGAGCCGGGGCTGCGGCGCGCGGTGGCGCCGTTGACTTGGCCGTCTCGCTGGGCCGTGAAATCGAGCGAACCGATCATCGCGATGACATTTCCGCTGGCAGTTTCGATCACGACCACGGCCGCGTCCGCGCCGATGACGAGAGTTCGAGCGTGGTCGGCGGTGAGCCGCTCGACTTCGCCCTGCAGGGCCAGGTCAATCGTGCACGTGCCGCCGCCCGGCCTGCGAGACAACGCCAGCAAGGCTGCATGCGGCGCACGGCGAGCCATTCGACTCGTCCGCTGTAGGGTGACGATCGGCTCGGCGCACGCGCGCTCTCGCTCCTCATCGGAGATCATGCCCAGTTCGGCCATCCGCCGCAGCACGGCATCGCGCCGGGCGCGGGCGGCGTGCGGGTGCCGATCCGGCCGCAGGCGCGCCGGCGACTGCGGCAACCCGGCCAGCAGGGCCGCTTCGGCAAGTGACAGATTGGCGGCACTGCGGCCGAAATAGTGGCGGGCGGCGGCTTCAGCGCCGCGAAGATTGCCGCCGTACGGGGCGATGTTCAGATAGCAGCAAAGGATGTCATCCTTCGGCCAGGCCCAATCGAGCTGCAGAGCCCGAAAAGACTCGATGGCCTTGGTCGTCCACGTCCTCGGACGATCGTCCATCATCCGGCAGATCTGCATCGTGATCGTGCTGGCCCCGGATACGACGCGGCCTTCGGCGATGTTCTGGCCGGCGGCGCGGACGATGGCGATCGGATCGACGCCGGCGTGCGTGGCGAATCGCTCGTCCTCGATGGCGATCGTCGCCTCACGCAGCCGCGGCGAGATCTGCTCGAGCGGGATCGGGAACCGCCATTGGTCGTCCCCGCCGATGCGCGCCCGTAACTCCGTGCCGTGCCGATCGACGATCCGGGGGCTTGACGGCCAGCGTGTGAGTCGTTGGAACGGGAAGGGGCAGGTGTGCCAGACGATCGTGAGCGCGACCGTGCCGATCGCTGCTGTGACGCATGTGCTGATTCCGATGCGCTTGAGCCAGCGACGACGGTGCGTTTGTTTCTTCCGTGCGGGCTGGAAGCCCGCGGCCCCAGACGCGGACAGGATGTCCGCGGTCCGAGGGGCGGCCGCGACCCCGACTACAGGCGCGCTCATCGGGAGACCTCAATCTGGCCGCCGCCAGACAGCGACGCGAAGGCCGGGTCGTACATGCTCGACGCTTCGATCGGCGGCAGCGTGAACGTGCCGGCCGTTGTGGCCCGCAGTGCATATCGATACGTGCGCGGCTCGCGGCCAGCAGTGGTGTAGATCAGCACGCGGTCGTCACGTGATTCGATTCGGTCGCTCTGCCCGCTCAGCACCAGCATGTCTGAATCTGAGACCGCCAGAGCCGGATTCTCGATCTCCAGCCCGGCCGGCAAGGCGTCTACGATGGCGATCGCCTGTACCTCCGCGTTAGCCTCGACGAACGGAGCTCGCAGTGTCACATCAACGTAGATCAGATCACCGACTGCGATCGAGTACCGGTCGAGGGGCTCGCCCAGCCGATCGGTCCAGCGGCGGCGGACTTCGAGCTGGCGATCGAACGGAGTCAGGGCTTCCTCGCGCAGCAGACCCTCGTTGGTGATAGCCGCGTAAACGCTTCCACTGCCTTCGCAAGTCAGCGTGACCGGGCCGTCGGCCGCGGTGAATGTGAAGTTGGCTGGCTGGTCGTTCACGTCTGCGGCGCTCCGAAAGTCGAACGTAAAGGTCTCACCTGCGCGGGCCGGCGCTGGTGACGGCATCAGAACCCCGCCCGCCAAGGGCGCGGGTTCGACCGCCGTTGATGCTGACGGGCGTTCAACGACGTCGTCAGACGACTTGGCGCGCTCATGGTTCGCAAGCCTCACGGAGACTTGCCGCTCCGTAGCGCCTTGCGGCCCGCGGCCTTGGCGGCCGGGGTTCTGATGGGTCACCGTTCCGTGAACATTGGATTCCTCAGCCGTTGTGGTCAGTTGATAGCGAGCCAAGGCTGCCAGCGCCGCGGCGCTCTCGAGTGTATTACCCCACCGGCCTCTGGCGCGGGCGGCTTCGAGCCGGGCGACCAGCATCGAAATCCAAGCGTGCTCGGGATCCAGATCGAGCAGCACAGACAGTAAGACCGCCTCCTGATGGACTTGCGAGGTCAACCGTCCGGCTGCCGTGGCGACGATCGTGTGGGACAGCGTGTCGTCGGTGAGAATCGATCCGGCACGATCGCGGCGCCCGGCCGCGAGGTAGGCAGCGGCCAAGTGCGCGCGGCCGGCCACGTCCAGGCGGTCCGGCCGCTCCGCGAGCCGCGCCATCCAGCCGTGTTGCGCCTGATCGGACGCGGCCAGCACGAAGCAGATGAGCGCACGGGTGTTGTCGTCAACGGCGTCGTAGGCGTGGGCGTCAAGGCTGCTTTTCAGGTAGCCGAGCAGCTCACCTATGAAATCGTCCGGCACTGCGTGGCCCGCTTGCCGGGCTCGGATGAGGAACTCCGCCGTCGCGGCCGAGCACCACAGATTCGGCCGGACCTCGCCGGGCCAATACGACAGGCCGCCGCTGATGGTTTGCATCGACCACAACCGGGCGATGCCGGCATCCACGAGTTGAGACACAGAGGGCACCGAGGACACGGAGACCGACTCGGAGGCAGGGAAAAGGAGCTCGCCGGCATATAGCAGCGCCCACAGCCGGCTGGTGGTTTGCTCGACGCAGCCGTGCGGATAGTCGAGCAACGCTTCGAGTGCCGGCCGCAGCTCAACCGTCGGCCGCGGACTGATCGAAACCGTCGTGCGCGTGGCGCCGGCCAGGAACGACACCGGCGGGTCAACCGTACGCGACTCGCCGGCCCTCAGCCGGACCAGCGTCGACTCGCGGTGAAATGCCGTTGCCGGACGAACGGGGAATTCGCCGACTGCCGCTGCAGCGATCGGCAGCGTGCTTCCGATTGTGGCGGTCGCCGAAGCGCAAACCTGAACCGCGCCGGCGGCCGTTGCGCGGGCGCGCAGCCAGATCGTGCGCGGCTCACCCGGCTCCACGGTCACGCCCAGCCAAGCCGGATCGGACTCGATCTCGATCGGGCCGAACCGCTCGAAGTTCAACACCACGCTGGTCGCCTCATCCGCCGAATTGAACAGCTTGACCGGAACGTCAAAGCGATCGCCGGGCGCGGCGAAGCGCGGCCATCCCATTTCCATCAGCAGCGGCGCCGTGACAATGAGCGCGTGCTCGGCTGCGGCGTATCGGTCGCGATCGACGGCAACAGCCATGATACGCAGCTCGCCGGTCATTTCGGGGATGGGCAACTCGAAGCGGGCGGTTCCGTCGGTTCCGAGCGGCGCGAACGAGTTCCACAGCTCGTGGGCTGGCCGCCGACTTGCCGCAACCGGGCTGCGCCGCAGGTCGGGCAGGCCATCTTTGTCGGCGTCGCTGTCACCCCCGATGCGGGCCATGTCGGCCGGCCGGCGCTGGTCGGGCAGCAGGTCGGCGAACGTGTCGGCCGATGTCACGGTCGCCGCCCATGGCTCGAAGAAGTGGGCCAGCGGATCGGGCGTGCCGTAGGCGCTGGTCAGCAGCACGCCCTCGTCCACGCACCACACGTGAACGACGGCCGGCCGCTGCAGGTCAGCGGGTGTTTCGCTCGAGACCTCAAGGCTGATGGTCTGGCCGGGCAGGACTTGCTCCGGCGCCCGGAGCACCAGCGATAGCTCGTGCTCCGATGCGTCGATTCGCAGCCGCGTCATGCCGAACGCCCGGTGCGGAAGCCATGTGTCCTTGCGCGGGTCGACGGCCCGGACCACACTGGCCGTGATGAAGGCCCCTCCGCGCAGATTAGATGGCACTGGAATCTTGACTTCAACCGAGTTGGCCGCCATCTCCAGCGTTCTGGCGTCGAGCACACGATCGCTCTCGAGCGTCAGCAGCAGCGTGCCGGCCAACGGGCTGCGCACGAGGAGCTTGGCCATCGAGCCAGGCGAGTAGGCGTCCCGATCGAGCGTCAGCTCGAGCCGTTCCGGGCGGTTGAGCGCCATCGTCTGCAACGTCCCGGCTTCGCTGCTGGCGTCGAATTCCAGGGCTGTGACGGTGCCGTCGACCGTGTCCTCGGCCGTGATTCGGTAGCGTCCTTCGATCGGACACGTCAGTTCCACGGACCCAGACGGTGCGCCGGCCGGCTCGACCGTCTGCTGCCAGACGGTGACTGGGCGCTCCGTCGATTTCCACACGCGACGACCGTCAACTTCCTGCAGGACGGTATCGTATTCGATGCGTCGCAGCGTCAACTCGAATGCGCTTGGTTCGGCCGGCTCATCGCGATCCGTGACTTGCACCCAGTCTAGCTCGAACGGCTGACGAGTCGGAACGATCTTGCCGGCCGGCAGACGCAGGCCGACGAATCGCTCGGCCGTGTGCTTCAGGAGCGAGACCCGGTCTGAAACGGATCGCCCACCCGGCTCGGTGACCGTCACACCCACGTCGCACCGCCAACAGCCGGGAGCAAGCGTGCCCGGCACCGGCAACTCGACCTGCGCGCGGCCATCGTCGTCGAGCGAGAGCTTGGCCGGCTCGACGCTGACGATGGCCGTCGTTTTCGGGTCGCCGAAGGCGAACTCGGGCTGCTGCTGCGATGCGAACGGGACGCTGCGAAACTGTGTCGTGACGGCGAGCGGCAATCCGGCTGCTGGCTGTCCGAAGAGATAGCGGGCGCTCACGTCGATTTGCGGGACCTCGTCCGGGCCGAACGCGGCCGATTGCGCCCCCGCGTGCAGTTCGATGCGAACAGGCACGAACTCCTCAACCAGCACAGTCGCCTGGCCGAGCACGTCCTCAGATCCGGGCAGGCTGGCGTTGAAGCGGTAGCGACCGAGTTGACCGTCGTCTCGTGTCGCGAAATCTGTGTGAAACGTGCCTTGGCCGTTGTCGGCCGGCTGGACGATCAACTCGGCGACGCTTCGGCCATCGGGCCGCTCGACGGCGATGGCCATCGGAAACGCCGGCGGCACGTCGCCGGCCGCATCGCGGATGATGCCGGTCAGGTGGACGGTGTCGCCGGGCCGGTACACGCCACGCTCGGCGTAGAGCATCACGTCATACGTCTGTGGAGGCTGGCGGCCCGATACGTCGGCGCCGTCGATGCCCCATGGCCGATCCGCGGGCACCAGGAAGGTCAAGTCGTCGCCGAGCTGTGCGGTGACCAGCCAGAGTTCCTCGTCGACCGCTCGGTCCGCGAGCGGCAGCCGCGCCAGGCCGTGATCACCGGTGACTGCGCTGCAGAGGACCTGGTTGCTGTAAGACACCGCGCTGACGGCTGACCCCGCCACCGGCTTGGCCGTACTCAGCGACGTCACCCAGACCAGCCACTCGCCCGGCCCCATCTTGCAGGTCAGGCTCAAATCCGTAATGACCACGACGGCCGAGTCGCCCGTCCAATGCCGGTCGGTGGCGTCGGCTTCGACCTTGTAGATGCCTTTCGAACTGCCGAGCAGAGCCATCAGGTCAACGGCCAGCGTGGCGGGCTTGTTGCGCGGCTGATCGAATGCAATGGTTCGATGGGCGATTTCGCGCGACGTGGCGCGCTGGTCTTCGCCGCGGAGATGGGCGGCGAGGTTGTTGGAGAAAACCTGCGAGGCCGTTACGTCCAGTCCGGCGACGTTCACGACTTCGACGTCGAGCAGCAGGTTGCCGGCCGGATGAAGGAACCCGGTGCTGACCGGGAACCGGACGGCTGGCTCGCGGTCGGGAATCTCGAACGAGACGCTCTGGTCCTCGCCCAGCGGCTCACCGCCGTCGGCCAGGAGATTGGCGCTGACCGTGGCCGTGTACCGCCGCCCGCTCTCGAACGCGCCCACCAGGCGCAGGTCGTCGTCGTCCGCGTTCACGCTGACGCCCTTGACTACCGGCCAGAGCGACACGGGCGGCACGGCCGTCCGGCTGTCGAGCCGGCGCGAGAAGCACAGGCGCACGACCGCGTCGGTGCTGTCATAGCGCATGCTGACATCCGCCCGCAGCAGACGGAAATCGGGCGCAACGTCAAGCACGTCGCTGAACGGCTCGCCGAGTCCAAGCTGGCCGCCGTGGCCGGTGAGCCCCGGATCGAGCGAGAGCGTGATCCGATCGTTGCCGGACCGCTCAACCCGGAGCGAGAGTCGCTCCGCTGCCTCGCGAGTCGGGCAGGTGATCGCGGGCGGGCCGCCCAGCGCTACCGTGCTCACTTTGACGTGCCGAAGCAGATCGGACGGGTGCACCGGCTGATTGAAAACCAGCTCGATATTGGCGTGCGTGCGGTCGGCCGAAGCGGTCCAGCAGCCCATCACGCGCAGCGGCCGTGTGCGGAACTCGAACTCGCTGCGGCCGGACAGCTCGCCACCAATCTGCGACTCGAGATCGGCCGAGGGTCGCAGCCTGAACGTCCGCCCAGCCGAGAGCGGACGATCCAGCACGTAGTCGAGCCGGTCCGGCGCTGCCCATTGCCAATGTCCGTCGGGCCGCGGTTCGATGACGAACGGCGGCCGCTCAAGCCGCTGCCCGGTGGACGCACCGGCGATCGCGTCATTGAAGACCAGCGTGAAGCGGTCCGTCACATCGACATCGCGAACCGGCAAGGCTGAGACGATCCGAATGTGCCGGCGTCCCGCCAGATCGTGGTGGATCCAGACGATTCCGACCATATTCAGCGCGACAATGACCCCGGACAGCGCCCAGAAGCGCGGCGTGACGCGACGCATGGCTCGACTCCTTGAACCGACTTGGCCCCATCCATGAGGCGATGCAGCCGAGAGTTCTATCGAGCCCGATCCCGGCGGTAAAGCAAATTCTTGTCGAATGATGTCGTTCGCGGCACGATCGCTTGGCGAGCGTGAATTGCAGCGCTGACCGCGTGTGGATCCAATTCAGCGTGCGCGATTTGTAGCCGTTGGTGTGGCATGGCCAAGCGTAGCGCGGCCATGCCCGGCGGCCGCATGCCCGCGCTTGCGCTTAGGCATGCCACACGTGACGCGACTTCGCGCACGCAGATTCAGCTTAGACGGTTCGTGCGAAACCGCCGGTATGCTCCTGAATGCCGCGGCTGGACAAACCGGACTGGGCTTCGCAAGACGCAATGTCGGTCAAGCGCGGCGTAGATGGCGACTTTCACCGGGCTGAGCCTTCGTGTCGCTCGACTCGCGGCATGAAACTTGAAGGCTACTCATCGGCTGGCTGTGGATGCCAGCGGCCGACACGGAGCGGCCTAAGCGCGGTGGGCTGGGAGAACATCAGAGTGCCGTGAGGCGGTCTTGTCGCCTATCCTTGCCGCCGGCAAAGCGTCTAATTACGATGTACGCCTGAGGTTGCGTTCACCCGATACAGGGAAGGCGGGTGACACCGCTGGTCGTAACGGCGGCCGTTCGAGCCTCGGGCGCGGAGTGTCTTTGAAATGAATACAGCCATCAGGGAGCTTCACGAGCCTGCGCACAGCAACGTCCCCACCATGCTGTGCAACTTGGCGGCAGTCGCTGCGGCCATTGTGTCGCTGTGTACCGGGTGGCCGACCAGCCACCCGCTCTGGGTCGCCGGCATGATCGTCTGGTTGGCGTATTTTCAGCATTGCTGGACGATCATTTTTCACGAGGATGCCCACTTCAGCCTCTATCCCAAAGCCCGCTGGCACAACGTGTTCAACGGCACCATTATCGGCACGCTGCTCATGATCCCGTTCAGCGTGTTCCGGCAGGTACACATCCGGCACCACAACAAGATGAACACGCCCGACGACGAGGAGCTGTGGCCGTACGTCACGCCGACCTGCTCGCTCGCGTTTCGGCGGGCGTTCCTCGTTTTCGATGTTCTGCTCGGGCTGTGGGCGGCGCCGTTCATCTACAACCGCGTATTCTTCATCAGGAACTCGCCGATCCGCGATCCGAAGCTGCGGCGTCGAATCTGGTTCGAGTTCGCCGGCATCGCCGCGTTCTGGACGACGCTGGTCGGGCTGGTGGCCTACTACGGCGTGTGGTACCAGTTTGCCCTGGCCTATTTGATACCGGCCTGGCTGACCGGCATGATCCAAACCGTCCGCAAGCTGACCGAACATCTGGGCCTGCCCGCCGGCGACGCGATGACCGGCGCGCGGACGGTGATGTCCAGCGGGTTGCTGGGCCGTTTCGTGGCTGAGACCAGTTTTCACATTGAGGCCCACGGCCTGCACCACAAGTACCCGCAGATGCCGCACATGAACCTCGAGCGAGCCATGGAGGTGACTCAGAACTCCGCACCGGAGTTGGTCTTCCCGAACTATTGGCGGGCGATTCGAGACATGATCCCGCACCTTCGGCATCCCGGCATCGGCGTGAACGCCCAGCCGCGGACCGCAACTGCCCATGGGCCATCCGTACACACCGCGAATCCTTGACCTGCTGGTGGCCGACGTGCGCCGCCCGCCCGAGTGGATCGCGTGGCGGACCGACCGGCAGTTGTGCTACCTGGTTCGGCACGTGTGGTCCCACGTGCCGCTCTACCGGCACCTGTGGTCGGCCGCCGGCGTTTCGCCGGATTTGTTCGCCGGCCGCCGCAGCCTGCCGGGACTGCCGTTCGTCGATAAGGTCACGATCGTAGCAGCCGGCGCCGAAGCGCGGGATCCGCAAGCGCCGCTTCGGTCGCTGCGCAGCATGACCACCAGCGGCACGTCCGGCCGATCCATCACGACTTATTTCACGCTCCGCGAGATGCGCGTGCTGCGCCGCTCGATCCTGCGGCACCTGCTGGCCGTCGGGGCGCGGCCGCGCGACCGGTTTCTCACCGTGGCGAGCGCCTGGCTGCGCGAGCAGAAGGGCGTGGTCATGCGGCTGCTGACGCGGCTGAGCGGCACACGACACCTGGACATTCGCGCCCCGCTCGACGAGCAGATCAACACGTTGCTCTCGCTGCGGCCGAAGGGGCTGATCGGGCAGACCGGCGGCATCTACATCCTGGCCCGCGAGTTGTGCCGCCGCGGGCAGACGCTGCCGATGAAGACGGTCATCACGACCGGGACGACGCTGCTGGGCGACATCCGCCAAATGATGGTCGATGCGTTCGCCGTGCAGCCGCGCGACCTCTATGGGGCGGTCGAGCTGGGCCCGATCTCGTGGCAGTGCCGGCGCGGAAACTACCACGTTGATGCGGATCGCGTCGTCGTTGAGATCGTCGACGATGCCGGCCGCCGCCTGCCCGACGGCGAGCGCGGCCACGTGGTGGTGACGTCGCTGTATCAATACACCATGCCGCTCATCCGCTACCGCCTGCAGGACATCGCGGCCCTGTCACTGCGCTCGTGCGACTGCGGCTGCCGGTTTCCGCTCATGGAGCCGGTGCAGGGGCGCGTCAATGACTTCCTGGCCACGCCCACGGGCGACCTGGTCTCCCCGCACTTTTTCTTCCACTTGTTCGACCAGACGCCGACCAACCCGGTCAAGGATTGGCGGGTGGTTCAGGACGATGTGAAGCACCTCGTCTATGAGTACGTGCCGCTCAAACCCTTCTGCGAGCGGTCGCTGTCGGCCGGGGTCGACTTGATCCGCCGGCGGTTCGGGCCGGATTGCGATGTGCAGAGCCGCATGGTAAACGATCTGCCGCTGACACCGGCCGGCAAGCGAAGGTGCATCGTCTCCAAGCTGCGCCCGGCAACGATGGGGTTCGATCGAGTCTGGATCGGTGGAGATGCGGACGCTCAGAACGGAGATGTGACCCGGTCTCATTGAGCATTGCAAATTGCGGATTGCGAATTGCGGATTGAACATGTGTGGCGCGTGGAGGGCAATCCGCAATCCGCAATCGACCATCCGCAATCGCCTGGATTAGCCACAAACCGTACGATCCATGGAAATCCTGATCTGCGTATTCTTCGCCGGCCTGATTATCTTCCACCTGCTCGAGCGCGTCGCGCCGATCAAGACGCACTACCGCAGCGGCCCGAAGCGGCGCGGCTACTGGGCCGACCTGACGGCGACTTTGGTCGATGGGCCGGTGCTGTCGGCCCTGATCAAGCTGGCCGCGTTCTGGCTGGTCATGCGCGCGCCGGATGTGTATGGCTGGATGGGCGAGTGGCCGTGGGCGCTGCAATTCACGGCTTTCTTTCTGTTCAACGATTTTGGCCGGTATTGGCTGCACCGCTGGCATCACGAGATCGGATGGCTGTGGCGAATCCATCGCGTGCACCACACCGTGGTCGAGATGGATGCCCTGTCGGTCTTTCGGGTGCACGTCCTGGAGGGCCTGATCAAATACGGCCTGATGGTCCTGCCGTTCCGGTTCATCGGCATCGACGACTCAGTCATCATCGTCTATTCCTCGGTTGACATCCTGAAGGGCTTCTGGCATCACGCCAACCTGCGCACGAGCATCGGTCGGCTGAACTACATTTTCAACTCAGCCGAGCTGCACTGGTGGCACCACTCGACCGAGGCCCGCGGCCAGCTTGCCAACTACGGCTCCGTGCTGTCCATCTGGGATCGGCTGTTCGGCACGTTCTACTTCGCCAAGGGCGAGTGGCCCGAGAAGATCGGCGTCGAAGGTATGGAGGGCTTCCCGGATACGTACATCGGTCAGTTTGCGACGTTTGTGAGTCGAGATGAAGACCTGGCACGTCCAGCGACCTCGGCCGCGCTGGAAAACGATCCGTCAGCCCAGCAGACACGAAGCCGCCCGATCCCGGCGGATTCGGCCGAAGCGACCGAATCGGACGCGCAAGCGCCAGACGCGGCGCCGGCTGCCACGTAACGACGTCGGCCCGAGTCGGCGGTTGAATCATCGGCCGTTGCCGGCGACGTAGGTCTTCAGCCGATTGCGAAGACAAGCACTGAGGGACTGACGGACTGAGGGACTGAGGCGAACGGGTGTGGCTTGTCTGCGAAACCCTTCGCATTTCTCAGTTCCTCCGTTTCTCAGTGCTGAATCGTCCCGCAGACGGCTGAAGAGTTACCCGGCGACTTACGGCTTGAGGTTCGTCAGCAACTCGCGGGCGCGATCGGCGATGGGCATCGCGCCGCCGTCGTAGTTCGACAGGACGGCGATCGTGAAGCCGCTGTCGAGGTGCATTTCGAGCTTGGCGCTGATGCCGGGAAAGCCGCCGCCGTGGCCGACGATGCGCTGGCTCGGCTGGCCTTCCAGGCTGAAGCCGTAGCCGTAGTTCGGTGACTGCGGCTTGGGTGTCCACAGGCGCGCGGCCGTCTCCGATTTGATCAGCTTGCCGCTGCGCAGGGTCTGGTCGAACTTGAGCAGGTCGTGTACGGTCGCGAACCCGCCGCCGGCCGGGCCGCCGCGGATCACGTGCTTGAAGAGGTTGTCGGTCCATGGGATGTCGCCATCACTCGCCCGCGAGTAGCCCATCGCCAGGTTGGGCACCGGGCGGTCCATGTCGTAACAGTCGCTGTTCGTCATGCCGGCCGGCTGGTAGATGTGTGCGCGGACGTAATCGAAATAATCCTGCCCGCTGACCTTCTCGATAATCGCGCCCAGCAGCAGGAAGCCGGTGTTGCTGTAGCCCCAGTCGCTGCCCGGCTCGAAGCGCAGCGACTCGCCGGCCACCAGCGGGCGATAGTCATCCACCTTGCGGAAGCGGTCGCGCGAGGCGCTCATGAACCGCTCGTTGAAGTAGCTGCCCAGCCCCGACGTGTGCGTGAGCAGATGTTCGATCGCGATGCGGTCAGCCACCTCCGCGGGCAGCCAATCGCTGCTGAGCCAGCGGCTGACCGGATCGGTGTAGGAGAGCTTGTCCTGTTCGGCAAGCTGCGCGATGGCCACGGCTGTGAACATCTTGTTCATCGAGCCGAGGTTGAACTTGGTGTCGATGCGGTTGGGTACGTCGTAGCGTTTGCAGGCCTGTCCGGCCGCTCGCTCGAAGATCACCTTCCCATCCCTGGCGATAAGCACGGTCCCGGAGAATGTGTCGGCCGCGACGAGTCGGTTGACGTAGTCGCTCAGCCGGGCGAGCGCTTCGTCCAGCGGGAGCGCCGGCGGCGGCTCGGCTTCATGCGGTGGGCGGGCAGGGGCGAACTGAATGCCGACGATCTTGTGCGGCTCTTCGGTTTGCACGTTCACGACCAGGCCGCGCCAGCGCTCGTCCAGCTTGCCGCGCACGATCGCCACGATCTCACCGGGCGGGCGCGGCTGCTCGTACTGGCGGATGCCGTAGAACTCGACGCCGCCGCTGCCGGTGGCGACTTCGCGAAATACCTGCTGATGGTCGGCGAGGGGGATCTCCTCGCGGAACGGCCCGGTGGTTGAATCCTCGATAAAGCGGCGGACGCGCTGCGGATCGTCGGAATTCAGCGTTTCGATCAGTTCGGCCACGCGCTTGCCGGCCGGCGTATCGGGCAGCTCGCGCACGTCCCGGTAGTCACCCATGCCCTGCTGCGCGCGGGCGCTGGTGAACGCGCACAGCCCTGCCCAGATCAGAACGAATGTACGAGCAGCCTGGCGCAATCCTGATTCCGTCAGCATGAGTTCCTCCTTACGAGCCCGGCCGATTCTTCAGCACGATTTTGCATTCGCATCGTTGCGTTCCGTAGGCATAGCGCTCCGCCGCCGCGACGGGATGGCCGTCGCGCTGCGCCCACTCGCGCCAGAAATCGCTTTGCATACGCGGATCATCGTCGAAGAGCAGTTGAAACTGCCGGTTTTCGAAGCCTGGCGCAGACACCCGGAAGTGAATGTGGGCCGGTATCTGCCATTCGATTTCCTGCCGGTCGGCCGGCACCGGATAGCCGCCGGGCCGAACGGTGCGAAACTCGTAGCGACCATCCGCCCCCGTCCGAATGTACGCGAACAGCCGGGCGTTCGATTCGTCCATGGTTCGCGCCGTCGTGTAGCGACCCTCGGTATCAGCTTGAAACACGTACAGGAGAGCACCGGGAACGGGACGCTCTTGCTCGTCGCGGACCGCGCCGCCGACCACCAGCGGTGTGCCCGGTTCGTCGGCCGAAGCCAGGTCGGCTCGCTCTTCGAATGGATGCTCTTGAAGAAACTGCCGCGCGCGGCGCGCCGGGTCGCTCGGCGCGCAATCCGGCCGGCGGAGGATCGCCGCCAGTGCCGCGCGCAACCGGGGCGCCTCCACATCCGTTTGCATGGCAGGAACGAGTTCGTCCAGGGCCTCGGCGGTCTGTCCGCCTGAGGCGAGCGCGTTGGCCAGACCCACGCGTGCCTTCATGGAGTCCGGGAAGGCCGCCCGCATGAAGCGCCCAAGCTGCTGGGCATCGGCATGCCGGCTGGCCTGCACCAGGGAGCCAAGCAGCCAGTCAAAGTGCTGCGGCTCGGGAACGTTGAGCGCCGACGGCGCGCCTTGGACGACCTCGCTCCCGCTGCTGAGGTTCTGAAAGCGACGCAGGGCTGCGTCCATACCATCGTGCTTCAGCGTCTGAAAGACCAGGTAGCGGCCAGTCACGAAGGCCGGCCGTTGCTCCGCCGATGATGCGACGCGCTCGGCAGCGAGCCAGTCGTGACGATTCCATTCGGCGACGCGCTGCACTTCGGCGTCACCGCGCAGGTCTTTCACGACCTGCAGAGCGGCATCGACCGCGGCAAAGTAGCTCTGGGTGGTGATCAACTTGCCGCTGCGGTGGTAGCGCGCCGGCGCGACGGGTGTGATGTTGTTGCCCAGAATCATGGCCTCGTCGAGGTGTCCGTCCGGGCCGGTGGCTTCATGGCCATCGAGCAGCCCGGAGCTGGCCAGCAGGGCGACGCCGTTACATACCGCCATGATCACCTGCGCGCCGGGTTCGACCGCCCGCAGCCACGAAACGATGCGCTGCTCAGCGGCCGGGCTGAGCCCGCCGCGGCCGCCGGGAACCACGACTACGTCCGGCTTCGGGCAATTCTCGAACGTGTACTGCGGGACGATCGTGATGAAACGGCTGCGCAGCGGGCGGATGGCCTCGGCTACCGTGTACTCATCGAAGCGGTCCGCGGATGAAATGATCTGCGCCGGCCCCGTGAGTTCGATCAGCTCGACGCCGTCCCAGACCACGAACGCGACGTTCAGCCGCTTCTGCGCGTCCTGACCGTACGCGGCGCCGGCCGCCAACAGGCACGCCAGCGGGGCGCGTTGCAGTAGTGAGCGTGTCATCATCTGCCTCCTGGACTGGATTCGGAATCGTCGCGCGCCGGACGAGTGCCCGGCGCCAGGTCGGTGGCGGCCGCCTCGCGAAACTGCAGCCGCAGATCGCCAAGCATACCGCCGGTCGCGACAATCATCTCCGCGTCGCGCTCGCATGCGATCCCGTGTTTCTTGAGGCAGGCTTGTGTGGCTTGCAGCGAGCGCACGTCAACCGCGAGGCTCAGCAACCCGTCGCGCGCCGCTGCGCTCAGGCGGACCGCCGGACCGTCGACCAGATGCCACGTGTCTGCACCCTGTGCTGCCGGTGCGCCCAGATGCGCCGTCCAAGCCTTACGTGCTTGGATTAGATCGCGATAGCCAACGCTTACGGATTCGACCTGAACCCAGCCCAGACACCCGCCATGCTCAGATGCGAGCTGCCTGGACAGCGCCTGTCGGCGGGGCGTCGTGTTCCACGCGTATTCGCACAGAAACACCATGCTGCTCGGCGGCTGCAGTTCGGGCAGCGGCACCGTGCGCCATATGACGCCGGCGGTGCCATCCGGGCGTGTGCCGAAAAAAGGAGTCGGCGGTGAGTGCGGCCAACCGGCCCGCTCCAGGAGCCGCACGCTGGCTTCGACGGATTCCGCCGGCTCAAACGCGATGCCGTACAGGTGTGTCGTCGCCTCCTGACCGCCGCCCGGCATCGCGAGAATCTCGAGGTTCACGTTGCCGGCGCAAACGCCGCCGCTCTGGAAGAAGCCGTACGAGCGCAGCGGCCAGACGATGGGCAGGCCAAAACCGGCGGCGAACAGCTCAAACAGCCGCTCGGGATCGGACGTGCGAATGAGGATGTGGTCGATGCGTTTCGCGATCCGAGCGGCACTGGGCTGCTCGGCCGACGCGTCGCCTCCCGGCACTTGCCGGTCCTGCCCGCGGGCTGTGGTACTCGTCGCGAGCAGCGCCATGGCCCAACTTGCTAACCTGCGCGTGCGCATGGCATTTCATGGCCCGTACCGTGCTCTCCCCCGGACGGACCGCTTCGATGATTGTCGCGGCCAATTGGGGCCATGGGCAGTCCGCATCGGCAAGCAATTGCCGGAAGTTGTCTGAACTTGTGCAGAATCGCCGCTAACTGAGGCGCATCGTCACGTGGTGCGGATCAGGTCGTCGTCGCGTGATGGCTGCTCAGTGCTTGCCACTGTCGGACCTGCGGATGACCGCGAACCAGGTCTTGGGGCCGCCGGGCGAGAAAGCGGGGCCAGCAGCCTGGGGGTTCACCTCGAATCGGGACGGTTCGATTGATTCGATGACGAAGCCGTCGGCGAAGGCGGCGTAGAGCTCCTGCCGTGACACGCGCCGCGGACCTTCCGTTCCGGGCTCTTCGTCGCTGAAACACGCCAGGAAGAGACGACCGCCTGGCACCAGGGCCGTGCGGAGCCCCTCGACATAGCGGCGCCGGTCGTCATCGGAGAAGACATGGAACAGGCCGCTGTCGATCACGGTGGCGAACTGTCTGCCCCAGCGGTCGAGCGCTAATGCGTCTTTGACGAGCAACTCCACAGCCAGGCCGCGCTCGGCCGCCTTGGCGCTGGCTCGACGGATGGCCTCTTCGACGAAGTCGATGCCGGTGACCTCCCGGCCCCGGGCGGCCAGGGACAGCGCCACCTCGCCCGTGCCGCATCCCGCATCGAGCACCGGGCTCACGACGCGGTCAGCAATGCGGACGAACCGCTCGTGCGGCCGGCCCGTGTCCCAAGGCGCCGCCTGGCTGGCGTAGATGTTCTCGAATGTGGCTTGGTCTATGGTGTTGCTCATTCATCGGTCCTGCAACGGGTCGATGGTCGAAGTCATCATTGTAGGGAACGCTATCAGGGCAGCTCTAGCGCGGCCTTCAGGCAGTCGTTGAGCTTCTGTTTCATGCCCAGCGACAACGTTCCGAGTGTCTGGGCAATCGTGTCTGCATAAACGGTGACGAGTACCAGGCATGACACGACGGAATCACGGACCAGACCCGTGGCTCGTCCTTCCGGCGTGGTGACATCGATGAACAGACACGCGCGATCGTTGGCCATAGTCAGGTTCTTCGTGACCTCGGCCACGACCAGCGTGTTGACGCTCCCAGCGTAGGCGTCCGATTGCACGACTACGGCCGGGCGCTTCTTGCCGCGCAAACCAGACGGATGCGGAAAACGCACCAAGACGACGTCGCCGCGATTCATGACCTCCCCGGGCCATCGTCATACTCGTCCATTTGTTCCCACTCCATGTTCTTGCCCGCCGCCCAGGCCAAGGCTTGTAGCTCCTCTCTGTTCCACGGACTGTCGTCGTACACGATCTGCTTCAAACGCTCGTATTCGTCAACCCTGAGCAGAACGAACATTTCCTTGGTATGGGGGTTCACGACGCGCGGGGGCGCGGCTTCAGGGCTCTCCAGCGCTTGCACTTGCTGTTCGGTCAGTTCGATCATAGTTGCCTCCTTCGTGCAACGTACGATTCTAGCACGCCGACCAGCGCTCAGCGCGGCAGCACCAGGATTCGCCGAACGGTCGGCAGGCCTTCGGCGATCTTTTGGGCGGCGCCGTCGGTGATCAGCCACACGCCGTCGCCCGCGCCGTGATAGAGCGTCCCTGCTATGCGCGGGTCGGCGGCCAGGGCGTGGACGCCGAAGTCGGGATGCGGCAGCTTGTCGCCGCCTGGGGCCGGCTGCCAGCTTCCGCCCGAGTCCTGCGAATACCAGACCGGGCTGTGTTCGGCGCCTTTGACCGCTGCGTAGGCGTTGCCGTCGACGTCAACGCACAGGCCGGTTCCGTAGCCGCGCGGCTGCTCGGCCGGCTGCCAGGATCGCCCAGCATCGGTGCTGACCTGCAGGCCGCCAGCCGTTGCGGCAACCAACACGCCGTCGCGAAGGAATGCCACCACATGCGCGTCCCACAGCGGCGAGATCAGTCCCCAGTTGCGGCCATCATCCTCTGACGCCAGCACACCACCTTGCTCTACCGCCGCAAGCCAACGTGGCGACTTCGGATCACGCGCCAGCGTCACGATGTGGGCTTCATACGGCGGGCGGATGAACGTCCAGTCCTTTCGCTCGGGGATGGCCTGCGCACTCGCGTTTACCCGCCACTCATCCACGAGTGAGTCGGCGTGCCAGATGTCGGCCGGCTGGGAACCGACCGGCACGCGGCCACGCCGATCAAACGCGATCGACCAGGCCTGACGTTCGTCTGGCCAGTGCCGCACGCGCGTCCACGATTCGCCGCCGTCGCGCGACATGACCATGCCCGCGCCGCGCATGCCGAACCCCGCCACCAGCGTCCCGCGCTCAGGGTCGACTGCCAGCCCGCGGACCGAACGACCTTCGGTTCGGTAGACCGCCTCCGCGCGCCATGGACGCTCACCACCGATCCGGCCGCGCAGGCGGTAGACGCCATCGTCGGTGCCCACCAGCACCGTCCGCTCGCTATGCGCGGCATCTGCCGCCGTCTGTCCGCTGGTTGCGGTCCCGAAGAGAACCACGCCCGCGCCCATCATCCATACCAGCGCGAACCCGCTCATTGGCCTGCTCCATGTTCGGTATTCAATGATCCGGACACACGATACTCACGATACAGGATAAGGTCCCGCCGTGAACCGCTCAGCGTGGTAGCCCTTTATCCCAACAGCACGCGCCAACGCACTGCGCGGATCAGCACCGGCTTTCAGGCAATCCAGCACATAGCGAAAGTCGTAGCGTGGGCGCCAGCCCAGCTCCTGGCGGGCGCGCTCATTGACATAGACCCGGTCGATGCTGGGAAACATCTTCCATCGGCGACGGGCATACTCCGCCTCGTACTCAGGCGCGCGCCGGGCTACCACGCGCGGTGCGTTAACACGCAACTCGCGCACGTCCTCAGGCAAGAAGGGAGTGGTCGCACTGATGATATAGCGGCCGAAGCCGATCGAGGCAGCCTTCTGCAAGCCCAGCAGATGGGCGCTGGCCACGTCCTCGATATCCACGCGCCGATAGAGGTACTCGTTCGCCTTTACGTTGTCGTCGGCATACGCCTGTCGTGTCGCTTCGCAATCATCCGCTTCCGGGAAAAAACGCGACGTTCTCAGGACGAGGCACGCCAGGCCATGCTGGCGGTGAAAGAGCTCGCACAGGTCCTCCGCCGCCGTTTTGGTCACTCCGTAGATGTTCTTCGGCAGCGCTCGGACGTCTTCGGTGATCCAAGCCGCCGCAGCGCCGGTTGCCGGCGTTAATGCCCTCCCGAAGGCACTGGTCGTGCTGGTGAAGATGAAGGTGGCGACACCAGCCGCAACAGCCTCTTCCAGCAGATTGAGTGTGCCGGTGATGTTGGCATCGACAAACTCCTGCCGGCTGTGCGTGGCGACGTGCGGCTTGTGCAGCGTGGCCGCGTGCAGCACGGCGTCGATTCCGGGCATGCAACGCCTCACGTCGGAGCGGTCGGTGATCGATCCGACGTGAGTGGTAAACGGTGATGCCAGCGCATCGAGACCAACGACTTCGCAGCTCGTATCCTTTAGCGTGCGAACCAGCGCCTCGCCAAGATGCCCAGCACTGCCTGTCACCAAGACCCTCATACGCACAGCTCCCGACAGCGCCATCGGATCGATCGTCATTTCTCCGCGTAGGCCGCCTCCAATTCCGCGAGGTCAATTTTTCTCATTCCGAGGATCGCCTTCATCACCCGTTCCGCCCGTACGGGATCCTTGTCCCGCATCATGTCGTTAACGGCGGTGGGCACGACCTGCCATGACAGGCCGAACTTGTCCTTGAGCCAGCCGCACTGACTCTCCTCGCCGCCCTGCAGGAGCGCCTGCCAATACCGGTCCACTTCGTCCTGGTTCTCGCACATGACCATGAACGAAACGGCCTCGGTAAACTTGAACATGGGCCCGCCGTTGAGGGCCATGAACTCCTGTCCGGCCAGCTCGAACAGCACCGTCATGACCGAACCCTTCGGTCTGCCGGAATCATTAGCCGCCGAGTCGCCATAACGGGCAATGTGCTTGATCTTCGAATCCTTGAAGATGGAGGTGTAGAAACTCGCAGCTTCTTCCGCTTGAGTGTCGAACCATAGACACGGCGTAATTCTCTTCATTGAACGCTCCTTCAGCTAAGACTCTAGTGGATCATGCCATAGCCAATTCAGGTGAGGCCGCCGGGAGCGGCGCCTCAATCTCGAGTTCCGCGCTCGTCGCCGCACGCTGATGCTTGGCTGCAATCAGCGAGTAGAACACCGGCACGACGAACAGCGTGAACAGCGTGCCGACGATCATGCCGGCCACCAGCACCGTGCCGATGCTGTTACGAGCCGCAGCACCCGGACCGGACACCAGCACCAGCGGCACGTGTCCCAGCACCGTGGAGGCCGTGGTCATCAACACCGGCCGAAGCCGGGTCAGGGCCGCCTCACGCAGCGCCGCGATCTTCGACAGGCCGCGGGCCTGAAGCGTATTGGCGAACTCCACGATCAGGATGCCGTTCTTGGCGATCAGGCCGACCAGCGTGATCAGCCCGACCTGCGAGTAGATGTTGATCGTCGACAGGCCGAGGAAGCTGAACACCAGCGCGCCGGAGATGGCCAGCGGCACCGACCCCAGCAGCACGATCAACGGATCGCGGAAGCTGTGGAACTGGGCGGCCAGCACCAGGTAGATCAGCACCAGCGCGAAGCCGAGCGTCACCGTCAGGGCCGAGCCTTCGCGGCGAATCTGCCGCGACTCGCCGGCGTGATCGAGAATGACGCCCGGCGTGTTGGCCGCCAGCGCCGCATCTTCGAGCACGCGCAGCCCTTCCTCTTTGGTGACGCCCGGATTGACGCCGCCGAAGATCCGTACCGCGTTGCGCTGCTGGAAGCGGTTGAGCGTGCGCGGTGCGGCGCTGGTCTCGATGCGCGTGAACGTCGACACGGGCACCAGCTCGCCGCTGGGCGTCTTGATCTTGAGGTCGAGCAGCGGACCGATCGTGGCCCGATCTTCGTCGCCAATCTGTGGAATGACCTTGTAGCTGCGGTCGAAGTAGTTGAACCGGTTCACGTACGCGCCGCCCAGCAGCGTGCCCAGCTCCTGGCCGACGCCGGCCAGGTCGAGCCCCAGGTCGGCGATCTGCTCGCGGTCGATGACGACCCGCGCCTCGGGCAGGTCGATCTTCAGGTCGGTGTCGACGTACAGGAACTTGCCGCTCTTCCAGCCGGCGGCCAGCACGCCCGCGGCCGTCTCGACCATCTGCTCGGCCGGCGCGTTGCTCTGCAGCACCAGTTCGACGTCGTACTGGCCGGGGGTCGGCAGCGGCGGGTCCAGGCGCGGAAAGATACGCAGACCGGGCACTTGCGATACCGCGCCGAAGACTTCGCCGTACATATCCTCGGTCGAGCGGGCCCGCTCTTTCCAATCTTTGGTGACCATACCACCGAAGCCGCCCCAGGCCGCGGTCAGCGACCACATGAACTTGGCTTCGGGGAAGGCGGTGATCTGGTCGACCACCTGCAGCGACTCGCGGTTTGACGCCGCGACGGTCGAGTCCGGCGACGCTTCGAGGAACAGGCTGATGTGGCTCTGGTCCTCGACCGGCGCCAGCTCGCTGCGCGAATGCGAGTACAGCGGCCACGCCGCGACCATGATCATGAGCGCCGCCGCCACGATCGCCCAGCGCATCTGCAAGACCCCGTCGAGCAGCCAGGCATACCCGCGGCGCACAACGTCGAAGCCGCGGTTGACCAGTGTCGTCAGGCGGCCCTGCGTGCCGTGCGGGTGTACGAAGCGCGAGCTCATCACCGGCGAGAGCGTCACCGCCACGATGCCCGAGACGATCACGGCTGCGGCCAGCGTGATGGCGAACTCGAGGAAGAGCGAGCCGGTCAATCCGCCCTGGAAACCGATCGGCGCGTAGACCACCGCCAGCGTGATGGTCATGGCGATGATCGGTCCGAGCAGCTCGCGCGCCCCGACCAGCGCCGCCTCGATCCGCGACTTGCCTTCGCGCACGTGCCGCTCGACGTTCTCGACCACGACGATGGCGTCATCCACCACCAGACCGACCGCCAGCACGATCGCCAGCATGGACAGCAGGTTCAGGCTGAAGCCGAGCGCGAACATGACCAGGGCCGCGCCGATCAGCGAGATCGGCATGGCCAAGAGCGGCACCAGCGCCGTGCGCACCGAGCCCATGAACAGGAACACAACCAGCCCGACGATCATGATCGTTTCGGCCAGCGTCTTGGTGATCTCCTTGAGCGCGTCTTCCATGAACACGGTCCCGTCGTAGGCCATCTGCATGTCGATGTCCTTCGGCAGCGTCGGGCGGATGCGCTCCATCTCGTCGCGCAGGCGGTGGGCGACCTCGATCTCGTTCGAGCCGACCAGCGGCCAGACGCCCAGGTAGACGGCCTCTTTGTCGCTGTATTTCGCGACCATGTCGGCTTCCTCGGCGCCCAGCTCGACGCGAGCCACGTCGCTGAGGCGCACGATAGCGCCGTCGCGCTCGGCTACGATCAGGTCGTTGAACTCATCGGTCGAGCGCAGGTCGGTGTTGGCCAGCAGGTTGATCTGCACCAGGTTGCCCTTGGTCTGTCCGACGGCCGCCAGGTAGTTGTTGCGCCGCAGGGCCGCGTGCACGTCGCCCGGCGAGAGATTGAGTGCCGCCAGGCGGTCGGGGTCGATCCAGACGCGCATGGCAAGCTGCCGGCCGCCTTCGATGGTGACGCGCTGCACACCCGGCAGCGTGGAAAGCTCCGGCTGCAGCGTGCGCAGCAGCCAATCGCTGATGGCCGGCACATTGCGCTCGGTTGAGGTGAAACTGAGATAGAACGATGCATACGGGCGGTCGGCGCGCTGAACCTCGATCACCGGCGGCTCGGCTTCTGCGGGCAATTCGGAGCGAACCTGTTGCAGGCGGGCCGTGACCTCGGCCAGGGCGGCGGTGCTGCTGTGGTTCAGTTTCAGCCGGATGGTAACGGTGCTCAGGCCGGCCCGGCTGGTCGATTCGATGTAGTCGACGCCGCTGATCTGGGCCACGGCCCGTTCGATGGGCGTAGTCAGAAATCCGCGAATCGTCTCGGCGCTGGCGCCATAGTAGACAGTCGTGATGATCACCGAAGCGCTTTCGATCTTCGGATACTGCTGCACCGGAAGGCTCGTCAGCGCGCGCCAGCCCGCCAGGGCGATCACCAGGTTGATCACCACGGCCAGCACGGGGTGTTTGATGAATATGTCTGTGAACGAGCGCATTCGTTGCCCTTGTCGTCGCAGCACACCTCACCGCCGCGAGTCATTGAAGTAGCCAGGGGTTCGCCGTTGAATTCGGCCTGCGCGCCGACGCAGCCTGTCAGAACCCCGCCTGCAAAGGCCGGGGCGTCTTGACGACTGATGCCGCCTCGACGCAGCCACGCCCACCCTTGGCAGGGTGGGTTCTGACTCGGCCGATCTCCATCGCCTTCAAACTTATCGACGGTTGGCGACCTGCGCCGAGTCGCCCGCGATCGCGACCAGTACGCCCTCGCGCAGTTTGAACGAGCCGGACGCGGCCACGGTCTCGCCCGATGACAGCCCCGAATAAATCAGAATATCATCGCCCAGCATGGCGCCGCTCTGAACGCTTCGCAGGTGCGCGCGGCTGCCGCCCTGCTCATCGGCTTCGATCACGAACACATGGTCGCCGCCCGGCCCTTTGCGTAGCGCGCTGACCGGGATGGCGACGGCCGTGCGCGGCGGCCCGACCGGCACGCGAACGCGCACCGACGCTCCGGGCGCCGGCGCATTGCCTGCGCCCTCGACCCTGGCCCGCACCATTGCGTTGCGCGTGGTCGGATCGACGCGCGCGTCAATGGCAATGATGTCGGCCTCGGTTGGCGAGACGCTCCCAGCTGCGAAGACTTCGACGCGGTCGCCCTCGCTCAAGCGTGCGGCCACCTGCTGCGCGACCGTGAAATCGACGTGCACCGCGTCATCGACGCCCTGCAGCGTCGTGAGCTGCGTGCCTTCCTCCAGATACTGGCCCGGATGCACGTCGGCGATGCCCACCCGCGCCCGGAACGGCGCACGGATCGTCTTGCGGGCGATGATGGCCTTGATGCGCGCGATCTGCGCCAGGGCCACGTCGCGCTCTGCCCGTGTGCGCTGGACCTCGATGTCGGCCGCAGCGTCTCGCTCCAACAGGCTCTTCATGCGCGCGAATTCGGTCTCGGCCAGGGCAGCCTGCGCCGCATGCGCGGCCAGTTCGGCTTCCTCGACGGATACATCGAGCGCCACGAGCAACGTACTGGCATCGACGACCTGGCCGGGCGTCAACAGCACCCGTTCGACCGTGCCCGGCAGTTCATTGCGCAGACTGACCGAGCGCAGCGCCAGCACGGTCCCGATCGACGTCGTCGTGCGGCGATGTTGACGCTCCTGGGCGATGGCCGCCGATATCGACTCCACCGGCTCTGGCTGGCTCGCGGCAGCGGCGTCAGCTTCCTGAATGGCCGCGTTCTTCCACGCGGCCAGGCCGCCCCCGCTTCCCACGACCGTCAGCAGCAGCAGTGCAGGTCCAATCCAAGCCCGAAGATTCATCAGCGGCGCCCTCCCGAGCGCTTGACGGCAAGAGACTTCGCTTTCGGCGACAACGTGACCGGTTTGGAGCGGGCCAGCATGTCTTCGAGTGCGACACGCACGCGAACCACGCGTTCCTGATCGAGCACCACCAAGCCGAGCACCCAGTTGAGCCACAACCCGTCGATCGCCGCCATAACAGCCTCGCTGACTCCCGGCGGCAGCCCGTCTTCGGCGATCCGCTGGTGCAAGTCGCTGTAAGCCGCCCGCATCGGCTGAATCAGCGAAGGGTTCTGCGCCAACGCTGCGAATACAGCCGACGTGCTGCGGCGGAGCTCTTCCGTCCAGCACTGGGCGTCCGAAAGGCAGTGGTCGAGCAGCGCTCGGGCCATCCGCCCCGGCCCGGCCGGCGTACGCTCGTAGGCTTCGCTGTAGCACCGCCGCCAGTTGTCCGCAGAGCGCTGGACCAAGGCTTCAACCAGCCGGTCCTTGCTCGGAAAGTGGTGCAGCAGGCCGCCCTTGCTCAGCTTGGCTTCAGCCGCTACCGCGTCGAGCGTCAAGTTGGCGATGCCCTGCCGCGCCACCACGGCCTCTGCCGCATCCAGCAGCTTGTCAGACAGCGTGTTCGTCGTTCGCTCCATGGGCGCTACTCCGTTTGCCCGGCCCGACGGCCACCCTTGACCGCCGCGGTAGAGCATACCGTCCAGACGGTCGGTTGTCAAACCGTCCGGACGGTTTTTCGCCACGGCTCAGTCAGTGGGTGCACCGCAGAGTGCCATGGATTGATTGGGCCCGCTGTCGCGGCGACGTCAGCCGACGAAAATGGGCGTGCCACGGGGCTGGCCCGCCGCTCGCCTTAGCGGTGGGATGGCCCTACACTGAAGCGCGTCAGGAAGGACGGAATGCCGTGAACAAGGCCCTGGCTGTACCCAAGCATTCGACCTCGGCGGACTTGGCGCTGTTGGTGATCCGCGTCGTAGCCGGGCTCGCGTTCATGCTGCACGGCTGGCCGAAGATTCAGAAGCCGTTCGACTGGATGGGCGAAGACGCGTTCGCTCCCGGCATCTTCCTCGCGCTGGCCGCGGTCGCCGAATTCGGCGGCGGATTGGCCTGGATTCTCGGCCTGCTGACGCCGTTGGCCTCGTTCGGTATCGCCGCCACGATGGCTGTCGCGTTCTGGATGCACGCCGTCATGCGCGGTGACCCGTTCGTGTCGATTGGCGGCCCATCCTACGAACTGGCCGCGGTCTACTTCTGCATCGCCCTGCTGCTGTTCACCCTGGGCCCAGGCCGCTTCTCAATCGACCGGCGGTTCTTCGGAGCACGCTGAACGGCCGATCGGCCAATCGAACGAGCCGCTTATGAGGCGGGCTCGGGTCGACGGCACGGATTTCCGCATTTTCTTTGCCACACTGGCCTGCTTGCCCCGAATCTTACTGTGCAGCGGCTTTGCGCGATTCTGCGCCGACGGTCTAGGCCAAGGGTCGTAGACGCAGCGATACCGAGCGGATAGTCTCGAACTTCGCGAAGGCGCTTCGCGGAACAACACGCGGTCCAGAAGGAGCAAACCATGAGCAGCGTACGCGTACTGGTCGGCACGAAGAAGGGGGCATTCGTTCTGACATCCGACGGCAAGCGGCAGCGCTGGGACGTGAGCGGGCCGCACTTTGCCGGGTGGGAGATTTACCACATGAAGGGTTCGCCGGCCGACCCGAACCGGATCTTCGCCTCGCAGACCAGCGGCTGGTTTGGTCAGATCATCCAGCGCTCCAGCGACGGTGGAAAAACGTGGGAAACGCCCGGCGGCGGCCCGACCCCCGGTCCCTACGGGATGCAGATGGGCGAAAGCAACAAGTTCGTCTACGACACCGAAGGCACGACGGGCAAGCCGCTCACCACGCACCAATGGTACGACGGCACGCAGCATCCGTGGGAGTTCAAGCGCGTCTGGCACATCGAGCCGTCGCTCGACAATCCGGACACCGCCTACGCCGGCGTCGAGGACGCGGCCATCTTTCGCACGACCGACGGGGCGACGACGTGGCAGGAGCTGTCGGGCCTGCGCGGGCACGAATCGGGCCCCAAGTGGCAGCCCGGCGCAGGCGGCATGGGCCTGCACACCATCGTGCAGGATCCCAAGAACAAGGGGCGGATGTTCATCGCCATCTCGGCCGCCGGCTGCTTCCGCACCGACGACGACGGCAAGACCTGGCGGCCGATCAACCGCGGCCTGACGTCGCAGTATCTGCCGGACCCGGCGCCCGAAGTCGGCCACTGCGTGCACCGCATCGCCATGCATCCATCGAAACCCAACACCCTCTACATGCAGCTTCATTGGAACGTGATGCGCAGCGACGACGCCGGCGATTCGTGGAAGAAAGTCAGCGGCAACCTGCCGACCGACTTCGGTTTCCCGATCGCGGTACACGCGCACGAGCCGGAGACGATCTACGTCGTCCCGATCCTGAGCGACTCGCTGCACTACCCGCCCGACGGCAAGCTGCGCGTCTACCGCAGCCGCACGGGCGGCAACGAATGGGAGGCCCTCACCAACGGACTGCCTCAGCGCGATTGCTACGTCAACATCCTGCGCGGTGCGATGTCGGTCGACTCGCTCGACAAATGCGGCGTCTACTTCGGCACGACCGGCGGCCAGGTGTACTGCTCGGCAGACTCGGGCGACAACTGGACGCCGATCGTGCGCGATCTGCCGGCCGTCTTGTCGGTAGAGGCGCAGACGCTACGCTGACGAGCAACGGGCTGAGTAGGATGAAGATGAGGATTCAGATTAGGAACAAGAGTAGGAGCAAGATTCGGATCAGGGATCTCCATTCGCGCCTCGAAGGCGCCTGCTCGAACCGCTGCTCTTGCTCATAATCAAGGCCGGAATCATCTTCTTCAAGCTAACCGGGCGTAGCCGGAACGCTTGACCGCGCGGTACTTGGCGATGCCGAGCATGCGACGCAAGCCATCCTGACTCGTCTTCGGGCCGAGTTGAGCGGGCGGGTCGGCCATCGGTTCGTGCGATGAGCCGACACCTGTCCGGCGCCGGTTGCACCGCCGCCGACCCATTCGTACGATCGTGGGGCGACGGGGGGCGGATGCGTTCGGATGCCGCGCAACATCAAACTGGTCGTAGCCTACGACGGAACCGAATTCCACGGCTGGCAGTCGCAACCCGAGCTGCGCACGGTGCAGGGAGTGCTCGAACAGGCCGCCCGCCGCGTGACTCGGCACCAGGTCGATCTGATTGGCAGCGGGCGGACGGACGCCGGCGTTCATGCCGCCGGGCAGGTGGCCAACTTCGTGACCGAGTGCCCGATCCCAGAGGAAAAGCTGCTCGGCGCGCTGGGCGCTCGATTGCCCAAGGACGTCACGCTGGTCGCCGTCGGCGACGTTGCGCTCGAGTTCCACGCTACGCGCAGCGCCACGAGCAAGCTGTACCGCTACCGTGTCTACAACGCACCCGGCCGGCCGGTCCGCCAGCAGCGGCAGAATTATTGCTACCACTTCTGGCACCCGCTCGACATCGATGCCATGCGGGCGGCGGCCGAGAGTCTGATTGGCACGCATGATTTCGCTTCGTTTGCGGGGACCGGCAGCGAGCGCGAGACGACCATCCGTACGGTGATGCGCTGCGCGATTCAGCGGCGCTACGACGAGGTGCTTTTCGATCTCGAGGGCGGCGGGTTTCTTTATAACCAGGTGCGCAACATGGTCGGCACGCTGATCGAGGTCGGCCGCGGGCGCTGGCCGCCACAGCAGGTAGCGGAGATCCTCGTGCGGCGCGACCGCTCCGCCGCCGGCCCGACCGCTCCGGCCCGCGGGCTGTGCCTACAATGGGTGAGGTACCCGGCGAGGCTGCTGCGGCCAACGGGAGTGACGGCGGAATCCGGATTGCGGATTGCGGATTGAACAGCGCGCGTCGTTGCCGCGCGTCGGTTCGCGATCCGCAATTCGCAATCCGCAGTTTCCAAAACCCCGAGTCCGACTCGCAGACCAAGAGGTCTGCGGTACACCAACGTGCGGATCGCTCACGTCATCACTCGGCTGATCATCGGCGGCGCGCAGGAGAATACGCTGCTGATCTGCGCCGGCCTGGCTGAGGCGGGTCACGACGTCACGCTGATCGCCGGCACGCAGACCGGGCCGGAAGGGTCGCTGTGGTCCGAGGCGGTCCGGATGGGCGTGCGGACGATTGAATTCCCGCCGCTCGTACGGCAGGTCGCGCCGCTGACCGACTGGAGCTGCGCCCGTGAGTTGGCGGCGCTCTTTCGTCGTGAGCAGTTCGACGTGGTGCACACGCACAGCAGCAAGGCCGGCATCCTCGGTCGCTGGGCGGCGCACAAGGCCGGCACGCCGCTGGTGGTGCACACGATCCACGGCATGAGCTTCAATCGCACGCAGACGCCGCCTGTCCGGTGGTTCTACCGGTCACTGGAGCGCCGCGCGGCGCCCTGGACGGACGCCTTCATCAGCGTGGCCGACGCGATGACGGCGCAAGCGGTGGCCGCGGGCATCGCCCCGGCCGAGCGATTCACGACGATTTACTCCGGCATGCGGGTCGACGACTTTCATGCCGACCCCGACCTGCGGACGATGAACCGGGCCGTGTGGAAACTCGAACCGGACCAGATCGTCATCGGCACCGTGGCGCGGCTGTTCCGCAACAAGGGCTACGAGCACATCCTGGCGGCGCTGCCGCGGATCGTCGAGCGCTGCCCGCGGGCGCGCTTCGTCTGGGTCGGCGACGGCCGCGATCGCGGCCGCTACCAAGCGACGCTGGCCAAGCTGGGCCGAACGGGGCGCGTGCGGTTCGAGGGACTCGTTCCGCCGGCCCGCATTCCGCAGCTTCTGGCGGGCTTCGACATTCTGCTGCACGCTTCGCTGTGGGAGGGGCTGCCCCGCGCCGCCGTGCAGGCGCTGCTCACGGAGGTGCCGGTGGTGTGCTTCGCGCTCGACGGCGCCAGCGAAGTTGTCGAGACCGGCGTCACGGGTACGTGTGTGCGGCCCGGCGACACGGCCGGGCTGGCTGACGCGGTTATCGAGTTGGCCAATGACGCCGATCGTCGCGCCGCCTTGGGCCGCGAAGGGCGGCGACGCTGCCTGGAGCGCTTCGATTACCGCCGAATGGTCCGCGACATCGCCGCTCTATATGAAACGCGGGCGTCCGCGCCCGCCATCGGGCCGATCGAATCGCCGCACCGAGCGTAGGCCGCACGCACGTTTCACAATCGTCAGGTCGCGGGGCTTCGCTGCGGCGACTATAATCTCCGGGCGTGGCGTTGGTGCCCGTTTTGGAGAGTCCCGCGTGTCCAGCATCCGCGATCGCGACGAAGACTACGTCGAGCTGTCCTGCTCGCTCGATTCGATCAAGAAGATCTACTGGGCGCTGTTCCGGCAGCTCCGCAGCCAGGCGGTGTCGCGCGAATTCGACGACTTCGACGACGACGACCTGCTCTTGACGCTCCAGGTCTACCTGCAGCGGAAGGCCCGCGAGGCCGGCGTCGACGCGACCCTGCACAGCGAGTGGGAGCGGTTCCTCGGCGTCGAAGGCCGCCAGGCATGTTCAACGAGCAACAAGACGATCTGAACGCGAGCGCTCGGAGCTCTTGGAGAACACCCAATGTTCCTCGATGATATTCGCCTGCGGGTTCGCAAACATCCTTTCGAACCCTTTCGCATCTACGTTTCAGACGGGTCGCACTATGATGTGCTCCACCACGATTTCGTGCTGTTGACGGCACGCTACGTTACAGTGGCTCTGGGTGTCGCCAAATCAGACGACTATCCAGATCGGGTGGTCGACATTGATCCGTCGCACATCACCCGCTTGGAGCCATTGCGAAACCGACGTGGACCGCGTCGGGCTCGCCGGGCAGGCAAGACCTGATCTCGTACTGACCCGCCTTTCGGACGCGCAACGCATGCATCTGTGTGTTTAAGTCGTTGGGAGAAAAGAATGAAGTCCGCGGCGCCGCTCGATCCGTTCAACGCCAAACACCCGCTCAGCACGAAGGCCGGAATCGTCCAGCTTTTCCGTCTCGACAAGCTTCCGCTCGCCCAGCGACAACCGTTCTCGATCAAGGTGCTGGTCGAGAGCGCCCTGCGGCATATCGACGACTTCATCGTGACGCAGGACACGGTCCGCGGGCTGGCAGGCTGGGACGCTCGCTCGCCGGCCAAGTCGGAGGTGCCGTTCTTTCCGGGCCGCGTCGTGCTGCAGGATTTCACCGGCGTGCCGAGCATGGTCGATCTGGCGGCGCTGCGCTCGGCCATGAAGCGGCTGGGGGGCGATCCCAAAAAGATCAACCCGCTTGTCCCGTGCGATCTGGTGATCGACCATTCGGTGCAGGTGGATGCCTATGCATCGGGTGTGGCGCTGACGCTCAACGCCGAGAAGGAGTTCGAGCGCAACCGTGAGCGCTACGAATTTCTCAAATGGGGCCAACAGGCGTTCGCCAATTTCCGCGTCGTGCCCCCGGCCACCGGGATCGTGCATCAGGTCAACCTCGAATACCTGGCCAAGGTCGTGATGACCCGCAAGGCCAACGGGGCAGTGGTGGCATTTCCCGACAGCCTGGTCGGCACCGACAGCCATACGACGATGATCAACGGCCTGGGCGTGCTCGGCTGGGGCGTGGGCGGTATCGAGGCCGAGGCGGTCATGCTGGGCGAGCCGATCTATCTGCTTACGCCAGAAGTGATCGGCTTCAAGCTCGACGGGCGGCTGCCCGAAGGATCGACGGCGACGGATCTGGTGCTGACCGTCACGCAGATGCTTCGCAAGAAGGGCGTGGTCGACAAGTTCGTCGAGTTCTACGGCCCGGGCCTGGCCAGCATGTCGTTGCCCGACCGGGCCACGATCGCCAACATGGCCCCCGAATACGGCGCGACATGCGGCTTCTTCCCGGTCGATGACGAGACGCTGCTCTATATGCGCCGCACCGGGCGGACCGACGCGGAGGTCGATCTGGTCGAACGCTACTGCAAGGAGCAGGGCCTGTTCCGAACGGCCGCGACGCCTGACCCGGTCTTCACCCACACGCTCGATCTCGACCTCGGCACGGTGGAGCCGTCGCTGGCCGGACCGAGGCGCCCACAGGACCGCGTGCCGCTCTCAAAGATGCAGCCCACTTTTCGCGCGGCCCTGCGCGACACGTTCAAGAAGTGCATCGGCGGCTCAGACGCGCGTGGCGCTGCGGCGGCGACCGCCGTTGCGGAAGCAGACGAGGCGGAAGTCACGGTCGACGGCCGAAGTGCTGCGCTGACGCACGGCTCGGTCGTCATCGCGGCCATCACGAGCTGCACGAACACGTCGAATCCTTCGGTGATGATTGCCGCGGGCCTGCTGGCCAAGAATGCCGTCGAGAAGGGGCTGAACGTCAAGCCGTTCGTAAAGACCAGCCTGGCGCCCGGCTCGCGCGTAGTGACGGACTACTATGCCAAGGCCGGCCTGACGCCGTATCTGGAGGCCCTGGGTTTCCACACCGTGGGCTATGGCTGCACGACCTGCATCGGCAACAGCGGCCCGCTGCCTGACCCGGTCGCGAAGGCGGTCGAGGAGAACGACTTCGTCGTGGCCGCCGTCCTGAGCGGCAACCGCAATTTCGAGGGGCGTATTCACCCGCTGGTGAGGGCCAATTACCTCGCGTCACCGCCGCTGGTCGTGGCCTACGCCATCGCCGGCACGGCCGACATCGATCTGGTCAATCAGCCGATCGGGACGGGCAAGGGTGGCGATCCGGTCTATCTGGCTGACATCTGGCCGTCGCAGAAGGAGATCAGCGACACGATCGCCACGTGCGTCACGCCCGAGATGTTCAAACGGCAATACGCCCACGTGCTGACCGGCAACGAGACCTGGAACGCGATCACCGGCATCGAGGGCGACCTGTTCAACTGGCAGCCGCAAAGCACGTACATCCAGGAGCCGCCGTTCTTCGTGGACATGTCGCCCCAGCCGCAGCCGATCGCGCCGATCCGCGGGGCGCGGGTGCTGGTCATGGTGGGCGACTCGGTGACGACCGACCACATTTCGCCGGCGGGCAACATCGCCAAGAATTCTCCGGCCGGCAAGTTCCTCATCGAGCAGGGTGTCCACCCGTTGGAGTTCAACAGCTACGGCTCGCGGCGCGGCAACGACCGGGTCATGACGCGCGGCACGTTCGCCAACATCCGCCTACGGAACCTGCTGGCACCCGGCACGGAAGGCGGCGTAACTAGTTACTTGCCGACCGGCGAGCCGATGAGCATCTACGACGCCGCCCTGCGCTATCAGCACGACAAGACCCCGCTGCTCGTGATCGCCGGCAAGGAATACGGCACCGGCTCCAGCCGCGACTGGGCCGCCAAAGGCACGAATTTGCTGGGTGTCCGGGCGGTGCTGGCCGAGAGCTTCGAGCGCATCCACCGCAGCAACCTGGTCGGCATGGGCGTGCTGCCGCTCGTGTTCAAAGCCGGGCAGGACCGCGAGTCGCTCGGGCTGAGCGGCCACGAGACGTACACCATCGAGGGGCTGTCCGACCAGATCAAGCCGTTGCAGGACGTGACGATCGTGGCCAAACCCGCCGACGGCCTCGAGAAGCGCTTCACAGCCACCGTGCGGATCGACACGCCGGTCGAAGTCGAGTATTACCGCAACGGCGGCATCCTCCAGACGGTATTGCGAAAAATGCTGGCTGCGCGGTGACGTCGACGGCATCCGGATGCGGCGACTTCGATCGAACGGTTGAGGCTACTGGCCGCGTCGAGCTGGGCCAATCAATTGCGCGAGGTCGAGAACGAAACCCGGCAGAAGTCGCGTGCGCCACTTCCCGCGCGGGCCGAGTTCCGTCTCCAGCCAGTCATCCGCGCGACGGGACAGAATGAGCCCCCGGCGCTTGATGGGATCGAGGATCCAGTATTCGCGGACACCGGCAGCCAAATAGTCGCGTCGTTTGGCAATGTAATCTCGCTTTGCCGACGACGCAGAAACCACTTCGACCACGATGTCGGGAACCCAGCGGTCCCACGGTTGCTCAAGGCCATCAGGATTGGGCGAAAGATACACGGAAATGTCTGGATGACGCTCGGAGTCGCTCCCCCACATTTCGATCTTCGCGTCCGCGCCTCCGCCGATGTATTGGATCACGCCCGGGTGCGACACGTCGTATGCTCCCAGTGCGCGATTGACACCGTGAACCACTCTTCCGTGCGTGATGCCGGGGATATCGCTCACTTCGATGACGCCTTTGGCCAACTCATACACATAGCCTGGGGTTGGCTCGGCGCGGGCGAACATGGCCAGGGACATGCGCTGGCCGTTATCCTCGGGACCGACGCGAATCCGGTTCTTGATCCGTCGCGCTAACACCGGTGATCGACGTGGCGATGTTGTCGGCACAAGCGAGGCCTCCTCGACGACGCAGATTGTACCACGTTGTCGGCCCAAGGCAATGCGATGATCTCGCTGAGCGGCGGTGCCGCCAGGCGGGAGTCAGGAGCGCGCCAGGCGATCGAACCATCGATTGCTCCGTCGCGCGAGACAAAGCTGACGAAGCAAACGGCGCGAGCCGCCATTTGCCACTCGAACCCGACGCCGGCAGCCGGCTGTTACCGCCGGATCGACTACACCCTATCGATCAGCAACGTGCCGAAGAGTGCGGGCAGGTAGACGATCGACGCGATCAGGTGGGCGCGGGCGGCTGCGTCGGACCGCAGGCGGGCGACGGCGATGCCGAAGGCCAGGAATGCCGCTCCCAGCGCCGCCGCGCTGACGACGTAAAGCCCATTCGCCATCCCGAGCACGCCGGGCACGACGCTGATGGCCAACAGCAAGACCGACGTGGCGACGATCTGGCGAAACGTGCTGGCGCCAGTCGGGTCGAGTACGGGAAGCATCGGATAGCCCGCGCGGGCGTAATCGAGCCGATAGCGCCAGGCGATGGCGTAGAAGTGAGGGAGCTGCCAGACGAACATGATGGCAAACAACGTCCACGCCTGCGGCTCGATGCGGCCGGCGACGGCTGACCAGCCGATCAGCGGCGGCAGCGCGCCCGGCAGCGCGCCCACCAGCGTCGACCACGGCGTAAGGCGCTTCAGCGGCGTATAGATCAGCACGTACGTCAGCAGCGTCGCTGCGGTGAAGGCTGTCGCCAGCGCATTCACCTGCACAGCCAAGTAGCCAAGTCCGGTAGCGGACAGCGAAGTCCCCACCAGCCTCGCCTCGGCGGCTGACAATCGGCCGGCCGGCAGCGGGCGGTTCTGCGTGCGTCGCATGCGCGCGTCATGCCGCCGCTCCCACACCTGATTCAAGGCGTTCGCACCCGCGCCGGTCAGGGCTGTGCCGAGGGCGACGTGGGCCAACGCCGCCAGTAACCCCACGTCGAGCGACGCCGCAGCCATGAGCGCACCGAATGTGGTCATGACGACCACCAGCCCGACGATGCGCGGCTTACTTAGGGCGGCGTAGTCGGCGATGCGGCCGGCCAGGCGGGCCAAGACGCGCGCCCGCGCCGCGGGCTGCGGTTCGATCAAGAGCGCCCCGACGCGCTCGTCGGCCGGATTGGCGGCAGCAGCCACGGCGATCGTCTTCATGCGGGCACCACCTCCGCCCGCGCTACGTTGGGCAACTCGCGCAACGTCCGCGGCAGGCTCACCGAAAGTCCGACGGTGGCCGCCAGCAGCAACGCCCCTACCAGCACGTGCAGGCTGGGCAATAGCCACGCGACCGTTCGGCCCCACGGCTCACCGCCGCCAAAGCCGGGAATCTGCGTCGCGACATAGGCGCCCACCCCCAGAAAGAGCTGGACAGTCACGAGCACGAGCACGATCCGCCCCAGTGTGTTCGGCAACGACCCGGTCGGGAAGCGGCCGATGACCCACATCGACAGCCAGGCCGCCAGACACACAACGATCACGGCGCCGAATAGGTGCATGGCCAAGCCCGTGCCGCTGTGCCGCAGAACCACGCCCGCGATCTGTTGCGCGAGCACCGAAGCCATCGTGGCCAGGCCGATGCGCTGCAGCAGCCGTCCGTCGCCGACGGTGTCGGACTGGCGCGCCGCAGCCAAGCCGCGCCCCCACGTGCGCGAGGTCACGAGCATGAGCAGCGCAGACAGCGCCAGGCAGACCTGTCCCCAGACGCCGTGCAGCATGGCGAAACCGGTCGAGGCGTGGTTGACGCGCCAGCGGCCCAGCGAGCCCTGAATGCAAATGGCGATCAGCACCACCAGCGCCAGCGCCAGGTGCAGCCGCCCGACCGGCTCGCGCTCGGTGCCCAGGGTCCGGCGGCGATGATGCCAGGCGCCGGCCACGGCGGCCAGCGAAGCGATGCCGACGGTGTAGCCCAGCAGCCGGTGCCCGTGTTCCCAGCGCTTGTGGTCGTTGCCAAACCAGCCCGGCGGATTGAACCAGTAGCCATCCGACGTGGGCGCGTCGTGAAAGACCATGCCCGCGTCCTTGCTGGTGACGCCGGCGCCGACAAACACCAGCGGGCAGACGCAGGCAAACAGCACCACAGCCAGGCGGTGCGACCAGCGAGCGTCGCGTTGAGTCGGCAGGTCGTTCAAGGTCGCGGCGGCGCCTTTCAATTCCGGTCCGAGCGCTCGTCGATGAGTGGATCAGCCGCAGCGGCGCTCAGGCGCAATCGCCGCGCACGCAGCATGAAAAACACGGTCAGCCCGCCAAAGCCGGAGAGCACGGCATAGGTGATGACGGCCATCACGATCACGCCGGCCCTGGCGCCGTCGGCCATGTGGGTGTCTTCGGTCTGCGCACAGGCGGCGCAGGCCCGCGCCGCGGGGGCGCTCGACAGGCCGGTCAAAAACAACGTCACCAGCGACAGAACAAGACGCTTCATAGGTAACGGACGTTGCGCAGCTTCCGCAGGAACCAGACGCCGTACACGACCATGACCAGCGCCATGGCGAACGCACCGCCGGCGGCGAGCTGCATCCCCACCCGGCCATGCGCCTCGCGAAGACACCACCAGCCAAACCCGAGCGACAGGAGCAGCGAGGCAACGATGAATACAACATGAAAGGCCTTCAGTGACATCAGTGCTCTCCCGCCTGCCCCTCCTGATGGCCGTGCTCGCCCGCGCCAAGCACCAGGCTCGGGCTGCGGGCCACGATTCCGGATTGGTTCGACTCGGTCGCCAGCGGTACAAAGATCAGGAAAATGAAGAACACCACGCACAACGCCAGCGTCCAGTAGATCACCTTGACCTCGTGGACCAGGTGCATGAAGAACAGGGCCACCAGCGAGCCCTTGACGATCGCGATCAGCAGCGCCACCACAACCGCCAGCGCTATCGGCAGATTGAAGTAGGCCACGCCGACCGTCAGCCCGGTCAGCACGAGGAGCGTGACGAACACGGCGATGTATGTCCGTACGCTCTTCTTCAGTTCCTCGATGTCGACCTTGTGAGCAGCGTGGTGCGCACTCATACGAACCCCCAGATGGTTCTACAGCAAGTATAGTGACGGAAACAGGAAGATCCAAACCAGATCGACAAAGTGCCAGTACAGCCCGGTGCACTCGATGCGATTGGTGAATTGCTCGGGATGCTTGGCCCACCACGAGTTGGCCGTCAGCAGCAGGTAAACGAACACGACGATCCCGCCCACGACGTGCAGGCCGTGCAGGCCCGTCAGCGTGAAATAGACCGCGTAGAAGTTGCTGAACCATGGGCCGAGATTAGTGAACTTGATCGCCCCGCTCTCGACGTCGGCAACCGGGAGCTGCATGGCAGCCGGTGGCGAGCCTGCGGCTCCGTGGGCGTCCGGCTGAAACGTGATGAACTCACTTGTCCGGTCAGTCACGTGCCCGTGAACCTCGGTCCCGTCGGCCTGAAAGAGCACGTAGTGCTCGAACTTGGCGCTATACTCGAAATACTTGATCACCAGAAACCCGAACGCGCACAGGATCGTGGCCAGGATATAGAGCTTTCCCTTGGCGATGTCACCGATCTTTAGTGAGTACCACGCCATCACGACCGTGACCGACGACAGGATGAGCACAGCCGTGTTGATGGTCGCCAGAGGCACGTTCAGGCCGGTCTCCGTGTGGTGCGGCCACTTCTCGGCGCCGACGCGCAGCAGAATATAGCTCGAGAACAGCGCCCCGAACAGCATCACCTCGGACGCGAGGAACAGCCACATGCCCAGCTTGGGGTTGGGGACCCCGGTATCTGGGTGCGGTTCGACGGTGTACGGAATCGCTTCAGCGGACAAGCGTGATCCTTTCTATGCCAGATGCTGAGGTTGATAATCGTTCGCCAGGCCGGGCACGCCGTATTCGTACGGGCCGCGATACACCGTCGGCGCGGTCGCGAAGTTGCCGTGCGGCGGCGGCGTCGGAGCGGCCCATTCGAGCGTGGTTGCCTGCCACGGGTTCTCCGCCGTCTTGCGGCCCTTGGCCAGCGTGTAGATGAAGTTGACGATGAACGGAATCTGCGCCACGCCCAGCATCCACGCCGACCACGAGATACCCTTGACCATGCCCATCAGGGCCGGCATCTGCTGATAGGCGTCGTAGACCATCGGGTCGTAGCCGCGCCGGTGCCCGCCGTACATGCCCTGCACGAACATGGGCAGAAACACGCCGTTGATGAACACTAGCGACAGCCAGAAGTGTACCTTGCCCCACGTCTCGTTCAGCGCCCGGCCGGTCACTTTCGGGAACCAGTAATACACACCGGCGAACAGCGCGAAAATCGTGCCCGGCGCCACGACATAGTGGAAATGGGCGATGACGTAATACGTGTCGTGAAGCTGCACGTCGGAGGTCGTCAGACCCAGCGGCAACCCGGTCAATCCACCGATCGCAAACATCGGCAGGAACGCCAGCGCAAACAGCATCGGCACATTGAACCGGATGGAGGCGCCCCACAGGCTCAGGATCAGGCAGGTCAGCACCACCACCGACGGGATCGAGATGATCATGGTCGTGGTCTGGAAGAAGTTGCTCATCTTGGTGCCCATGCCGGTCATGAACATGTGGTGGGCCCACACGATGAACGACATGAAGCCCAGGAACACCACCGCGTACACCAGCGACTTGTAACCCCACAGCGGCTTGCGCGTGTTGGCGGCGATGATCTCGGCCACGATACCGAAGGCCGGCAGGATGAGCACGTACACCTCGGGGTGGGCCAGGAACCAGAACAGGTGCTGCCAAAGCAGCGGGTTTCCGCCGCCGGCATTCTGCAGGGGCACTTCGCTGATCACCAGGCCGCTAGGCATGAAGAAGCTGGTCCCGGCCACACGGTCCATGAGCTGCAGCACGCCGGCCGCCTCCAGCGGCGGGAACGCCAGCAACAAGAGGAAGGCGGTGACGAACTGAGCCCACACGAAGAACGGCAGCCGGAAGAACGTCAGCCCCTTCACGCGAAGCTGGATGATCGTGACGATGAAGTTGACCGAGCCGAGCAGCGACGACGTGATCAGGAAGATCATGCCCACCAGCCACCACGTCTGGCCCATCGTGGCCGTGACCGACAGCGGAGCATACGACGTCCAGCCCGAGCTGGCCGCTCCGCCCGGCATGAAGAAGCTGGCCAGCATGACGACGCCACCGCAGAAATACACCCAGTAGCTGGCCATGTTGAGCCGCGGGAAGGCCATGTCGGGCGCCCCGATCTGCAGCGGCATGACGTAGTTGCCGAATCCGCCAACGGCCAACGGCACGACGCCGAGGAACACCATGATCGTGCCGTGCATGGCGCCGAGCGAGTTGTAGAAGTCCGACAGCATCACGCCGGCGTTGGCCATCGACGCCGGCAAAAGGCCGCCGATGATCGGGATGGGCTGGTTCGGGTAGGCGAGCTGCCAGCGCATCAGCAGCATCAGGCAGAAGCCGAAGAACAAGAAGCACAGGGCCGTCACCGTGTACTGGCAGCCGATGACCTTGTGGTCGACCGAGAAGACCCACTTCCGCCAGAAGCCCAGCTCGGGGTGATGGTGGGCGTCAGGGGATCCCAAGCCCGATCCACCGGGCTTGGGAACCCCGTGCCCGTGGCCGTGATCGTGATGGCCGCTCATGGTTACTCCTCTTCAAACACTTCCGGGACCGCCGACGCCAGCCACTTCTCGAACTCCTCGGCCGTCTCAATCTTGACCGCCCCGCGCATCTTGAAATGGCTGTTGCCGCAGAGCTGCGCGCAGATGATTTCCGTCTTCCCGCGCGGGTCGAAGACCTCCTCGCCGCTGGCCGGCTGGCTATCGATCTTTCCATTCGGCCCAGGGTCAATAATGGCAGTTCGGGGACGCACAGACGATCCCACGGCCACCAGCTGAACGTCGTCGCCGGTTGCGGTCGTGTCCGCGCGACCATTTCCAGAAATCATGCTCTCGACGATCTGGGGTAGGACGTCTTCGTAGGGAATCTTGTTCGCCTCGAACCAAATCTTGACCTCCATGCCGGGCATGACGTCGTGCTGCACGCGCATCAGCGGCATGTGGAATCCGTGAATGACATCGACGGAAGTCAGCCGGGCGATGACCGGCCGATTCACCGGGAAGTGGAACTCGGCGCTCACGATATCGTCGGCGCCGTCGCCGCTGCGGTCCAGCCCGATCGGGTCGCCAGCCGCCGCCTTCCCCTTCTTCGGATCATTCTTGCCGAACTTGCCATCCTTGCCGGCATAATGGAAATTCCAGGCAAACTGCTGCGCGATGACACGGACTTCCAGCGGGTTCTTGTCCGGAGTGGGGAAGTCGTTCTTCACCTTGCTCCAGGCCGGCATGGACAGGACCAAGAGCAGGAACGCCTCGAACACGACCACAAAACCCTCGAGGTACTTCGACGGCTTGGCGTGAGGCAATTCGTACTGGCTCTTGTGCCCCGTCCGTGCTCGGAACCTAACCAGGCAGTAGAAGAAGAAGATCGCCCAGCCGATGAAGAGCACCAGCATGAACACGTGTATGACGTTGTTGAGCTGATCCACCTGGTGGCCGTGAGCCGACACGTTCGGCGGATAGGGGTACAGCAGATTGAAGTCCATTCAGGTGCTCCTCGCAGGCCGGGCCATCGCGCGCCCGGCCTGCGCCGCGCTGGGGGCAAGTCCAGTCGACACTACTTCTTGGCCGGCTCCATCTCGATGTTGGCCGTAGCCGGGGCTGCGCTGTCTACTTTGACCTTCATTTCCTTCTTGCCGTAGACCTCGTGCCAGGCCTCGATCGTGTATTCGCCAAACGGAAGGCCTTTGATGGTGAACGTACCATCCTTGGCGGTCACGGCGAAGTACGGGTGCTCGAACACGCCGCAGTACGCGCCCATCCACGGGTGCACGTCGCACTTGACCAGGAACGGCTCCTCGGCCCGCTTGAACACCTTTTCAATCGGCGCGCCTTCGGCTGGCTGCGGCGTGTTGAACTCTTCGTTCTTAACCGGCAGGCCATGTACGTTGTGCAGCGTCGGGTCGGTGTTCTTGATCAGCAGCTTCTGACCCACCATCACGCCGAACACGTGCGGCACGTAGACGCAACCCTGCTGATCGAGTTCGGCCGGCTCGGACGGGGGCGTGAACTTCTTGTCGCCCAGACCTGCCTTGACGTACACGAGCACGTTCTGGATTTCGCCCTCCTTGCCGACGATCTCGGTTTCTGAGCCGACCTTCGCGCCGGCGTGGATCTTCTTGCAGTCCTCGTTGGCGCTCATGTCGAGGACGAACCGCTTGCCGGCCGCGTCTTTGCCGCCCTTTAGCGTCAACTTGCCCGTGACGGAGCCCTCATCGGCCAGCGCGATTCCAGCGCCAAGCGCCACGGCCCCCGCCATTCCTGTCAGAGTCACAAAACGACGCATCATGGTGTTTCTCCTTCTCCCGGATCGACCGGGACAAACCAAACGTTCGCGAAGCGGGCGTTGTATGGAACTTCTCGCCCGATTTCAAGGCCGCTGTCATGGCGCCGCGGCCGCGCCGCGTAGCGCAGGCGTCTCGCCTGCACGTACCGCAGGCCTCTGGCCTGCGAGTCTACGACTGCCGTGCGTCGCTCTCCACACGCGGCCGGAACTCCGGCGCAAATCACAGGCGCGACGCCTGCGGTACGTGCAGGCCAGAGGCCTGCGCTACGGCTCATCAAACTCCATCTCCGGCTCCGGATCCTGCTTCGGCTCTTCTTCGTCTTCTTCGACGAAAATCTCCGGCTCGCTCGGCTTTGCCGCGCCCTCGTCCTCGTCTTCCTCAAACACTTCAGGCTCACCGGACGACGGCGCACCTGGCACCGCCCCCGGATCGACCGGGGCCACGGCCGTGTGATTCTTGATACCGGCGTTGTACAGGTAATCGAGCAGCAATTCGATCTGAGCGTCGCCGTCCGTGCCGAACAGCTTCTCCAGTTCAGCCCGCTTGTCGGGCGCGAACGTCAGGAACGCACTCTTGTGATCTGGGAAGAACTGCGGCATCTTGGTGCCGGGCTGGATCCAGGCCGGATGGATCACCCAGTCGCGCACCCAATCCTGCCGCAACCGCCGGAACGTGAGGTTCAGGTTCGGAGCGCTCGGATTGGCATTCGAGCCCGGCAAGTTCGGATCGCCCAGCACGTGACACTGCAGGCACTTGAGTTCCATGAGCAGCTTCTCGCCCAGCTCGAAACGCTCCGGCGGCACCAGCGCCCGCGGCGTATCGTTGAACGGGTAGTGCACGTCGAAGAGCTGCTGCAGAAAGCCGAGCCGCTCGACCACCTTGCCGTATGCATCGACCCAGTCGGAAGGCCCCGACGTGCGCGGGTCGAAGTCGAGCCACTTGGCCAGCCGCCGCTCCATGGCGAAGTTGGCCAGGTACTCGGCCGTGCTCTCGAGCGTGGGCTGCGCGAACCAGTCGCTGCCGGCCGCCGCTGGGTCGAGATTCCCATCTCGACCCCCCTCGCCAGCACCGTCGTCGCCCTGGGCCAGCGCCGTCTCGGCTGCGATAGCCGCCTTTTCTTTGTAGGCGTGCACCGCCTGCAGTCTGGTGCGCAACTCATCGGCATCTTTGCCGCTCAGGGCCCCGAAGTAGGCCACCAGTTGCTCCGACTCGGCCGGCGTCAAGTAGAAACTCGGCATGCGGACCTTGAGCCAGGGCCGCAGCATCTCGACGTTATTGAGGAACCCGTACAGCCAGTCGTGCTGGATCTTGGCCCCTTCGCCGCGCAGCGAGGGCGGGGCGTTGACCTCGTCGAACACGTCGCGGCCAGCCTGCTTGATGGTCAGGTACTGGTGCATGGTCGAGGCGTTGTTCTCGATCTGGTGGCAGCCGACGCAGTTCAGCTCGCGTGTCCGGTGGCGGCCCTCGGCCACCGGCCCGGCATGAGTCCCGTCGTAATCCACCAGCAGCCTCTCGGTCACGCGCGGCGGCTTGCGGCTCATCAGGTACGTGACCAGCGCCTCAGCCTGCTCGTGCGTGAAATAGAAGTTGGGCATCTTCAGCTTGTCATACGGGCCCTTGATCTTCTCGCGGTCCCAGATGCGCGGGTTGCGCATCTTGTGGTAGGCAAACGAAGCATGCGTATGTGTGATCTCTTCCTTCTGGTTGCCGTGGGCCCACTCGATCAGTTGCCTGGCGTCGGGCGGGTAAATGTCCTCGAAGATGGCCTTCTTCTCTTCGCTTTGGCGCATGTCGTCGAAGGCCACGTCGTAGAACGCAAAATCGAGCTGACCGACCGGCTTCTCGGCCCACTGGGTTAGCTCGGTGCCCGGCGGGGTAGCGTCCTCGAACCCGGCGATCTTGTGGCAGGCATAGCAGCCGTAGTGGGCGATCATCTTGCTGCCCAAGAAGAGCAGCTTCTTACCATTAAGGTCGAGCCGCCCGACTTGTGCCTTGGCCTCTTCGCCCATCGACTTGGTCAGCCCGTCAACGAGCATGCGGGTCAGCTCGCCGCCGTCGTCACTCATGATCTCCCGTGAGCGACGGGCCGAGCGCTGCCCGGACAGCAGCAGGAAGATCAGGTCATCGGCCTGCGTGAGGTGCTTCTCGTCCAGCGCAAACGCCTCGGGCTGCCAATCGTCATGCTTGAGCGTCGACAGGTACTCGGCCAGATCCAGCGCCTCCTGATCGGTCAGGCGCAGGTTCGGCATGCGCGTCTTTTCGAAGTAGTGGTTGGGCTCCTTCAGCCACGAGTAGAGCCACTCCTTCGAGACCTTCGAGCCGATCGCGGACAGCTCGGGCGCAACCCGACTGAAGATCGGCGGCACGTAGGCGTTCTCGGCATCGGGCGGCGGAGTCAGCTTCTCCGGGTGCAGCGTGATGTCGGTGTCGTCCGGGAAGTGCTCGATGGCGTACTGGGCCTGCTGCTCGTACGTCATCGCCTTGAACGTGAATTCGGCCTTCTCCTTGGGAACGCCCTCCGTCCGGGCGATGTGCTCGGGAATCCACTCGCCGGCATACTCCTTCAGGTTGGCGTGGCAGGCCAGGCAACCGACCGACGCGAACAACGCCTTTCCGCGCTCGGCGTCGCCCTTCAGCCCTTCTTCCTGCGGCTTGAGCGGCTCCCACTTCTTGCTGAGCGTGAACAGGTAGTGGGCGATGGCCGACACTTCCGTCTCGGTCCGCAGCACCGGGTCCGGATCGAGCGCGTTGGCACTGGCGGCGCGGTTGTTCTCCTGCAGGAACAGGTGCGGCATCCACGTCGACGGGCGGAACTTCTTGGGGTTGTAGACCCATTGCTCGACGAACTTGCGGTCCAGCTTGGCGGCCACCTGCGTCAGCTCCGGGCCGACCTTGCGGTACGGCTTGGGCGTCATGGCCTCGGCGCCGCTCTCGCGCGGCTCATACAGGCCCTCGACCGCGTGGCAGTTGATGCAGCCGACCTTGGTGAACAGCTCGCGGCCGAGATTGATGCGCCGCCCGACCGGCTCGAACTCGAAGCGCGAGATGTCGGCCACCTCGCCGTGGCACTTGGCGCACGAGGCCTCGGTATACGACGGCGGCAGCATCGGCCGGTCCCAGTAGTGCTGAACGGTGTGGAAGTCGACGTTGGGCAGGCCGGCCGACGTGATGTAGTACTTTTCAGCCCAATCGTGCTCCTCTTTGTGGCTCTTGGGCGTGTGCGCGGCCTGTACGAAGTCGGTTTCCTGCGGGTTGCCCTCGTGGCAGACCGTGCAGCCCATGCTGGCCATCGGGTGCGGCGAATCCACGTGCACGAACAGGTCGAGATCGGGATGCGCCCACAAAGCCGGACCGAGGTCGATCTCCTTGAGGCCGGCATCGGACAGGTAGCGGTTGACCGTTGCCAGCAGCGCGTTGAAGTAGCCCTTGCGCGTGGGCTGGTCGAGCAGTGCCCAGTATTTCGTCACTCGACCCACGATATCGGATGGCTTCACATCCTTGATCGCGGGCGGCTCGGGCATGGGCAGCGGCGTGGCGCCGTCGGCCACGCGCCGCTCATTGATGGCCGGAATCGCCTGCTCCAGCGAGCGGGCCAGGTTCTCGAGCGTGAAGGCCTTATTGTCGATCGCGACGTGGCAGGTCGTGCAGCGATCAGTGGTGTAACTCTCGAGATAATTGAGCCGCTGGCGCACCTCAGGCAGGACAAGCTGATTGACCTGCTCGCGGCTGGGTGTGCCCTTGGGAGCGGTGAAATCGAGCAACGGCGCATTGATGACGGCCTTGACCAGCCAGTCGCTGTACTGCTTTTCGCGGGTCTGGGCGTCGGTCTCCTTCTTGACCAGCAGGTCGTATCGCTTCTGAGCCGCGGCCACCTCGCTGTCGATGTCCTTGAGCCGGCGCTTGATGAGCGCCACGCGGTCCTCGGCCTCATCCTTGGCCAGACGGTATTGCGTGAATTCGTCGACGTCACGCGCCAACTTGCGGCCAAGCTCTTTGGTCTTGGGATGGTCCGGCCCGTGAGCGGCCAGGAGCTTCTCGTACTCATCCTGCGTGACTTTCAGCAGCGCGTCGCTTTTGGCGAACGGGATCTTGGCCTCGTCAGCCTCGTTGATGGCCTCACGCAGATGCGTTTCGAGCCGCGCTCGCGACGGGCTCGCCTCGACCTGCGCGGCCAGCCCCGGCCAGCCCCGCGCCGCCAGGGCGATCTGATCGCGGTTCCGCTCGACTTCAGCCTGGTCCGCTTCATATTCCTGCTGGCGCTCGAGCGTGAGCGGATCGCGGTCACCCAGATTGCTCTTGGCCGACTGGAACGCGATGCGCAGTCCGTCGGCTCGCCGCTTGGCCGAGCGGAACGTGGCCATCAGCTCCGAATGCGTGGTTTCGATCTCCGCCAGCTCGCGCTCGACCTGGGCCTTGGCGGCCTCGAAAGTGTCACGAGCCTGCCGCGCCGCCTCGATGGCCTGCTGGGCCGCATCGCGCTCCTTCTTCTCCGACTCGCGCTGCGTCTGCAGGTAGTCGAGGTGGGCCAACCCGGCCTGGGCCACCATGTAGCCGCGCTGGATTTCGCGCCACGGACGCGCGTAGTCCACGTAGATGAGCCATAGCAGCGACAGCAGCAGCAGCACACTGCTGATGGCGAACCAGCGGTGCATCCGGCCCATGTTCCGCAGTGTTTCCAACGGGATCGGCATCGGCTACCTCGTGGCACGGGCTTCCAGCCCGTGGTTTGTCCCTTGGGCTTCCAGCCCAAGGCGCTGGACGGCAGGCCCGCAAGAGTTATTCACTCCGCACAGGCTGAAGGCCGGGGTTCACGAGCGTAAGACGAAGGTCGCCGAGCCGAAGGCTCGGAACGCCTTTGCCTGAACCCTGAACCCTGAACCCTGAACCCTACACATTTAAGAACCACTCCGTAATGCCCACGATATAGTGCAGGTTCAGCGTCCAGCGCAGCACCATCTTGATCGGCACCAGGAACATCCACAGCGCCAGCATCATGAAGATCGAGTACCGGATGAAGCCCATCTGGGCATGCAGCTTCTTGAAAAACAGTTTCGTCACGATCACCGGGAACACAAAGAAGTACAGCCCCAGCAAGATGATGCCCGGCAGCTCGCGGATCACAAAATGCGGAATCGGCCCTACGTTTTCTGTCGGCACCCCGCGGCCCATGATCTGAATCCAGAACAGGTCCTTGGCTTCCAGGTTCACCAGCGCCGCCGGCCGATGCGCGTCCCAGTACTCGTAGGGTCCGAAGAAATTCCAGTTCGGCCCGCGCAGGAACGTGCCGAAGATGATCAGCACCACCCACAGGATGATCCACCCGCTCATGTAGAGCGTGATGGCGAACTTGCGCTCTTTGAACGTGTAGTAGCCGTTGCCGCGCGGGTTCTTGTCCATGTAGGGGATGGCAATCAGCCCGACGATGATCAGCCCGGGCAGCAGCACGCCGGCGATCCACGGATCGAAGTAGACCAGCAGCTCCTGCAAACCGAGGAAGTACCAGGGCGCCTTGGCCGGGTTGGGCGCCACGCTCGGATCGGCCGGCTGCTCCAGCGGCGCCCGCAGAATGATCGCCCACACCATCAGGAAGACCGTGCACAGCACCAGGCAGACCAATTCCGTGTAGACCAGGTCGGGCCAGACCAGCACGCGATCGTCGGCGCCCGACTCGATCAGCGGCTTGCCCTCCTCCATGTTCTTGTCGTTGATGGCCGCCTGCCGGAAGGCCAGCCACGTGCAGAAGCCGACCGTGAGCATCATGATCGTGATCGGCACGTTGTCGGGCTTCTTGATGATGGCCAGGAAGTCGGGGTCGAGGGCGCTGGCGCCGAACGCAACGACGAACAATCCCAGAAAAGCCAAGGCCACACTCGGCTTGGTGAAGAACCGGTAGCCCTTCAGAAACACCGCCAAGCCGATCACCGACAGAATCAGGAACGGCTCCGGCTGGCAGATGCGGTTGATGAAGTCCTTGAGGGCTTCGATCGCGCCGGCAGCCAAGAGAAGTTGATGCATGTTGCCTCACGCATTTCCGATTTCCGATTTCCGAATCGCGGTGAAGGCGCCACGACGAATCGGAAATCTGAAATCGGCAATCTCTACAGCGGCCCGCTGATGCCACCGTCCTTGCGGATACGCCAAAAGTGGACCGCAATCAGCACCGTCACCACGACCGGGATGAACACGCAGTGCAGCACGTAGAAGCGCAGCAGCGCATTCGGCCCGACAAACGTGCCGGCCAGCAGGCCGAAACGGGCATCATCGCCGGCGTGTACGAGCGGCACGTCGCCAATCTGAATGAGCGAGGCGATCGGTCCCTCGTTGCCCAGGACCGGCGTGGCCCGGGCCATGTTCGAGCCGACCGTGATCGCCCACATGGCAAGCTGATCCCACGGCAGCAGGTAGCCCGTAAATGACAGCAGCAGCGTGAGCACGAGCAGGATGACCCCGATGCCCCAGTTGAACTCGCGCGGCGGCTTGTAGCTGCCGGTCAGGAAGACGCGCAGCATGTGCAGCCAGATGCTGATCACCATGGCGTGCGCGCCCCAGCGGTGCATCTCGCGCAGCAGGCCCATCGTCACGTGCGCCCGCAGCCCCTGGATGTCGAAATAGGCGTACTCGACCGTCGGGCGGTAGTAGAACATCAAGAGCACGCCCGTGACCACTTCGACCAGGAACAGGAAGAACGTCAGCCCGCCCATGCACCAGGTGAACGACAGGCGGATGCCGCTCTTGCGGACGGCCACCGGGTGCAGGTGCAGGAACACGTTCGACAGGACGGCCATGGCCCGCGTGCGCCGATCGCGCGGCACTCCGTGCCGGAAGATGCTGCCCCACACCTGGCCCTCGCGGACCCAATCGCCGAATCGATTCAGAATGCTCATTCGCTCTCAGTTTCGGGTCGGCAGGCGCCGGTACCGGTTCGCGCCGAACCGAATTGCCGATTTCCGATTTCCGATTTTCGATTAACGCCGCCGCACGAATCGGAAATCGGAAATCGACAATCGGAAATCGTCGAGTCGGCCATGCGTCGCGTCTGATGCCGACCTACACCGCAATAAAACTGTCCGGATTCGTCCACTCGCCCTTTTCGTATTGGAATTTCTTGGCCTTGTCTACCAGCACGATCCCGTCGACCACCGAAATCTTGAAGCGCTCCAGCGGTCGCGGCGTCGGACCCTCGAAATTGATCCCGTCGTACTTGTATCCGCTGCCGTGGCACGGGCACTTGAACTTGCGGTCGTTCGGCAGCCAGTTCGGTATGCAGCCCAGGTGCGTGCAAATGATGCTCAGCGCCGCGATCTTCTCCTCCTCGCGGATCATCCAGATGCCCTGCGGCTTGTAGTCTTCGTTGACGTCGCCCGGCGCCATCTCGACGTACTTCTCGAGCCGGCCGACGCGCACGCGCGGATCTGGTTCTTCCAGCACGTTCGGCATCATGAACCGGCCGAAGACCGGCCCGGCTGCTACGCCACTGGTGACGGCGAACGCAAACCAGCCGATGCCCAGCGCCGCACCAGCCAGCACGTCGCGCCGCGACGGCTCGTCGTCCTTGGCCGGCTTGGCCGCATCGAGCAGTTTGGCCTGGCGCGCATCGGGCGGCAGGTCAGCCGGCGACTTCTTCCGCCAATCCTGCACGGGAGGCGGCGCGGCCACGTCGTGACGATCGATGCCCGCCTTCCCGCCGCGGTACGTGGCCGCCCGCAACAGCGCCTGCATGGCCGGATCGGGTTCACCGGCCATCGAGGTGACCGGCTCCTTGTGCGGCGCCTTGGGCGCCGCCGCCGGCGCCGGTTCGGCCGGGGCCTTGGCTGCAGCAGGCGCTGGGGCCTTAGCGGCGGGAGCCGGAGCGGGCTCGGCCGGAGCCGCGGCCTTGGTGGCTGGGGCAGGCGCCGCCGGCGCTTCGGCCGCTTCGGCGTCGCTCACCTCGACCGGAACCAGCTCATACTTGATGACGTCGACGGGGCACTCCTCGGCCGCCTCGATGATCGACTGCGTCCGCGGCTTGCAGAACTCGGCGTTCAGTGCCTCGGGCCGGACAATGCACGTGTCCTCCGTGACGTGAAAAACGTCGGGCGCGGTCGTTTCGCACGCATCGCACACGATGCATCCCGGCTCGATCCACGTTCTCACGACCATTTCTTTCGTGGCCACGGAAGTTCTCCTAAGAGGCCGGCGCCGGCCGCCGCTGTGCGAGGGCTGTCTTGGCCTGCTGACTCACCGAAGGCGACGGATCTCGCTGCAGCACGTCGATCTGCTCCCACAAGCTCGCGTCGTTCAAGTTCGCGGCCGCGTCGATGGCGACCTTGAGATAGCTATCGACCACATGCGCCGGCATGGCGTGCGTTGAGGGGGCTGCCCCGCCGCCGTCGACCTGCAGTCGAACCGTCTTCTGCCAGAAATCACGGTCCAGCAAATCGGTCAGGACGCCCTTGGCCCGCGCATCGCCCAACCGAGCCAGGCTCAAACCGGCATTCCACCGCACTTCACGTTCGTCGTCCAGACAGGCCCGGAAAAGTTGTTCCCGGACCTCGACATCGTGCGGCGAAGCCAGGCTTGACAAAGCCACCGCGGCCACGGTCCGCACGACCGGAGCCGGGTCGGACAGCCGTCGCACCACCCGAGGCGCCTCGGCCCGCGCCTCATCGATCTCGTGCATCTCGGCCAGCGCCCGGACCGCGTCGCGCCGGATGGCTGCGGCGCCGTTATCGAGCATCTCGACCAGCACTTCGACCGCCCGCACGTCGCCGGTCAGGGCCAGCGCGCTCAGCATGAAGCCGACCCGCTTCTCATGCAGATCCACGACCGCCGCCGCCGCGCCGGTTGGATCGTACGCAGCCTCACGCCGCACGATCGCGCTCAGGTCGGTGACGATCGCGTCAAGATCCTCGGCAGTAAGTTCGCGCTCCTTGTTGCGCAGCCGCTGAGCCAGCTCCTGGGCAACCTGCCACAACTCCTTGTCGCGCGGCAGCAGGACGCCCATGGTTCGTCCGCCGCCGCCTTGCTTGAGCGCTTCGATCAGGGACGAGATCGGCTGCTGCTTCTCGGTCCCGATGTCGCCGAAAAACAAAACGACCACCACGGCCGCGCCAACGATCAACCCCACGATTACCAGCGGCACGCCGAACAGCCGCACCATCAGCGGCGCCCCGCCCGCGGCACGCCCTTCCGTGGCACGGGCTTCCGTGGCACGGGCTTCCAGCCCGTGACCCGTCCCATGGGCTTCCAGCCCATGGCCCGCGGCTTGGGCTTCCACCCGGTGATCAGTGGAATGGGCTTCCAGCCCATGGCCCGCGGCTTGGGCTTCCACCCGGTGATCAGTGGAATGGGCTTCCAGCCCATGGCTCGCGGCTTGGGCTTCCACCCGGTGATCAGTGGAATGGGCTTCCAGCCCATGGCTCGCGGCTTGGGCTTCCAGATCAGTGGCTTGGGCTTCCAGCCCACGATCGGTCGCCCCGGCATCCGCCCCGCCTTTCCCACCGATTGGCCTGCGATCCTCGCCGCGCTCCCGGCGCAGCATCGCCCTCGAAGCTGACTTGCCGCTGGCCGGATCGGGAGGTCTGGAAGGCATCGCGAGTTCGTGAAAAATTTCACGAAGTCAGGCATTTAATAAGGCGGGCATCGCTGCACCGCCAATCCCCGGCAGCCGCTCTTGGTTGCTCGGGCGCCGACTCCTGCTACCTCAATTCTTAAGCCAACGCACCCGTACGTCAAGTCCCTTGCCGACCGCGCCGCCGCGCGGGCAGGGTGCGTGACGCATCAGGCGACAATTCGGATCGAAGCCCGGCGATCCTTGTGGTGCGGCCGTCTCGGCTGCACTGGCAGGCGGGACGCCTGCACCACAATCCCGGCAACGGCCGCTCCCGCCTAATCTGTCACGGACCTCGCCGCGCGGGCAGGCGCAGGAACAGCGCCCGGCTGGGCTCAACCGTCAGCGTAACAGGCAGCGTGCCGGCATCGTCGCCATCCAGTTGGACCGGTACGGATTGCGGCGACGAAATGCGAATCCGCTGCGCCTGGCCCATGATGGCGCCGTTCAGATCGCCGTTGCGCCCAAGCATGACGGCCGCCGCGTGCCCCAACAGCCGCAGGCAGTTCGAGCACGGGAAGACCGTCAAATCCAGCAGCCCGTCATCTCGCCGGGCTCGAGGGGCGATGGGCAGCCCGACGGCATAGCGCGGCACGACGTTCACGATCGCAAAACCCGGTCCCGAGTAGACCTGCGCGCCGTCAGCTTCAACATCGAGGTGCGGGAAGCGATGTGTCCAGAACGTCCGCCAGATCGGCTCGGCGTAGTCGAGGTGGTCGATGTGGCCATCGCGGCGGGCGTGCAGCCGCCGCACGACTTCGGCGTCGAAGCCGATTCCCGCCACGACGAAAAACCTCCGCTCGCCCGCCCGCCCGATGTCGCTATGGCATCGCTCGCCGTGCAGCAGCGCCTCGACCAGGTCGGCCGGCGAGGTCGGCATCTCGAGGTCCTTGGCCAGCAGGTTCTCCGTGCCGCTTCGCGCAATCACCATCGGGATGTCACGGCCCACCAAAGCCGACGCCACCTCGCGCGCCGTCCCGTCTCCGCCAACCACCAGCACGGCCCGCGTTCCGTCGGGCACGGCCGCCGCCAGCCGCGTAGCATCGCCGGCCCCGCGCGTCAGTTGCACGCAGAGCTCGTGGCCGGCCGCCCGGATCTGTCTCGTCACCGCCCGCAGCGTGGCCGCCTGGCTCGCCCCGCCTGAGACGGGATTCACGATCGCGGTAAACTGCGCAGCCCCGCTCGCACCGTCAGACGGTGGTGCCGATGAATCGCGGGGGTGCCTGGGGCGCCTCAAGGCGTCGACTCTTCCACCAGCGGTCCAGCTCACCACGTTGGCGAGCCGCTGACGCATCATATCGCCACCACGGCCGCCCGAAACAGGCAGGCCATCGAGGCCCATCGCAGCACAGTCTGCGCCCCGTATCCAGGGCAGAAAGCAGTCCAAAAGTAGTCTCACGGTAGCGTAGGGAGGGGTCAGTGGGACCCCTCCCCCTCATCGAACCGGACGTGCAGATTTCCCGCGTCCGGCTCTCCTGGAAACCCACAGCCGCAGGCATTCGCAGGCCTACGCAGGTTCCTGCTTGGCCTTTTGGCCCAGCTTCTCTCTCATAGAAGAGCGTTTCACAGCGCCGCGTGCTGCAACTCTATTACCACCAGGGTCTGACCTGTCGCCAGATCGCCCGAGAGATGGGAAGCACTCCAAAGGCCGTTGAGTGCCAGCTTGCCCGCGGCCGAGCGAAACTGG
>Ga0187892_10000665_pt1 | contig 87232 bp, 64 predicted proteins | sample MA1701073metaG_FD_139345 | JGI IMG/M metagenome (GOLD analysis project Ga0187892, IMG submission 139345) | Bio-ooze microbial communities from a basaltic lava cave in the Kipuka Kanohina Cave System on the Island of Hawaii, USA - MA170107-3 metaG ... | reverse complement strand
TATTCACAACCTCTCAGGGATCGTTGGCCCCGGGCACGACCTGCCCTTTGGCGGCGGCAAAACGGAGCATCCGCTCCATCGGGATCCGCGCCCGCTCGACGATGTCGCGGTCGAGAAGCACCTCGTTGGCGTCCCTCTCTAACGCATCGGCGAGCTTTCGCAGCCGTTCATCGCCATCCACGGGCAGTGGCCACAGCTCTTACAGGTGACGCTCTTGCCGGCGGTTAGCGCGAGCGACCGCTCCTCGCCCGATAGCCGAAATTCAACCGGAGACATTACCGCATCGCGATGGCAAGAGTACCTGCGAGTGAGACGGCACGCAAACGGATTGCGGCGTTGCTGAGTGGTGAGTCCGACAAGAGCGAGCTGACGCGCGAAGCGACGCGGCGACCCAGAAACTAGCTCCCCAGAATTTCGAGGTTGAATCCACGCTCGACAAACCACAGGAAGCCAAGGAGGGCGATCGCCGACGATCCAAGACCGAGGACAATCGTGCGGTAGGCCCGCGTCGCGCGTGCGCTGAAAGCCAAGGGCAGGAAGGCGCTCACGATCACGAGCTGCCCAAGCTCGACACCGACATTGAACCCGAGCAAGGCCAGCACGCGCCCGCTGGCCGGCAGGCCGAGGTCCCCGAGTACATTCGCGAAGCCCAGGCCATGAATCAGGCCGAAGACTAAGGCCAGAGACCAGCGCTGGCGATACGCGACCGGATAGAGATTATTGAGCGCCGACACGATGATCGACGCGGCGATGGCGGTTTCGACCCAGCGCGAGGGCAGCTTGAGGGATCCGAACGCGGCGAGGCTGAGCGTGACGGAATGCGCCAAGGTGAAGGCCGTGACGATCTTTACGACATCCAGAAAAGCGGCCCGAAAATCATCGGCCTCGACCCAGACCCGCCCACGGCGATGCAAAACCGCCGGCAACAACAAGCTGAGCAAGAACAGCACATGATCGTAGCCCATCCAGATGTGCCACACCCCCTCGCGGCCGTAGGCTAGAAACACATCCAGCGGGTTCAGCGATCCCAGGGGAAACGATTGGCGCGGGCGCTCGGGGCTGAAGATTGCCGGCTGCGTACTCCCGCGGTAGGTGAGACGCAGCAGCCCGCGGTGCGCCGCATCGAGATCGAAGAGCAAGTCATAATGGATGTGAACATCCTTGGCGCTCGGCGGACAGGTAAGCTCGAACTTCAAAACGGCATAAGCGCCGTCGTTATGATGATCGATGAGCTGTCGCTCGCCCCGCGGCGCGCATTTGGCATCGCCGTTCCAAAAACGCAGGTGCGGCATGACGTAGTCTAGAATCATTCGCTGGCGAGCGCGGACTTCGCCCCAGGTGATGGCCCCATCGCCGTCGCCATCGAGGCCGATGGCGAAATCCAGATCGCGCAACGCGATGTCCCACCGCACTTCGATGCGCTCATCGCCCACGTTCACGTCCAGGTAGCTGTCGCTGGCCTTATGCGCCCAGGCCTGCCCGGCCAGGATGAGTAACAGGCCTCCAAGGACCAGGCGCCGCAACGATGCGGGCGGGCTGCGCAGTAGATTTATTCCCAAGCTCTCACTCCACCGCGCTAAAGCTTGCCACCAACCGGCGCAAGACCACATCCTCCGTTCCCGCCCGCGCCAGTATCTTCAAAACCGGACCGGCGGCTCGGGCATCGTTCGCGGCGCGCGCCGCTTCGAGCAGGATGCGCGCGTCGCGGGGCTCACGCTGAAGCGACCAATTCGCACGCGCCAATTGCACGGCCCGCCGCGGTTCCTCTAACAGCACCAAGGTAAACCTCGCCTCTTCGCCGGGGTGCAAGGACGGACCGCGTACCCGGCCGGCTTCAAAGCGCGCCTTGAGATTCGTTACCCTCTCGGCGGTATCCAAGCCCAGTGCGTGTTCCGCGAGCGCTACGCGCAAGAGCAAGCCATCGACGCGCGTCTCAGCGCGCAAGAGCCGAGCGACCTCCGTGTAGCGGCCCTGATCCAGCAAAAAATCGGCATAGGCCGAGAGCAAGTACACGTCGCGCCGCCCGAGACCCATCGCTTCGAGGAAGTGCCGCTCCGCCTGGGCGAATTCACCGAGCCGCGCGGCGAGCTCGCCGAGTAAGGTCAGTGCCCAGAGCCGCGTCGCCGGATCGGCCTCGGGCGCGAATTGGATTGCCCCGTCGAGCGCCGCGTAGCTCGCGCGCGCGCGCCCCGTTAGGCTTTCCACCGCGCCGAGACAGGCCGTCACGACGAGCGCATCGGCAAGGCGCAGCAGGGCGAGACAACTCTGCCTCGCTTTGGGATAGCGCCCAATCACTGTCAGGATCGTGGAGCGCATCAGCCAGGCCTGGCCGTTGCGCGGGTCCTTGGCCAGTACTCGATCCAGATCCTTCAAAGCCGCGCTGAACTCGTGCCTATGCTGGCGCACCGCGGCCCGCAGCACCCCCACCTCGGCCGGCGCCTCTGCCAGGTCCCACCACGGTTGCAGCACCGCTTCGGCGTAGCCTGCATAGCGCGGATCCGCTTCCGCGCGTCCGATCTCGAGATAACGCCTGGCGAGGTCCGTGGCGTACTCGACTTGCTTGGGCTCCTGTTGCACTCTCAGGCGCAGATCCCGTAACTCGCGCGCAACGCGGTGGACAGAGATCGGCAACCGTTCGAGCACTTCCCGGTCAGTCATCGGGATGTAGGCGGCCGCCTGTGCGAGATCACAGAGCAGCACGATGACGAGACCGACCGGTAAGTGTTTCATGAGCAGGAGTTGCCGATCCCTGCTCGCGTCAGTTACAGGGTCTTGCGCCGCTCTCGCCGCAGTCGATGTGTCTGCGATTCCGGCCGTCGAAGGGTGTCGGAAGGAACGGGAAGACCTGGTATATGCCATTGGCCGTTAAATTGGAACCCGGCGCGCCGATGTTGAAGTTGACGCCGTCGCCAAGATTCGGGACCGGACCCAAGAGCGCCCCGGCCACGACCCGCAGGACGATATCGGTCACATCGTCATTGGGACGGCGGCCATTCGGGAAACCCGCCGCATCGCCGGCTAGACCGCCTAGCCGTTTCTGTTGTGCGGGCTGCGTAGGAGGCGCCGTTACGTCCAGGCGCAGCAGCTCGGAGCAACGATTCGCGCGTGTACAAGTCGTTGCGTCCTGGCCCGGATACTTGAGCAGGGCCTGGACCAGATCCGTGCGTGGAGGCGTCGGGATGGGGACCCCAAAGGCCAGGTTGATCACGGCGGCCAGCCGGGGATTGCGGTAGAAGCCCCGAAACTGCGCCTCATTCTTCGGATCGGTGGCGTTCCAGTTATCCTTGCGCCCCGTGCCGATGACCAGCTCATTGATGAGCGGGTTACCCATGCGCGCGACCTGAACAAATCCGCCCGTTCCGACCGAGGTTCCATTCCCCAGGATCTGGAGCACCCTGGGCCGGCTGGTCGAGGCGTACAGGCCGATCACGCTCTTCGAGCCTTTGACGATCTCCGAGATGGGGATCTCGAGCGCTATGGCGTTAACGTTGAAGCCGGAGAACATGTCCACGCCAAAGGGGTTGCGGCGGTCATTCTGGTCCTCTGCGGCGCTGAGTATCGGGGTCCGGCGGAAGTTCAGCGTGTCGAACGTGGCGCCGAGATCGATATAAAACGTCTCGTCGCGCTGTCCGGTGAAGACCCGCCCGCCGTTCGTAAGGCTATAGATCCCCTTTGCTGACAGGCTCTCGTAGTCGGGAATGGTCCGTGGGCCGATGTTTGACGGCACGGCGAACATCGTGCCGCTCCCCAAGTCGCGCGACTTGCCGTTGCGGATCTCGGTGACGGTGTAACGCTGTCGCAACCCGAGACCGGCCGCATCCGGACCGGTCAGATCACGGATCCCGGGCGGCAGCCCCGGCACGCCGTCCACGCCCGCATAAGCCACGGGCAGGTCGTCGAACGGGGGACGGATTCTGGTCGTAAAACGAACCCGGTAGATGATGTCCTCGGCCACGCCGTCCTGGTTGACATCGAGGTTGAAGTCATAGGCGACCTTGTCGTCGAAGAAGAAGTAATTCGGCCCCGAGCTCGGCTCCTGAGCGGGGATCACGTTCATGATGAACACGACATTGTCAGGGTTCCCCCAGTTCCGGAATGCGTAGACATCGGTGATGTCGGCGGCCGGGTCCTGGGCGATCTGGGGTGCTTCACGGTGGCTGGCTGCTTGGGTCAATGAGATACCCGCTACGGCCACAACCAGCCCCAACGCCGTGGCCTGGATCATCGGTTTCAATGTGTTGCGAAGCATAAGGGTTCCTCCTTTTTTTGCAGATACCTGGAAATTATGTGCCGAGAACGCTCGTATCGTAGTCAGAGTTAGGTACGCAAGCAATCGGATTTTGGATGTATGCCCTTCTGGAACGCCGCGGCGGGGTGACTAATCGCCAACCAACATCAAGCGACGTTTCCGGCGATCAAGCTTGCTAGCGCCTTGGCTTCGTCCTGGGGCAGCGTCTGCGGTTTCCATCCGATGCCCAGCCCCGGTCCGTCTTGATACTTCGGGATGATATGGAAATGCACATAGAAGACCGCCTGATGCGCGAGCGGCCCGTTGTTCTGGAGAATATTGTAGGCGGTCGCTCCGGTCGCGCGCATGACGGCCCGGCAGATGCGCGGCAAGGCGCGGCCGATAGCCGCGCTATATTCTTCCGGTAACTCGTCCAAGGTCGCCGCCGGCTGCTTCGGGATCACCAATGTGTGACCGCGCGACAAAGGAGAGATGTCCAAGAAAGCGAGCACCTGCGCGTCCTCATACACGCGGTGGCACGGGATCTCACCGGCAACGATCTTATGGAACACCGTGGACATGGTAGAAACCTCGCCAAAAATGACAATCAAGCCCCGCCACGCATCGCGAGACGGCCTCGGCGAACTAGCGGACCCCCCCCACCTTTGAGCGATCCTAAACGCTTTCTAGGCGGTAAGGCTAGAGACGCTGGACCGATAAAGCCACGCCAGGCAAGAAACAGGTCGCGCGACAGCGCGCCCTTCAGAAGCTCGCCCGCAGGGTGATGAGGACGCTGCGACCGGGGAGGGGGGCGATGTCTTTCAGGAAGGAGTTATTGCGCCTTTCTTCCTCGTCGAGAAGGTTGGTGCCCCGCAGCGCCAACGTGAGATCGGGCGGCTCTGTGCCGAAGGTGTAACTGATACCGAGATCGACCTGCGTGTACCCGTCGGTCTCGGTTTCGAGGGGTGCGTTGTCGGTCTGCTTGGCGACGCGCATGACCTCAAAATCGCCGCTCCAGGCCCCGAAGCGGTAATCGAACCCGGCGCCGAAGCGCGGCGGGGTGATGCGCGGGAGGTTGTCGCCGTCGGTCAGCTTGCCGCGCACATAGTCAGCAAAGAGCCGGGCATCGAGATCGCCGTAGCTCGTGTCCTCGAAGATCCCGAAGACCATTTCGGCCTCGAATCCGTAAAAGATCGCGTCGTCCTGCACGAAGATCAGGCTGAGCAGATCACCATCGGGAACCAGCTCGCCTTCCTCGTCTACGCGGTCGGCGATCCCATCGCCGTTTTCATCGACGGAATCGGCGAAGATGAAGTCCTCGATGAGATTGGCGAAGGCCGAAATCTGCCAGGTCCAGGGGCCCTCGGATCCGCGCAGGGTGAGGTCGAGATTGTTGGCCGTTTCCGGATCGAGCGCCGTGTCGCCGCGCTCGAAGGTGGCGGTCGCGAGATGCGGGCCGTCGTTGTAAAGCTCGTCCAGGCTTGGGGCGCGCTGGGCGCGGGTCACGGACACGCCGGCCGAGTAATCCTCCCCGAAGCTGCGCACTGCGCCGCCCGAGACGCTATAAATGTCGTGCTCGACATCCGGGCTGCCTGCGTCGGCATCGTAGCGGGCGTTTTCGTAACGAGCGCCGGCCTCGAAGTGCCAGAGGTCCCAGTCGCGCTCCTCAAACCAGAATATCCCGACCGAACGGCCCACGACGGGGGGCGTCAGGGCCTCTTCGCCGATCGCTTCGAAGTCCAGGTGGCGCACCTGGACCCCGAGCACGCCGTTGAATCCCCAAAGTGGTTGGTGCAGGAGCTCGACACGTCCCTCGTATTCGTCGTTCTGAAAGTCTGTGCCGACCTCCCCGCTCGGCTCGATCTCCTGATGCTCGTAGTCGTTGTGACCGAGCTTCATCTTCAGGCGGTTGAATCCCGGAGCCGGGTTCTCAAGCTCGCCTTGGATGTCGTAACGGAGCTGGTGGAGATCGATCCGAACACCTGCTTCCTCGCCGCTGCCCGGCACCCCGTAGTTGCTCGCGTAGTGGCTGATGGCAAAGCCGAGGTAGCCCCGATCGCCAATATAGGAGGCGCCGCCGGCCTCGGTCTCGGTATCGACATCGCTGTTGAACACCTCCCCGGGTATCTCGCCCGGTTCCGGGTCGATGGAGGCGAAGCCGGGGATGTCATAGTCGGAGGTGCGGCGCTTCAAGCCGTCGAAGTGCAGCGCCAGGTTCCCATAACCTGCCTCTACGGTGCCGCCCCCGGTGCGCTCGTTGGTGGCGGAATCGTAACGAAACTCCGGCTCGAGGCTGGGCTTGTCCGGCACTTCCATCGGGATGCGGTCGGTCACGATGTTGACAATACCGCCGATCGCCCCGCTACCGTAGAGCAAGGTAGCGGGTCCCTTCAGGATCTCGATCTGGCGCGCATGCAGGGGATCGATACTCACGGCATGGTCGGGGCTCAGGGCCGAGGCATCCATGGAACCGATACCGCCTTCGAGGATGCGCACGCGCGGCCCACCGAGCCCGCGGATGATCGGCCGGCTGGCGCCCAAGCCGAAGTCGCTGGCGCTGATCCCGGGCTCGCGCGCGAGCGTCTCGCCGATGGTGAGGGCCTGCCGCCGCCGAAGCGCCTCGCCCGTGAGCACCTCGACCGGCTGGGCGATGTGACCCGCTTCGGCTTCCAAGGGCGTAGCGGTGACCGTGATAGGCTCAAGGAGCACCGGTTCTTTTTCCAATCGCTGTGGCTCTTCTTCCGCGTCCGCCGCAAGGGCCGCAGAGGAGACGAGCGCCAAAGCCATCAGTGTGAGTTTCAGTCGCATGATTTCTCTCCAAGAAGTTTATGCCGAACGCGCATGCCACGGCCCGAGGCCTAGCCCAGGGCGCGTCGATCGAGAACAGACTTAGAAAACTAGGCTTGGAGAGCGGCGGGCGGCCCGCGCGCTAGGAAGGGAAAGACGGTATCAACGTCGGCGGCAATGCGGGGTTTCTCAGCCGCCAGGGTAGGGCTTTGAGGTAATGTTGCTAGCGCGCAGCCCGACGGCAGACCATGGCCAAGATGATCGGCGGCATGGCATAGAAGACAAGCTGCATGGGGCCGGGCTTCCGCTGGCTCGATGGTATGTTCGAGCGCATGCCTTAACATCCCAACCTGAGCGATGAGCAGCCCCAGGGTGATGATGAAGACTCGCCGCCGCAAGCGGCACTTAAGATTCGCGCCGATTGTCATGACCATCGCTCGGACATCCTACATGAAAAGCAGTGGCTTAGCCAGGCTGAAAGTCAATCTAGATTTCGCCGCCACGGGGTATGCAACCCCCCCGTGGGGCGACCAAAGGGGAGAGCTGCGCCTCTCCCCTTTGGAAACCCCATCGCTAAGGTCCCCGTGGCAAGACCGCGGGAGCAGAGATTTTACCGCCTCCGCGCACGCAATTACTTTTCACGCTTTTCCAGACGCTCGATCCGGTTTGTGATGGCTTCCAAGGTGTCCTGAAGATCGCGGATCTTTCGATAGGATCTGACGTTGACTTCGTAATCGAGCTCGGCGCGCTTCTCGGCGTGCACGTTCTGCCTGTTTTGGCTGATCAACAAAAAGCTCGTGATGAGGATCGCCTCAACCGACAAGATGATCCCCAAGAGGCTAAATGGATAGGCATCGAAGATCTCGAAAGCGACGATGAGCCCCGAATTCAAGAGCACCCAGGCGGCGAACCACACGAGGTGGGCGGTAACAAAATGCGGCCGGCCCGTGAAGCTCGTTACGGTATCCGCCAGCCGTTCGATCCTGCTCGTCTCAGCCGCCACCTCTTCGATGATGTACTTAAACTCGCCCAGCGCCTTCCTGCAGCGTGGACCTCCGCAAAAAACCGCATCCGGCGGGTTTTCCGCCTTGCACACCGGACACACGATCGGTTTCAACCGCTGCAAGGTCTCCATCATTTTTATTCTATCGACGCCAGGGAGCGGAGACAGGTTCTGTTCGAATCATCGCGTGCATACTCGGCCAAAGTCTAGGAGATCCAACCGCATAGGTAGAGTTTATCTCAAGCCCTTGGGCGTGCATATGCGCTAATTTGCGCGGCAGTTTGCCGCACAAGGTGAGGTGACCTCACCGTTGCTCAGCAATATCTAATATATTGGACCAATGGTTTACGGAGACGGAACCGTGCAGGCTCGCATCCCTGCGAGTTGATAGTCGTCGCGCCGAGTAGAAGATAGGGCAAGCCAACAAAAAAATTGCACAAGATAAATGCCGAAGGGGCTGGTCTTGAAATATCATGCGAGATCGATCCCCACAACTGCCGCTAGTGGCCAGGACCCGATCTACCGTGTTGTGGTTCATTTCGTCCCTGTGCGGGGCATTGAGATATCGTGCAGGGTTGCGGTAGTATAATGTCTTATGATCCTTGCGTCGTCACGCAGTTACAATAGGTTCTTCAACCTATGCCTGTAAAAGTAAAGGGGTATCGCGAGGCCTTGCAGGCCGGTTACGAATTGCTCTGGTACCAGGTGCAAGGCGTGCTCGGCCAAGGCACCTTCGGCATTACCTATCTTTGCGAAGATCTCAACACCGACGGCCTCGTCGCCGTTAAGGAATATCTTCCGCCTCAGGTCGCGCGGCGTGAAGCCGACCAGTGCCTGCAGCCGCTCTCCGATGCGCTCGCTGACGACTATGCACGGGGCTTGGCGCGATTTATAGCCGAAGCGGAAAACTTAGATCGGTTCCGGCACCCGAATATTGTTCGAGTCGTGGATATCTTCGAGGCGAACAATACCGCCTACCTCATCATGCACTATGAGCTCGGGGAAAGCCTGCAATCGGCATTGGCCCACCGGGGCACCTTAAGCGAGGGCGAGTTGCGGAAGCTGCTTTTTCCCTTGCTTGAAGGTTTGGAAACCATGCACCAGAAGGGTTTCGTGCATCGGGACATTAAACCGAGCAACCTCTTCATCCGGGCCAACGGTACGGCGGTTATCCTCGATTTCGGATCGGCCCGGCAATTAATCGTCAGCGATCCTCAAACCGTGACGAACCTAGTCTCGCCAGGGTACGCGCCGATCGAACAGTACAGCAGTTCCGGCGACAACCAGGGGCCGTGGACCGACATCTACGGTCTTGGGGCGACCTTATATCGGGCTGCGACAGGGGTCATACCCCAATCGGCAATCGCACGGGCCGAAGCCATTGTGCATGGTGCGCCGGATCCTTTTTTGCGGGCGGTCGGGCATGCCAACGGCAAATATTCGACCACATTCTTGCGGGCCATCGATCACGCATTGGAGTTCAAAGCCGGCGATCGCCCCCAGAACATCGATGCGTGGCGTTGCGCCTTCGAGGCTTACGGTCCCACCGAGGTATTACCAGTCGCTGCGCGAACGAGGGCGGTAGATGAATCTCCGACCGTCCCTTCTGAACCCGACACCCTGCCGTCGGAACTTCGGTTAATGACCGATGCGATTGCCTGGCTACCGGAGAGGCAACAGAAAACGCACCCTCCCGGCGCCACCGGCGCGCCGTATCAATGGCCGCAGCGGCGCGCGGCAATCGAGTTCTTGCGGGCCGCGGCTGTAATTCTTGCCGGTATCGGATCGATTTGGTTGCTTGCGCCAACACCAATCGATCACGCGCCGGCGCTTGCTTCCTTAACGAGCCCAACCTCGCCCTCCTCTATACCCCCTCCCACCGTCAGGCCAAGTTCGCTCGCCGCGCTAGATGTCGATCCCACCGTGGTTGAACAGCCTCTTCCCGATGAGATCAACGCGGATTCATTACAGGTGCGTGCGCAACCTGGACCGGCCAAACCGCGGTCGGCGCAGTCAAAAAACGCCACCAAAGCCGGACCATCCGTGGCTACGCTGCTGGCGCGGGCGAGGAATGATGTCGCGGCTTATCGCTTGACGACACCGCAAGGCAACAACGCCCTTGCAAAGTACCGGCAGGTATTGGAGGTGGAGCCTCGAAATCAGGAGGCGGTTCGCGGCCTTCGGGCGATCGTGGCCAAGTATGTGGACATGGCGCACCGGGAAATCAGCCGAAATCGCTACGACGAGGCCGCGCTGTATCTCTACCGAGCTGCGGGCATTGCCCCTGAAGACCCGAACGTAAGGCAAGCGCTCGATCTCTATGTTAAGCGCAAGATTGCAAAGGCGAGAGCCGGCTCCCCGGCGCGACGCCCCCTCACACAGATCGACCGCGGCGCGGGCCCGCGGAACAGTAATACCGGGCAACCGGGCGCGCGATTCGACGACTTGCGGCGGCGTATGGAGGCTGAGCCAACCCCCTAACCCGTGAATTATACCGGCATCGCAACCGAGCAGGCGTAACAATTAAAGCGTGAGGATGAGCCCAGAGGCGATGCCGACAGGAGACACTAGAACGGCGTTCCAGGAATATATCCTGGGACGGTCCCGCGTGCCGATCAAGCTTGTCACTCGCGGAGACCATCGCGAGACTATGCTGCGCATGGTGACGCAAAGCCGGCGGACGATCGACATGGTAAGCCGCCATTTGGACCCGCTGATTTTTGATGAGCGGGAAATGGTGGACGCTTTCAAGCGTCTCGCGCTAAGAAATCGCAACGTGAAAATCAGGATCCTTATCCTTGATCCCTCACCCCTCCTCCACCGCGTTCACAGACTGATCGAGCTCGCGCTGCGCCTGACGAGTTTCTTCGAGCTTCGCAGCCCCCCGCCCGAACACTGCAACGAAAGCGTGCTCATCGCGGACCGGAAGGGATACGTGCACAGCCCGCTATCGGACCGTTACGAAGGCGTGGCTAATTTTCACGCCCCCGATGTCGCAAAGGAATTACTGCGCCGATTCGACGACCTGTGGCAAACCGCCCTACCCGATCCTAACTTGCGCCGCTTGTTCCTGTGACGCTCGTTGGGCCGGCGATACTCCAAAGTTTCGTCGCTCCCGCGTCCTACCCTGCGTTTCGCTTGGATAGACTCCTTGCCTCGGTGCGTGCCCTCGCGCCCGCCGTCACGTCCTTAACCGCCGAGACGGCCTACTTCGCGCTCCTGTCTGAACCTCTATCCAGTGCTGAGCACGAGCGCTTGATGAGCATTTTAGGCGCCGGGGCGGTGCGCGGCGCGGCCTCGCCCTCCGAAGCCTCGATGCTTATAGTAACGCCGCGCCCTGGCACGGTCTCGCCGTGGTCGAGCAAGGCCACGGAAATCGCCCAGGTTTGCGGCTTGGACAACATCGTGCGTCTCGAACGCGGAATCGGCTGGTATTTTCACTCTCAAGATCCCGCGCCACTCGAACGAGAAACGCTTCTTCGGCTCGCCCCACTGCTCTACGATCGCATGACCGAGCAGGCCGTTTTAGGTCCTGATCAAGCGTCTAGTCTATTCGGACACACGGCACCGAAAGCGCTGGAAACCGTGGATCTTATCCGTGACGGACTTCCTGCCTTGGAACGCGCTAACCGGCACCTCGGCCTGGCGCTGTCAGCCGATGAGATGGACTATCTCATAGGGGCGTTTCTGGATCTCGGCCGCAATCCGACCGACGTCGAGCTTATGATGTTTGCGCAGGCCAATTCTGAGCATTGCCGGCACAAGATTTTCAATGCGCGCTGGGTCCTGAATGATACCCCCCAACAGCATTCCTTATTCGGCATGATCCGCACGACCCATGAGCGGCATCCAGCGCGGGTGTTGGTAGCCTACCGAGACAACGCAGCAGTAATACGCGCTTACGACGCCCCTTGGTTTCTCGCGGACCCTGCATCGCAGTCTTATGCTTATGCACAAGCACCCCCCGGGATCACGATCAAGGTCGAAACCCATAACCACCCGACCGCGATCTCACCCTTTCCCGGGGCCGCCACGGGCGCGGGCGGCGAGATCCGCGATGAAGGCGCCACCGGGCGCGGCGCCAAACCCAAGGCCGGATTGACGGGTTTCTCGGTGTCAAACCTCAAGATCCCGGGATTTATACAGCCCTGGGAACGCGACTACGGGCATCCAGGCCGCTTCGCCTCTGCCCTGGACATCATGCTGCAAGGGCCCATCGGCGCCGCGACGTTCAACAACGAGTTCGGAAGACCAGCCTTGTGCGGTTATTTCCGCACCTACGAGCAAGCCCTGCCCGGGCGCGGTGAGGTGAGGGGCTATCATAAACCGATCATGCTGGCCGGGGGACTCGGGACCATCTGCCTGTTGCATATCCACAAAGAAACCATCCCGCTCGGGGCCAAGATCGTCGTCCTCGGCGGACCCGCGATGCTCATCGGTCTCGGGGGCGGCGCCGCTTCCTCCCTGAGCGCGGGCCAGGGGGATGAAGCGCTCGACTTCGGCTCGGTACAACGCGACAACGCCGAGATGGAGCGCCGCTGCCAGCAAGTCTTGGATAGCTGTTGCGCCCTCGGGCCGCGCAACCCTATCCTTGCCATCCATGACGTGGGCGCGGGCGGGCTCTCGAACGCGGTCCCGGAGCTCTTGGATCAAAGCGCTCGCGGCGGACATCTCGATCTACGCGCCATTCCGAGCGCCGATCCCAGCCTCTCGCCCTTGGAGCTTTGGTGCAACGAAGCCCAAGAGCGCTACGTGCTCGCGATCAATCCCGAGGATCTCGATCGCCTCGAAGCCCTCTGCGCACGCGAGCGCTGTCCCTACGCCGTCATCGGCGAGGCCACCGAAGCACGCGATCTGATCGTTCGCGACGGCGGAGAGACACCCGTCGATCTCCCGCTGCGCGTGTTGCTGGGCGGCCCGCCCGGGATCACCCAACGGGCCGAGCGTTTAGAGCCCCCGTCCGTGCCGTTTCCGACTCGGGATCTGGACCTCCAGGAAGCGGTCGAACGCGTCCTGCGTTTACCCGCGGTCGCCGACAAGCGCTTCCTCATCACGATCGGCGATCGCACTGTGTCGGGGTTGGCGGTTCGCGATCAAATGGTAGGGCCCTGGCAGGTTCCGGTGGCTGACTGCGCGGTTACCGCCAGCTCGTTCCGAAGTTTTACCGGCGAGGCGATGGCCATCGGCGAACGCGCGCCGATCGCCTTGATCGATGCGCCAGCCGCGGCGCGCATGGCCGTCGCCGAGGCCATTACCAACATCATCGCGGCACGTATTCCGCGGCTATCCGACGTCGCGCTTTCCGCCAACTGGATGGCGGCTTCAGGGCATCCGGGTGAAGACGCGCGCCTCTTTGAGGCCGTGCGCGCCGTCGCGATGGAGCTTTGTCCGGCCCTCGGCGTCACCATTCCGGTCGGCAAGGATTCACTGTCCATGAAAACAGTCTGGCAGGAGGCCGACGGAGAGCGGTCGGTGACGGCGCCGCAGTCACTCATCGTCTCGGCCTTCGCACCGGTCGCCGATGTAAGACTGTCGCTCACGCCGCAAATCCAGTGTTGTGAAGAGCCGACGGTATTGCTCTTGGTGGATCTCGGCCGGGGCCGCAACCGGCTCGGAGGCTCGTGCCTGGCGCAAGTCTATAGCGCCTTGGGTGATACGCCTCCCGACCTCGACAACCCCGAGGATCTCAAGGCATTGTTTCAAGTGGTCCAAGTGCTCAATGAGATGGGGATCATCCTCGCCTACCACGACCGCTCCGATGGCGGTTTGTTCGTGACTCTCATGGAGATGGCGCTCGCGGGCCGTCGCGGCCTGCGCATCGAGATCGATGCGCTCGGAAGAGATCCGACGCCGATCCTCTTCAACGAAGAGTTAGGGACGGTATTACAGGTGCGGCGCGAGGACCTCGAAGGGGTGTCGGATGCCTTTCGCACAAACGGGACGCTGGCCGCGCATGTGCACGTGATCGGCACTCCCATTGATGCGCCCGCGTTTATTATCCGGCATGAGAGTCACGACATTTACCGATCTGATCTCGTCCGATTGCAGCGTCTATGGTCCGAGACCAGCTACCGCATGCAGGCCCTACGCGACAACCCGGTCTGTGCCCGTCAGGAATTCGATCTCCTATCGGATCTCGCGGACCCGGGCCTGAGTGTTCGAGTCGGCTTCGATCCACGCGAGCATGCCCCGCCGATCGCGAACGGGAGGCTCCCAGCGGTGGCTATTCTAAGAGAACAAGGCGTAAATGGACACATCGAGATGGCCGCGGCGTTTGAGCGCGCCGGCTTTCATGTCGTCGACGTCCACATGAGCGATATTATTTCCGGCCGCCGAAGCCTCGCTGCGTTCCGCGGTCTCGCCGCCTGCGGCGGCTTCTCCTATGGCGATGTCTTGGGCGCGGGGCACGGCTGGGCCAGCGCGATCGTGTACAACGAGCGGGCGCGGGCGGAATTCGCGGCCTTTTTTGAACGCCCCGATACCTTTGCGCTCGGCGTCTGTAACGGCTGTCAGATGATGTCGCACCTGCGCGATCTGATCCCCGGCGCGGCCGATTGGCCACGGTTCGCGCGCAATGTTTCCGAGCAGTTCGAGGCGCGCCTGGTGATGGTCGAGGTGCTGCCCTCGCCCTCGATCATGTTCGACGGCATGGCTGGGTCCCTGATCCCGATCGCCGTGGCGCACGGCGAAGGTCGCGCGGATTTTTCGGCCGGTGGCGGCGCGCGACAAGCCTTGGACAATCAAACCGCGGCGCTGCGCTTTGTCGATCATCATGGCAAGCCCACCGAAGTCTACCCTAACAATCCCAACGGATCGCCGGAGGGATTGACTGGGTTCACCACCACCGACGGACGCTGCACGATCCTCATGCCGCACCCCGAGCGGGCTTTCTTGCGCTGGCAATATTCATGGTTGCCCAGGACCTGGCGGGACGAGACCGGGCCTTGGTTCCGATTGTTCGAGAATGCGCGGCGGTGGGTCGCATGAGGCGAAGTCAATCTAGATCTCGCCACCACGGGTATGCAACCCCGTGGTGAGACCAAAGGGGAGAGCTGCACCTCTCCCTTTTGGAAACCCCATCGCCAAGGTCCCCGCGGCAAGACCGCGGGAATAGATTTTTACGGAACCCCGCGGTTTTCTAGCTGTCAATCCTCGTAGAAGAGCACGGGGAGAACTACAGGTAACCGTTGGCTTGCGCTCTGATTTCGCGCAGAATGTCAGCCTCTAAAAGCGAAATGCGCCGCCGCCGTGGACAAGTCTATGGTCAAGAACCCCTCCACCGAAGAGATCACCCTCTTCCGCGACGCCGTGGGAGAGGTGAAACCCATCGTCCATGACAGCGTCTTCCCCGAACGGCCGCGCCCCGAACCGATCCCGGAGCAGGCGCGTCTCGAGACCTTGCGGGTCATGCAGGCCCTTTTGAGCGACGACTATGACGCGAGCGATCTCGAGACCGGGGAGGAGCTGCTCTTTCTCGCCCGCGGCGTGCGGCGGGATGTCGTGCGGCGGCTGCGGCGGGGTGATTTTAGCGTGCAGGCGCAGCTCGACCTCCACGGTATGACGGTGCCCCTCGCCAAGGAAGCCTTGTCCCAGTTCTTGCGGTCCGCGACCATGGCAGGCCACCGTTGCGTGATCATTATCCATGGCAAGGGCCATGGATCGTTCCAGAAGCAGCCGGTGCTCAAAGGTAAATTGAACCTCTGGCTCCAGCGCCGCAAGGACATACTGGCGTTTTCATCAGCCCGCCCCGCGGACGGCGGGACCGGCGCCGTGTATGTCTTACTCCGACGCTAAGGATTGGAAGCTCTGGACTTGGACCTCGAGGATGGGGTAGGGAGCGGTGTCAGCGCCGATGGCCCCCATCGTTAAAACCAAGCCGCGCCCGCCACTGAGATCTGGAGATGCGAGCAGCTATCCCGGGCGTCGGCTTGAGCGCTTTGTTGGGCATTGTGCTTATCGCAGCCGAGCCGGAACCTTGCTCGGGTCTGCTTTGCCGTTTGTGCAGGCCAAAACAGTAACGACCGAACCCGCCACGTGATACCAAACCAAGAACGGAAAGCGGTGCAGAACCGCGCGTCGTATGTTGCGGTACACAGCAGGATAGATAAATGGCGTCTCTGCGAGTCGGGCCAAGAGTAAAGCAAACTCATGGTGGAAATCGGAAGCCAAGCCGACCCGTTGCTCCTCATACCACTTTTGGGCCTTGGCCACATCAAGCTCAGCAGCCCGACGGACAAAGACCGTGAAGCTCAAGGCAATTTCTGCCGAAGACGCACCTGAACCTCAGACCAAGGGCTCTGGTCTCCGGGATTCTGCTCCATATCCGCCAAGCGAACGTCCAGCAAGGCTTTTTCTTCTTCTGAAACAGGCACATCCCCAGGAGAAAGGGTTTCCCAAAGAGCCCCGATTAGTTCAATACGGTCGGCAACGCTGAGAGTCTTTACCTGCGAAATGAGTGCGGCGTCAATCATGAGAAAAGGATACCTCAGTTACGCGTCAATGCCCAACGTCTCTTTGAGGTCTCTAAGGGCGAAGAAGAGGTAGTATCCGTATGTGCCTTCGAAGGACACCAATCCCCAGCACCGGCATGAAGTAGTCGCTGGAGGTCAGCTTTGGAGGATCACCGCGTCTTGTTCGGCGCACAAGGTGGGCAATACACCCTACAGGGCATTTCCTCGCGGCGAATTTATTCGCCAAAATCGGCCTCCTTTCATGGAGCGGCCACCTTGCCGATAGGCGTACGCCGCACGCCAATTACTTACCCGCGAGATCATACAGCGCCTCCGCCGCGGCCTGGCTGGCTTGCCGGCGCAATACCAGCCGGATCGCGGAAAAGGCTTGTTTCAAATCCTCCACCGCGACCGGATCGTCAAGCCAACGCGACACTTCCCGCGCAAGGCGCCGCGGTTCGGCCTCGCCCTGGAGGATCTCGGGCACGAGACGCTTGCCGGCTAGCAGATTCGGCAGCGAAACATAAGGCGCGCGTACCAGAAGCCGTGCGACGAGATAGCTCAACGCCGACATGCGATAGCTCACCACCATGGGCCGGCCGACGAGCAGCGTCTCGAGTGACGCCGTGCCGGACACGGTAAGCACCACGTCGGCGGCCGCGATCACCTCGCGCGTACGGTGCTCAAATACCTTAATCGGTAGTTCCGGGTCAACCCGTTGGAGGATGCCTTCGATGTATAAGCGGCCCTCGCTACCTGAGGCGGCGAACGCGCACTGCAGATCGGACCGCGCTTTGCGCAGTTCAAGGGCGGATTGCAAAAACAGTTCGACGTGATACCGCAACTCGTTGTCTCGGCTACCGGGCAGCAGCGCGACCACCGGCCGATCCAGGGGCAAGCCCAAAGCGGCGCGAGTCGCTTCCTTATCGTTAGCATCGGGAATCTCATCAGCGAGCGGATGGCCGACCAACTTCACGGGGATGCCGTGCGATTGGTACAAATTCTCCTCGAAGGGAAACAACACCAGCATCAAGTCCACCGCACGGCCAATCCGCCCGATCCGCCAGGGCCTCCAGGCCCAAACCTGCGGGCTCACATAGTGCACGGTGCGTACCCCGGCGGCGCGCAGGCGTTCTTCCAGGCCGAGATTGAACTCGGGCGCATCGATCCCGACGAAGAGATCCGGAGGGCTACAGAGGAAATGTTCCGCAAGCCGAGAACGCGCCGCCGCTAACTCGCGATAACGTCCGAGAACCTCGAAGACGCCCATGACGGCCAACCGGTCCATCGGGTAGAGCAGCTTGCATCCGGCCTCCTCCATGCGCGCGCCCCCGATGCCCTCGATTTCAAGATGATCATCACGGCAACGCAGCGCCGCTATGAGACCCGCACCCAGGCGATCACCCGATGCTTCGCCCGCGACGATCCCGATGCGCATTAGCCTCGTTGGCGCGCGAACCCACGAGTGGAGCCCGCGATGAATTCAGCCCACTCCCGCACCAGCGCGAAAGGCGAGCTTGCAAGCTCCGCGAGCGCTTCCGGCGTGCCCATTCCGGACAAGAATAACAACTGGTAAGCGCGTTTCAGCGCTGAGATCTCTTGAGCGTTTACCCCCGCGCGCTGCAAACCGACACGGTTGAGCCCGATCACTCGCGCCGGGGCGCCGGTGGCTAGCGTGAACGGCAGACAATCCATATTGACACCCGCAAGACCCGAGATCATGGCGATGCGGCCGATCCGGCAGAATTGATGGACCGCCGCGTTCGCCGATATAAACGCGCGATCCCCGACGGAGACGTGGCCCCCGAGGGCGGCGCTATTGGCGAGGACGACGAAGTTACCCAAGGTGCAATCATGCGCTACATGGGCGTTCGCCATGAGAAAGTTTCCATCACCGAGTGAGGTGGCTGCACCCTCAAGGGTCGCGCGGTGTATGCTCACGCCTTCGCGGATCACGTTGTCATCGCCGATGGTGACATAGCTGGCGCAAGGCTTGAACGACAGATCTTGCGGATCGCCTCCGATGATCGCGTGCTCGTGAATCGTATTAGCCCGACCGAGACGCGAATAACGTTTAACGACCGCATGGGCGCCGATCCGGCACTCGGGCCCGATGCTGACATCATTTTCTATCACCGCGAACGGCCCGACCGCGACGCCTTCCGCGAGTTGCGCACCGGGATCAATGAGGGCGGTCGGATGGATCCTCGGCATGGCTCAGGTGGCTTCCGCGGCGTCGGAGGTTGTGTTTGGCCTCAGCAAGCGGTGCTCGATGGAGCCGGTGATCGCGAGCGCGACGGCGAGCGCGCGCCGCCCGTCTTCTCCCGAGACAACAGGGGGCAGCTCATTAATCACGGCTTGCACGAAGGCCTGTAGCTCGAGCAGGAGCGCATCGGCGCGCTCGATATTTTTTTCCTCGGTAACGATACGCATCGCGCCTGTCTCCGAAGCGCGATCCCGCTCGCGCCTGGCGATGGTGACCTTGTGTTCCAAGTAATCGATCGAAAGATAACAATCCCTTTGAAAGATCCGGATCTTGCGCAGCGGACTGTGGCTGACACGGCTGGCAGTCACGTTGGCCACACAACCATCGGCGAACTCCAGCCGCGCGTTCGCGATATCCACCTCCCCCGTCAGGACGGAAAGCCCCATCGGGCGGATGGCCGCGACCTCGCTCGCTACGATATTTAGAATGATGTCGATGTCGTGGATCATCAGATCCATCACCACGCTCACCCCCGCCCCGCGCGGCTGGAAGGAGGCGATGCGGTGGGATTCGATGAACATCGGTTGGTGCAGAATACCGCGTAAAGCGAGTAACGCGGGGTTAAACCGTTCGAGGTGCCCCACCTGCAATACCAATCCTTGACGCCGGGCCAGCGCGATCAGCTCGTCGGCCTCGGCGAGCGTGCGCGTCATCGGTTTTTCCACGAGCACATGCACACCGGCCGCCAAGCAATCTTTCGCCACTAGGTAGTGCGACTCGGGCGGCACGACCACCGACACCACGTCGACCATATCGAGTATGCGCCGAAAATCGGTGAGCGCTTGGGCTCGATAGGGGGCCGCAACTTCCAGCGCCCGTTCCTCGATGAGGTCGACCACCGCGCACAGATCGACCTCAGGCAACGCGGCATATTTCTGTGCGTGGAATCGCCCGAGATAGCCCGCGCCGATGACGGCCGCTCGCAGCCTTTGCATGGTGGGAATCGCGGGGTCTACCGGTAACCGGCGTTATTCAAGACAGCGCGCCTACCGGGATGCTTAGCGAATGATCCCACGGGTACATTTTCCTACGAACTCAATCAAGCGCGCGACCTCCGGGGACTCGGGCGCGAGGGCCTTGAGCCGCTCGATCGATTCGGAGACGGTGAGATTCTCACGGTACAAAATGCGATACGCTCGCCGCAGGAGATTGATGGTTTCATTGCTCAAACCGTTGCGTTTGAGCCCTTCCCGATTCAGTCCGTGCACCTTCGCCGGCTTCTGGGATATCATCACGTAGGGAGGAACGTCTTTGACAACGACCGACGAGACCGCCGCGAAGCTATACGCGCCGACGCGGCAAAACTGATGCACCAGCGTGAAGCCTCCGAGAATCGCGTAGTTTTCGACGATGACGTGACCCGCGAGCGAGGCGCCGTTCGCGAACACGGTATGACTGCCGACGATGCAGTCGTGGGCGATGTGCACGTAGGCCATGATCCAGTTGTCGTCCCCGATCCGGGTCACCCCCCCGCCTTGGACCGTACCGCGGTTCATGGTGCAGAATTCGCGTAGGGTATTGCGATCGCCGATCTCGAGATGGGTTTGATCGCGCTCTCCGCCGTACTTCTTATCCTGGGGATCCGCGCCCAGCGAGCAAAACTGGAAAATCCGATTGTTTCGGCCGATGCGCGCCGGACCCTGGATCACGACATGCGGTCCAATCCAGGTATTGTCCCCGATCTCCACATCGGGCCCGATGAGAGACCAGGGCCCAATCGCTACATTGCTTCCAAGCCTAACGCTGGGATCTACGATCGCTTGCGCGTCTATCAACGGTTAACAACCGAATGGGCTGCCATGATTTTGGCCGTGGCCACCGGTTTACCGTCCACGCGGGCGATGGCGTCGCAGCGATAGATCCCGCGGATCTCGCGCTCCAACTGCACATATAACAGCAGTTGGTCGCCCGGAACCACCGGCTTTTTGAAGCGTGCCTTATCGATACCGACGAGGTAATGAATCGCTTCGGGATCGGACTTGATCTGCCCGGAGCTAAAGGCCAGTAGCGCCGTCGCTTGCGCCAGCGCTTCCAGGATCAGCACGCCCGGCATGATCGGCCGATCGGGAAAATGACCGCTGAAAAAAGGTTCGTTAATAGTGACGTTTTTAACCGCGACCAGCGATTGACCATCCACGCACTCGAGCACCCGATCAATAAGCAAGATCGGATAGCGGTGCGGTAACAGCCGCCGTATTTTCTGAATGTCGAGCACCATCTATCGCCTTCGCGGCGCCTGCTTATTCACAAGCTCTCACCCCTCATTTCCAGCATTCGCGCCGCCGCGCGCACTGTTCCGGCGTTGGATCGCCGCCTTATCGAGGCGATTAAAGCGGGCGACTTTCCGCCGCCATTCCGTGTCCTCTCGCGCCGGCCAAACGGAGGAATAAACACCCGCGACGGGGATGGATTTGGTGACCGCTGCGGCGCCCTTGATCACGACATCATCCGCGATCTCGATGTGTCCCGTGATGCCTGCGCCACCGCCTATCATGCAACGCTTACCGATCCGCGTGCTACCCGAGACGCCCACGCAGCCCGCGATCGCGGTGTGTGCGCCGATACGCACATTATGTCCGATCTGGATGAGATTATCGAGCTTAACGCCGTCTTCTATGACGGTATCCTTGAACGTACCGCGGTCGATGGTCGTATTCGCCCCAATCTCCACATCATCGCCGATGCGCACGCTCGCGTTCTGCGGGATCTTCGTCCACACGCCTTGATCGCGGGCAAGACCGAATCCGTCCGCGCCGATCACCACCCCGGGGTGAATCAGGCAGCGCTGTCCGATGCTCGCGCCACTGATGACCGTAACGCGTGCGCTAAGACAAGAGTGATCGCCTATCCCCACCGCGCGCCCGATAATACAGCCCGGACCGATGAAAGCCCGGGACCCGATCCGAGCGCCCTCTTCAACGACCGCGAAAGCCCCCACATGCGCGCTCGCATCCACGCTGGCCGTGGGAGCGATGCATGCGCTAGTATGAATGCCGGGATCGAAGGCGGGGGGCGGGCTCAGCAAGCTGGAGGCGCGCGCATAGGCTAGATAAGGATCCGCGGTGACCAGCGCGGCGACAGGGCATGCGCTCAACTCGGCCGGATGCAATATGACCGCGGAGGCCGCGGTGAACTTCAGGAAATTCCGGTAACGCCGGTCAAACAAGAATGATACATCGCCGGCTTGGGCCGTATCGAGCGTCGCTATGTTCGCGACCAGACACCCCTCGTCACCGTGGAGCGTCGCTCCGATATGCCGTGCAAGATCGCCTAAGCGAACGGGCATCGCCGGCTCAGAGCTTGTGAAGAAATCGTCGCGAGCAAGTACGCCCGCGAGGCGCGAGGCGCAGGACTGTTTCGCCGGGAGCGAAACGGCGCGTCTGCCCCGAAGGGGCGAGCCTCAAGGACGAGGCGAGCAACCGGAGTGTATATAGAAATACATGAGGATTCCGAGCACCGCGCAACGATGCGGACGGGCTGCGCAGTAGATTTATTCACAAGCTCTCACTACTTGCCTTTGTAGCCTTTCTTTAAACGCTCGACGACCTTGCTCGTGACGTCCACCTTCTCATTCGCGTAGATCACGCCTTCTCCGACGATGACATCGAATCCCTCCTCCTTGGCAAGGATCTGGATCGCCTCGACCACTTGGCGCTGGATCTTGCCGAATTCTTCATTGCGGCGGATATTCAGGTCCTCTCTAAACTCATCTTGGTCGCGTTTGAGATCGCGTTTTACGCCGATGATGTCACGCTCGATCTTGCGGCGTTCGGTATCGCTCATCACCGGCGCATCCTTCGCCAGACGGTCTTCAAGCTGTTTAGCTTTTCTTTGAGCCGCGACCAGATTCTTATCGCGCGGGGCGAATTCACGCTCGAGCCGTTTCCGCGCTTCCTCGGCCTGCGGGGCAGCCTCCAGCACCTTGATGGGATTGACCACCCCGATCCGCAAATCCGCGGCCCGGGACGGCATGCCCGCCACGGCGCCGCATAAAACGATCAAACTCGAGAATAACTTAAGCGTCTTCAAGATCATTGCTCCAATTAAAACGAAGTGCCAAACGTGAATTGAAAGGGTTGCGTGTCATCGCTGTCGCTATCGTTGAAAGGCTGCGCCACGCTGACCGTTAAAACCCCGAAGGGCGATACCCAAAGGCCCGAGAGCCCCGCGGAGAGGCGGATCGTGTCCAATTTTATATCTTCGTCCTCACCATAAACATTGCCCGCGTCAACGAAGGCGGTAATTCGCACCGATTTCACGTCCGTTAGAAAGGGTACGGGGAGGATGAGCTCGGTGTTGGCGACGACCATGACATTCCCCCCGAGCGCACGCCCGTTGGAATCCTTGGGCCCCAGGGTATTCTCTTCGTAACCGCGAACCGTGCGCGGGCCGCCGGCATAGAAGTTTTCGAAGAACGGCAGGACTTCGGTATCGCTGTATCCATCACCATAGCCGAGCTGTCCCTGCAAGGCGAGCACATAGTCCTCGGTAAAGGGATAAAACCAGCGGCCATCGTAATCGATTTTATAATACTGAAGATCCCCGCCCGGTACCGCCACTTGGGCCCGGACGCGATGATAGGTGCCGCGGTCCGGCAGCAGCGCTTTATTGCGCGTATCGTAGGCAAAGCCGGAGCTTAGCAGCAACGCATCGAATTGGTCGCCCTCCCGCTCAATAAAATCTTGCACCTCCTCGGCCGTGTTGCCCTCTTGATTGATCACCGTATTCTCATACTGGAAACCGAGATTGAGAAAATTAAACTCCGAGATCGGAATGCCGAAACTCACCCCGCCGCTGAGGACCCTGGAATCAAACCGGGTAATGTTCGCATTCTCGGCGTTGGTCTCCCGGTAGGAGACATCGAAGCCTTGGCTGATGCCATCGATAGTAAAATAGGGATCGTTGTAACCCAAGGCAAATACTCTGTTGACGTCGCTATTGTTGAAGGCAAAGTTCACCCGTTTCCCGCTGCCGAGGAAGTTGTCTTGAACCACGCTGGTATTGAAGATCAACCCTTGTGTTTGCGAATACCCCAAACCTAGCAATAGATTTCCCGACGACCGTTCCACCACTGAATAATTGACATCCACCTGATCGGGGGTGTCGGGAACGGCCGGCGTCTCAACGTTGACCTCCTCGAAGTAACCGAGCTTTTGCAACCGCGTTTTGGAGCGGTTCACCTTCCCGGTCGAGAACCACGCGCCCTCCATCTGGCGCATCTCCCGCCGCAACACCTCGTCGCGGGTCTTGGCATTTCCCGAAAAGTTGATCCTGCGCACGTACACCCTTTTGCCCGGGTCGACGAAATAGGTCAATGAGACGGTATTGGATTTTTCATCGATTTGCGGCACCGGATTCACGTTGGCGAAAGCGTAGCCTTCATCGCCGAGCCGCTCGCTAATGTTGGTGCTCGTCTGGGTGACCTCTTTCCTCGAAAATATCTCGCCGCGCCCGGTGGTCACCAAGGGAAAAAGATCATCCGCCGGGACGATGAGATCGCCCGCGAGCTTCACATCGGAAATTTCGTAGCGTTCCCCTTCGCTCACGTTAATCGTGACATACACATCGCTCTTATCGGGCGTAATGGAAACCTGGGTTGAATCGATATTGAAATTGACAAACCCCCTGTCGAGGTAGTGCGAACGCAGGGCTTCGAGATCGGCCCCGAGCTTTTGCTTCGAGTACTGATCCGATTTGGTGAAAAAAGAGATCAGGGTGGGCGTCGTTAGTTTAAAGCTTTTCAGCAGCTCGTCGTCATCGTACGCCTTGTTGCCGACGATATTGATTTGCTTAATACGTGCGGCGCGTCCCTCGGCAATGTGAATCGTCACCGCGACCCGGTTGCCTCCGAGCGACTTTACGTTCGAATCGATCTGAACCGCATACTTGCCTTGCCCGAAATACTGCCGTCTAAGCTCTTGTTCTACCTTGTCCAAGAGCGAACGGTCGAAGACCTCTCCCTCGGCGAACCCGATCTGCTTTAGGGCATTGAAGAGATCCTCGGTCTTGATGTCGCTATTGCCGGAGATGCCGATCGTCGAGATGGTCTCGCGCTCGCTCACCACCACGACTAGGGTGTCGCCCGCGCGCTCTATCCGGACATCCTTGAAGAAACCCGTCTTGAACAGCGCGCGAATCGCTTCCCCCGAACGGTTTTCGTCGAATTCGTCCCCGACCTTGACCGGAAGGTAGTTGAAAACCGTACCGGGCGCGATCCGCCGCAAGCCTTCGATACGGATGTCCTTGACGATAAACCGTTCCCCCCCGAGCGCCGGAAGAGTAGTCTGGGCAATCACGAGCAACACGAAGAGCCACCGCAGTAGAGTCCGACCGGCCACCGTCATATTTTTTATTCTAAACACCCCGCCGTTTACGGCGGCACTTTAGCATTGGGGTTTCCGAAGCGGAGTAGTGCAACTCTCCCCTTTGGTCAAGGGCGGGGTATACCCCGCTCGCGAAGTATAATTGTTTTTTAGTATTCTAATTGAGGATGCGCGCGACGTCGTTGTATATCGCAATAGCCATCAGGCTCCCGAGCAGCACGATCCCAATCTGCTGCGCAAAGCGTTGCGTCTCCACCGAGACTGGCTTGCGCTGCACGAACTCTATAAGGTAATACAATAAATGGCCTCCATCCAGTAGCGGGACCGGAAGCAAGTTGAGCACCCCGAGACTCACGCTTACGATCGCTAGAAACGATAAAAAGGCCGCCAGGCCGATACCGGCGGACTGCCCGGCATACTGCGCGATGCTGATCGGCCCGCTGAGATTCTGGACGGAGGCTTCGCCGAGTACCATCTTAAAGATTATCTTTAATGTAATGGCGGACATTTCCAGCGTCTTCGACACGGAGTGCCCAAGGGCATCCAAGAGCGCGTAGCGCTGGGTGGCGACCAGCGCCGGGTCGAGATCTTTCGGCGGGGCCACGCCCGCACCGATGCGCCCGATTGCCCTGCCTTCGACTTCTGCCCGTTCCGGCCGCACCTCAAGGCTGAGAGGCGGCGTCTCACCGCGCTCGACCCGGAGCTGAATCGTCCGCTCCGGCCGTTCCTGGACATAGTCGACCCATTGCTCCCAAGACTGCATCGGGTGCCCATCGGCCTGCAGGATCCGATCGCCCGCCCGGAGCCCGCTCCGCTCCGCCGCCCCACCCGCAAGCACCTCCCCGATCACGGCCTCGAGGTGGGGCTGGTAGGGTTGGATGCCGAGACGCCGCAAAAAGCTTCCGCGCGCGAGATCATCGATATGCACTCGGTGGAGATCGATTGCGACCTTGCGGGTGCGACCGTCCTCATCGCGTACCAAGAGATTTACCGTTTCGCCGTCGACGACTTTGGGAATCGTCTCGTTGATCACCGCATCCCAGGTTGGGGTCGGCTCCTCATCCACGGAAACGATTTCGACTCCTTGGCGAAGACCCGCCTTGGCCGCGATCGAATCGGGGGCCACCTCGCCGATCAGCGGCTTGAGACCGGAGATCCCGATCACATACATGGCGCAATAAGCGAGGATCGCAAACAAGAAATTAAACAGCGGTCCGGCCATCACCACCGCGGTTCGCGCCGCTAGCGGTTGGCGGTTGAATTCGCGCTTGAGATCCTCGGGTGGCACCGGCCCTTCCCGGTCATCGAGCATCTTGACGTAGCCGCCCAAGGGAATGGCAGCGACGACGAACTCCGTTTGATCAGGGCCGATCCTGCGCCCCCAGATGGGTTTTCCGAATCCCACCGAGAAGCGCAGCACCTTGATGCCGACGCCGCGCGCGACACAGAAGTGACCGAACTCGTGGACCACCACCAGGACCCCGACGGCAGCGATGAAGGCCAGAGTTGAAAATATAAAATCCATCATTGGCGCCTCGCAGAAACGACCCGTGCGGCATGCGCTCTAGCCGCAGCGTCCGTGGCCAAGATCGCTTCGAGCGAGTCGGCTCCCGCGCTTGGGACGCTCGCTAAAGTGTCCGCAACCACGGCGGGGATATCGCTGAATCGCAGACTGCCATTGAGAAACGAATCGACTGCGACCTCGTTACCCGCATTTAATACCGCGGTCGCCGTGCCCCCTGCTTCCATCGCCTGACGCGCCAAGCGCAGACACGGGAAACGCTCGAGATCCGGAGGTTCAAAGTCCAGCCGCCCCACTTCCAGAAGATTGAGCGGTGCGACCCCTGAGGGCATGCGGTCGGGCCAGGCCAGGGCATGGGCAATCGGGGTGCGCATATCCGGATTCCCCAACTGCGCCAGCACCGAGCCGTCGATGAACTCCACGAGCGAATGAATCACGCTCTGCGGGTGCAGCACGACCTCGACGTGTGGCGGCGTGGTTGCAAATAACCAGCAGGCTTCGATGAACTCGAGCCCCTTATTCATCAGGGTTGCGGAGTCCACCGATATTTTGCGTCCCATGACCCAGTTGGGATGTGCGCAAGCCTGATCGGGGGTCACGGCGTGGAGGTCGGAAAGCGGCGTCTTGCGAAACGGGCCCCCCGATCCAGTAAGGAGTATACGTCGGACGCCCACCCGTTCCAGCCCCGCGGGAAAGGAGGGGGGTAGGCATTGAAAGATTGCGTTATGTTCGCTATCGATGGGCAACAACTCGGCGCCGCTAGTCTTGACTGCTTCCATGAAGATGCGCCCCGACATGACCAGCGCTTCCTTGTTCGCCAAGAGAACGCGTTTGCCGGCGCGTGCTGCGGCGAGCGTGGGCAGCAACCCCGCGGCGCCGACGATTCCGGCCATCACATAATCCGCCTCTGGGGTGCTCGCGACCGCTTCCAAGCCAGCGCATCCGGAAAGCACGCGAACGCCGGGCGCGCTCGTGGCCAAGCGGCGCTCAAGTTCCAATGCCTTGGTTTCATCCACCATCACCGCATAGGGCGGATGCCAGGCCTCGCATTGACTCGCCAGCCGATCGAGATCGCGATGAGCGGTCAGCGCGATGATCCGGAAACGCTCGCGATGCCGGGCGACGACATCGAGCGTGTTAACGCCGATAGTGCCCGTCGACCCCAAGATCGTCAGACCAATCACAATGGCAACCCAACGGCACTGCCGAGGGCGAACACCGGCGCGCCGGCCATCAAACTATCGATGCGGTCAAGGACCCCACCGTGCCCGGGCAACAGGCTACCGCTATCTTTTACCCCCGCTTGCCGTTTCACCAAGCTCTCGAACAGGTCTCCGAGCACAGAGAATATGACCGTGGCGAGACAGAGGGTCGTAAACCCCACGCGGTCCGCAAAACGTAAGGGGATCCACCCTGAACATAGCCACCCGACTGCTCCCGAGACAGCCAATCCACCCCACAATCCCTCCCAGGTCTTGCCGGGGCTGACCTTATCCGCGAGCCGATGCTTCCCCCAGCGCTTGCCGGCGAAAAAGGCCCCGATGTCCGCCGACCAAATCACAAGCATAAGCACGACCACCAAGAATACCCCGCCATCGGCGCGGCCATGCAAACCGATGAGCGCCGCCCAGCCGGGGACCACGACAAACCAACCGGCCGCGCACAGTAACGGCCGCGACTTCGGAATACCGATCCCGCGGCGCTGATAATCGAGCAGCCAATAGAAAGCGGCGCACCACCCGACCAACAAGAGCAGAGCGGCGCCGGCCATCTGATCCTTAACCCACGACAAGCTCAAAAGCCAGTACGCCGCCGCCATGCAGACAGACGTCGCAATCGTATAGCAAACACGCGGTTGGAGCGCCGACCAACCGGCGAGGTAACTCCACTCCCACGCGCCCAACGCGATGAAGGCGCCGAAAACAACCGCTACGCCCGCGGTCGGCAAAAAGAACAAGGTCCCGAGCACCAGCGGGATGAGAATGGCGGCGGTGACAACGCGGCGCCTAAGCGCCGCGAACGCATTCGACCTGCTCGCTTGTCTTGCCGAATCGCCGCTGTCGCATTGCATAAGAGTTAAGCGCCATTTCCAGGTGAGCCGGCGTGAAGTCCGGCCACAGAGAGTCGGTAAAAAAAAACTCGGTGTACGCCAATTGCCACAGTAAATAGTTGCTGATGCGCTGCTCGCCGCCGGTGCGAATTATAAGGTCGGGATCGGGGAGATCGCCGAGGCTTAGGTGTGCTTCCACCGCGGCTTCCGTAATCTCCTCGGCCCCCATGACACCGGCGGCGACCCGCCTCGCGAGCGCTCTCGTGGCCTGGGTAATATCCCAACGCCCCCCATAGTTCGCCGCGATGACCAAAATAAGCCCGCTGTTTCCTCGGGTTAATTTCTGTACTTCATCGATGCTCTCCCGCAGCTTTGCCGGAAACGCGGAATCGTCGCCAATCACCCGCAGCCGGACGTTGTTTTCGCGAAGTTTCATGGCCTCTTCCTGCAGTGAGGTGAAAAATAGCTCCATGAGTAGCGCGACCTCTCGCTTGGGTCGGCCCCAGTTCTCGCTGCTAAACGCAAACAGCGTCAGAACTTCGATGCCCATCTCCGCGCAGGGCGCGACCATCCGGCGCACCGCCGCGACACCCGCCCGGTGACCGGCAACGCGCGGTAATCTCCGGCGTTTTGCCCAGCGGCCATTACCGTCCATGATGATGGCCAGGTGGCGGGGGATGGTGGCGCGTTTCCTGAAGCGATCATCGCCGTTCTCCTGGTCCCTCGGGCGTGAACTGCGGTCAGCCAAGGTTAGAACTCCAATAGATCCTCCTCCTTGGCGGCCAAAACCTCCTCGATACGCGCGATGTTTTCATCGGTCAAACGCTGTATCTTCTCCTCCGCTCGGCGCTCGGCGTCTTCGGAAATGTCCTTCTTTTTCACCAGTTCCTTGAGATGGTGGTTCGCATCGCGACGAACGTTTCTAACGGCGACCCGGGCCTGTTCGGCCTCGGTCTTGACGACGCGGATGAGATCGCGCCGCCGTTCCTCGGTCAAGGCCGGCAAGGGCACGCGAATGAGATCGCCCACTGTTGCGGGATTGAGTCCAAGGTCGGAATTCAAGATCGCCTTCTCGACGGTCTTCACCATGCTTTTATCCCAAGGCGTCACCCCTAGGGTGCGCGGATCGATCACCGTAACCGTCGCCGCCTGACTGATCGGAACTTCCGATCCGTAATAATCGACCCGGATGTGATCGAGCAAGCTGGTATGAGCCCGTCCCGTGCGGACCTTCGCTAGTTCGTGCTGCAAGGACTCTATGGCCTTGTGCATGCGCGTATCGGCAGCCCGCGTGATAGTGTCGATCATGGTCTCGCCCCGGCGCTCGCGCCGCTGGTCACGAGCGTTCCTTCCTTGCCACCCATCACGGCTCGCAGCAGCGCGCCCGGTTTGCTCATATCAAGCACGCGCAGCGGCAGGGCGTGGTCTCGGCAGAGCACGACCGCGGTTGCATCCATGACTCCCAGTTTATCCACAAGCACCTGGTCATAATCTAAATGATCGTAGCGGCGCGCATCCCGAACCTTGCGGGGATCGGCCGAATAGACCCCATCGACTTTCGTTGCCTTGATCATGAGCTCGGCGTTGATCTCGATCGCACGCAAGCTCGCCGCGGAATCCGTGGTAAAAAAAGGGTTGCCCGTTCCGGCCGCGAAGATCACCACCCGGCCCTTTTCCAGATGTCGGACCGCACGGCGGCGGATATAGTCCTCACAGATTTGATTCACGCGGATCGCCGACATCACCCGGGCGAACAAACCGATACGCTCCAAGGCATCCTGCAAGGCCAAAGCATTAATCACGGTCCCGAGCATACCCATGTGATCGGCCGTGACCCGGTCTATCCCTTTGGCCGCCAACCCTTGGCCGCGCAGTATATTGCCGCCGCCGATGACAATAGCCACTTGCGCGCCACAGGCCGCCAGTTCTTTGATCTCGCCGGCCAGACGGTGTATCACCTCAGGGTCGATGCCGTAATCGGTTTTGCCCATGAGCGCTTCCCCGCTCATCTTAACCAGAATGCGGCGGTATTTTGGGGTCCCGGCGCTCACCGCGAGTTAACCCCCACGTGCTTGGGCCATAACCTCCGCCGCAAAATTCTCGACGCGCTTTTCGAGCCCCTCCCCAACCGCGAATCTTTGGAAGGCGCTTACGCTCGCCCCGGCCCCTGCCAATAGCTTTCCCACCGTCACCTCGGGGTTCTTTACAAACGCTTGGCCTAGGAGAGCGACTTCATTCTTATATTTTTGCAGTTTGCCGGCCACGATTCTCTCTTGCACCGCCGGCGGCTTTCCGGTTTCCGCCGCTTGCGCCGCGAAGATCTCTTTCTCTCGCGCCAAGAGATCCGCAGGGACCTCCGACTCATTTACGCAGAGGGGACGGCTGGCCGCGATGTGCATCGCGATATCTTTCGCCATCGCTGCATTCCCTCCGGCCATGCTGACCAAGACGCCGATCTTGGTGCCGTGCGGGTAGATCCCAAGGACGCCGCTTCCCGCGTCCAGCAACGCAAAGCGCCGCACCTGTATCTTCTCCCCGATCTTGGCGACCAGTTGTTCGCAGCAGGCGGCCACCGTCTCCTGCCCATCCGCCAAGGGTAGGCGCAACAAAGAGTCGGTATCGAGAGGCCGATGCCGGAGGACACAGCCGCCCACCGCTTCCGCGAATGCCTTGAAATCATCGGCGCGCGTCACGAAATCCGTCTCGCAGTTAACCTCCACCATCGCCGCCGTAGCCGCGCCGGGCGCCACGCTGATGACGATAACGCCTTCGGCGGCGACTCGTGCGGCTTTCTTCGCCGCTTTCGCGGCCCCAGATTTACGCAGGATATCGATAGCCTGCTCAAGATCGCCCGCCGCGGCCACCAACGCTTTCTTGCAGTCTAATATCCCGGCCCCGGTGCGTTCCCGAAGCTCTTTTACCGTCGCGGCGGTGATCTCCATTCTCATCCCCTGTGCATCATGACGTTTCGATTAAAACCCCGGCAGGGCGACCCGGAACGCTGCTGTAATCGTATCAAGGAGCGGACGGTTCCGGCGAATCAGACGCCGCTTCCTCGGCTGCCGGGGCCGCATCGGTGTCCTGCGCCCCTCGGGCAGCCCTCGTAGAGCCCGCCGCTCGCGTCCTAATCGGTACTTTTTTCTTTGCCGTTTTCTTACGCGGTACGGCATTCTTTCTTAGCGCGGCTCGCTCATCTCCTTCCTTGGAGGGTAGGCGTATCGGTTCGCCCGAAGCGTCAAGCTCCACAAACTCGTCCCCTCCCACCACCGCCGCTTCAGGCATAGTCACGTGCCCTTGCGCGATCGCATCCGCAGCGGTCTTAAGATAAAGCTCGATCGAACGGATAGCATCGTCATTGCCGGGAATCATATAGTCGATCCCATCGGGGCAATGATTGCTATCGACCACGGCGACAATGGGAATTTTCAGTTTTCTTGCTTCCGCCACGGCATTTTTTTCATGCCCGACATCGATGATATACAGCGCATCCGGAAGACCTTCCATGTCCTTGATGCCTCCAAGGCTGCGCTCGAGCTTCTCGTGCTCGCGACGGTAGCGGAGCGCCTCCTTCTTACTCAGACGCTCGGCCAGACCACCTTCCTCCGACATGGCCGCAACCTCTTTCAAACGGTTGATGGAACGCCTGATGGTCCGGAAATTGGTAAGCGTACCCCCCATCCAGCGGCGGTTCACGTAAGGCATCCCACAGCGGGTCGCCTCGGTTTTTACCACCTCTTGCGCGGCCCGCTTCGTTCCGACCACCAGGATGGTGCCGTTGCGCGCCGCCAGCTTCTGCAGAAAAGCCATGGCCTCATTGAACAAGGGCAACGTTTTTTCTAGGTTGATGATATGGATCTTATTGCGTTCTCCGAAAATAAAGGGGGCCATCTTCGGGTGCCAGTAGCGGGTCTGGTGGCCAAAATGGACACCAGCCTCGAGCATCTGGCGCATGCTTACCTCGACCATGGAATCACTCCTAATAGGGTTAGACCTCCACACTCCATGCATCGACCCTGTAACCGGGCACCCTAATGCAGCTTACCGTGTGTGAGTAGTTTGCTATGAAAGCCCGCGCTTTATACCATAGTTGATGTAGGGCAACAATCGGATACCAGCGCGCACAGTCGCTCTATCCCCATGCCGGTCACGATTAAGACACCTCAGGAGATCGAAAAGATGCGGGTCGCGGGCCGGCTCGCGGCGCAAGTGCTGGCGATGATTCGCCCCCACGTTGTCGAAGGCGTCACCACCGGCGAACTGGATCGGCTCTGCCACGATTATATCGTCAATACGCTGGACGCGATCCCGGCGCCGCTCAATTACCGCGGATTCCCGAAATCCATTTGTACCTCGGTCAACCATGTCGTGTGTCACGGTATCCCAGGCGAAAAGCGGCTTAAAGACGGTGACATTATCAATATCGATGTCACAGTCATCAAAGAGGGTTACCACGGCGATACCAGCAGAATGTTTTTTGTCGGCACGCCGGCCTTGCGCGCTAAACGGCTGGTCGAGGTGTGCCACGAATGCATGCATATAGGGATCGGAGCCGTCCGGCCGGGCGCTCGGCTCGGCGACGTGGGGTCCGCGATTCAGCGGCACGCGGAAGCGCATGGATTCTCCATCGTGCGCGAATACTGCGGGCATGGGATCGGCCGGGCATTTCACGAGGAGCCCCAGGTACTGCACTACGGGAGCCGGGACACCGGGTTGCGCCTGGAGCCGGGTATGACTTTTACCATCGAACCGATGATCAATGCCGGAAAACGCCACGTTAAACTGTTACCCGATGAGTGGACCGTCGTCACCAAGGATCGCGCTCTGTCCGCGCAATGGGAGCATACGGTGCTCGTGACCGGCAGCGGCTGCGAAATCTTGACCTTGCTGCCCGGTGATCCGCTAGGGCCCCGATGAGCTACCCGCGGGAGTTTTTCGATCCGCTAAGCTTCGAGCACGACTTAAAACGTGCGGCCGCGCCGCTCGCGGTCTATAAGGCCGCGCTTGCGGTCGGAGCGGCTTACCTAGAGCAGCGCTTCGCGATGGGCGCGCCGATCACCGAGCTGGTCGCCCAGCGCACCTGGCTCGTGGACGAGCTGGTCACGCGCGCCTGGCGGAAATGGGGGCTTGCGAGAAAACCGTTTGCCCTTATCGCCGCCGGAGGTTACGGACGCCGCGAGCTGCATCCGGGTTCGGACGTCGATATCTTAGTGCTGACAGGGCCCCGGGTAGCGGGCAAGGACCATGAACGCATGGAATCTTTTCTGCGCTTCCTCTGGGACATGGGTCTCGAGGTCGGGCACAGCGTCCGTACCGTAGCACAATGCCGGGACCTGGCGGCCGGGGATCTCACTATCGTGACGAATCTCATGGAAGCACGCTTGCTTGCCGGTGACATCGCCCTCTATGAGGCCATGCGCACCGCGACCGGAGCGGCCACGATCTGGCCCCCCGCGGCCTTTTTCGAGGCCAAGCTCGGCGAGCAGGCCGCGCGCCATCGTAAGTTCCACGATACGGCCCACAATCTCGAACCCAACATCAAGGAAGGCCCGGGGGGGCTGCGCGATATCCATACGATCACCTGGGTCGCTAAACGTCATTTCGGCGCCGACTCCTTAGCGGGCTTGCTCGATCACGGTTTTCTAACGCCGGACGAATACCGGACCTTGAACAGCGGTCAGTCGTTTTTATGGCGCATTCGCTTCGCCCTCCACACCCTCGCGGGGCGGCGCGAGGATCGTTTGTTCTTCGACTATCAGCGGCTGGTGGCGGCCCAGTTCGGATATCTGAGCGACGATCAGGATCAACTCGCCGTCGAGCGCTTCATGAAGCACTATTATCGCATCGTGATGGAGCTTAGCCGGCTCAACGAAATGCTGCTGCAACTTTTTCAAGAAGCGATCCTCGAGCGCGATCATGCCGTCGAGATCCAGCCCTTGAATAAGCGCTTCCAGATCCGGAACGTTTACATCGAAGCCTGCGACCAGGACGTGCTCAAACGCTACCCATTCGCCCTCTTGGAGATCTTTCTACTGTTGCAGCAAAACCCGCATATCGAGGGTGTGCGCGCGAGCACTATCCGTTTAATCCGCGACCACCGCCATCTTATCGACGATAAGTTCCGCAACGATCTCAAGGCGCGCAGCCTTTTTATCGAGATCCTCCGCCAGCCACGGCGCCTAGGCCACGAGCTCCAGCGCATGCACCGTTATGGCGTCCTCGAGGCCTACCTGCCGGACTTCGGCGCGGTCGCCGGGCTCATGCAGTTCGATCTCTTCCACGTCTATACCGTCGATGTGCACACCCTGTTCGTCGTACAGAACATGCGCCACTACACCAACCCCGAGAATAAGGACGCGCTGCCCATGTGCGCTCGCCTCATGGCGCAGATCCCGAAGCCCGAGATCCTCTACATCGCGGGCTTATTTCACGACCTTGCCAAGGGCCGCGGCGTGGACCACTCGCAAGTGGGCGCTACGATCGCCGCCGAGTTCTGCCAGCACCACGGGCTTGGGCGTTACGACACCAGGCTCGTGGCCTGGCTGGTAGAACATCATCTGCGCATGTCGACGACGGCGCAGCGGCGCGACGTCTCCGATCCGGAGGTGGTCAATGAATTCGCCCGGCTGGTCGGCAATCGGGTGCGTCTAGACTATTTATACCTGCTCACGGTGGCCGATATCCGCGGCACCAACCCCGGGCTGTGGAACAGTTGGAAGGATGCTTTGTTGACCGAGCTCTATGAGAACGCCTTACGGGCGCTCCGCCGAGGGGTGCGAAACCCCATCGAAAAAGAAGAATGGATCGCCGAGATCAAAGGCGAGGCCTTGGCGATCTTGCTGCCATCGCAACTCAGCAAGGAGGCCATTCTTTCGGTATGGCAGGACCTGGGGGAAGAGTATTTTTTACGCCACGGGCCGGATGAAATCGCCTGGCACACCCAGGCCATCGTCGGCGCCCGCGCGGGAGAGCTGCCGCTGGTGCTCATCCGCCCCAAAACGGGCCGCGGCGGTACGGAAATTTTCATCTACGGGCACGACCAAGACCATTTGTTCACGGCCGCGACCCATGCGCTCGATCGGCTAGGGCTCACCATCATGGATGCCCGCATCATCTCGTCCCCCAAGGGTTTTACCCTGGACACCTACATCGTGCTCGAAGCCGCAACCCATGAGATGATTCAAAGCGACGCCCGCGCCCAAGAGATCGCCGCTGCCTTAGAGGCAAAGGTCGTTTCGGCGGAACCCCTATCCGTAATAACGAATAGGCGGCCGGCACCCGAGCTCAAACATTTTAAACTCCCCACGGAGGTGTCCTTTAGCGCCGATAACGCCAACGCGCGCACGCTCATGGAGGTCGTTACCACGGATCGCCCAGGCGTGTTGTCGCAGATCGCAATGGCCATGCGCCATTGCGGCGTCCGCCTGCAGAATGCGAAAATCGCGACCTTTGGTGCGCGCGTCGAAGACATCTTTTACATTACCGACACCGAGAACCGCCCAATCCAAGACCCGGTGAAATTCGAATGCCTCAGAAACTCGATCACCGCGGCGCTCGAGGCCTAGGGCGTCTCCCGTGGCCAACCACCGCGGGGCGATATGGCTTGCGGGCCGGGATGAGATCTCTTAGTCTGGCGCCTTGCTCCATAGCCACGCAAGATCCTTAGCCTAGTTCCATGCTCGCGCGACTCTTCGGCAGAAATACGATGGATGGCGATCCGCACGAGGACCGTCTCTCGCTCGCCGGCCGCATTACGGTGGTCTTCGTGTCCGTCACCGCAATCGTCCTGCTGGGATTAAGCTATTATTGGGACGTTGATGCGGCGTTTCTTGATCCGCCGCGCTTTGATGTGCGCGAGGCGGCCTTGAAGCGCATGGCCGAAAGTCCGCAAACGCTCAAAGCCGGCGCGGTCACGAGCGCGACGCTCATCGAGGTCGCGTCGATTCTGATCGACAAACCCGGCGGATTTTTAGCCAACGACATCAGCCTCCCCGGTTTGCTCATGGACAACACGCCGAGTTGGGAGTTTGGCGTGGTGGTGCAATTGCGGGATTTGACCCGCGTGCTGCGCAACGACATTAGCCGCTCGCAGACCCAATCGACCGAAGACGCCGACCTATCCATCGCCGATCCCTATTTTCACAACGACACCGATGCCTGGCTGTTTCCGTCCTTCGAGGGTCAAGTGAAAGTGGGTATCGTAGCACTGGAACGCTATTTTTCGAGGCTAACGAATGCGAAGCCGCCCGCGGCCCGGTTTTACACGCGCGCCGATAACCTGGTGGCGTATCTGTCGCTGGTCGCGGCGCGCTTAGGGGACCAGTCTCAGCGCTTAAGCGCCAGCGCCGGGAAGGCGCCCGTGCCTATTACCAGCGCCAGCCCGGCCGCTGCGGAGGACGAATCGCTCTCCTCCCCTATGGTAAAAACCCCTTGGATGGATCGCGACGACGTCTTCTATGAAGCCCGCGGCGCGGCTTGGGCTCTTGTGCACTTCTTGCGCGCCATCGAGATCGATTTCGAATCGGTGCTCAACAAAAAGAACGCACTCGTCAGCCTGCGCCAGATCATACGCGAATTGGAACGCACCCAGGACGCGCTGATGAGCCCGATGGTTCTCACCGGCGATGGCTTCGGGATCTTCGCCAATCATTCCTTGGTCATGGCCTCTTATATCTCGCGCGCCAATGCCGCCACGATCGATCTCATAAAACTGCTCCAGCAAGGCTAGGGGTGTACCTGCGGGGAGACGCCGTTCCATGCCTTCAAGAAGGCTTGCAGATGTGGCCGCGATTCCTGCTCCAAGGCCTGCCGCAAGGCTCGACACCCCGCTTCATAGCCCTCCGGGGTTTGCTTGCCGCGCATCAACTCGTAGCGCAGATAAATCAGATAGGTGTTCAACACATCGGTCTCACAATAGTTGCGTATGGCCTCGATATCGCCCCCAAGAAAACGCTCCCACACATCGGCGCCGCTCATCCCGAGCTTCCCTGGAAATCCCAACAGGCTCGCGACATCGTGCAAGGACGCAAAAGCACGCGGCTCGTAGCCCGCGATGACGTCCATCAGATCAGTATGACGCTCGTGAAAACGATTGAGATAATTGTTCCAACGAAAGCCCGGGTCGTTGCCGCCGGTTTCCCAGTAGCGGCCCGCGTTGACTCCGTGCAGAAGCCCGCGGTAATGCAGCACCGGAAGGTCGAATCCCCGCCCGTTCCACGAAACGAGCATGGGGCTATAACGCTCGATGCCATCGAAGAACCGCTGGATCAGCTCCGCCTCCGGCGAGCCCGGCTCCCCGATCGACCAGATATGTACGCGCGTCGGTGTGCGTAAGACGAGGGAAATCGCGACCACGCGCTGCGCCGGGTGACGCAGGAACTCGCTCTTTCCCTCGGTCTCTTGCATACGCTTACTGTGCATGACCTGTGCAACTTCTTTATCCGTCAGGTCAGTGAGCTCATACAAACGGCGGCCTGTTTCCACGTCCGGGACCGTCTCGATGTCAAACACCAGCACGTTCACGGCCGACCCGACGCGCGCTTATTTCTTTGGAACAACCTGCGTGGACAAATAGCGATCCCCGCGATCGCAGATGACGGTGACGATCACGGCATGCTGCAGCTCGCGCGCGAGGCGTAATGCGGCGGCAACCGCTCCGCCCGATGAGGTCCCCGCAAAAATGCCTTCTTTCGTCGCCAAGCTCCGGGTCAGGGAATCGGCCTCTTCCTGGCTCACGTCGATGATCCGGTCCACGCGCGCGGGCTCGTAGATCTTGGGAAGATACTCCGGCGGCCAACGGCGGATCCCCGGGATGCAGGCTCCGGACTGAGGTTGCACTCCGACGATCTGAACCCCGGGGTTCTTTTCCTTGAGAAAGCGGGACGTTCCCATGATTGTTCCCGTCGTACCCATGGAGCTCACGAAATGCGTGACGCGGCCTTGGGTCGCACGCCAGATCTCGGGCCCCGTGCCTTCGTAATGGGCGCGCGGATTGTCGGGATTGGAAAATTGGTCAAGAACTTTCCCGTGGCCTTCGCGCTCCATCTCGCGCGCCAAGTCGATCGCGGCCTCCATGCTCCCTGCCGCTGGCGTCAGAATAATCTCGGCCCCATAGGCCCGCATGGCCGCGCAACGCTCGACGCTCATGTGCTCGGGCATGATCAACACCATTCGGTAGCCCTTGATGGCGGCCACCAAGGCCAGCGCGATCCCGGTGTTCCCGCTGGTGGCTTCAATAAGTGTATCGCCGGGGCTGATTTCCCCGCGCTCCTCCGCGCGCCGGATCATGCTCAGGGCCGGACGATCCTTCACGGAACCGGCGGGATTGTCGCCTTCGAGCTTAGCCAAGATCACGTTCGTGGTCTTGCCCGGCAATCGCTGCAGGCGTACCAACGGCGTGTTGCCGACAAAGGACTCGATGGTGGGGAACGGCATAAACCGATCTTACTGGAATGCGTACGAAAAAACCGGCAGACCGCGTATAGCCGTCTGCCGGGCTCTATGCATCGCTAAGGTCCCCGCGGCAAAACCGCAGGGAATAGATTTAAGGAAACTCTGAATAGGCTACTGCGCCGCCCATCTGCTTTGTCGCGTGCTCGCTCGCCGCTCGCCTATCTACATGATATGTCTCGCTGCGCGGCTTCGCGCAGCTGGGCGTGCTCATAACACTTATTCAGAGTTTCGTTAATGCGCGCTTGCGGCCTTGCGATCCTCGAACTGAGCTTCTTCCGTTGAGCCCTTGAGGGCGGTGATCGACGAGTTTCCTCCGGTAATGGCTTGGGTCACCGCATCGAAATAGCCGGTGCCCACTTCGCGTTGGTGTTTGACGGCGGTGAACCCCTTGGATACCGCCGCGAACTCCGCTTCCTGCAATTCCACGAAGGCGCTCATCTGCTGGTGCGCGTAACCATAGGCCAGATTGAACATGCTGTAATTCAAGGCGTGGAAGCCGGCCAAGGTAATGAACTGAAACTTATAGCCCATGGCGCCCATTTCGCGCTGGAACTTCGCGATCGTGGCGTCGTCGAGGTTCTTCTTCCAATTGAACGAGGGCGAACAGTTGTACGCAAAGAGCTGATTTGGATGATGCTTGCGAACGCCCTCGACGAACTTCTTCGCGAACGCGAGATCCGGCGTCTGCGTCTCGCACCAGATGAGGTCGGCGTAGGGTGCATACGCGATCCCCCTGGCAATCGCTTGATCCAGTCCTTTCTTGGTGACGCAAAAACCCTCGACCGTGCGCTCGCCGGTACAGAACGCCCGATCGCGCTCGTCGACGTCCGAGGTTATGAGATTCGCGCCCTCGGCATCGGTACGGGCGATGATCAATGTCGGCACCCCCATCGTGTCCGCCGCCAGGCGCGCGGCCGTGAGCTTCTGCACCGCCTCCTGTGTCGGCACGAGCACCTTGCCGCCCATGTGTCCGCATTTCTTGGCCGAGGCGAGCTGATCCTCGAAGTGCACCGCGGCGGCGCCCGCTTCGATCATATGTTTCATAAGCTCGAAGGCGTTGAGCACCCCGCCGAATCCCGCTTCGGCGTCGGCGAGTATCGGCAGGAAATAGTCGATGCTGTCATCCCCCTCCGCGTGCGCTATTTGGTCGGCTCGGATCAAGGCGTTGTTGATGCGCCGGATCACGGTCGGCACGCTGTCGACCGGATAAAGGGATTGGTCGGGATACATCGTGAAAGCAGTATTGGCATCCGCCGCCACCTGCCAGCCGCTGAGATAGATGGCTTTTAAGCCGGCTTTCGCCTGCTGCACCGCTTGATTTCCGGTGAGCGCCCCGAGGGCGTTGACGAAATCCTCTCTATGGATCAGGCGCCAGAGCTTCTCCGCGCCCCGCTTGGCCAGGGTATGCTCGATAACCACGCTCCCTCGCAGCTTGACGACATCCGCGGCGCCGTAATCGCGCTTGCGGTCCTTCCAGCGGGGGTTCGTGGTCCATTCCTGTTCTAGTTTCTTCGCTTCACTTTCGAACGCCATCACTGTCTCTCCTGCCGTTCAACACGATCGCCCAAAGCCTCCGGCGATTAGGAACACCGGCGGGCTTAGGCCCCATGATATGTTTTCCATACGCGCCGCTGCTTCGCTAGGCTTGCGCGACCGAAACCGCTGACCGTGCACGTCCTTCCGAACTAACTCGCGCGCATGCGCCTCCGGAACGGGACCGATTGTAACCTTACGGCCATCCTGAAGTACACTCCACTAGCCACGTTAAATGACAACATCGCGTTGCACAAGCGTGTAAAGGTTGCATGCTAAGCGCGCCGCTTTCGAATTGCGGCTTTGGGAATGGGCAGGCTTTTTGCCCATCTAAACTCCGCGCGCGGGCTTTCTCATCGTTCACGACAATCGGCGGCGGAAGATCATGAAATATCGCTCCCGGGTCCGTATAATTTATGTGGCAACGACTGGAACACCTGGGTCATGGCACAGAAATCCCAAACTGATCACGACGGCGGATTGGCGCTTCAAGAAGCCCGGCCAAAGCTCAAACGTCCGCCCTTGTACCGGGTGATCTTGCTGAATGACGATTACACCCCGATGGATTTCGTCGTGCATATCTTGGAACAGTTTTTTTCCAAGAACCGGCAAGATGCGACCCTCATCATGCTTGAGGTACACACGAGCGGCCGCGGCGTGTGCGGGCTGTTCACTCATGAAATCGCGGAGACGAAAGCCGCACAGGTCAACGCCTATGCGCGCGAACATCAACACCCACTGCTCTGTACCATGGAGCGCGAATAGGCAGGAACGGCTATGTTAAACAAAGAGCTGGAGATCACGCTTAACCACACCTACAAAGACGCCCGGGTGCAACGGCATGAATTCCTTACGGTCGAGCACTTGTTGCTAGCCCTGATCGACAATGGTGCCGCGGTCAGGGTGTTGCGCGCTTGCGGCGCGGACTGCCAGCAATTGCGCGGCGAGTTGGAGCTATTCATTCAGGAAACGGCCCCTGTGCTACCCCTCACCGACGATCGGGACACGCAGCCCACGCTCGGATTTCAACGCGTCTTGCAGCGCGCGGTTTTCCACGTTCAGTCTTCGGGCAAACGGGAAGTCACCGGCGCCAATGTGCTGGTGGCGCTATTCGGCGAGCGCGAGTCTCAGGCCGTGTACCTGCTCAACAAATACCACGTCACGCGCCTGGACGTGGTCAATTTCATTTCCCACGGGATCACCAAAACCAACGAGGATGAACCGGCCGAGGGCAACGGCGCGGCAGACCCTGCGCCCGAGTCCGCGGAAGGCGGCAAATCCCCTTTGGAGGCCTTCACGAGCCATCTGAACAGGCTGGCGCGAAAAGGAAAGATCGACCCCTTGATCGGCCGCCGCCAAGAGATAGAACGCACGATTCAGATCCTGTGCCGGCGGCGCAAGAACAATCCCCTCTACGTCGGCGAGGCGGGTGTGGGGAAAACCGCGATTGCCGAAGGACTGGCCAAGATGATCGTCGATGGCGAGGTCCCCGAGGTCCTGGCCGAGAGCAACATTTACGCCCTCGACCTCGGCGCCTTGCTCGCTGGGACCAAATACCGCGGCGATTTCGAAAAGCGCTTGAAAAGCGTCCTCGGCCAGTTGCAGAAGGAACCGGGCGCCATCCTTTTCATCGACGAGATCCATACCATCATCGGGGCCGGAGCGGCGTCCGGCGGCGTGATGGACGCTTCCAATCTCATAAAACCGATGCTCGCCTCAGGGGATCTCAAGTGCATCGGATCGACGACCTATCAGGAATACCGCGGGATCTTCGAGAAGGACCGGGCGCTCTCTCGGCGTTTCCAGAAGATCGATATCACCGCGCCTTCGGTCGAGGACACGGTGAAGATCCTCCACGGCCTCAAGTCCCGATTCGAACGGCATCACGGGGTCAAATACACTCATCAAGCCTTGCGAGCGGCCGCCGAACTGACCGACCGTTACATCAACGATCGCCATCTGCCGGACAAGGCCATCGACATCATCGACGAGGTGGGCGCGAGCCAGCAACTCGTCCCGCCCTCGCGCCGGCGCAAGATCATCAACGTAACCGATATCGAGAACATTGTCGCCAAGGTCGCCCGCATCCCACCCAAAACCGTCTCAACCTCGGATAAGGACGTGCTGCGGTATCTGGAACGCGATCTCAAGCTCGTCGTCTTCGGCCAGGAACAAGCCATCGCCACGATGGCCGCCGCGATCAAGATGTCGCGCTCGGGCCTCGGCGATACACGGCGGCCGATCGGTTCCTTTCTTTTCGCCGGACCGACGGGCGTAGGCAAAACCGAAGTGAGCCGGCAACTCGCGCGCATCATGGGGATTGAGCTGGTGCGCTTCGATATGTCGGAATACATGGAGCGGCATACCGTCTCACGCCTCATCGGCGCCCCACCCGGTTACGTGGGCTTCGACCAGGGCGGGCTTTTGACCGAGGCCATCATTAAACATCCGCACTGTGTGTTGCTATTGGATGAGATCGAAAAAGCGCATCCCGACGTGTACAACCTGTTGCTGCAGATCATGGACCACGGCGCGCTGACCGATACCAACGGCCGCGAAAGCGACTTCCGCAACGTCATCATCATCATGACCACCAACGCCGGCGCCGAGCGCATCAACCGGGCCTCGGTCGGATTTACCCACCAAGACCATACGGGCGACGCCATGGAGGTCATCAAACGCGCGTTCAGCCCGGAGTTCCGCAATCGCCTGGACGCGATCGTCCAATTCAACGCGCTCGATGAACGCACCGTACAGCAAGTCGTCGATAAGTTCCTGGTCGAGCTCGAATCCCAACTCGACACCAAGAACGTGAGCGTCGATGTCGACGAAGCGGCGCGAGCTTGGCTCGCCGAGCACGGCCACGATCCCTTGATGGGCGCGCGGCCGATGAGCCGCCTCATCCAAGACAAGATCAAGCGACCTCTCGCCGAAGAGCTGCTGTTTGGCACGCTTGAACACGGCGGCCATGTCGACATCACCGTCAAGGACGGCGAACTATCCCTCACTGTGGAGACTAAAGAGACCGCGGCCGCGGTTTAAATCTCCGCGGTGTTGCTGCGGGGACCTTAGCGATGGGGTATCCAAAGGGGGGAGAGGCGCAGCTCTCCCCTTTGGTCGACCCGCGGGGTTGCGTAGCCCGTGGTGGCGAAATCTAAATTGACTTACTTCACTCTAAGGCTTGGCCGGCATGAGATCGCGAAAATCCCGGATCATTGGAAATTCCGCCGTGGATCTCGCGGGTGCGCCGCTGTCCGGCTGCATCACCCCGTAGAGGTACCGGATCCCATGAGTCCGCGCGCTCTGCAATACACTGACATTATCATCGACCAAGAGCGTCGCCTCGACCAGGAACGGTTCGTGGTTATCTAGACGCCGCCAGAAATCGGGATCTTCCTTGGGTGTCTGGAAATCATGTGCACAAATCACCGCATCGAAATAAGTGTCGAGGCCCGTGCGCGTGAGCTTGATGGCGAGACTTTTCGCGTGCGCGTTGGTGGTCAAAACGACGCGCTTACCTAGCGTTCGAAGAGACCGCAAGAACGGAACGACATGAGGGTGCACTGCGATCAAATGCTCCACCTCTCGTTTCAGCTCGACGAGGTCAAGCCCGAGCTCGCGCGACCAGTAATCCAGACAGTACCACTCGAGTGTCCCTTCCATGGCCTTGTAGCGCGCGAGCAGCCGTGTCTTTGCATCCTCGGGCGCGAGATCGAAGCGCTCGGCAAACCGCCGGGGAACGTGCGTGTGCCAGAAATGATTATCAAACTGAAGGTCGAGCAGCGTTCCGTCGAGATCGAGAAAAACGGTTTCTATGGCACTCCAGTCGAGCATCGCTCAAAGTCTACAGGGAATGAACTCCTACTCGCAATTTACCGCATACCGCCAACAGCTAGCCATAGACGACACATGGCGGCCTCACTCGTAGGGGTTGGCGCAGGCGTTAAGGATTTTACCTGGCACAATCTAAGACACACGTGGGCGTCCTGGCATGTCATGAATGGTCCCCGCCTCGAAGAGTTGCAGCGATTAGGCGGATGGAAGACACTGACAATGGTCACACGATACCCGCGCCTGTCGCCTGAGCACTTGGCGCGGGTAGCCGACAATGTGCGGCCGGTTAGTACGACTAAATTATGACTGAAGTGAATATATCCAGTTATCTATGACTGTGTATCACTGGAAACGGCTAGTTTTTGTGCGGGGCGGAAGCTTGTAGGTTATTGATTTTGGTGGGCGATGCTGGGATTGAACCAGCGACCTCTGCTGTGTGAAAGCAGCGCTCTCCCACTGAGCTAATCGCCCGTCGTAGAAATTCTAAGGACATTAAACCGCAGGGTCAATAAGGCCCAAGGCGATGGTAGCGGTGGCCTGAGCGGCGAATAAATTGGAACACAACGCAGGCGGCATGATGGCGGAAATTCAAGTACGTACGCGTTTTGCGCCGAGTCCGACCGGTTACTTGCATATCGGCGGCGCGAGGACGGCGCTCTTCTCTTGGCTCTATGCGAGAAGACATGGCGGCGTATTTATTTTGAGAATCGAGGACACTGATCTGGGACGATCGACGCAGGCGGCGGTCGATGCGATCCTAGAGGGCATGGCGTGGCTCGGTCTCGACCATGACGAAGGCCCTTATTTTCAAACACGGCGCTTCGAGCGTTATCGAGAGATCATCGATCGGTTGCTGCGAGAGGGACAGGCTTACCATTGTTATTGCTCGAAAGAGCGGCTCGAGGCACTGCGGGCCGAGCAGATGGGGCGCAAAGAAAAGCCACGTTACGACGGCTACTGCCGTAACGCGGTGAGGACGGGCAGCCGGCCTGTGGTGCGGTTCAAGAACCCGGCCGATGGTGAAGTAGCCGTGCACGACTTGATTCGAGGCCAGGTCGTGTTCCACAACCGCGAGCTCGACGATCTCGTCATTGCGCGGGCGGACGGCACACCGACGTACAATCTCACGGTGGTTGTCGATGACATGGATATGGCGATCAGCCATGTCATTCGAGGTGATGATCACCTGAACAATACACCACGGCAGATCAATATCCTGCGGGCCTTGGGCGCACGCATCCCGGCCTATGCGCATGTGCCGATGATCCTCGGCGCCGACGGCCAGCGGCTGTCGAAACGGCATGGCGCGGTCAGTGTGCTTCAGTTCCGGGAGGACGGTTATCTCCCCGAGGCGCTCCTGAATTACTTGCTTCGGCTGGGCTGGTCGCACGGGGATCAAGAGATATTCCTGAAACGGGAAATGATCGATAAATTCGGGACCGAAGCGATCAACAAGGCAGCGGCGACCTTCGACTCGGCAAAGCTACAGTGGTTGAACCAGCATTATCTAAAAAACATCTCTACGCCTGAACTACTGAGGTGCCTCAGTTGGCATTTGGCCCGTCTCGGCATCGCGGCGAGCGGTCCTCCGGCGTTGGCGGATGTTGTTCAGCCGTTACGTGAACGCTCCAAGACCTTGGTTGAGATGGCGGAGAGTGCTGGTGTTTTTTACAGTGATTCTCCCACCTATGACGAGCCGGCTGCGGCGAAGTACCTCACCTCGCTCATGGCCGATCCACTGCTGCTGTTAAAGCAACGATTCTCAGATTTGCCGCGCTGGACCAAGGAAGCTGTTCATGAAGCCATCACCCACGTAGCGGCGACATTCGAACTGAAATTGGGCCAGCTTGCTCAGCCTCTACGGGTCGCGTTGACCGGCGGGAGCGTCTCCCCGCCTATCGACACCACGGTGTGGCTCATGGGTAGGGAACGTTCCTTACGGCGTATAGCCAAGGCCATTGCCTATGTTCGGAGCCAAGGGGTTATTGACACAGGCGCGGGCCTATCTTAAGGTTTGAACAATCCGTGGGGCCATAGCTCAGATGGGAGAGCGCTACAATGGCATTGTAGAGGTCGGCGGTTCGATCCCGCCTGGCTCCACCACCTATCGCACGGGTAAGCGGTTTACGGCAGAGAAAGGTTAGGCGCGCGCCCCGGGAATCTCACAGACAATCCTGTCCCCATCGTCTAGAGGCCTAGGACATCGCCCTTTCACGGCGGCAACAGGGGTTCGAATCCCCTTGGGGACGCCAATCGTTCGCTAGTCAGTCCGCTGCGACAATTTTACGGCCCGCGCACATAGGCTTACGGCGTGTTGCGGCGGGTATTACGGATCTCCAAGACGGTTTCTAGACGCGTTAAAATAGACGACAATCCCAATAACGCTGAGATCCAGCCGAGCGCGATGCCGAAGGTGTTAGCGGCGATATCTAGGTAGCTAAAGACTCGATACCCGCCGGCTCCTTGACTGAGCTCCAGACTGATACCGAGCAGCGTTAAAGCAAGCGCGAGGGCAGCCCAACGATTGCGCCGGGTGATCTGGACAAACCATAGCATCAGCAGGGCGTAAACCGCGCTGTGGACCAGTTTATCCGGGAACGCCGGATCCTGCGCCGGAGGTAAAGGTATAAGGGAGAAGAAGATGGTTAGACCGATGAGAAGACCACCGGCGAGCTTCCACGTGCATCGAATTGTCATGGTTATTGCCTGAGCTGTTTAGGAAAGCGGCATGAATCTCCGTCGAGGAACCCCGGAGCGTGGCGCGGAATGCCGCCTGCTGCGCATAACAATGATCGTCGGGATCGCTCGAACTTGAAAGGCCGCAATCTATCATGATGAATACACGCAGGCAGGTTAGGCAATAGCATTGAAAATCCTAGTGACCGGCGCGGCTGGTTTTATCGGCGCGGCCCTCAGCGGGCGCCTGCTCGATCGAGGCGACCAAGTGCTCGGCGTCGATAATCTGAACGACTACTACGATGTCGGCCTCAAGGAGGCGCGTCTTAACCGGCTTGCCGTTCACGAGAATTTTCGTTTCATCAAGCTCGACATCGCCGATCGGCCGGGCATCGACGCGCTCTTTAATACGGAGCGGCCCGCACGAGTTGCACATCTAGCGGCGCAAGCCGGGGTGCGCTACTCACTCACCCACCCCCATGCCTATGTCGATTCGAACCTCCTCGGTTTCGTAAATATCCTCGAGGGGTGCCGCCATTATGGCGCCGAGCACCTCGTCTATGCCTCCTCAAGCTCGGTGTACGGAGCCAACACCCGGATGCCGTTCTCTGTTCACGATAATGTCGATCACCCGGTTTCATTGTATGCGGCGACAAAAAAAGCCAACGAGTTGATGGCGCATACCTATAGCCATCTATACGCCATGCCCGTGACGGGCTTGAGATTTTTCACCGTGTATGGCCCCTGGGGCAGACCCGATATGGCCTTGTTTCTTTTTACGCGTAATATTATCGAGGGACGGCCGATCGATGTCTTCAACCACGGCGAGCATCGGCGCGATTTCACTTATATCGATGATATCGTTGAAGGCGTCATTCGAGTCATAGATACGGTCGCGGCGCCCAGCCCGGAGTGGTCCGGTCACGAGCCGGATCCCGGCTCCAGCCGCGCGCCCTATCGATTGTACAATATCGGGAACAATAAGCCGGTACACTTGATGCGGTTCATCGAAGTGCTGGAGGAAACGCTAGGAAAAAAGGCGCAAAAGAACTTCCTGCCGATGCAGCCCGGCGACGTTCCCGATACCTATGCGGATATTACCGATCTCGAGCGGGATGTAGGTTACCGGCCGTCGACGCCGATCGAAGCAGGGATCGCAAAGTTTGTAAGCTGGTATAAGGGCTATTTTGGAAACCATGAAGCACGGTAGAAAGATTTCCGTTATCGGGCTGGGGTATGTCGGCTTGCCTGTCGCCGTGGAATTCGGCAAGCGGCAACGCGTGGTGGGCTTCGATATCAATAGAGTGCGCATTGCCGAGCTTAGGCAGCAAACCGACAGGACGCGTGAGGTCGGGCCGGCTGAACTGGCGGAAGCGGACGTCCTGTATACCTCGGATCCTTGTGATCTAAGGACCGCCGATTTTCATATCATCGCCGTGCCCACGCCGATCGATCGGGCAAAACGGCCTGATATCGGCGCCTTGATCGGCGCATCGGAGATCATCGGCTCGCAGTTGAAGCGCGGCGACATCGTGGTCTACGAATCCACCGTTTACCCCGGTGCGACGGAAGAACAGTGTGTCCCTGTGCTAGAACGAGAGTCCAAGCTAGAAAGCGGGGTTGATTTTTTCGTGGGTTACTCGCCGGAGCGAATTAACCCTGGGGACAAGGAACACACATTCAAATCGATTACCAAAGTCGTCTCGGGGCAGAATGCGAAAACATTGAATATCGTCGCCGAAGTCTATAGCTCGGTGGTGGTGGCCGGTGTGCATCGAGCACCGTCGATTAAAGTCGCGGAAGCCGCGAAGGTGATAGAAAACACACAACGCGATCTGAACATCTCGCTCATGAACGAGCTGGCGCTTATCTTTAACAAAATGGATATAGACACGCGCGATGTTCTGGCCGCTGCAGCCAGCAAATGGAACTTTTTGCGCTTTGACCCGGGCCTTGTCGGCGGGCACTGTATCGGCGTCGATCCGTATTATCTCACCCATCAAGCCCAAGTGCTGGGTTACATTCCTCAGGTCATCCTGGCCGGACGCAAAATCAACGACGACATGGGTGATTATGTCGCCAACCAGATCATTAGGCAACTCATTCACCGCGGACACAGCGTGAAGGGGAGCACGGTCACGATCCTGGGTTTATCGTTCAAAGAGAACGTGGCCGATCTACGCAATACCCGCGTGATCGATATCGCCAATGAGCTGATGGATTATTCAGTCAACGTACAAGTGCACGATCCATTGGCCGACCCTGAAGAGGCAATAAGGGAATATGGTATCGAATTGCTGAGCAAAGCGCGGCTCGAACCCGCGGAGGCGGTCGTGCTTGCGGTGCCGCATCGCGAATATCTTGCGCAAGGGTGGCAGGGGATTATCCCGTTGCTGAGAGATGGCGCGGGCGTAGTCATCGACGTGAAAGCCGTTCTGCCGAGGAGTGAATGCCCGGAAAGCATTACCTTGTGGCGCCTATAAGGGGATCGGCAGGATGAATGTGGTTATGGTCGGCAGCGGTTACGTGGGCTTGGTGTCAGGGGCGTGCCTAGCCGAATTTGGAGCGAACGTGACCTGTATCGATGTCGATGAGGATAAGATTTCACGTTTGCGGCGGGGCGAGATCCCCATTTATGAACCTGGTCTTAAAGAGCTTGTGGAGAAAAACGTCGCACAGCGGCGGCTGCGGTTTACGGCAAAGTTCGTGGAATCGATCGCCAATGGCGATTTGGTATTTATCGCGGTGGGGACACCATCGCGGCATGGGGATGGCTTCGCGGATTTAAGCTACGTCTATGAGGCGGCAAGAACGATCGCGCGATATTTGAAGGGCTACACGGTAGTCGTGGATAAATCCACGGTCCCGGTCGGCACGGCGCGCAACGTCGCGCGCATTATTCGAGAAGAGAATCCGGCGGCTGATTTCGATGTTGCGTCAAACCCGGAATTTTTAAGAGAGGGCGCGGCAATCTCGGATTTCATGCGTCCCGACCGTGTTGTCATCGGCGTGGAGAGCCCGCGCGGGGAAGCGTTGCTGCGCGAGCTTTATCGTCCGTTGAACTTGATCGAAACCCCGATTGTTAAGACCGATTTAGAAAGCGCCGAGCTGATTAAATACGCCTCGAACGCCTTTCTCGCGACCAAGATCAGCTTTATCAATGAAATGTCGATGCTATGCGAAGCCGTTGGCGCCGATGTCCACGCCGTGGCCAAGGGGATGGGGCTCGATAATCGGATCGGGCGCAAATTTTTGCACCCCGGTCCAGGTTATGGGGGTTCTTGTTTCCCGAAAGATACGCAAGCTTTGGTCAGGATCGCCCAAGAGCAAGGCGTATCGAGCCGCATTGTGGAGGCGGTCATCGAGGTCAACGCCGCGCAGAAGGCGCGCATGATTAAGAAAATCCGCGACGCGCTAGGCGGCAGCGAGGCCGGCAAAACCATCGCAGTTCTCGGGCTGACCTTTAAGCCGGAGACCGACGACATGCGAGATGCTCCCGCCTTATCCATTTTGCCCACGCTCGTCGAGAAGGGGGCCGTGGTACGCGCACACGATCCGCATGGAACGGTGGAGGCAAGAAAAGTCTTGCCCGATTCCATTACCTACTGCAGCAGCGTGTATGAGACCTTTGAGCAGGCTGATGCGGTCGTGCTGCTGACGGAATGGAACGCCTACCGTGGGCTGGATCTCGAGGACGTTTTGGCGCGCATGAAAGGAAGGGTTTTTTGCGATCTGCGCAATGTATATGAGCCCGAGCAAATGACGGCCATAGGATTTGATTATGTTTGCGTCGGCCGCACTGCACTAGCGTTGTCGCCTATTACCGAAGTCGTCCCCTGAACCGGGTGGTGGCGGACGAGTTTGGACCTGAGGCTTCGTGCTGACGGCTGAACTACCAGTTCTTATAGGGGTGGGCCACTAAGCACACGTTATAAAAGCGCGGGTCGTGGGAAACCTCGGCGCCGGCCCAATCGGGCAGATGGAAGGGTTCTTCGGCAGCTTCCAACTCGATTTCCGCGACCACGAGGCCCGCGTTGTCTCCCTCGAAGACATCGATTTCCCACAGGTGATCGGCATACTCGATTTTATAACGTGTCTTTTCGATCAGCGGTTTGAGGCAAAGGGAGTCTAAGATGTATTCCGCGTCGCTCAAGGGGATCGCATACTCGAATTCCGTGCGCGACACACCCAATGTCGCGCTTTTGATGTTCAGGGCTGCCTGGTCCCCCGCGACGCGCACGCGTATCGAACCAGGACCGTTCTCGTTCAAGTAACCTTGACGCATGCGCACGGGTGCGGCGGCGTGTTGCCGCCAAGCGTCGTTCCTAACCAAGAATTTACGTTCGATTTCGCGAGCCAAAGCCCGGACCCCTCGCAGCGACAATGTATACTAATTCTCTCTCATAGGTAAGGTTATCAATTTGATTTCGCCCCACGGGGTATGAACCCCGTGGGGCGACCAAAGGGGAGAGCTGCGCCTCTCCCCTTTGGAAACCCCATCGCTTAGGTCCCCGCGGCAAAGCCGCGGGGAATAGATTTTAAGGTACTTGATTTCCTTTATATGACCCAAGCGAAGCCGGCTTAATCTTTCGGGGATCGCGCTGCCGCGGTAGCGGCGGCGGTCAGGCCGATAAGCAGGCCGAAGATTGCGATACCGGCAAGCATGAGCCACTCGTTCACGGCTTGCGGTGTGAAAATCGCGGCGAGAGGAGTGAGAAGATCGAAGGCGTTGTCCGGTGCGGCACGGTGTCTTCTAAACGCTTCGAGGAGCGCCGCCACAAGCACTGCTACAACGAATCCCACCGCTCCACCGGTGAGCGCTCTGATGAGAAGTGTTGCCCGGTTCACGGGAGTAGCTGCTGCGAGCGTCGGTTCCTCCAAATTTGGGTCGCGCACGCCGAGCGGTGAGAAGCGGTGCAGCAACACCATTCCGGGCAGACCGATCAGCATGGTGAGGATGAAGAAGTCGTGCCAGCCCATCGCATCAACCGCGACACCAGTGATCGGGCCAGAGAAAATGCGAGGTAGTGCGAACAAACTCGAGAATAGTGCGTACTGTGTGGCCGAGAACTGTTTCTGGGTAATGCGTAACAACAGCACGCCGAACGCCCCCGTCCCCATTCCGCTCGTGAGGCTTTCAAAACCCATGGCGGTGTACATGATCCAACGATTCGGGCCGGCCTCGGTGACAAACACATAGCCGAGGTTCGAGAAGATTTGGAGCAGCCCGAAGACCCAAAGCGAATGCCCAAGACCCATGGCCGTGGTGAGCATGCCGCCCAGCAGGGTTCCGAACAGCGTGGTGACGAGCCCGATGGTGGCGGTGGCCACGCCCACATCGAAATCGTCGAACCCCATCTGTATCAGGAACGGCCGCACCAGCGCACCGGCAAGGTTGTCGGCGAGCTTGTAGAGCACGACAAACGCCAGCAGTACCATCGCCTGGCGCCGCGCGAGAAAACCCACGAACGGTTTCCACACCGCTTCCCGCAGGGTTTGCGGTGATTCGGCCCCGTTCAGATCTGAGCGCGGCGCGAACAGAGTGACAATCATCATGGGCACATAGAGCAGTGCGATCAGTCCAAACATGAACGGCCATGACCACGATCCCGCCAGCGTGATGGCAAGACCACCGGCAACAAACATGGCGGCGCGGTAGATTGCCGTGCGCGCGCCGACCGCCACGCCCTGTTCCTCGGGGCGCAACACTTCTACGGCATAGGCGTCTACGGCGATGTCCTGGCTCGCCGAGGCGAAGGCGATGGCGAGCGTGAGTACACCGATGATCCAGATGGCATCCGGATGTTGTGCCACGCCTACGAGCAGGAATGTGGTGACCAGCAGGGTGATCTGGAAGAGCAGTGTCCAGCCGAGCTTGCGTCCGAGCCACGGTAGCGGCAGCGCGTAGCGGTCAATGATCGGTGACCAGAGAAACTTGAAGCTCCACGGCGCCTGTGCCAACGTGAACAGCCCGATAATCTTTATGTCCACGCCTTGACGCGCGAGCCATGCCGGAATGGCGATCCACACCAGCCCGAGTGGCATGCCGGACGAAAAAGACAGCAGACTCACCGATGCCGTGCGCCAGCTTCGCAACGCGTACCATACGGCTTGTGCGGCGGAAAGGCGATCCGTCACGTTATGATGTGCCCATTAAAAGGAACACGGGACCAGGACAGAACCGCCGCCTTCGTGGTGCTGCTGATGGGACTGTGCGACCCGCGCTATACAGCCACGCAATATACTATGCTGTCCGCCATCGCGAGCTTGAGCCGCGTTTTCGTTGGTCCTGCGTCGGGGTAAATGGTTGCGGTGATCGGGTGGGCTAATTTTTTTCTGGTCACCTTCGTTGTCTCCCTACCCGTATTCTGGCTCCTCTATCGCGTGCGCTTGGATATCGCAAGCCTCCACGCGGCTCGCTGAGGGATTATCCGCGCTCAATTCTTATTGCGCCGATCACTGTTCCGTGTGCCGTGCATGGGCTCGCGTTGATGCTGCCCTTGATGGTACCCGTCGTGATAACCTTCAGAGTAACCGCGGTAATAGGGAGGTTGATACCCACCGTAGGGAGAAGGGGAATAATAGGGACGTGGTTGTTGGTAGTAGCGATAGCCGCCGTTGCCCCCGCCATAGATTTGGCGCTGGTAACCCTGTTCGGTGCTATATCCGTATACCGAAATACCGTATCGATCACCGGCGATGGCTGCCATGGAAACGGAAGCCAAGGCGCAAAGAACGATATACCTGATGTTTCGCTTATCGCTTTGCATGGTGCGGATCTCGCTGTTTGTCGCTGATTCGACCCCATCGGGTGGGGTGAAGTTGCTTGGGGGCTCTATTCGGGCCAGGTCTAGCGCTAAATGATCTTGAGAAACAGGAACTAAGGCTCACGGACGACGCGCAACCCGACATCATCGTAGCGGCCGTCGGCATTGAGCCGAAAGCGCTTGGTCGAGCGCACGGACTTTGCGGGCGTGCTGTAAGCACCACCGCGGGCCACTCGCATTTTACACTTGGGCGTCTCCCAGGCTCTCCCATCGGAGGGACCGCCCGTGTACGACGGATGATAGCAATCCTGTACCCATTCCAATACGTTGCCGGCGGTATCATGCAGACCGAACGGATTGGCCTTAAAGCTGCCGACGGGCGCCGGTTGTTGAGCAGTGAGCGCGCTACCACACCCATAGCAGTGCGCCTTACCTTCTTCGAACTGGTAACCCCACCAGTAGGGCGTCTGCGTACCGGCTGCCGCAGCATATTCCCATTCCGCTTCCGTGGGGAGCCGGTAACGATGTCCGGTCGCCTGTGCCAACCAGCGCGTGTAGGCGACGGCATCATTCCAACTAACGAGGACCACCGGCGTTCGATGGTCGGTTGGTGCGGAACCCTTGCCCAACGATCTCCGTGTCGCCCGTGCGAACGAAGCATACTCGGCGTAGGTAACTTCGTTACGGCTCATCGCGAAGCGTTTGACGACGACTTGATGCCGGGGACTTTCGTCGGCCGCCGCCGCGGTTTTAGTGCTTCCCATCGGGAAGGAACCCTCCGGGATCCAGACCATCTCGGGTCCCCGGCCCGCGCCGCGCATCGGATCGCGAAAAACCGCGGGTGCGGCGAGCGGTGCCGTCGCGCTTGATTCGCTTGGCTCGGCGGCCAAGGGAGCTGGTTTAGGATCCCCGCCCGAACCCGCTTGGGGTCGATCGATTTCGGGCGTCGGTAAGGAGGGCGCTAGCCCCACATCGGCGGCCGGATTGTCCATAGACACCGGCTCGGGGGGCGCCGCGACGGGGGGAAAGAGGTCTTGCGTATATGTGAAGAGTAGGACCGCGATCAAGCCCAACACGCCTACGATGCCGGCAACGACGAGTGCCGGCCGGGACCGTCGCGGTTCCGGGGCGGCCACTTCCGGTATCTCTTCGGCCGCCGGTGGCGCGGGGAGCGTGACGGCTTCGGATTGAATCGAGGGGGGAGCCGCGCTTTTTACCGGCTCCGTGCGTTCGAGAACGTGGATGGCAAGCACGGTGGTGTTGTCTTGGTGTTTTGCTTTGGCGTTATCCGCGGCATTGAGCAGCCCATCGACTAGGCTATTCGCCGTGCTTGCCTTGTTGCCGAGGGCGGCAATCTGATCCTCGGCTAGGGTATCGAGACCGTCGGTGGCGAGGATCACCTTGTCGCCCGGCAGGAGCTCCAGCGGCTCGCCGGGGCAGTCGATCTCAAAAATATCCTCGCCGGTCAATGCGCTTAAGAGCATGTTTCTGGAGCTCCCCGGCTCGGGTTCCACGGGCTGGCCCAAAGCCGCCATGCGATCCAGAAAGCCGCCGTAGCTATGATCGGCGTTGGCCTTTTTCAGTTTGTGATTGCGTAATAGGTAAATGTGGCTATCGCCGACACTCACATAATAGAGATGAGAGCCTGATAATACGACGCTTACCAAGGTGCATCCCATGCCTTGCAGGGCGCTCATTTCCTTGGCGGTGTCACCAATGACTTTGTTGGCGTGTGCTATCCCTTCGTGGAGTAGGGCTGGAATGTCTCCTTCAGCGTAGTGGGTGGTAACGTGCCGATTGAAGGTCTGTACCGCGAGATTACTGGCAAGGTGACCAGCCGCATGCCCGCCCATGCCGTCGGCTACGATCAGGACGGCGTCTGCACCGGCATCCGATTTCTCGCTGAGATACGTGATTAGAAACGCATCTTCCTGAGAATTGCGGCGGCCGATGATCTGTGATCCGGCAAGCTCGAACCGTACTGGCATCGTGGGTAATCGACCGGGCTTTAGACTTTTGTTATAAAGTGTTGGCGGGCGGGTAATTTTAACTAGGTTAGTTTATCAAACTAAATAAATCTATCAGGAACGGCCGTGTTGCTTGCCTGATGACGCGAGATTATATGCGCGAAACATGCCTATCTGAATCCACCGATCGGCGTGGCCTTATGGCGGCGAGCCAAATTATGGAAGCCTTTGAGCGCTTGGGTCCAGCCATCGGGCAATGCATGCTGCGCGATCAAGGTCCGCTGCGACGCCGCTTGAAGAGCGTGCGCGCCGCACAAGCGGCCGGCGGAGCGGATCCGGACGCGCTCGGCGCACTCGAACGGCAGATACAGGTATCGATCGATATCGCCCGACGGCGATCCGAAGCCTGCCCGCGCGTGGAATTTCCGCAGTCCTTGCCGATCTACGCGCGCGTCGAAGATATCGCCAGTGCGCTGGCGTCGCGCCAGGTTATCGTCGTGTGCGGCGAGACAGGCTCGGGAAAATCGACCCAATTGCCGAAGTTATGCCTGTCCTTGGGCCGGGGTATACGCGGCATGATCGGCCACACCCAACCGCGCCGGATCGCCGCCCGGACCATTGCCTCCCGGATTGCCCAGGAGCTTGGCGTCGGGGTGGGTCAAGCGGTCGGATTCAAGGTGCGTTTCCGCGACCGCGCCGGACCCGCGACCTATATCAAGCTCATGACCGACGGGATCCTGCTCGCGGAAATCGAAAGCGATCGCCGGCTTGAAGCCTATGACACGCTTATCATCGACGAAGCCCACGAGCGTACGCTCAATATCGATTTCTTGCTGGGTTATCTAAAAGATCTGCTACCTAAACGCCCTGATCTCAAAGTGATCGTGACCTCGGCGACCATCGATCCCGAGCGCTTCGCCCGGCATTTCAATGACGCGCCGATCATCGAAGTTTCCGGGCGCGCCTATCCGGTGGAACTTCGCTACCAGCCGCCAGAGGAAGACGGGCAAGGCGGGGAGGATCGCGATCCGGGGCAAGCTATCGTGGCCGCGGTCGATGAGCTGTCGCGCGAGCCGCCGGGAGATATTTTAATTTTTCTTCCCGGGGAAAAGGAGATCCGAGAAACGGCGGAGAGTTTGCGCCATCTGCGCATGACGGAAATCCTGGCGCTTTATTCGCGCTTGAGCGCCGCCGAGCAAGACCGAGTGTTCACGGACCACCCCGGCCGCCGCATCGTCCTAGCCACCAATGTGGCGGAGACTTCCGTCACGGTGCCGGGTGTCCGCTATGTGATCGATACGGGGCTTGCGCGCATCAACCGCTTTAATCCCAACACCAAGGTTCAGCGCTTGCTGACGGAGAGAATTTCGCAAGCTTCGGCGGAACAGCGCAGGGGCCGTTGCGGACGCTTGAGCGCGGGGATCTGCATTCGCCTGTACGCACGTGAAGACTACGAAGTGCGGCCGAAATACACTGATCCGGAGATTTTGCGTAGCAACATGGCGGCGGTGATCCTCAAGCTGCGCGCCTTGGGAATGGAGGAGCTTGAGCGCTTCCCGTTGCTCGATGCGCCGGACAGCCGCGCGATCAAGGCAGGTTACAAACTGCTGGAACAACTTGGTGCGACCGATGCCAGCAAGCGGCTTACGGCGCTGGGGCGGCAGCTTGCGCGGTTTCCGGTTGACCCGCGCATCGGGCGGATCATCCTGAGTGCGCGTGAATATCACTGCCTGGCGGAATTGTTGATCATTGCAGCCGCATTAAGTATCCAAGATCCGCGCGAGCGGCCGTTCGATGCTCGCGATGAGGCCGACGAGGCACAGCGGATATTTGCAGACTCGCGCTCGGACTTTCTTTGGTTCCTGCGTTTCTGGCGATTCTATAGTGAGCAAGCGCGCCACCTCTCCAAAAACAAGCTGCGGATTGTGTGCAAGACCCATTTCGTCTCACCGGTTCGTATGCAGGAGTGGATCGAGGTCGAAGGCCAACTGCGGGCATTGGCGCACGATCTCGGTCTCGTGACCAACGCGACGCCCGCCGATTACGATGCGGTGCATAAGGCCTTGCTGACAGGCTTTTTGGATCAGGTCGGGTTCAAATACGAGAAAAACCAGTACCTCGGTGCGCGCGGTGCGAAATTTCACGTGTTCCCGGGTTCGTCATTATTCAAGAAATCGGGCGCGTGGATTGTCGCCGCGGAGATCGTGCACACCTCGCGCTTATATGCCCGGACCGCCGCTACTGTGAAGCCGGAATGGATCGAGCACGCCGCGCGTCATCTGGTGCGCCGCAGTTATTCGGAACCGCATTGGGAGCGCAAGACGGGACGGGCGAGCGCCTATGAGCGCGTCATGCTGTACGGTTTGTCGTTGATCGCAAACCGCAAGGTCGACTACGCCGCGATCGATCCGGTCGAGTCACGCCGGTTGTTCATTCAAGCGGCCTTGGTCGAGGCACAGTATGAGACGGCGGCGCCTTTTTTTACCCATAACCGGCAATTGGTCGCGGACATCGAGGAACTCCAGCAGCGCGCACGGCGGCTCGATCTGCTGGCCGACGAGCAGGCGCGTTACGATTTTTTCGATCAGAGGATCCCGCCGGACGTCTATAGCGTAGCGAGCTTCGAACGTTGGCGTACCGAGATGGAGCGGGATAACCCGAGCCATCTTTATTTCAACACCGACATGCTCATGCGTGCCAGCGTGGAAACCGAAGAGAGTTATCCGTCGCGGCTCGAGATCGAGGGTACCGAACTGGCTTTAAGCTATCGCTTCGAACCAGAGCATGACGCCGACGGGCTGAGCGTCACGCTTCCGGTCATAGTGCTAAATCAAGTCCAAGAATCATTGTTTGATTGGCTGGTTCCAGGTTGGTTGCCGGAGAAAATCGCGGCGCTCATTCGCCTGTTGCCTAAAGCGCTCCGCAAGGATTTCATACCGGTCGAGCACTATGCCAACGCCTGCGCCAGGGCGTTGCGGCCGGATAGCAGCTCTTTAACAGAGGCCCTGGCGGCGGAGCTTAAGCGTCTGACAGGCGTTCTGATCCCTCATGACGCATGGGACCTTACTCGGCTTCCAGCGCACCTGCGCATGAATTTTCGCGTGGTCGATGGCGAGGGGCGAGTGCTCGGGGAAGGGCGCCGGCTGGGTCCGCTGCAACGCAAGCTCGGAGATCGTGCGCGCACGTCATTTTGCGCCAACTGGACGCTCGAGCGCGAGCGCATCACCCGCTGGGATTTCGGCAAGCTTCCGCGGCAGGTGCAAACAAGCTCCGGCGGTGTCTCGCTGCGCGGGTTCCCGGGCCTGGTGGATTGCCAGGATGCGGTGGCGATCCGGGTGTTCGACTCACGGGAGCGCGCCGAGCGCGCGCATACACCAGGGTTGCGGCGCTTATTCGCCCTGGAATTACCCCAGCAAATCAAATATCTGAAGAAAACGACCCCACGGATCGAGAAAGCGGTTTTGTTGCACCGGCCGCTCGGGAGTCGGGACGCACTACTCCGCGATCTCATCGATGCCACTATTGATCGCGCCTTTCTGGGTCCGCCTGCCGAGATCCGGGCGGAAGACGAATTCCGCAGGCGATTGGCACAGGGTACCGGGGAGCTAATTCAAACCTTTGACGGACTCGTCGATCTGGCGCTCGCCGTCTTAGTGGAGTGGCAGGCCGTTCAGAAACTCGCCGACGCGCATCCGAGCGCGCAAAAGGACGTGCGGGAGCAACTGAGTTATCTTGTCCACCCCGGCTTTGTTTCCGCCACGCCCGCCAATTGGCTGCTCGAGCTACCGCGTTTTCTCAAGGCCGCCGGTCTCCGCTTGGAGCGGTTCCAACGCGATCCCTCAAAAGATCAGCAACGCGCCGCCTCGATCACTATCCACTGGAATCGATGCTTGGAAAGGTTACGGGCTCAGGATAGCGCGCCGGAATTCATCCGCTACCGCTGGCTGGTTGAGGAATACCGGGTCTCCCTCTTTGCCCAGGACCTCGGCACCTCCTGCCCGGTCTCCGAAGCCCGGCTGAACGCACAATGGAACCGGGTCCAGGCGAGCCTGCCTGCCGCGGGACGAGTCGCCTAAAGATGGCAGGGGAAAATATCGTCTTTTCGCTCTTCCTCGTTTTCACGGGCGCGGCGTTTCTAGCCACGCTCGCCCTCTACGCCCGTCAGGCGATGCTGGTCGCGTATATCGTGCTCGGTGTAGTGCTTGGCCCGTGGGGTATCGGGCTGGTCTCGGATACCGCGTGGATCGAGGACGTCGCGGCGATCGGGATCATGTTCTTGTTGTATCTCATCGGTCTCAGCCTGCCCCCGCAACAGCTGTGGCGTCTACTCGGTGAGGCCTTGTGGGTGACCTTGTTAAGCTCGGTGGTATTCGCGCTGCTGGGAGGGGCTTTGGGGCTCGTCTTCGGATGGTCCCCCGCGGATGCCGCCTTTCTTGGCTGCGGGCTCATGTTTTCCAGCACCATCATCAGCGTTAAGCTGCTTCCGACAACGGCGCTCCACCATCGGCACACGGGACAGGTCATCATCAGCGTGTTATTGCTCCAAGACCTGGTGGCCATCGTGATACTGCTCCTTTTGCAGGGATACGGTAAGGGTGGACGGCTTGCCGTTGACATCGTGATGCAGCTTTTAGCCTTTCCGTTGCTGGTGCTGATCGCCTATGCCCTCGATCGCCTAGTGATGGAAAGGCTCATCACGCGCTTCGATCAGATCCATGAATATATTTTTTTGCTTGCGATCGGGTGGTGTCTGGGCATCGCGGAGCTCGCCCGTGTTCTAGGATTGTCCCATGAAATCGGGTCCTTCGTCGCCGGCGTCACCCTGGCCACCAGCCCGATCGCTGCCTACATCGCCGAGAGCTTGAAGCCCGTGCGCGACTTTTTCCTCATCCTGTTTTTCTTTTCCTTGGGCGCCGCCTTTGATCTGGGCGCGCTGGGTCACCTCATGGTTCCGGCGCTAGTGATCGCCGGCGCCATACTGGTCGTAAAGCCATGGGTGTTTCGAGAGCTGTTAAAGCGGGCCGGAGAAGAACCGGATATTTCACAAGAAATCGGCGTACGGCTCGGTCAGAACAGCGAATTCGCCCTCCTCATCGCGGTGCTGGCGGCGGAATCGAAGTTCGTCGGCGACGATATTTCATATCTGGTTCAGATCACGACCTTAATAACGTTTATCATCTCCTCGTATGTGATCGTGCTACGGTATCCGACCCCTATCGCGGTCTCGGATCGGCTGCGACGCGACTAGCGCGCGTTCCTCGCTGGAGCGCAGCGAATCGGGGAGGGATCTTCCTCCGAATTTGACGACGATTTCGGCTGGGTGGCCGCCGAGCGTGAGCCCGCCGACAATTCACTTGACCTCGCCCGTTTGGGCGTCGCGCTGGCGCTCGACGATTTTGCCTGTAGCTACGCCCGGGTCGATCGGGTCTGAGTCGATCGGTTTGTACAAGATCTCCAACGAAACGAAATGGTGGCCGAAAGACCAGATTACCTATCCTTACCGAAATGGCGGGCCGGAATGTTCCAAATTCGCGCTAGCCGATCAAGTGCTACTCGCGCTGGTAGTAACCGTGACTGACAATTTTCGCGATCGATCAAGTAGATCAAGAATCAGCTTCTCATAAACTGGCCGCCTAGGATCGTCTAGAGGGAGTGCTTCCATTTCTTGACGATATTTCCTGGCTTGGTCGAGCAATGAATGAGCTTCGGAGGACAACAGGCCCAAAGAAACGTTCGCGGAGACAGTGGACGCACTCATAAGCATATTATGTCTCTCTAGAAAGGCGACGGTCAATCAGCATGCTCATGGGGGCACTTGGGCGCGGTCGTACATTCGCAATCGTGCCTGAAAAACCTGATTTTTGACAGCCTACCGGTCCAGTCGTATCTTCGATCCTGAGAAAAAGGGTTTCTGAAATTCTCACTCCACCGCTACCTCACAAATCGCTCTTTCCGGGCGGCGTAATGCATCACATCAGCGCTATCTTCGGCCGCCGCTCGGCTCTAGAAGGGTATGGCGCATCGCGCTACAGGATTCTCGTTCTAGATGGTATGCTGGTACTAATCGAACATGCTTAAAGCGTTAGCGGGTTCCTTTTACTCATTCGTATCCTGAGCAAGCGTCATGGCGACTCCAGAGCCTCACCACGGGAAAACGCGTCACACCTATATGGACTACGCGGCACTGCCCGAAGGTGTGCCGTATCAACTCGTAGATGGCGACCTTATCATGACCCCAGCCCCTAATACTTATCATCAGCGGGTTTTGAAGCAACTCGGGTTTTTACTCGTCGAGTTTATAGAGAAGACCCACCGGCTTGGCGAGGTGTTTCTTGCGCCGACCGATGTCTATTTTGGAGAAATGGAGGTTTACCAGCCCGACATCATCGTCGTTGCCCGGGATCGTCTTGACATCATCGGGGAGGTGAAAATCGAAGGGGCGCCCGATCTCGTAATCGAGATCCTCTCGCCCGCCACGGCCTACTATGATTTGCGCCACAAGAAAGCCGTGTACGCACGCGGCGGCGTCAAGGAGTACTGGATTGTCGATCCGATGGAGCACAGCATCGAGGTCTACCAAAACGAACAAGGAGCGTGGGTCCTCGTCAGTTCCGCGGTATCAGCGGGACAGGTCGAATCGAGGCTATTTGCTGGACTAACGGTGATTCTGGAGCAGGTGTCTTGACGCGCGGGCGGCCGAAGCCGCCTTTCTTAAATGCCGTTCCTCAGGGCTTGGCACCGCCGCCCCCGGCAAGGGTCATAACCTGTAGAATCAGGCGTATCCTACGATTCCTTGGTGCCGCCGCTGTCCGCCAATTGCTCGCGTCCAAGCGTCGTCAATTGCAAACCACCTTCGACCAGCTTGATCGCAAGCCCATGCTCGACCAGCCGCGCTGCGATGGATGCCGGCACCTCAGGTTTTACAGGGTTGTCGGTATCCAGCTTTTTCAACCAACTCAAATCGTCCGCAGTCAGCTTGGGATCCATAACGTATAGGATTTGTAACTGTCATTTTCTCCGCGAAGGTACTGCTTAACCTGCGGGGTGTCAATCACGCGTGTCCTGGGCGCTTCGGCGTCGGAAAGCGGGCGTGGTGTCGGGAGGATTTTTTATGAGAAGTCGCATCGCCTTATTCTCAATCACTGCTTGTATGGTCTTCTCCCTGTTCGCCATCGGCTGCGAGAAGCAAGGGAAGGGGGCGACGACAGGTGAGCTCGAAGTGAAAGACGGAACCCTTATCGTCTACGACGACCTTGGCTCCGGCGCCCCAACTCTCGTTTTCATCCACTGCTGGTCTTGCAACCGCCACTACTGGAAGAATCCCGTAAGTGAGTTCTCAAAAGACCATCGCCTCGTCCTGATCGACCTGCCGGGACACGGCGACTCCAAGGCCGGCAAGAGCCCGCCGATCACGGTCAATGCGATGGCGGAGGACGTCGCCGCTGTCATGGATCATCTAGAGGTAAAGGACGCCATTCTCATCGGGAGCTCCATGGGGGGGCCGATCGCGCTCGAGGTCGCGCGGATGAGGCCGCAGCGCGTGCGCGGGATCGTGGGCGTCGACAACCTGCACAATGTTGAGATGCAATATCCGAAGGCAATGTTCGAGAACGCTGCGTCCCAAATGGAAGTTGATTACGCTAAGGCGGTACGCGAGTTCATCCCATCCATGTTCGCCCCGAAAGCCGACCCTAAGGTCGTGACGTGGACAGCGGACCAGGCGGCGACCTCATGCGAGCCAAGGGTTTGCATTCCGCTCTTTCGGAGCTTTCCGACTCTGCAACTCAAGAAAATGATGGGGACGGCGAATGTTCCCATCCGGAACATCAACGCCCTGCCGTATAGCACCGATTCCCCGAAAACGAACGTGGAGGTCAACCGCAAGTATGCCGACTTCGACGCTGTCGAATTAGACGACGTGGGGCATTTCATCATGCTGGAGAAGCCGCAGGAGTTTAACGCGAGCTTAAGGAAGCAGATTCAGGCGGTTTTGGAGGCGTCTAAGAAGTAACTCGGAGAAGAGCGCGAGCGTGAGCAAGACCGCTATTCGAGCCATCCACTAATTCTGCTTCTCGATGACCTGCCGCTGCCACAGCAGCTCGGCCGGGTGGTAGGCCCGCCGGCCGGTGCCGTCGGCGATTTGATGGCGGCAACTGGTGCCGGGCGTGACGATCAAGCTCTCCGGGGCGGCGCCGCGGACCGCTGGAAACAACACCAGCTCGCCGATCCGCATCGACACCTCGTAGTGCTCGCGCTCGTAGCCAAAGGCGCCGGCCATGCCGCAGCAACCGGAGGGAATGGTCTCGACCTCAGCATGCGGCAGGATCGCGAGCGCATCGAGGAGCGGCCCCATGCCCGCGAGCGCCTTCTGGTGGCAGTGGCCATGGACCAGAATGTGGCAGGAGTTCTGGTTGAAGGCTAGCGCGCCGAGCTTGCCTGCCCGCGACTCCCCGGCCACGAATTCCTCGAAGAGCAGGGTCCGCCCCGCAACGGTCCGAGCCTGCGCGCGCAGGCGGCTCGCCACCAGATCGGGCGCTTCATCGCGGAAAGTAAGGATCTCCGAAGGCTCGAGACCCAAAATCGCTTTGCCTTCGGCCGCGTGGGGATAAAGCCAAGCGATCGATCGGTTAAGGATCCCCTTAGCCTGACGCAAGAAGCCCTGACTGATCTGAACGCGGCCGGATTCGATTCCGCGCGTGAGGCCGACTCGATAGCCCGCGCGCTCGAGAAAACCCACGGCGGCGCTGCCGATCCCGGGCTCATGGAATTCGGTGAATAGATCATTGAACAGCAGCACGTCACGACCCGCGCCGCCCGATGCCCGCGGCTCGTGGGTGCTAAACCAGCGGCTAAAGGTCTGCCGGGCGAGGGCCGGGATCCGGCGCCGTTCATGGAGTCCGAGCAGCCGTTTGACCCAGGTGTGATTGATCACCGCCGTGGCCGCGTCCGGGAAATGGGCCGCCATCCGGTTGAGCCGTCCGAATCCGCCCAAGACGCGCGCCCGCAGCGGCACACCGTGGCGATCCTGATAGTGCTGCAGGAACTCGGCCTTCATGCGCGCCATATCGACGGCCGCCGGGCACTCCGATTTGCACCCCTTGCAGGCGAGACAGAGATCCAACACCCCATGCAGCTCCGCGCTGGTGAGGCCGGCGAGCGGATCGGCCGAGCTTAGTACCTGGCGGAACACGTTGGCGCGTCCGCGGGTGCTGTGCTTCTCCTCCAAGGTCGCCATGTAGGAGGGACACATCGTGCCGCGCCCGGCGCGCTTCCGGCAGGCGCCCGCTCCGTTGCATTTTTCCGCGGCGCCAAAGAATCCCTGATCCGCGCTCCAGTCGAAATAGACCGGGATCTCGGCGCGCGGGGCCTTGACGCGCAGGTCCCGGTCGATGGGAAACGCATCCGTCACCTTGTGCGGGTTGAAGATCCCGAGGGGATCGAAGACGGATTTGATCCGGCACAGGAGCTCATAGATCTCTTTCCCCAACATTCGCGCCACGAACGGCCCGCGCAGCCGCCCATCGCCGTGCTCCCCGGAGAGCGATCCGCCGAACTCCGCGACCAGATCCGCGACTTCCGCGGCCAGCGCTTTGAATTTCTCGATCTCTTCGGGTTGCTTGAGATTAAGCTCGGGGCGTAAATGCAATAGACCCACCGAGGCATGGCCGTAGTAGACGCAACGTGTCTGGTATTTCTCCATCAATGCTTGGATCCGGCGCACATACTCCGGGAGCTCAGCTATCGCCACCGCCGTATCCTCGATCACGGTCACCGCCTTCACATCCCCGGGCACGCCCATGAGCAGACCGAGACCGGCCGCACGCAACTCCCAGACCTGGCTCATGCGCGGTGGACCCACCACCGGAAATGCGTACCCGATGTGTTGAAGGTCGTTAACGAGATCGCTCGCGCGCTGCTCTGCCTCCTTGGTGTCAGCGCCGTATAGCTCGATGATTAAGACCGCTACCGGATCGCCCTCGATCCAGAAGCGGTTATGGCGTTGTTCGAGGTGGCCGCGGGTCGCTTCCAGGATGCGCCGGTCGATAAGCTCGACCGCCGCCGGCTGATGGCGCACGGCCACCAAGGCAGCGCGCAGCGCGCCGTCGAGTGATTCGAAGTGGGCGCAGACCAGCAGCCTAGACGCCGGCTTGGTCACGAGATTGAGCGCGGCCTCCGTGATGATCGCCAAGGTGCCCTCGCTCCCGCACAGAAACGGGGCCAGGCTAAACTCCGGTCCGCCGGTGGCCCAGGGCTGGCCGCGCGCCAAGATATCCAAGGCATAGCCGGTATTGCGCCGAAGCACGTCCGGGCCCGGGTAACGACCTAGGATCAAGGCACTGTCGTCATCGACGGCGTGGAATAACTCGCGGTAGATGCGGCCTTCCAGCGTGTCCAGACCCAGCTTAGCCTGCAATGCATTTTTATTCAGCGGACCAAAACGGGTGACGCTCCCATCGCTAAGAACCGCCTCGACTTCCAGTACGTGATCGCGCGTGGTGCCATAGAGGATGGAGTGGGAGCCGCAAGCGTTGTTGCCGATCATCCCGCCTATCATGCAGCGGTTGGCGGTGGAGGTGTCCGGCCCGAACATGAGCCCGTTGGGTGCGAGAGCGTCGTTGAGGTCCTCCAGTATCACCCCCGGCTGTACCCGCGCGCGGCGCCCCTCGCAGTCGATCTCCAAGATGTCGGTCATATAGCGCGAGACATCGACCACGAGGCCGTTGCCGACGCACTGGCCCGCGAGGCTCGTCCCCGCGGCGCGCGGGATCAGCGGGATACGATGGCGCGCGGCGAAGCGCACGATGGCCGCGCAGTCAGCGCCATGCCGCGGCCGCACGGCGGCGAGCGGCAGCTCTTGGTAGGGTGAGGCATCGACCGCGTAGAGCATGCGCGTGACGGAGTCCGCGTGCACCTCGCCGTCGATCCGGGCCGCCAGTTCCGAAAATAACGGGCTTAGATCTTCATCACCCAGATGACTCATGGAGGTTTCATCTCACCCAATCTTTCTTCAATTAAGCGCTCGGCATAAGCGTAATCCACCTTCTCCAAGCTGTTAAGGCCCTCTGTAAGCGATCCCAGGATCTCCTCCTGGATAACGCCCCGGCGTTTGGCCTCGGCGTAGGGAATACGGTGGAACATGACCATCGAATAGCGGGGAATGAAGCGATCCGGATAGCGGTCTTCCAGCCGCCATGCGAGCTCCCTTTGCAACTGAAATCTCGAATCGCGCACACTGCTGCGCATCTCCAGGTAGTTCTCGAGAGACAGGTCAGCGATGGCGTCGGCATTGGGTTTACGCATGTCCTCGAACTCCGCGAGGGCGGTGTCCCACTCTTCACCCGACCGCGCCAGGCAGTCGTTGAGGGCGCCGCAGTCCTCGAACGCGCAGTTCATCCCCTGACCGTGAAAGGGCACGATGGCGTGCGCGGCATCGCCGAGGATCAGCGCCTCATCCCGGAAATGCCACGGATGGGTGCGAATGGTGCTCAGCCTGCCGGTCGGGTGATGGAAGAACTCTCTAGCGAGGTGCGGCATGAGGGCGAGGGCATCGGGGAACTGCTGATGAAAAAACGCACGCAACCGCTCCCCGTCGCAGAGCGCCGCGAAGCTCGGATCTCCTTCCTCAGGCAAAAACAGGGTGGCCGTGAAGCCGCCGCCGAGGTTCGGAAGCGCGATCAGCATATGATCGCCGCGCGGCCAGATATGCAGGGCATTGGCTTCCATGCGGAAGCTTTGATTTTCGCCCGCGGGGATGCTCAATTCCTTGTAGCCATGGGCGAGCGGTTCCTCCTCGCAACGGCCCGAGACCGACTGGAGAATAGCCTCGCGGATCCGAGACTGTATACCGTCACAGCCGATGACCCGATCGAAGTCGATCTCAAATTCCTTGCTGTCATCCCGCAGGCGCAGCCGGTGGCGTTCAAGATCAACGCCCTGGCAGGTATGATTGAAACGGATCGCCACCCGGCCGGTCGACTCGGCGGCCTCCATGAGGAGCGCGGTGAGCCCGCCGCGCGACACCGAGTAGATCACCTCGTGGGGTTTGTGCCCGTAGGGTTGGAGCTCGGGCGGTCCGCCTTCGGTGTGGACCATGCGCCCGCGCATGGGGATCAAGAGCGGCTTGACACGTTCCATCAGCCCGACCTCGGCGAGCGCGTGCATACCGCGATTGGCGAGCGCGAGATTGATGGATCGCCCCGCCGGGATCCGCACCCGCCGCAGATCGAGACGGCGTTCGTACACGGTGACCTCATAACCGCGCCGCGCCAGGTAAATACTGAGCAACGCGCCCGCCGGGCCGGCACCGATCACCGTGATGCGCTTCGATCGCATGTTAGAAGCTCTCCTTATAGATTGTCACATATCCAATGCCGTACAGAACCACTTCAACAAGTCTGGGAGTCCCTTCTCCCTCCGGGAGAAGGTTAGGATGAGGGGAATCAAATCAAACACTTTCGTCGATGATTTTGATCCCCTCACCCCAACCCTCTCCCGGAGGGAGAGGGAGAAAAAGACAGTACCTGTCCTGGAGGCACAGGGACCTTGAAGAGGTGCCCGTAATTTTAAATATGTTTGCGTAGAATTTCGACGAAGCGGTAGACCTCTTCAAAGCGGTTATAAAGCGGTACCGGGGCTACGCGGATCACATCGGGTTCGCGCCAATCGCAGGCGACACCGGCGCCGGTGATTTTTTCAAACACGGTCTTCCCCTCCCTGACTTTGATCCTCAGCGAGAGCTGGCAACCTCGCCCGGAAGGCTCACGCGGGGTGATGATCTCGACTTTCTCGGCGAGCATCGCTTGTAAGAGAAACTCGAGATAGCCCGTGAGCGCCTGCGACTTTTTTCGCAGCGGTCCCATGCCGCCGGCCTCGCTGAAGACCGCGAGCGAGGCGCGCATCGCGGCCAGGGAGAGGATCGGCGGATTGCTGAGTTGCCAGCCCTCGGCGCCGGAGATGGGCAGGAACTCGGTGCCCATCTGAAAGCGCGTCGCTTTGTCATGGCCCCACCAGCCCGCGAAGCGCGGCAGATCGAAGCGCTCCGCGTGCCGCTCGTGAACAAAGCAGCCGGCCACCGAGCCGGGTCCCGCGTTGAGGTATTTATAGCTACACCAACAGGCGAAATCGCAGCCCCGCTCGTGAAGCCTCAAAGGGATATTCCCAGCCGCGTGGGCGAGGTCGAAACCGGCCACGCAGCCTTGCCGACGACCGAGCCGGACGATCTCGGCCATATCGAGCACCTGGCCGGTGTAATACTGGACACCGGGAAGCAATATCAATGCGATCGTCGCGCCTTCGCGCTCGATCAAGTCCGCGATGTCTTCCAGGCGCAGGCAGTCCTCACCGGGTCTCGGCGTGGCCAAGAGCAGCGACCGGGCGGGATCGAAGCCGTGGAACCGGAGCTGTGATTCGACCGCGTAATGATCGGAGGGAAAGGCGTTTTTCTCGATCAGGATCTTGTGCCGCTCGGCGCTCGGGCGGTAGAAGCTCGCCATCATCAGGTGCAGGTTGACCGTGAGCGAGTTCATCGTCACGACTTCTCGCGGCTCGGCCCCGGCGAGCCCGGCCGTCTCCGCGGTCAGAAACTCGTGATAAGGCATCCAGGGATAGCGGGATTCGAAATGACCCCGAACCCCCAACTGCCGCCATTTTTCCAGCTCCTCGATCACATACGCCTGGGCGCGCTGCGGCTGCAGCCCCAGCGAATTCCCGCAAAAATAGATCTCATCGGCGCCGTTCGCCTGTTTCGGGAGATGAAACTCCGCCCGCAAGCGCGCCAATGGATCATCGCGATCCTGTGTTTGGGCGAAGTCGAGGCCAAGCCGATAGGTCATATCACTCGCTGCGGGTCTGCTAACCAATTACGGCACTTCCGCCGCCCCGAGCACGTAGAGAAAATCGTCTCCACCTGCGACCGATTCGATGATGTGCCTGGCTATGTCTGGCGCGTTCGGCCAACGGAGATCACCAGCCGGTACACGAAGTTTACATACAGTTTTCTGTATGTAAAGTTTCTGCCTTTACTTTACATATAAGATCCTGTATGTAACTTTCGCGATGAAAGCTCAACCCTTCAAAGCGGCACTTACAGGCAACAGTATCGATACAAGAGCTTTACGCCCGCGCCGATCAACGGCCCCTTCGCCTGGAACGATCCTGGTATTGATGTTCTGTTGGAAGACGCAAGCAGATTTCTCGGCGAGTCGTACAGGCAACGGTCATAATTTACGTTTTCTCTTCCGTCATGCCGGTGAAAACCGGCATCCAGGCGAGCCTTCATGCGCGGCACCAGTATCTTTATCTTGCAGCTAAATATCTTCGCAAAACGTTCGCACGTTTTGATGAGGCCATGGGCATAGTTTTAGATGGACAAACGTCGTTCGAGATCCTATGTGAAGGTCTTGATGCCCTCGCAGAGGCACAGAGCAAGCACAAGGCCGGTACGTCGGATGAAAAAACAGTAGAGTAACGCCCAACAAGTCACTCAACCGGACGCCGGGAAGCCTCGCGGCGCTGCGCGGACACCCCCGGAAGCCAAGTCTCTTTCACCCTAGAGTGCCAGAGTCTACTATCTTTTCAGGCTCATTTTTGAACTAGAGAATACTACCCACGAGCGCACCCATGCGCCAACCGAGTAATCGCATGCGTTCCAGCTACGTCCTCGGCCTCGATTCTCAGAGTTTCCATCGGATACACTACACCGATTGGGGCGATCCCGCGAATCCACGTGTTGTGATTTGTGTGCATGGCTTAACGCGCAACGCGCGCGATTTCGACTGGCTCGCGCAAGCGCTTTGCGATACCTATCGCGTAATTTGCCCGGACATGCCCGGTCGAGGTCTCAGCGACTGGCTGAAAGATTACAACGATTACGCGTATTCCGTTTACCTCAACGATATCGCCGTACTCCTCGGGTATCTCCACGTCACCGCGATCGACTGGGTAGGTACCTCCATGGGAGGATTAATGGGGATGTGCCTCGCTGCTCGCGAGCACTGCCCAATCCGCAAAATGGTCTTAAACGATATCGGTCCCGAGATCCCCGGGCCCGCCTTGGAACGGATGGCGACCTATGTCGGTCGGGACCCGCACTTCCCCGACCTCGATGGCGTCAAAAGCTATTTCAAGGTGATCCATGCGCCCTTCGGGCCTTTGAGCGAGGACGTGTGGGCGCACATGGCGCAGCACGGTGCAAAACGGATCGCAGAGGGTGAGTATCGGCTGCGTTACGATCCGCGCATCGGTGAGGGCTTGCGGCAAAAGCCCCAAGGTCCGGCCGATCTCTGGCGCGTCTGGGACGCGGTGCGCTGTGCCGTTCGCGTCCTACGGGGCGCGGAATCCGATGTCCTGACCCACGCGGTGGCATTGCAAATGGCTCGCCGGGGGCCGCGGGCTAACCTCGTCGAGTTCAGCGGCATCGGCCACGTGCCCGCGCTCACGACGCGGGACCAAATCGCCGCCATACGTGAATGGTTGCTCGCGGATTAGGGTGCGAGCGGGCCATCGGATCCGGAGGCCTTAGTCCTCGAGTAACTCGGGAAGATCGTTGAATGCCTCCAGCGCCTCGGGATTCGCCAGGGCCTCGAGATTTTCTATTGGCCGGTGGTGAATGAGATCGCGTACCGCGAGCTCGACGATCTTACCGCTGCGGGTGCGGGGGATGTCGGGAATCGGGATCACCTTGGCGGGTACATGACGCGGAGAAGCGTGTTCGCGGATGAGTTTCTTGATGCGAATGATGAGTTCTTGGTCGAGCGTCAGGCCCTCGCGCAGCTTCACGAACAGAATGATGCGGACGTCGTTATTCCATTCCTGGCCCACGGCTAGGCATTCGAGGATCTCGGGCATGGCCTCGATGGGGCGGTAGATCTCGGCGGTGCCGATGCGCACGCCGCTTGGATTGAGCGTGGCATCGGAGCGGCCGTATATAATCACAGTCTGGCGTTGGGTGATCTCGGCGTAATCCCCGTGGGCCCAGACATTCGGGAAGCGCTCAAAGTAGGCGCGGCGGTAAGCAGTCCCATCGGGGTCATTCCAAAAGCCTATCGGCATTGAGGGAAACGGGGCGGTGCATACAAGCTCACCTTTCGCACCGGCGATGGATCGCCCGGCCGGGTCGTAGACCTCAACTTTCATTCCCATTCCGCGACACTGTAGCTCGCCGCGATAGACCGGCAGGCAGGGATGGCCCAAGGCGAAGCACGAGATGATGTCGGTGCCCCCGGAGATGGAAGCGAGCTGGAGGTCCTCTTTGATATCCCGATAGACGTAATCGAATGATGCCGGGGCAAGCGGCGAGCCGGTGGACAGGATCGTCTTGAGCGCATCCAACCGATGTGTCGCGCGCGGCTTGACGCCGGCCTTCTCGAGGCTCGCGAGGTACTTGGCGCTGGTGCCGAAGACCGTCAGCCGTTCCTGTTCAGCGAGGTCGAATAAACTTTGGGGTTGGGGATGCACGGGCGAGCCATCGTAGAGCACCACGGTGGCGCCAAGCGCGAGGCTGGAGACGAGCCAATGCCACATCATCCATCCGCAGGTGGTGAAATAAAAAATCCGGTCCTCGGGCTTGAGGTCCGTGTGCAGCGCCAATTCCTTCAGGTGCTGGATGAGCGTGCCGCCGGCGCCGTGGACGATGCATTTGGGCACGCCGGTCGTGCCCGAGGAGTACAGGATATACAGCGGGTGGTCGAAGGGCAGCGCCGTGAAAGGCGGATCGGGCAGCGGCTCTGGCCCTAAGAAATCCGCATAAAGGACACTCCGCGGCAGCGATCCAAAGTCGGTTTCCCCCGCATCGAGATAAGGTACGGTGATCACGCGTTGCACCTCGGGCAGGTGCGGCAGGGCTTGCTTGACGCGTTCCAATGAATCGATGCACTTGCCGCCGTAAAGATAACCATCGGCCGTGAACAACAGCTTGGGCTTGATTTGGCCGAAGCGATCCAAAAGGCCCGCGCTGCCGAAATCCGGTGAGCACGACGACCAGATGGCGCCTAAGCTGGCACTCGCCAGCATGGCGGTGACGGTCTCCGGGATATTGGGTAAAAAACCAGCGATCCGGTCGCCTGCGACGACGCCCTCGGCCTGTAACGCGCGCGCGAGCCGTGCCACCTCGGAATAAAGCTCGGCGTAAGAGACGGCACGGTAACGGCCGCGCTCGTTCCAGGCGATGAGCGCGGGATGCCGGTCGCGCCGCCGCAATAAATTTTCGGCGAAGTTGAGCTGCGCACCGCCGAACCACCGCGCACCGGGCATGCGTGCGGGATGCTCCAGCACCGTATCCCAAGCTCGGGACTGCTTGATGTCGCAGAAGCGCCACACCGCGGGCCAGAATTTTTCCGGTACGCCTATCGACCAGTGATACAAAGACGCAAAGTCCGTGACACTAGGCGCATACTCCTGGCGCACCATGGTCATGAAACGGGTCATGTTGGCCGCATCGACCCGCGGTGAGCTAGGCGTCCAGATCGGCATCGTCTATTGGACACACACGCGGCGGTCTTGTCGCGGGGACCTTGGCGATGGGGGTTTCCAAAGGGGAGAAGCGCAGCTCTCCCCTTTGGTCAAGGGCGGGGTTTATGCCCCGCCCGCGAGGTATATTCATCTCGGCGGCATGCGCAGCGCGCCGTCCAAGCGTATGACCTCGCCGTTCAGCATTGGGTTTTCATAGATATGGCAAACGAGCGCGGCGAATTCGCGGGGATTGCCCAAGCGCTTGGGAAAAGGGACCTGGTCAGCCAAGCCGGCGCGCGCCTTTTCGGGCAGGCCCGCGAGCATCGGGGTATCGAAGAGACCCGGCGCAATCGCCACGACCCGGATGCCGAGCGCCGCGAACTCGCGGGCGAGCGGCAGCGTGAGGCTGACGACGCCGCCTTTGGAAGCGGCGTAGGCGGCTTGGCCGATCTGGCCCTCGTAGGCGGCGATCGAGGCCGTGTTGATGATGAGCCCGCGTTCACCGTCGGCGTTCGGCGCATTGTGTTGCATGCGGTTGGCCGCGGCGCGGCAGACGGTAAAGGCGCCGATGAGATTGACGGCGATAACCCGCGCGAACTCCGCTTGACTGAGCAGGCGCTCGGCGCCGAGCACGCGTTGGGCCTGCACGATGCCGGCACAGTTGACGGCCAAGCTGATCCCGCCGAGCTGTTCCGCGGCGATCGCAAACGCCTGGTCCACTGCGGCTTCCGAGGTGACGTCGGTTTCGAGAAAAAGAGGGCCATCCGAGCTGGGCTCGGCGAGCGGTTCGGCTGGAGCAGGCCGGATATCGAGGATGGCTACTCGCGCGCCGGCTTCAAGCAGGCTCGTTGCCGCCGCCAACCCGAGGCCGGAGGCGCCGCCGGTGACGATCGCTCTCGCTTCAGAAAGTCTCATCAGGCGATAGTATAAAGCATCCAACTGCAACCAAAACCTGGATTTTTGCAGCTTCCTTAAGCGGCGTTGCTAATGGCGACCGAGAGCCGTTTGCCCAAAACCTCCAGCGCGCGGAGAAGGTGATCGATCCGGGTGTTGTGGTCGAGATCATGCCAAGCCGCTTGCAGACTACGCAGCAACGCGGGGTCGAATTTGGCATCTCCGTGCACGGGGATGGCAGCCTAACGCGCTGAAGCAGGCCATCCGCGCTATCGTGGAGTAAAAGATTTCCCGCATTGCGCTGCGCTCCATTGCGGGCTACGCTTGAAGGAACCCAGGGCGCGCGAGGTGACTACCGTGAGCATCCCCAACCGTCATATTCGGTTCAGCTACGAGGACTATCGGTCGCTCGTCGCCACCAGCGACAAGCGTTACGAGCTCCTCAATGGAGACGTCGTCATGGTCCCTTCACCCACGACTGCACACCAGCAGATCTCCCGCAACCTGGGGTTCCTGCTCCTCGCCCACGTGCGGGCGCGCAAGCTCGGGACGGTCTTCCATGCTCCGATGGATGTGGTGTTTGGAGCAGGTGCTGATCGCGAGGTGGCCCAGCCGGACCTCCTCTTCGTGCGCGCCGAGCGGCGCGCGATCATCGGCCATGACGCCGTCGGGGGCGCCCCCGATCTGGTGGTCGAGATCCTCTCACCGGGCACGGAAGCACGCGACTGCGGCTACAAAAAATCTCTCTATGCACGTTTTGGCGTCGCCGAGTACTGGATCGTGGATCCCAAGGCGCAAGCCATCGAAGTGCATTCCCTCGGCAGCGATGGATACGAGATGAAAGGGCGTTATCGAAAGGGCGATCGTTTCGCTACTTTGCTCTTTCCCGGCCTCACACTGCCATTAGACGAGGTCTTCGAAGCCGAATAAGCGCACGCCGAGCCGTGTCGATTTCGAGCGCGAAGCGTAGATCCCGACGCGCAACGCGCGTGTCGTCGGCTTTGCCGCAGGCACCGAGCACTTTCCAGGGCCCGGCAGCGTTGCGGCAACTCCGTGCGCGTTTCACCAACCGCCTTTGACAACTCACGAGCCACGCCATATGCTTCCTCGCGGCAAGAAAGGGCGTTTCTCGATTTTGCTTTACTCATGCCGATGCCGATGGATGAGCCAGCCGAACCCAACGAGACGTTAAACGCGCCTGACGAGCAAGGAGCGGAAAGCCCCTTTCCCATCGTCGGGATGGGCGCTTCCGCCGGGGGCCTCGAGGCCCTCACTCAGTTTTTCACCCATCTGCCGGCGCAGACCGGGATGGCCTTCGTGATCATCCAGCACCTCGATCCCCGCCACGAGAGCCGGCTGACCGATCTCCTGGCCCGGACCACCCCCATGCCCGTCATCGAGGCGAGCCAGGGGCTTGCGGTCGCGCCCGATCACGTCTACATCATCCCGCCCAACACCTACATAGCGATCGCCCAGGGCCTGCTCCAGATCATCCCGCGCGGGGAGGTATCCGGTCCGCACCTGCCGGTCGATCACTTCCTGCGCTCGCTCGCCCAGGCGCAGCAAACCCGGGCGATCGGGGTGGTGTTCTCGGGCACGGGCTCGGACGGGACGCTCGGGCTTTTGGAGATCAAGTCGGTGGGCGGGATCACCTTCGCCCAGGAGCCGGGCTCGGCGCGCCATGGCGGCATGCCGCAAAGCGCCATCGGCAGCGGCGTGGTGGACTTCGTGTTGCCGCCCGAGGGGATCGGTCGGCGGCTCGGCGAGATCGGCAACCACCCCTACCTCGCGCCGCGCCCGGTCGAGGCGCCGCCGCCCGAGAGCAAGGACCAATTCAGGCGCGTGCTCGGCGCGGTCAGGGCCGTCACCGGGGTCGATTTCAGCCACTACCGCGACACCACGATCCGCCGGCGCGTCGTGCGCCGCATGGCGTTGCACGGTCAGTCCTCGTTCGCGGCCTACGCCAGGCGGTTGGAGCAGGATGCTCTCGAGGTCGAGGCCCTCTACCGGGACATCTTGATCAACGTGACGAGCTTCTTTCGGGATCCCGCGCTCTTCGAGGCCCTGAAAACCAATGTCTTCCCCGAGATCCTGGAGGCCAAGCCCCCGGACGCGCCGCTGCGCCTGTGGGTACCGGGGTGCTCCACGGGCCAGGAGGCCTATTCATTGGCCATCGCGCTCTGGGAGTTCTTCGACGATAAGCCCTTGCGCCGCCCGTTCCAGATCTTCGCCACCGATCTCAGTGATCCCGGCTCGCTGGAGCAGGCCCGCCCTGGGCTCTATCCCAAGAGCATTGAGGCCGAGCTCACGCCCGAGCGGCTGCACCGTTTCTTCAAGGAGGAAGACCACCGCTACCGCATCAACAAGTCGATCCGCGATAGCTGCATCTTCGCGCGCCAGAACCTGACCGCCGATCCGCCGTTCTCGCATGTGGATCTCATCAGTTGCCGCAATGTGCTTATCTACATGGCCCCGGAGCTGCAAAAGCGGATCCTGCCGACCTTCCATTACGCGCTCAACGTGCCGGGGTTCCTGGTCTTGGGGTCTTCCGAGACGGTGGGGGATCTCAACGGGCTGTTCGAGGCGACGGATAGGGCAAACAAGATCTATGCGAAGCAGGTCGCGGCCAGCCGGCGGCCGTCGCAGTTCGCGATCGAGGACTACCAGGCGCCGGGCGCGGCCGGCTTGCGGGCGAGCGCTACGGGCTCGACCCCGCCGGACTACCAGAAGGAGGCCGATCGGCTGCTCTTGAGCCGTTACGCCCCGCCCGGGGTGCTCGTCAACGAGCACCTCGACATCCTGCAGTTCCGGGGGCGAACCGGCCCTTATCTCGAGGCGCCGCCGGGGGAGCCGACCATGAACCTCTTGAAGATGGTCCGCCCGGGGCTGTTCGTGCAGCTCCGGAGCGCCTTGAACGAGGCCATCGCGTGCGGCGAGTCGGTGCGCCGCGAGGGCCTACAATTGCGCGACGAGCAGGGGGTGCGTGAGGTCGCGATCGAGGTCCTGCCGGTGCGGCCGCGCGAGGCGGCGGCGATCTGTTGTCTGGTGCTCTTCGAGGAAGGCCGCGCATCCCGGGTGACCACCGGGCCCGTGCGGCCCACCGGATGGCGCGCGCGCCTCTTCCGGTGGTTCCATGCGAAGGCTCATCCGGCCGTGGCGGTCCCGGCGGGGCGTGAGGGGCTTGCCGAGCCGGGGGGCGAGACGGCGCAGCTCCGCCAGGAGCTATCCTCCACCCGCGAGTACCTGCAATCGCTGGTCGAGCAGCAGGACGCCGCCAACGAGGAGCTCCGCTCGGCCAACGAGGAGACCCTATCCGCGAACGAGGAGCTGCAGAGCACCAACGAGGAGCTCGAGACCGCCAAGGAGGAGCTGCAGTCGACCAACGAGGAGCTGTCCACGGTCAACGACCAGCTCCACCACCGCAACCTGGAGCTCAACGAGGCCACCAACGACCTCCAGAACCTGCTCGCGAGCACCGCCATCCCGGTGATCATGGTGGGGCCGGATCTGAGGATCGGCCGGCTGACCCCTGGGGCGCGCAAGATCATGAACCTCCTGCCCTCCGACCTCGGGCGGCCCATCGGGGATCTCAAGGCCAACGTGGATGTGCCCGATCTGGAGGCGCTGATCGGGGAGGTGATCGAGGAGGTCCAGGTCCGGGAACGGGATGTGCGGGGCCGCGACGGCCGCTGGTACACCATGCGCGTCCATCCGTACCGCAGTGCGGACAACAAGATCAACGGGGCCGTGGTGGTGCTGCTCGACATCGACGAGATCAAGCGCTATCAGGAAGAGTTGCGCGAGGAGCGCGACTACGCCCAGGCCATCGTGGATACGGTGCGCGAGCCGCTCATCATCCTCGACGGCGAGCTGCGGGTGATGACGGCGAATGCGACCTTCTACCGGACTTTCGCAGTCCAACCGGCAGAAACGCTAGAGCGCCTGATCTATGACCTGGGCAACCATCAGTGGGACATTCCCGCCCTGCGCAGACTGCTTGAACAAGTCCTACCCCAGGAGCAGGCCTTCGAGGGCTTCGAGGTTCGGCATCAGTTCCCCCGGATCGGCCATAAAAGCATGATCCTCAACGCCCGCAGGCTGTACCGCGCGGATCGCCCATCGTTGATCCTGCTCGCCATTGAGGACGACACCGGTAACAGGGAGGCCGAGAAGCTGAGCTATCAGGCCACCCATGACCCCCTCACCGGGCTCATCAACCGCGGCGAGTTCGAACGCCGCTTGCAGCGCGTGCTCGGCACCGCCGAGACCGAGGACCCGCATGCGCTGCTGTATCTGGATCTGGACCAGTTCAAGCTCGTGAACGACACCGCCGGTCATAGTGCCGGCGATGAGCTATTGCGCCAGCTCGCCGCCGTGCTCGAGGCGAAGACGCGCAAACGCGATACCCTGGCGCGGCTCGGTGGCGATGAATTCGGCGCGCTGCTCGAGCATTGTGCGCCGGAGCAGGCGCTGCGGATCGCGCGGGGGCTGGTGCAGGCGGTGCAAGAGTTCGACTTCGTCTGGGAGGCCAAGCGCTTTACCGTCGGTGTCAGCATCGGCTTGGTCTCGATCCCCGAGGGCGGGGAGACCCTTCCCGAGGTGCTGAGCGCGGCGGACCGCGCCTGCTATGCCGCGAAGGACAAGGGCCGCAACCGCGTGCATGTCTACGCGGCGAGCGATGAGGAGCTGGCACAGCGCAAAGGCGAGATGCAATGGATCCCGCGCCTGCATCAGGCCCTCGCCCAAGACCGTTTCCGCCTCTACGCCCAACCGGTCGTCTCGCTCACCGGGCCGGAGCGCGCGGTGGAGTATCAGGAGGTGTTGCTGCGGCTCGCCGATGATGAGAAGAGCATGCTGCTGCCGGGGGCCTTTATCCCCGCCGCCGAGCGCTACCAGCAGATGCAGGCGCTGGACCGGTGGGTGGTCCAAACGGCCTTGGCGAACCTAGGCGCCCACGGCGACTCGGTGCGTTACGGCATCAATGTCTCCGGGCAATCCCTCGGCGATGAAGCCTTCCTCGACTACGTGACCGAGCAACTGGAGCGCAGCGGGGTGGCGCCCGCGAAAGTGTGCTTCGAGATTACCGAGACCGCGGCCATCACCGATCTCAGGCATGCGCTACGGTTCATGAATGCCTTCCAGGCGCGCGGTTGCCGCTTTGCGCTCGATGACTTCGGCAGCGGGTTGTCCTCCTTCGGTTATCTCAAGACTCTGCCGGTGGACTATCTCAAGATCGACGGCCGTTTCGTCCAGGACATCACCGAGGATCGCTTCGATCTCGCCATCGTGCAGGCCGTGCAGCAGATTGGGCGGGTGCTGGGGATCAAGACCATCGCGGAGTCGGCAGAGACCGAGCCGATCCTGGAGCGGCTCCGGGCGATCGGCGTCGATTACGCCCAGGGCTACGCGATCGCCAGGCCCGGGCCGCTCCCGGGCCTTTGAACCCGTGCGCACCGGCCCCGATCAAGCGCCTTGCCACCGCCGGGCCGAGTCTGGAGGCGCCTCCGGTGACAATCGCTTTCGCGTTGCCAAGTCTCATGCCAATGATCCTCGCTGCTCGGTTGCTCGGCTCACGCGGCTTTGGTTGTCGCGCCCAAGCTGCGCGCAAATATAACGGCCTACGTCGATTAATTTATTGAGGTCAACGCCGGTCTCGATGCCCATGCCGTGGAGCATGTAGACCACGTCTTCGGTCGCGACATTACCGCTCGCGCCCGGCGCGTAGGGACAGCCGCCCAGCCCGGCCACCGAGGCATCGACCACTTCGGCGCCGACCCCGAGACAGGCCAGGATGTTGGCGAGCGCTTGGCCACGGGTGTCGTGGAAATGTAGCGCGAGCCGCGCTGCAGGGACTTCCCCGGCGCAGGCGGTGAAGACGTCCCGCGCTTGCAAGGGCGTCGCCAGGCCAACGGTGTCACCGAGGGCGATTTCCGCACAGCCGAGCCGATAAAAATCACCGGCGAGCTTGGCCACGATCTCCGCGGCAACCGCGCCCTCATAGGGACAGCCGAACGCGCAGGAGACATAAGCACGAACCGCGATCCCCCACCGGCGAGCCTCGGCGATGACCGGGGCCAGGCGTTCCATGGATCCCGTAATGCTACAGCGGCTGTTCTTTTGGCTAAAGGTCTCCGTGGCAGCGGTGAAGACGGCAATCGCTCGCGCGTTGACACTTAGCGCCCGTTGCAGTCCTTTGTGGTTGGCCAAGAGCACAGGGTACTGTACGGAATGCTTGCGCTCGATGCGGGGATACACCTCCTCGGCGTCGGCGAGTTGCGGCACCGCCTTGGGATTGACGAAGCTCGCCGCCTCGATGACCGGGAGCCCGGTCGCCGACAGCCGATTGATGAACTCGACCTTGGTGCCGGTGGCGAGCATTGTGGGCTCATTCTGCAAGCCGTCGCGGGGGCCGACTTCCACCAGCTTGACCCGTTTCGGATAGCGGATGGTCATGGGATGTCTTGCCAGGACGGCTTGCGCTTCTCCACAAAAGCCGCGATCCCTTCGCGCGCCTCCGGCGATCCGCGCAGCCGCGCAAGGAAGGCCTCAACCGTGTCGAAATCTCCGTGCGGTAGCGGCGAATAGTTCGCGGTCAAGCGCTTGAGGTCGGCGATCGCCGTCGGCGCTGACTTGAGCATGCGCTCGATTTGGATATCCAGCGCGCGATCCAATTCGCTAGGCTTGACGACCTGGTGCAGCAAGCCGATTCGCAGAGCTTCCTCGGCGCCGATGGCTTCGGCGCTGATCGCCAAGCGGCGGGTCTCGCGCGCGCCGATGGCCTGAAGGATATAGGGCGCGATCATGGTCGGCAGCAGACCCAGCCTGAGCTCGGTAAGGGCAAAGCGGGCGCTATCGCTGGCGATGGCCAGATCACAGCAAGCGATGAGACCCACGCCGCCGCCGTAGGCCGGGCCTTGAATGCGCGCGATGCAGGGTTTGCTCAATCCGCTGAGGGTCTGTAACAGCGGGGCGAAAGTTTTGAGGTCATCACCATGAGATCCCGGTTCCGCGCTGGTGAGGGCTGTAAACCAATCCAGATCGCCGCCGCTGCAAAAGGATTTACCGCTCCCCGTCAAGATCACGAGGCGGACCGTGGGATCGCCTTCCAGCGCTTGCAATTGGGACAGCAGGGCACCGATGAGAGGGCCATCGAGGGCGTTGTGCCGCTCCGGGCGCTGCAGCGTTAAGGTACACGCCCCGCGCCGGTCGGTGGTGACAGATAAAGAGTTTGTCGCGGGCATCGGCTCACATCCGAAAGATACCGAAGCGCGTGACGCGTATCGGCGCATTCCTCACCGCGGCCAGGCCCAATCCCAAGACCTCGCGCGTCTTAGCCGGGTCGATGATGCCGTCGTCCCAGAGCCGTGCCGTGGCGAAGTAGGGATGACCTTGCGCCTCGTATTGGCCTCGGATCTGCTCCTTGTAGGCGTGTTCCTCGTCCGCGCTCCAGCGTTCCCCGCGCCCTTCCGTGCCCTCACGCTTGACCGCCGCCAGGACCGAGGCGGCGATTTCACCGCCCATCACCGAGATGCGCGCGTTCGGCCACATCCACAAAAACCGCGGCCCGTAGGCGCGGCCGCACATGGCGTAGTTACCCGCCCCGAACGAGCCGCCGATGATCACGGTCAGTTTCGGCACCTCCGCGCACGCGACCGCCGAGACCATCTTGGCGCCGTCCTTGGCGATCCCTTCGTGCTCGTACTTTTTGCCGACCATGAAGCCGGTGATGTTTTGCAAGAAGACCAGCGGGATCTTGCGCTGGCAACAAAGCTCGATGAAGTGTGCTCCCTTGAGCGCCGATTCCGAAAACAAGATCCCGTTGTTGGCCAGGATACCGACGCGATAACCCTCGATATGGGCGAAGCCGCAGACCAAGGTCTTGCCGTAGAGGGCCTTGAATTCGTGAAACTCCGAGCCGTCCACGAGGCGCGCGATGACTTCGCGCACCTCATACGGATAGCGCGGATCGCGCGGGATCACGCCGTAGATCGATTCGGCGGCATAGCCTGGCGCGGCCACCGGGTCTGGCGTCAACGCGGATGCAGGCGGCTTCGAGTGCGCGAGCACATCGCGTGCGATGAGGAGCGCATGCGCGTCGCTATCGGCCAGGTGATCGGCGACGCCGGAAAGCCGGCAATGCACCTCGCCTCCGCCGAGCGTCTCCGCATCGACGGTCTCCGCGGTCGCCGCTTTGACCAAGGGCGGCCCGCCCAGGAAGATCGTGCCTTGGTTCTTCACGATGATGGTCTCGTCCGACATCGCCGGCACATAGGCTCCGCCAGCGACACAGGTGCCCATCACCACGGCGATCTGTGGGATGCCACGGGCCGAGAGCCGGGCCTGGTGGTAGAAGATACGGCCAAAGTGGTCGCGGTCGGGGAACACCTGGTCTTGTAGCGGTAGAAAAGCGCCGCCTGAATCCACGAGGTAAACGCAGGGTAGATGGTTTTCCGCCGCGATCTCCTGCGCCCGCAGATGTTTCTTAGCCGTGAGCGGATAGTAGGTTCCGCCTTTAGAGGTGGCGTCGTTGGCGATCACCATCACCTCCCGGCCGTGGACTCGGCCGATCACGTTAATGATCCCGGCACAGGGGACCTCATCGTCATAGAGCCCCAGGGCGGCCAAGGGCGAAAGCTCAAGGAACGGACCGTTCGGGTCGAGCAACGCGGCGATGCGTTCGCGCGGTAAAAGTTTACCGCGTTGCCGGTGCTTCTCGCGCGCAGCGGGCGGACCGCCTTCCCGGACTTTGGCGATCTTGACGCCGAGATCATCGACGAGGGCGAGCATATGCTCCGCGTTCTGCTGAAACGCGGGCGTGTTCGGATCGATCTTGGTCTCAAGGACAGGCATAAGTGGTTATTATACGCATACCCCGCGGTCCTGCCGCAGGTACCTTAGCGATGGGGTTTCCAAAGGGGAGAAGCGCAGCTCTCCCCTTTGGTCAAGGGCGGGGTCCATATCCCGCCCGCGAAGTATATTTTGATTATATTAACTCCAATGCGATCGCCGTGGCTTCACCGCCACCGATGCAAAGCGCGGCGATCCCGCGGCGTAACCCACGCCGTTTAAGCGCATGCGCGAGCGTCACGATGATGCGTGCGCCGCTCGCGCCGATGGGATGCCCCAAGGCGCAGGCGCCGCCATGGACGTTGACCTTGGCGTGATCGAGATCGAGCGACTGCTCCGCCGCCATGGTCACGGCGGCGAACGCCTCGTTGATTTCGTAGAGGTCGACATCGCGGTCATGCCAGCCGACTTTTTGGTACAGCTTGCGGATAGCGGCGATGGGTGCGGTGGTGAATTCCTCGGGGGCTTGCGCGTGGGAGGCGTATCCGACAACGCGCGCGAGCGGCGTGAGGCCAAGCCGCTTCGCCTCACCCTCGGCGACCAGCAAGAGCGCCGCGGCGCCATCAGATATCGACGAGGAATTGGCGGCCGTGACCGTTCCCGTCTCGGGTCGAAAGGCCGGTTTAAGCTTCGGGATCTTGGCCGGATCGCATTTGTGCGGTGTTTCGTCTTCATCGATCTCTTGGCCGCCACAGCAAACCGGCGCTATCTCGGCACGGAAGACGCCGCTTTCGATGGCCGCCAACGCCCGCCGCACCGACTCCGCCGCGAAGGCGTCTTGCGCCTCGCGCGTGAAGCCGTAGCGGTCCACGCATTGTTCGGCGAAGTAGCCCATGAGCTGCCGATCCGCAGGGTTTTCAAGGCCGTCGTAAAACATATGATCGAGAAGCGCGTGGTGGCCGGGCCGCTGCCCTAACATCGAGCGGCGCACGAGATAAGGGGCGTTGCTCATCGATTCCATGCCGCCCGCGACGACGATGGCGGCGCTGCCCGCGGCGATGGCATCGCAACCGAGCATCACCGCCTTCATGCCCGAGCCGCAGACCTTATTCACCGTCGTGCACCCGGCCGCGAGCGGCACCCCGGCCGCGAGCGCCGCCTGCCGCGCGGGCGCCTGGCCGATTCCGGCGGGCAACACACAGCCCATGAAAACTTCATCGATAAGCGTGGGATCGAGGCGGCAGTCCGTCAACAGCGCGCGAATCGCCACGGCGCCGAGATCCGGCGCCGCGAGGCCCCCCAGTTGGCCACGGTAGGCACCGATCGGCGTGCGCTTGGCGCCAACGACGACGCTGCTTTTCATCGATGGGGTGTCTCCTCGAACAGCTCCCTGCCGATGAGCATGCGCCGGATCTCGTTGGTCCCGCCGCCGATGTCGTAGAGCTTGGCGTCGCGCAACAGCCGGCCGACCGATGCGTCGTTCATGTAGCCGCGCGCGCCCAGGCTCTGTATGGATTCCAAGGCGACGTTAACGGCGGCCTCCGAGGCGAAGAGCAAGCACGCCGCCGCATCCTTGCGCGATCGCAGGCCGCGGTCAAACTGCTCGGCGACACGGTAAACATACGCCCGCGCCGCTTGCAATCGCGTGTACATATCCGCGAGCTTAGCCTGCATCAGCTCGAAGCTGCCGATGGGCCGACCGAATTGATGGCGCTCGCGCAGATAGGGGAGGACGGTGTCGATGGCCGCCTGCATGATCCCGAGCGGTCCGCCCGCGAGGACCATCCGCTCCGAGTCCAGACCCTGCATGAGCATGCGCACCCCACCGTTGACTTCACCGAGCACGTTTGCCGCGGAGACGACGCAGTTCTCGAACACTAACTCACAGGTATTCGAACCACGCATGCCGAGCTTGTCGGTGCGCTCGCCCTTGCGGAAACCTCGCATGCCGTCTTCGACGATAAAGGCGCTTATGGAACGCGATCCCGCTTCGGGCGGAGCGGTGCGCATATAGACGATCAGCACATTGGCCTCGGGACCGTTGGTGATCCATTTCTTGACGCCGTTCGCGATCCAAGCGCCGTTCATAAGCTCGGCGCGGCAGCTCATGGCGCCGACGATATCGGAACCCGCGCCCGGTTCGGACATGGCCAGCGCACCCACCCACTCACCGGTGCATAGCTTAGGCAGGTAGCGTGAGCGCTGCACCTCCGAACCGTGGCGGCCGAGGTTATCCACACAGAGATTGGAATGGGCCGCATAGGAAAGTCCCACGGAAGGCGAGGCGCGCGAGATCTCCTCCATGGCGATGACATGGGCGTGGTAGCCGAGCCCCCGCCCATACGGCCCCGCGGTGATCCCGAGCAGACCGGCCTCGCCGAGCTTAGGCCAGAGATCGGCGGGGAAGTCGTTGGCGCGGTCGATGGCCGCCGCCCGCGGCGCGATCTCGGCGTCGGCAAACGCGCGTACCGACGTTCGCCAAGTCTCCGGGTCGAAACTCATGACCGCTCCTCTTGCTCGGACAAGGTCAATGTTAGCATGGTACTACACCATCGTTCGTGTGATTGGACTGCAACGCGGGCTTGCCGTTCCAGCGTCGTGGTTAGGGTTGGCTCCGTCTCCCGCGGGATGTTTTCTTCCGTGATGTTTGGGATGTGGGCGATGCGAGCGAGTTTGTCGGCCAGCGCCCCGGTGCCGTGGCGAGATCGCCGCCGCGATCCTCGATGTGAGCGGGGGGCGTTGAAGCTCAACGCGCGCGCCGCAGTTCGACCACGCGCTCGGCCTGCTCGCTGTTCAGCCATAGCCGGCCGGTCATGCGCCGACCCGCTTCGCCGACCGTCGCCTGCAGGTTTCCGCCGTCGATCGGGCCCTCGCCTCTCTGGGTTTCGATGCGCACCGCCACGTCGATCGATCCCGGCGCGCCGGGATCGAAGCGCACGGTGCCTTCGCCGCGGTAGACCACACGGCGCAAGTCCTGGCCGGTGCGCTCGCGCCAGAACTTTCGGTACTCCGCCCACGCGGGATCGCGATCGATCTCCACCGGCACGCTGGTCAGGCGGAGCCGATCGCCGTCGTGCTCGATCCTGAACTGCAGGCGCTCGGGGTTACTGACCGTGGGCGCACCGCGCGGTGCGATCATCGCGGTCCAGGTGCCGGACAGCCGGGTGGCGTTGCGCTGCCTCCTCCACCACCACCAGGCGCCCCCGGCCGCGGCCAGCAGCGCCAGGCCGGCGAGGCCTAACACGACGGTGCGCCGCCGCGGCGCCGGTGGGGCGTCCCCGGCCGTCCGCACGGCGGTCGCATCGGCGCGCGGTTCGATGCCGAACGCGCAAAGGTCGGCCGCTAGCCGCGCGACGTCCTGCTTCCAGTCGTAGGTGCGCAAGCGGCGCCAGGTGCGCTCGGCCAGCTGGTCCAGCGGCGGCGGCAGCGCGCTGGCATCGGGCGTCTGTGCCACCCCGTCGCACAGCACGGGAACGATTTGAGCGTCGGCCGCGAGCGCCGCCGCGAGCTCGTTGCGCACCGGATCGTCGGGCCCCTCGATGCGGCGCCGGCCCCGCGCGTCGAGCGCGTCCAGGTACTGCGGCGTCACCAGCACGAGCAGCACCGGCCGCGCCCCGAGCGTGTGCGCGATCACGTCGCGCCAGCGCGAGCCTGCGGGCAGGTCGTCCTTGTCGAGAAAGACCTGCGCGTCGCCGAACAGCGCGTCGAGTTCGCGCGCCAGCGCCGTGGCTTTGTCGGCGCCGTCGCTCGTGCGGTAGCTGATGAAGACACGCGGTGTCATAGGGTGGGCCGTTGACGAAAGGCGCGCTTCTGATTAAAGCGTCCAGGGTCAGTTTGTTTGTGAGATATTAGGTTCATGTCCCACCGCCAAAAGCCGCGGGAAGGGCGCAGCGCGGCGCGCTCGGGGCCATAAACCGCATCGCTCAATGGATGCTGCATCAATCGGTCGAAAAAATCCAGTGCGAAGGTGACATCCGCATCAGTGAACACCAGCCACGATGTTCTGGCTGCCGCCGTTCCGGCATTGCGTGCCTCGGCGATAATTCCAGGGTAACGCAACACAACGGTGTTATTGGGACGGATCTCACCTATGCATCGTGGGTTATCGTCACTGCTGGCGTCGACCACGATAAGACGGATATCGGGAGGTATCGATCCAAGGAACGCCGGGATGTCGCCGTATCTCGTTACGCGTTGGAACGATGATGGTGATATCTCAGCTCGCACAGTCGGCGACGTACTGGCGTA
>Ga0187892_10000664_pt1 | contig 87245 bp, 68 predicted proteins | sample MA1701073metaG_FD_139345 | JGI IMG/M metagenome (GOLD analysis project Ga0187892, IMG submission 139345) | Bio-ooze microbial communities from a basaltic lava cave in the Kipuka Kanohina Cave System on the Island of Hawaii, USA - MA170107-3 metaG ... | reverse complement strand
TAGCCCCTTCTTCGACAATACGTTCGTGATCGCGGCCGTCAATGTCGTCTTCCCATGGTCCACGTGCCCGATCGTCCCTATATTTACGTGCGGCTTTGTCCTCTCAAATTTTTCCTTACCCATCTGACGTCCTCCTCAATTTGGAGTGATTACTGGATTAATTTTATTACGAATGATTTCTCAAAAATGGAGCTGCTGATCGGGATTGAACCGATGACCTCGTCCTTACCAAGGACGTGCTCTACCAACTGAGCTACAGCAGCATATGGTCGCAAGTAGCTCAGAAAAAGTTTCTCTCAGGCATGAATCAAAAATTCAGTAGTTCTAAGTTAATAATCGTAAAAGAGACAGAATGTGCCTAGTGAATAAAACGCGAATTTTATCAGAAGTTCTTGAGATGTCAAGTAGTTATGATGATTTTTTTGTGACAACTAAAAATGTTGAAGGCTAGATGAGTACTAAACCAATTTATAAAGATTTATAGGAATACAAATTCCTCTTCTTAATATGCGCCCAAACCGTAGAATTAACCCATTCTTTTGCTTTATCCGCTCTGCCCTTTTGGATTAAAGCCCTAATAGCAGAGGATGAAATGGGGGTTTGCGGCATCTGAACAGGATGATAAGGGATTCCGGGTGTTTCTCCCTTTGGTCCAGGCCGCTTGGCAACAGCGATATTGGTCATATCAATAATTTTATGGGCGTCCTTCCACAGATGAAAGAATTTGAAAGAATCAGAGCCAAGAATAATGAATAGCTGCGATGCTGCTCCGAATTTTTTTTTGAAATAATTTATAGTGTGAACCGTATAGGACACTTCTTTTCTTTTAATCTCATAATCAGATATAGATGCCCATTTTGAACCCTTCAAGGAAAGACGGAGCATTTGAAGCCTGTCTTTAACAGGAGTAACTTTATTTTTTCTTTTGAACGGAGAAATAAAGACAGGGACAAAAATAACGCGATCCAGCATCAAAGTTTTGCGGGCTGCATTGGCAAGCCTCAAATGTCCCTTATGCACAGGATCAAATGATCCGCCAAGAATGCCGATGCGTTTTATTCGTGCCACTGGAACCTCAATCGCGGACCTGTCCCTTACCGCGAACTACATATTTATAAGATGTCAGGCCTTCAATACCCATCGGACCTCTGGCATGAACTTTATCCGTGGAAATTCCTATCTCTGCCCCGAGCCCATATTGATTGCCATCAGCAAAGCGAGTTGAGGCATTCACCATTACGGATGAAGAATCCACTTCTTTCACAAATTCTTCGGCGGATTTTTTGTTTTGTGTCACGATTGAGTCTGTATGGGCAGAACCGTATTTCTGAATATGATTAATCGCTTCATGTATATCTTTAACCACTCTGACAGAAAGAATCAGATCAAGGTATTCCGTGTACCAGTCTTTTTCTATAGCTTTTTTTGCGTTCGGGATGAATTTTCTGACAGTAGCATCGCCTCTTAATTCACAACCTTTTGATTTCAACACCCTCCCGATTTTCGGAAGAAACTTGGATGCGATACTCCTGTGAACCAGCAACGTTTCCATTGCATTACAGACCCCGGGACGCTGAACTTTTGCATTCACGACGATTTTTTCTGCCATATCCAGATTTGCCGAGTCATCGACGAATATATGACAAATTCCCTTATAGTGCTTAATCACAGGCACCCTGGATTTCTCTGTGACTCTCCGGATAAGCGCTTCGCCTCCCCTTGGAATAACCAAATTCACCCTATCTCCAAGTTTGACAATTTCATCGATCACCTGCCTGTCAGGTGTATCAACCAAAATCACGGAATCTTTGGGTAAGTAACAAGCTTTAAGGGCATTTTGGAAAACAGAGGCTATTGCTTGATTCGAATGAAAAGCCTCCCGGCCGCCGCGAAGAATAACGCTATTTCCGCTCTTTATACAGAGCGATGCACACTCAGCTGTTACATTGGGCCTCGCTTCATAAATGATGACGATTACCCCCAGTGGAACCGCCACTTTCTGAATAACAAGACCATTCGGTCTTTTCCACTCATCAATGATTCGGCCGATTGGGTCTTTCAATCGGATCACATCCTCAATCGAAGCGGCAATGTCCTCAATTCTGTTAGCATTCAAAGCGAGCCGGTCCATCATTGCTTTTGAAAGTCCGGCTTTTTCACCATAAGTCAGATCCTTTTTGTTGGCGGCTAAAATCTGATTTTTATTGGCCCTCATTCCTCTGGCCGCAATAGCAAGCACCTTATTTTTAGTTTCACTAGATGCTAAAGCTATATCCGCGGACGCTTTCTTAGCTTTTTCAGCAATCTGATTTACATAAATCTTGACGGACATAAATTAATCCCCTTCCTTTAACAGGATCAAATTATCGCGGTGCACCACTTCATCGTAGAATTTATACCCTAAAACGCTTTCAATCTCCGAACTCTTCTTTCCCTGAATTTTGTTCAATTCTTCACTGGAATAATTAGAAAGACCGCGGGCAAATTCTTCTCCTTTGGCATTAATAATTCTAACAGCGTCACCCGCCTTAAAATGTCCTTCTAGACCGTTTATTCCTCCCGGAAGAAGACTCTTGCCTTTATTGTGAATCGCCTCAAAAGCGCCCGCGTCTACCCGGATCTTCCCCTTCGGAGACGCGGAATGAGCCAGCCAGGTACGCGTGAAACTTTCTCGCTTCATGAAAGGAATAAACAAAGTTCCCTCATTTTTTCCATCGAATATCTTCCTGAGTATTTTAAAATCCTTTCCGTCCGCAATAATCATGGGAACTCCGGAAGTCATCAATGTCCTGGCAGCGTCCAACTTGCTTTTCATTCCTCCAACCGTTTTTTCAGCCTTGGATTCAAAAATCATACTCTTCAAATTTTCGAGTTCGGAAGCCGAAGAAATCTCAAGAATAGTGTTTTTATCGTCATCCAAAACCCCGGGCACATTGGATAAATTAATTAAAAGGTCGGCCCCGGTGATTTGTGACACGGAAGCTGAAAGCCGGTCATTATCACCAAAACGGATTTCATCTGTTGCGACAGTATCATTTTCATTCACAACCGGCAGAACTCCAAGACCGAGAAGAGCGTTAAACGTGTTGCGGGTATTTAAATATCTTTGCCGGTCATGCAAGATATCCTGCGTTAACAGGATTTGTGCCGTGTGAAATTTTCTTGCAACAAAAAAATCTTCATAATATTTCATAAGCTTCCCCTGGCCGATTGCAGCACATGCCTGGAGAATCGGAAGTTCTTTCGGCCTTTTCTTTACCCCAATCATATCCATTCCACAGGCGATAGCCCCGGAACTGACCAGAACACATTCTTTACCGGATTTCAGAAGAAACAGGATTTCCTCGGCTATCTTTTTAACACAGTCCCGGGAAAACTCTTCCTTTTGATCGCAAAGAATGCTTGACCCGATTTTTATGACGATTCTTTTTGCGTTTTTTAGGATTTCTTTTCTTCTCACGTTAATCCTCAAAATTCTTTGTTTGAATTCTTCTTCTGATTATCGATGAGTTTAGCCGCGCCTTTCATCAATTCAGAGATCCCCTCACCCGTGGTACTCGATACATAATAGGTATTCGCACCAAATAATTTTTTTCTGCTCTTTTTGGGCTCATTCATCAGATCTGTCTTATTAACCACATAAAAGCGCGGTATAGAATCGAACTCTTCATTAAAATGGCTTATTTCAGAATCGAGAATAGCTTTTTCTTCATCCAGGTCCATCGCGAATTCGGATGCCGGATCCAGCACATAAAAAATCAGTTTCGTTCGCTTCAAATGCTTTAAGAACTGATTGCCGAGACCTCTGCCCTGGAACGAACCCCTTTCGAGGGAAGGTAATTCACACAGGGTTAATCGATCATAACGCTCTGTTTGATACGTCCCAAGCTGAGGAGTGCGAGTCGAAAAGGGATAATCTTCTACTTTCACTTTGCTTCCGGTAATCGCGTGAAGCAGCATGGATTTTCCTGAATTTGGCGTACCGATAAGAAAGATATCGGCTACCAGCGTATAATCAAGAAATATTTCCAGTTCTTCTCCGGGTTTGCCTGGAGTCGCCTGGCGTACCCGATCATTTCCCGCGCCTCCTTTACCTCCTTTTACAGCTATTACCTCATCATCGTGATTAATCAAATCCCTGATCAAGTAATGTCTGTCCTGATTATATATAGATGTCCCGCAAGGAACAGTAAGGATTAAATTATTTCCTTTTTTCCCGGCCTTTTGATTGCTGCTTCCGCCCTCACCTTTTTTAGCCTCAAGAAAAGGACGAAATGAATAAAACTGAAGACTCGACTCATTCCGATCCGCCCGGATAATTACGTCTCCGCCGTCTCCGCCGTCTCCGCCATTGGGCACAACTTTCTTGTCCGTGCGCCGCAAAAAGCTTTCACAGCCCTTCCCCCCATCACCGGATTTAATCCTGATTTTTGCGAAATCAATAAACATTGATAAAAACCCCGTAATTCTTAAAAGAAAAAAGGCTAAAAAGCCCCTTTTATGGAACTCTTTAGCCTCTTCGCGGTCCAGAAACTGATTCTAATCTGAACTGAAACAATTAACTTTCAGTTGGAACAACATGTACTTTGCGGTTTTCCTGAAACTTTACGACTCCGTCACGCAAAGCGAACAAGGTATCATCATTGGCCCGCTTGACAAAAAATCCGGGTTTGAAGCGGGTGCCGCGCTGGCGGACAATAATCCCTCCGGCTCTGACAAATTGGCCGCCGTAAACCTTAACTCCAAGCATTTGCGGATTGGAGTCACGTCCGTTCTGTGTACTGCCTAAACCCTTTTTATGTGCCATGACACATACCTCTTCTTTCTAATTATGCCACGATATCTTTGATTCTCAATTCTGTAAGCTCAACTCTGTGGCCTTTCTTCATTTGAGAATTCTTCCGGCGCCGGAATTTATAGGCCACTTTCTTGTCGCCGCGAAATTGCTTCAAAACTTCACAAATAACTTTAGCGTTAGGAACTGTTGGCTGACCCACAACAGGACTCCCGTTTTTGATGACCAATAAAACCTTGTCAACGACGACTTCTTTTCCGGGCTCTGCAGACAAATTATTCACGCTGATCTGCGAGCCCTTTTCTACTTTATACTGTTTGCTGTTAATTTCTACGATTGCGTACATAAAAGTGCCCTTCCAAAATTAGTTAAATTTCCCTGATATCCTGCTCTTTTTTTGCAAGCATCTGATCAATCGACTCGATTGATTTATCGGTCAGCCTCTGAACATCTTTTTGCGCCGAAAATGTGTCGTCTTCCGTGATCAATTTCTCCTTCTCGAGGCGTTTCACCGCTTCGTTGGCTTCATGCCTAACATTTCTTACCGACACACGGCCTTCTTCGGCAACTTTTTTAATCAGCTTGGAAATCTCATTCCTTCGCTCCTCTGTTAACGGAGGCACCGGGACTCGAATTACTTTTCCATCAACGATCGGGTTCAATCCAAGTTCGGACTTCTTAATTGCTTTCTCAATTTCCGAAACGGCATTCACGTCCCAAGGCTGGATCAAAATAGATTTGGGATCAGGAGTCGATAAATTCGCGAGCCCCTTTAGCGGAGTCGGCGTTCCGTAATATAAAACTTCAATTCCTTCGACCAAAGCGGTACTGGCCCGGCCGGTGCGGAGATTTTGAAACTCACGCCGTACGGCATCAATGGCCTTATTCATTCTGCTCTGAACCTCGTCATGAACCGCTTTTACCGATTTCAAGGTTTGCATATCATGTCTCGAAAACTATTCCTGATTGACCCGGGTGCCTATGCCCTGGCCGGAAATGACTTTTTTAATATTACCTTTCTTCATCAAATTAAAAACAATAATAGGCAATTGATTATCCATACACAGCGAAATTGCCGTAGCGTCCATCACTTTCAATCCCTGATTCAGCACCTGCATATAGCTGAGATGTTTGTACAGCTTCGCGCTTTTATCTAGTTCCGGATCGCTCGTGTAAACACCGTCCACTTTCGTGGCTTTCAAAATGACATCCGCGCCAATTTCAATCGCTCTTAAGGCTGCGGTAGTATCGGTTGTAAAATACGGGTTTCCGATTCCCCCGGCGAAAATAACGATTCTTCCTTTTTCAAGATGCCGGATGGCTCTGCGGCGGATATATGGCTCGGCTAACTCTTTCATCTCAATCGCCGTCAACACCCGCGTATGCGCTCCCATTTTCTCGAGCGCATCCTGAACCGCAAGCGCGTTAATGACCGTCGCAAGCATGCCCATGTAATCGGCCGTCGCACGGTCCATGCCACGGCTTGCTGCTTTAACGCCGCGGAAAATATTTCCCCCGCCGATCACGATCGCAACTTCAACCCCGAGATGCTTAACTTCCTTCACCTGCTCGGCAATGGAGATGACTACTTCCGGGTCAATACCATATTTCTGGGCGCCCTGAAGAGCTTCGCCGCTCAGCTTTAAAACAACGCGCTTAAAATGCGGTTTTTCTTTCGAGATAGGATCTTTCACAATAATTGACGCTGTCTTCTTTATTGCCATTTGATCCCTGGCGTTTTTGTGGAAGGTGTCGTTATTTCTCGCCTAATTCAAACCGGACAAATCTACGGATGACCATGTTCTCGCCGGTTTTCGCGATCACCGCGGTTAGAACATCTTTAATCGTCTGCTTATCATCTTTAATAAATTTTTGTTCCAGCAAGCACACATCCTGAAACCGTTTATCAAGCTTGCCGAGGACAATTTTCTCGGCAACCTGCGCGGGTTTATCTTTAATTTGCTCTTTCGCGATTTCTTTTTCTTTCTCGATCCATTCCGCCGGTACATCTTCGCGCGAAACGTAAAGCGGGGATGCAGCGGCAATTTGCATTGCTACATCTTTAACGAAATTCTGAAAATCTTCAGTTCGGGCCACAAAGTCCGTTTCACAGTTTACTTCCACTAAAACCCCGATCTTACCGCCCATATGTATATAGGAAGCGATCGAACCATCCTTTGCTTGCCGGATGGACTTTTTCGAAGCAGTATCAATTCCCTTTTTCCTCAATATTTCAACGGCCTTTTGAAGGTCGCCGCCGGCATCCGCAAGGGCCTTTTTGCAATCCATGATTCCAGCGCTCGTAAGTTCTCTGAGCTGACGGACAATCTCGGGAGTAATTTCTGTCATAGTCATATATTATTGGTTAGATGATTCCGCATTAGCACCGGCGGATGATTCAGGAGTAACGTTGGATTTTGCCTCGTTGGCAACCGCCACTTCCTCTTCTTTCACAACCATGGTCTGCTCAAACTTCTGCTTACCCTCAATAATAACGTCGCCAATTATCTGACAGAACAACTTAATCGCGCGAATGGCGTCATCATTTCCTGGAACAGGGTACGTAATCAAGTCCGGATCCGAGTTGGTGTCAATCAGCGCAATCACAGGAATATTCAAACGGATAGCTTCACGGATCGCGATTTCTTCTTTTTTGGGGTCAATGACAAACAGAGCACCGGGGACTTTTTTAACATTTCTGACACCTGCGAGATTCTTCATCAACTTTTCCCGCTCTTTTTTAAGATGCATTACTTCTTTCTTGGTAATAAATTCATAGGTGCCCTCGCGTTCCATCTGTTCGATTTGATCCAGACGGGCAATACTCTGCTTGATCGTAGCGAAATTGGTAAGCATGCCACCCAGCCATCTTTCTTTCACGTAAGGCATGCCGCAACGGACGGCAGCTTCTTCAATCGGGGCCTGAGCTTGTTTTTTCGTTCCAACAAATAGGACGGAATTTCCTGAAGCGGCTACTTTAGACAAAAAGTTGCAGGCTTCTTCCAGGGCTTTGATGGTTTTTTCGAGATCGATAATATAAATACCGTTCTTTTCGCCAAAGATATATTTGGCCATTTTAGGATTCCAGCGCTTGGTCTGATGACCGAAGTGAACCCCTGCTTCAAGTAGTTGTTTTAAAGTAACTCGTGGCAACGAAACTATTCCTCCTCTTTGAATTTCAATGATTTGCCTCAAATTGGGGCAAAGTAGCCTGGAATTCTAACATAAATCATTTCAGGCACAAGTTTTTTTTAAATACTGGGGAATTCCTCATAAGCCGGATTCTGTTGACCGCTCTTGGCGGTTGGTGATCATCTATCTGGGACATGCCTCTCGGCAAGCCGCGAACGATCTGACCCGAGGCCTGACTGCAAGCGAGCCGCTTAAAGGCCTCCTATTTGATCTTTCTTCAGGCGGGGTTTGCCATGCAGAATTCATTGCTGAATTCCCGGTGGTCTCTTACACCACCTTTTCACCCTTGCTCTTTTGTGAAGAGCGGTTTATTTTCTGTGGCACTATCCGTCTTGAACTCAAACTGTAAACAGCCTCATTCAAGCCTGGGAGTTACCCAGCGCCCTGCCCTGTGAAGCCCGGACTTTCCTCCCGCTCCGTTTTCAGGAACAGGCGATCACCCGGGAATTCCCCATCAAATTATGAACGAACTACGCGGGCCAATAAATAGCACCCGACTCCTCCCAAAACAATATTGGGAAGCCACAGCGCAATTTCAGCCGGAATCCCGCCCGAAATTGCGAGCGTATCGCTCAATACAAAGAATACATAGTAAACGCAGATCAATGCAAGTGCGATGCTGAAACTGATAATCGGCTCTCCCCTGCGCGTGATGAGCGCGAGCGGAAGACCCACCAGCACAAAAATAAGCGGAGCCAGAGAAATTGTGATTTTATGATACATCTCTGTCTTAATTTTTCGCCGCATTTTCAGCTCTTGTTCCTGCGGAAGTTTCGTAAGCAATTCATCGATGCTCATGTCTTTTGTTTTCTTCGCGATCTCACCCTGCTGCTGCGAAGCATCATCTCCCACATAAAGCGGCGGAAGCACAAAACTCTCAAAATCGAGCTTATAAAACACATCCGGATCTTCCGGGTTCGCTTCGTCAATCGTTCCGTTGTAAAGTTTGAGGCTTAATGTTTTATCCTGGGGGGAAGACAAAATTTCGCCGCTTTCGGCAATAATCGTGCGAATCGGTTTCCCGGCTTCAGTTTGATAAATGGTCACACCTTTGACTTGATTGCCGTTAATTTCCTGTATCAAAAAAACGTAGTCTTTAAATTCCTTGATGAACCGCCCGGGCTCTAAATAAGCCGACGGCTTGCTTAAAAAGATTTCTTTCATGACTTTCCGGTAGGCAAACCGGGTTTTAGAAATCAATTGGTCATTCAAAAAGAGTGAAAATCCGCTGAGAAGAAAACTCACCAGAATCACGGGAATCATCACTCTAATCACATTGACACCGCTTGCCCGCATCGCCGTGATTTCATTACTTTGTGCAAATCCTCCGAAAACAAGAAGCACCGCAGTCAATGCGCTCATGGGAATAGTAAATCCGAGAAGCTTCGGCATCAGCAGCAATAGCAATTTGCCCACATCGAGAATGTTCACGCCCTTATTCAGAAAAAGATCCGCGAGACGGACCAGATTTCCTACCAGGAACATGAACGTAAATATCCCGAGAGAAAACAGAAACGGAACGATTAATTCTCTTAATGCATATTTGCGCAGTATTTTCATCAATCAGTCTTTCCGGAAATCACGTAATAGCCAGTGCTGTTATTTTATCCTGCTTAGGGCCTGGATGCAGTTTTGGGAGCTCAATCGTAAGAACACCGTTCTGATAGCCGGCTTTTGCATGATTTTCATCTACGGGGACGGGGAGCATAAATGTTTTTGCGAAAGTGCCAAATCTACGCTCCTTCCTGTAAATGCCGCTTAAAGTATTTTCGGTCTCCTGGCTCAAATTTCTGATGCCTTTAATAGTAACGTAATTATTTTTGACCTCTACGTTAATCCGGTCTTTTTCCATTCCGGGCAAATCACAACGGACTATCAGCTGTTTTTCAGTCTCGGTAATATCAACTTCCGGTTCATAAATAGCGTTGCCCTCGTTCATCGACTGAAACATCGGATGCATTGTGCCCCGATTATAAGTATCATCAATCATCCGGTTCATCCGTTCCCGAAGCAGCATCATTTCCTGAAACGGATTCCATTCCGACTGTGACAAACCTGTCAACGAAGCATTCCCGGATTTGGCCAAACCTTGCTTTCCTTTTCCAGTAAAAATGCCTTCCGTTATATTCTGGCCTGATATAGAGATAAGAAGCATTGCGCTTTCAAAGATAACTGCTCCTAAAAGAATGAACACAAGAATGGTTAAAAAAGTTTCTTTCTTAGTCCCAGCCATAAGCCCCTCCTTTTAGAGAACTTGATACTATATTACAAATTTGTCGTCGCGTCATCTCTTGGATGAGAATATTCATGTAAAAAGTTAGCCTTAATCCTTGCTCTAAATATCAGTAAATAAATCAGTTACAGAAATATTTTGTTTTTTAAAAATTATTGAGATTCTGGCCTATGACTTGCATTTTAGCTCCCATATGTTAGTTTTCACCCAAGTTCAATTTAAAGAGGAAAAACTGATGCCAAGTATAACCACCAAATTTAAGACATTCATGATCGCGTTATTGATAGGAATAATTACTCTGACAGGAGGAGTCAATATCGCCTTGGCACAAGAAATTTCTCTTCGCCCATTGAAAGATAAGGCGGATGATCTTTTATACAATTATCAGGTTCTCCCGGCCCTTGAGCTCTATCAGGAAATTATTTCGAGAGATCCGGATTTCGCAAACTGCTACTACAATATGGCTATTTGCTATAAAGAATTAAAACAATTCGACAAGGCCTATGAGTCTTTGGCAAAATTCGTACGGCTTAAACCCTCAGACAGCGAAGCCTACTTCAATATGGGAATCATGCAGGTTTATCTCGGAAATGATGCAAATGCCCGGGAATTACTGCTAAAAGCCCGGGCTTTGCATCCGTCAAAAGATATAAAGAAAAGAATACAGGACGCTTTAGATCATCTCGAACCAAACCTCTTCCCTGAAGACAGTTTGGCTGAAATTCAAGCTTACCTCAGCGAATTACAGACTGTTTAATTAACCCTCGTAGGCTTTCCCTTGAAACATATCGGAAATCATCTTTCCGGCTTCGGTCAGGAAATCCTTGTCACTTTCCCTGCGGAGATTGCGCGGATTCAATGTGCTTTGAAACCACGGCTGTCCCTGTTTATCAAGGTTGGTAACAAGATTAGGTGTATAGTCTGTGGTTGCCTGATGTCCCTTGGGAAATTTGGTAATGTCACCGGTTGACATATCCCAAGAGGGCGAAGCATTTTTATATCCCGCATCAGTCATCATTTGAGCCGATGCTCCGCTTGCCGTAACACAAGCAACAATTAACATGAAAACAGCGATTTTAAGTGTTTTCATTGCCGATCCCCCCTTTCAGGTTCACAAGTAACTATAGCACATATTTTTAAGGCGGTATTTTAGGGCCTTAAAAAACTTGATTTGCTTCAGAGATCAGCCGATAATCAATTTTCTTCGGGCCCGTAGCTCAGTCGGTTAGAGCAGGGGACTCATAATCCCTTGGTCCTAGGTTCGAGTCCTAGCGGGCCCAAATAATTTACATGCGGTGGAAAGCTTTCCTGCGGGTTTCCCAGCGGGCTTCTATTTCATCGAATTTCTTCTGCTGATCCACATTCAAAATGGGGCGGATCTTTCGATTTACGGATTTGCGGATGGCATCAAATTTCGGTGCCACCTCAGCCCGAAGCGCCTCCATTTGAGGGCGGGTTTCCTCAAAAACTTCCCGAACCTTTAACTTCTGCTCGGGCGACAATTCCAATTTCTTGCTGAGTTTCTTAATAATCCATTCCTGCCGGTCCTTGTGATGTTCCCATTTTTTCTGCATACAGGTTTGGAATTGCCATCGCCCGATAAGAGCTCCGATAACCAGACTGACCGAAAAAGTCACAAGAATTTGTTTCCATGCCAGTTTCATTGTATTTCCCCCCAGACTATTTGAATCCACTCCGTATTTTGAGAATCGTGCTCTGTAACCAGTTCCTCAAGCGGGACGCCTCCATTCCCGTTTGACAGCATAATCACCTCTGTGGAAATAGAAGCATCCCCTTCAATCGGCAGAATTGACAGGAAAAACAGGATTCCAAAAGCTACCCCAACTGTTGGAACTAACCATCGGATTGCAGAGACAATATCGAAAGAATCGGGTATTTTTCCCTCTGTCCATATCCGTCTCATCACATTATCGACTAATCCGGAAGGAGCCTCAACCGGACCGACGGAAAAGAACACACCTTTTATCTTCTGCCACCGCTCCAGCTCGCGCCGGCATTCTGAACAATCTGCCAAATGTACATGAACCTCGTTAATCTCGGCTGAGGGCAATTCGCCATCATAATATTCCATCAGTTTTGATTTAATTTCAGGATGTTTCATAGACTTTCCCTCTGATTATTTGACGTTTTCGGAACCCCAAAAGTGTCTGAGCTTCATCTCAAAGTCCTGCCTTGCCCGTTTGAGACGCGCTTTTACGGCGTCAAGCGAACAGTTTAAAGTTTGTGAGATTTCATCATAGCTTAATCCATCTATTTCCCTTAAAACCAGAATCACCCGGTAATCCGGATTCAATTGCGCTAATACGCTCTCGATGAGCTCCCTGCGCTCACTTCTGGATTTTTCTGGTTTTTCTGCAGTTAAAAGCTCGTGAATTTTTTCCCCTTTTTTCTCTAGTAAAGACTCCCAGGATTCTGATTTATTCCTTGATTTTTTTCTAAGAATATCCAGACAATGATTCGAGGCAATCCGGTAGAGCCAGGTGTAAAACGTAGATTGAGCACGAAATTTATTAAGCGATTGATATGCTTTTATGAATACCTCCTGGACAGCATCCTGTGCAAGAGAAAAATCTGAAAGCATGGAGACACAATGGGAATAGATTCTATTCTGATACTTCCGGACAAGCAGCGCATAAGCGTTCTGGTCACCGGAAAGAATGCTTTGGATAATTTCCTGATCATCCATGAATGTCTCCGGAAAGAAAAATAGCCGTCTCTTCACATGAAAAGACGGCTATTTCCCTGCAAGTATTTAAGATCTTTCTTTTTTGCCTTTAAAGATCTCTTTCAATTTGGCTTTCTGTTCAGGAGTCAGTGTTGATTTCAGCTTCGCATAAGAATCAATGATCGATTTGACTCTTGTCGACGTATTGGCAAACCCCTGATCTACGAGTGCATTCACAGCCTGAACATTCACATCATCAGTCTTCAGCTGGGACTGAATATCAACCATGTTCAACTGCGTTTCAGCTCTTAAATTGATGAGATCCTTCTTTACTCTGATCTTTAGATCTTTGATAGTATTAACCTGTTCTTCGGTCAATCCAAGTTCTTCTTTATTTTCAAGGATGAAATGGGCCTTTTGCATGAATTGGCCAAAACCATGATGGCCTCTTCCTCCCTTTTCAAACCCTCCGCAGCGGCCTTTACCACCGTAAAATCCGCGTCCTCCTTCTGAACCCGGATGATTCGCATACCCCAAAGCAGCCACAGAAATGACTGCGCCAATAACCATTAATCCTATTAACTTCTTATTCATTTTGGCATCCTCCTTAAACTTGGATTGGTATTAAAATTTTGCCCTTCAAAGGTTTAGACGCCGGAGAATGATAAAAAGTGTCGCGGATATATAAAAAAGGGCGCCTATGAAAGGCGCCCTTTTTGCTTCTATATTATTGATTACTGATTATTCGCTGAAGCGAATGTCCAGAAAGCTTTTCAGCTTCCTCGACCGGGTGGGATGGCGCAGCTTACGCAGCGCTTTGGCTTCGATCTGACGGACACGTTCACGGGTCACGTTGAAAATTTTACCGACTTCTTCAAGTGTTCTCGGGTAACCGTCTCCGATGCCGAAACGTAGCCTCAGCACCTTCTCTTCACGCTCTGTGAGGGATTCCAGAACATCATCCATCTGTTCCTTGAGCATGGAATAAGCAGTCGCATTGGCCGGAGAAACAGCCGATTTATCTTCGATAAAATCGCCAAAGCTCGTATCGCCTTCATCTCCGATCGGAGTTTGAAGACTGATCGGCTCCTGTGCAATTTTGAGAATGCTTTTCACCTTATCCAACGGCATTTTCATGACACGGGACACTTCCTCCGGGGTGGGTTCTCTCCCCGTTTCCTGAACCAGATGGCGGGAAGCGCGGTAAAACTTATTGATCGTTTCGATCATGTGAACCGGAATACGGATGGTTCTGGCCTGATCGGCGATACTGCGCGTGATGGCCTGACGGATCCACCAGGTTGCGTAGGTTGAAAATTTATATCCGCGTTTATATTCGAATTTATCGACGGCTTTCATCAAACCGATATTTCCTTCCTGAATCAAATCCAGGAATGACAATCCGCGGTTCGTATATTTCTTCGCGATACTGACCACCAAACGAAGATTGGCCGCAACGAGATCTTTTTTCGCGCGCGTCAATTCCCGCTGAGTCTTCACGATATTTTTCTGGTGATTGATAATCTCGTCATCGGATTCAACGAGCTCGTCGCGTAAAAACCTGTTGCGCTCTTTCAACTCGGCAATGCGCTTGTTATTGCCTTTGCCGCGAGAAAGTCTCTCGATTTCTCTTTTGTTGCTCCTGAGCTCGTCGAACTTTTCTTTGATCTCATCGATGCTTTTCTCGACAATTTCAATGTGCAGATTGAACTGCATCAACAGAGGAACCAGGTTAGAACCCTTACGGCTGGCGCGCAGTTTCCGGGTCAGCTGAGTCCATTTGCGCTTAGTAATCGGCGTATCCTGATTCTGCTGAAATTCCCCTTCAATCATATTCTCAAGAAGGAGTTCCCCGGTAATAATCCGGTTGGCAATATTCAGCACAATCTGACGGGCTGCGTCCATCTGGTACACCGCCATTTTCACTTTGTCTTCGGCCTCTTCGATGCGCTTGGCCAAACGGATTTCCTCTTCGCGGGTCAACAGAGGAATTTGCCCCATCTGACGCAAGTACATTCTGACCGGATCATCCATTTTCACCGAACGGTCGGATTCTTCTTCGGCTTTAGAATCTTCTTCCTCTTCGGCCGCATCTCCGTCTGCTGCCTGCGAGGCACCATTTTTACCCGGCACATGCTTGTCCTGGGTATTTCCTTTTTTCTCGGAAGGCTTGTCGGTCAGTTCAATCTTCTGGCTGGCCAGAAGCCCCACAACTTCCTCAATCTTTTCGACTGAGTTCACGGCATCGGGCAGATAGTCATTAATTTGCTGGTAAGTCACATGCCCCTGCTTTTTACCGAGAGCCAGGAGCTTCGCGACGGCGCGCTCGTATTCTATTTCCGTAAATTTCCCGGCACGCTTTAATTCTTTTGGCGAAGGCGGATTCTTAGCCTTCAACTTAGCGCCTTTTGAGGAAACCGCTGCTTTTTTCCCTGAAACGGCTGGTTTGCTCTTTTTAGAAATAGTTTTGGATGCATACTTCGTTTTTTTAGTCATTCAAAAAAATCTCCTTTTGAGGAATTTAACTGCTCAAATAATTATCAAGACTTCTTCTTCACCACCAAATCCTGATACTTCTTCATATATTCCAGGACCTTTTCTTCTTCTCCCGATGCTTCCGCCTGTTTCATTTTTGACAGCAGCTCCGTCATCTTTTCTTCACGATTCTGATTCTTTATTTTTACAATGCAATCTTTAAGCGCTTTCTCGCAGTCCTCATCGGAAAGATCAAAAAAAGCCAGATGGCTGAAAAGCGTTTTATTTTTTTCTGACTCGATCCTGACAAGAAGTTCGTTCAACCCGATTTTTAACGGTTCGCCGGTTTCCGTCAAGTTATTTACATAATTAAAAATCTGCCTGGCTTCTTTATCTTTAAAATCATCCGGTGCTACTTCTTTGATGATAATATCCGGAAATTTACCGCCCTTTAACACCAGACTCAACAGCGTCCATTCATGGGCAAAGGCAGAAGCTCCCGTACTTGAGCTTTTCTTAACTTCTGGTTTTTCTTCAAAAACATTTTTTCCTTGAGTTTTCGATTGAAGCTTCAAAAACTCGTTCCGAAGCGAAGATTCTTCTATGCCCAGAAATCCGCTCAGCCGCCTCAAATAGCGGTCAATCAGCACCGAATGCTTTACCTTCAAGAGCATTTCAAGAAGATCATTCGTAATTCGAACTAACCCCACTGAATCATTCGGGTTAAACCGTTTCAAAAGATGCGCAAGTTTAAACTCAAAAACGTCCTGCGCCCTTTTCAGAAGTTCCCGGAATGCTTCGGAGCCTTTCTGCTTAAGAAAGTCGTCGGGATCCATTCCTAAAGGAAAGGAAAGCAGTTTTACATTCATTCCTTCCTCAAGAAAAACATCAATGCCGCGGATACTCGCGGATTCCCCCGCCCGGTCGCCGTCATAGACCAATACTGCTTCCATGACATACCTTCTGAGGAGACGGCAATGATCCGATGTCAAAGAAGTACCGAGTGTTGCTACTGTATTTGGAAATCCAGATTGAATCAGGCGGATCAAATCCAAATATCCCTCAACAATGAGGAATTGGCTTTTGTCCGGATCTACGTGCTTCTTGGCTTGATAAAGCCCGTACAGCTCGCATCGTTTTTGAAAGACCTCAGTCTCGGGCGAGTTCAGATATTTCGGCATGTCGGCATTGTGTAAAGCACGGCCGCCAAAAGCGATAATGCGCCCCTGAGCATTTTGTATGGGAAAGATAACACGTTTTCTGAAAAGGTCAAATGCACGCCCTTCTTTACTAATATTGATCAATCCGGACTTAAAAAGCAGATCCTGTGAAAAACCCTTCTTGGACAGATAATCAAACAGCCCTTGCCAACTCTCAGTGGCAAACCCAACTCCATATGTATCAAGGACTTGCGTATCAAATCCCCTTTGAGACATATAGTCCCTTGCGGCTTTGCCAATTTTGGAATCCTTATAGTTATTCCTGTAGTACTGAGCCGCCGATTGGCATATGTCATAAAGCTGCTCTTTCCTGGACTTTTGGGCCGAATCCTTACCCCGCCCTTTTTGAGGCAGAATCACATGCACCCGGTCCGCAAGTTTTTGAAGGGCTTCCGGAAAATTAAGATTTTCTATCTTCATCAGGAATGAGAAAACATCCCCGCCGACACCGCAGCCGAAACAATGAAAAATTTGCTTCTCGGGATTCACCATAAAAGAAGCGGTTTTTTCGGGATGAAAAGGACAACAAGCCTTGAGATTGCGCCCTGCCTTTTTGAGCGGAACATACTCAGAAACAATTTCAACTATATCGTTCAATGAGGAGACTTGATTTACTACCGGATCATTTGACATAGGTAACCGTTATTGCACCGTAACCTGCGGTTCAAAACGTAATTTGGGCAAAGGAATTATTTTAGATAATCCCTTGTATGTTTTTGGACAAACAGAAATCAAATACGGCCCTGTAATTGATTTTGTGAAAGAATCCTGAATCATCGGCATCGGAAAGAAATAGATAAAATGAGTAATCAATCCCAAAATCAAGGCATAGCGCGCAAGCGCAAAAATCATTCCGCCGGTTTTCTCAAGCAACTGAAAAACACGTATCTCAAAAAGCTTCCCTAAAAATTGCATAATCGTATAGACCACGACTATGGACACGATCAACAGCACAAGGTAAGTAAGCGGCTCAGCAATATCGGGAGGAATAAATGAATTTCTTTTGATCCAGATGCCCAGCGGTTCGGTATAATGGAATGTCAGAAACAAACCGGTTAAAACCGCAAAAAATTTCGAAAACTCTTTGGCAAGACCCGCGCGGTAACCCACTATGAGAGCCCAAAAAGCGAATAAAATAAATACAACGTCCACCCAGCCCACATTCGACATTTCAATTTTTTGCACTATATTTTCCGCCAAAAAGATGAAATGATTGATCATTGAGAATCCTTTCTTTTATAGAGTGCCCAAAATACGGTCGGAAATTATTCTTTGAAATTTAATATCCGCAAAATCTCCCAAAAAATTGCCGGCGCCTTCAAATTCCGCCAGGATATAGTTCCCGGTTCGCCCACGAAATTTTTTTAAACCGTTTTTGTTAGACTCTATTTCTTCCTCCACCAGAACCGGCATTACCCGTCCCAAATAAGCGGAAAGGAAATCCTGCTGCCAGCGAGAACCCTCGCGGATTAACCGCTCAATCCGTGATTCAATTATCGGCTTCGGCACATCATTTCCAAATCGGGAAGCCAGAGTACCCTCCCGTCGGCTGTACGGGAAAGCATGGATTTTAAGCGGTCGCAATTCCGCAAGCAAATCTACCGTGTTCTGAAACTGATTTTCGGTTTCACCCGGGAATCCGCACATCACATCGCAAGTTAAGGCAAAATTTCGGATCCGGGAATTTAATTTTACGGCCAAATCACGATAAAAAACCCTGTCATAACGACGGCGCATGCCCTTAAGCACTTCGTCATCTCCGCTTTGAAGCGGTATATGAAGATGCGGACAAAATTTTGGTGAGGATTCCATCAGTGCAATCAGATCCTCTGACACGTCGGTAGGTTCTATGGATGAGAGCCTTAAACGCTCAAGACCGGAGATTTCAAGAAGCTGTTCCGCGAGAATATGCAGCGGCAATTCGGGCTTAAGATCATTCCCATAGGCTCCCAGCTGAATTCCGGTCAGTACCGCTTCTTTAAAGCCCGCCCGTATAAGACGCTTTACTTCGTCAATAATGGACTGAATTTCACGGCTTCTGGATCGGCCGCGCACAATCACCACTTTACAAAAGGAACAGGCATGATTACATCCGTCCTGAATTTTCACAAATGCGCGGCCATTGCCTTGAAAATCAGAAATGGCAAAATCGGCGAAACGCTTTCTTGGACTGAAAGCGGCGTCATCCTGGCCGCGGCATAAATTAAAATCTGCCGCGGAAATATCGAAACACTTGAGCGCGAGATTGAGAATTCTATCTTTCTCGTTTTGGCCAAGCACTTCGGTGACTCCGTCAAGCTGAACAATCTCATCGCGGTTCTTTTCGGCGTAGCACCCGGTTACGATAATTTTTATGTTCGGGTTCGAGCGATGCATCCGGCGAATTAAATAACGGCTTTTTTTATCTCCCTCACCCGTTACCGTGCAGGTATTAAGTATGAAAAGATCCGCATCCTGGGCATTAGCGGTCTCAACAAAGCCGGATCCGAGAAGCTTTTCCTTCATCCCCTGGGTCTCATACTGATTGACCTTGCAACCCAATGTCTGAAAAATAACTTTTTTCATATTATTCCGTTAATTGAGAATTTTAAAGATTCCTGAAAGAACTATAAATGCCGTTTCGGCGCGTAAAATATTTTTTCCAAGTGAAACCGTTTTAATCCCTTTACTTCTGGCTAATTGAACTTCGTCCTCCGAAAATCCGCCTTCCGGCCCGATCAGAAGAAGGACATCGAAAGGCTTTTTTCCGGTTCTAGCTTCTACTTCAGCCAAAGAATCTTTGAGAGAAAAATCAGCCTGATACGGATGAAAAATAAACTTCAATTCAGAATCCGGAAGATTTTTGATGAATGTCTCAAATTTCTGCAATGCTCCAATTTCAACGGTTCTGACATTACCGCTCTGTTTCGCGGCCTCAATTGAAATCCTCTCCCAGCGGGATTTAATCTTTTCAAATGAATCTTGCCCGGGATGAACCATGGAAAATTCCGTCTCGAGGGGGATTAATTGCTTCACGCCGATCTCACAGGCCTTTTCGACAATCCAGTCCATTTTCTGCTTCTGCAAAAATCCCTGGGCAACCCGAAGTTTCAGGTTTTCTTCTTCTCTCGGCTTCTTCTTGATCAGTTGTATCTGAACTTTCTCTTTTGATTGAATCTTCGAGATTTTCGCCTCGTATTCATCCCCTTTGTTGTCAAAGATTAAAACGGTTTCGCCTTCGCTGATTCTTAGAACTTTTACTGCGTGCCGACTTTCTTCAGAGCTAAGCCAAAGTGAACTATTTTTCGTATCCGTATTCTCTACAAAAAATCTGCGCATGTGTGTTTTAATTAACTGGCGGGATAATATGATTTTATTAAGATATTAGCCAGGGCGCCTTTCATTACTGAAGAATTGTTCAGCCGGCAACCGCTGCGCTGACAGGAATTTCGGAAGTTTTAACTTTTACAACATTTTGGGCCAAAGGACCGCGCTCACCTTCGATAATTTCAAACGTGACTTCGTCTCCCTCTTCAAGCTTTCGGTAACCTTCGGATTGTATTGCTGAGTAATGAACAAAAACATCAGGTCCGTTTTCGCGCTCAATAAAACCGTAACCTTTGACATTTGAAAACCACTTCACACGTCCGCTGAATGGCATAAGCGCTTGACCCCTCCGGTTTTTGAGGTGCTATTTTACCTTGTATTTCAATACCAAGCCAGGCTTAAATACAACAACCCGCTTTTCAGGCACTGAAACTTCCTGGCCCGTTCTGGGATTTCGTCCGACACGTCCCTTGCGGCTTTTAACTTTAAACACGCCGAAGTTTCTAAGTTCAACCGTGTCGCCCTTTTCCAGGCTCTCAACTATTGTATCCAGCGTCTTTTGAACAATCTTTTTGACGTCAATTTGCGTCAAATTTGTATCGCTCGACACTTTGATGACAATATCCTTTTTTGTCATAGTCATGAGTGTCTCACCTCCTCCTTGATGACGCCATTCTACCAAAAACGATTATAAGTCGTTTCAGGACAAATGGTAACAAACTTTAAAGCTCATGTCAAGGAAACGGGCGATATAACTTAAGGAAATATAAGGATTTAGCTTGTAGAGGGCAGTACGGAACAGCACCTACGTCTTCACATGGATAGCGTTTTCGCCGAGAATGGCCTCCACCTCATCAAAGAGTTTTTCGCTGGAATTCACTTTGAACGATTCCCCGGAACCGAGGACGGTACGCTTCCCGAGCGGGTCTCTAAAGGTCAGATAAACCGGCGTATTGCCTTTATGCGCCAAAAGAATATCCCTGAGACGCTTTAAAGTTTCTTTATCCAAACCGGCGGTAGACAAGTCGATGGTAAGCACCCGTGTCAATTTCTGAGATGCCTCGCCAAGCGGAAGGATTTCACTCGCAACGATTTTCGGCAAATCTTCCCTTAAATTAATACGCCCTTTCACGAACACGGCGGTATCCTTGGCAAGCAGCTCAAAAGCTTTTTTGTACATGTCGGAAAACACAACTATTTCACAGGTTCCGTCCAAATCTTCCAAAGTAACGAACGCCATTTTTTCGCCTTTTTTGGTCATGATTTCTTTGGAAGCCTGCACCAGGCCGCCGATAGAGACTTCCTCCTGGTCTTTAAATTGATTCAGAGTTTGCGTGGATGCAGAGGTGTATGTTTTTAGAATTTTTGAAAGTTTGCTCAACGGATGCGAGCTCACAAAAAATCCGAGAATTTCGCGCTCATAAGAAAGAAGCTGATTTTCCGGCCATTCGGGAATATCGGGAATTTGCGATGCGTCCATTTTGAATCCGGCGTCGGAACCAAACATTTCAAAAAGCGATTTCTGGCCGAGTTCCCTGTCCCGCTGAACCCTGTTGCCTAAATCCAGAGCACCGTCAAGGGCTGCCATCATTTGAGCGCGCTTCAATTCGAACGCATCAAAAGCACCGGATTTGATCAAACTTTCCATGACTTTCCGGTTTACGACACGCAGGTCTACATTCTCGGTAAATTGAAAAAGCGATTTAAACTTTCCATGCTCTTTTCTCGATTCGGCAATCGCTTCGATGGCAGCAAGGCCGACATTTTTCACAGCGGACAATCCAAAACGTATTTTCCCCTCTCCGCAGGTAAATTCCGCCTCGCTTTCATTGACGGAGGGCGGCAGCACCTGAATGCAGAGCCGCTTCGCTTCCTCAATGTAGCGAACGATCTTATCTGTGTTATCTTTTTCCGAAGTCAGAAGCGCGGTCATAAATTCCACCGGATAGTTCGCCTTGAGATAAGCCGTTTGATAGGAAATGACGGCATAAGCGGCGGAATGGGATTTGTTAAATCCGTAGCCGGCGAAGTATTCGATTAAGTTCCATATTTTCTCGGCAATTCTCGGATTTACTTTGTTTTTTGTCGCGCCTTCAATAAATGAATTCTTTGACTTCTCCATTTCTTCCGGGATCTTTTTCCCGATAGCGCGGCGGAGCGAATCGGCTTTGGCGAGATTGAACCCCGCCAAAACGCTCACGATTTGCATTACCTGCTCCTGATACAGAATAACCCCATAAGTTTCTTTCAAAATAGGTTCGAGGTCCGGATGATCATATTTAATCAGCGATGCGTCGTGGCGGCGCCGGATAAAATCATCCACCATTCCTGATCCCAGAGGACCGGGACGGTACAGAGCCAAAAGCGCGACAATGTCTTCAAAACGGGACATTTTCATTTTTCGTAAAATATCGCGCATGCCGGAACTTTCCAGCTGGAAAATACCGAATGTCTCTCCGCGGGACAAAAGCTCATAAGTTTTCGGATCATTAAAATCGATCTTCGAAAAATCAATGATTTTCCCGTGAATCTGCTTGATCAGCCGGATTGTTTCGCTGATCACGGTAAGCGTTCTGAGTCCCAAGAAATCCATTTTCAGGAGTCCGATTTTTTCCACCGTACCCATTGTAAACTGCGTGGAAACGATATCGCCCTGCTTGAAAAGCGGTAGATATTCGGTAAGCGGAAGGTCGGAAATCACGATTCCGGCGGCATGCGTCGATGCGTGGCGGGGATTTCCTTCAAGCAGTTTCGAAACTTCTATGAGGTCTTTGATTTTGGGATCAGTTTTAGTGAGTTCTTTTAATTTCGGCTCTACTTTAAGCGCTTTCTCGAGCGTCATTTCCAGTTCGACAGGAATCATTTTCGCGATTTTATCAACATCCGGATACGAAAGCCCCATGATACGGCCGACATCGCGGATCACTCCCCGCGCAGCCATGGTGCCGAAAGTAATAATTTGAGCCACGTTCTCGGCGCCGTATTTTTTCTTTACATATTCAATTACTTCTTCACGCCGCTCGTAGCAGAAATCGATATCGATATCCGGCAAGCTGATTCGGTCGGGATTCAAGAACCGTTCAAAAATCAGTCCGTGTTCTATCGGATCCAGATCGGTAATTCCAAGCACATAAGACACCAGGCTTCCCGCGGCCGAACCCCGGCCCGGCCCCACCGGAATTCCCTTTTCCTTGGCATAGCGGATAAAATCCCACACGATCAGAAAATAGCTGACATAACCCATCTTTTCGATCACCTTGAATTCATAGTCAAGCCGGTCCCAATAATTCTTGGGGATTTCTTTTTTCCGCTTCTTGAGCCCTTCCTCGCAAAGTTCGCGAAGATACGCCTCTTTAGTTCTTCCTTTTGGCGCTTCGAAACGCGGCAAATGAAGTTCTTTAAAGTTCATCTCCACTGAACAGCGGTTAGCGATTTCCATGGTAGTTTCCAGCGCTTCGGAAAAATCCTTAAAGAGCGCCTTCATTTCATCCGCGCTCTTGAGGAAATAATCATCGGAACTCGACCGCACACGATGCGGATCGTCAAGATTCGCACCGCTTTGAATGCAGATCAGCGCCTCGCGGGCCCGGGCATCCTCACGGGTGATGTAATGCACATCATTGGTGGCAACCATTTTCGCGCCCGTCTTCTTTGCTAGATCGCGGTAAGCATTCCGGACCTGTTCCTCTTCGGGAATGTCATGATTCTGAATTTCGAGATAAAAATTTTCTTTGCCCAGGCAATCCTGATATTCGCGGACGGCCTTTTCCGCTTCTTCAATCCGTTCCCGGGCAACGTAATACGGCACTTCTCCTTTCAGCCCGGAACTTAATCCAATCAGCCCTTCACCGAATTCTTTGAGGCAGGTTTTATCGATGCGCGGCTTATAATAGAAGCCTTCGAGATATCCGATGCTGGAAAGTTTAAGAAGATTTTTGTAGCCTTTTTCATTGCGTGCAAGGAGCACTAAATGAAAGGATGCGTCTTTAATCCCATGCGTAGACCGTTCAAAGCGGGACCCGGGGGCCACATAAGCGGTCATCCCGATAATGGGCTTGATCCCCTGCTTCATGCATTCCTGATAAAATTCGATGATGCCGAACAGATTTCCGTAATCGGTAATGGCCAAAGCAGGAAAATTCTCTTTGATGGCCTTTTTGACAAGCTCGTCAACTTTGCAGGCGCCATCTAATAAACTGTACTGGGTGTGGACATGAAGATGAACGAAGCGGCTGTGCATAAGAGTCCTGAGTCCTGAGTCCTGAGTCTCAGGACCCAGCACTCAGGACTGTTTAGTTACTCCCATTCAATCGTGGCTGGCGGTTTAGAAGAAATGTCGTAGCAAACGCGGTTAATGCCGCGAACTTCATTAATAACACGGTTTGAGATTTTAGAAAGCACTTCCGGAGGGAGCTTGGCCCAATCGGCCGTCATGCCGTCCTGGCTGGTCACGGCGCGGATCGCGACGGCGTTTTCATATGTGCGCTCATCTCCCATCACACCGACCGATTTAATCGGAAGCAGGACGGCAAACGACTGCCATGTTTTCCAGTAATAACCCGATTTTTTCATTTCATCGATCACGATCCAGTCCGCCCTGCGAAGCAAATCACATCGCTCTTTGGTCACGTCTCCGAGAATACGGACCGCCAGCCCCGGCCCGGGAAACGGCTGACGATCGATAATATCCTGAGGAAGGCCCAGTTTCCGGCCTACAAGACGCACTTCATCCTTGAACAGCTCGCGTAAAGGCTCGAGTAATTTGAATTTGAGATCTTTGGGAAGACCGCCTACGTTGTGATGGCTTTTAATCACCGCCGTCGGACCACCGTGCGCGGATACGGATTCGATAACATCCGGATAGAGGGTTCCCTGGGCGAGAAACTTGGCTTTTCCGAGTTTCTTCGCCTCGCGGGCGAAAACATCGATGAACACATGGCCGATTATTTTGCGCTTCTTCTCGGGATCCTCAACACCTTTTAACCTTTTCAGAAATTCCTTCTCGGCGTTCACGACTTTTAGATTGATGTGAAAATGTTTCCGGAAAACCGTCTCCACTTTGTCACGCTCGCCGAGACGAAGCAGGCCGTTATCAACAAAGATTGAATGAAGCTGTTTGCCGATCGCCTTATGAATCAGCACGGCGGCAACGGATGAATCCACTCCGCCGGAAAGGCCGAGCACCACACGGTCTTTTCCAACCATCTGACGAATGTGTTTAATCTGTTCTTTGATAAAACTTTCCGGTGTCCAGGAGGGCTTGAGTTTTGCGATTCGGTAAAGAAAATTTTGAAGGATTTTCGCTCCCTGAGGCGTGTGCACCACTTCCGGATGAAATTGCACGCCGTAAAATTTTCTTCGCTCATCTTTCATGCTCGCAATCGGCGAGTTGGAAGTATGCGCAATGCGCTTGAATCCGGGAGGAAGTTTCTCGACATGATCGCCGTGACTCATCCAGCACTGCACATTGCCGTTCAGTCCATGGAAGAGATCGGAATGATCGTCTACCTTCAGGCTGGCATGTCCATATTCACGGGTTTGAGTTTTCCACACCTTACCCTTGAATAAATGCCCCATGAGCTGCATGCCGTAGCAAATGCCAAGCACCGGAATCCCGAGATTAAAAAGACGGATGTCGGGAATCGGCGCTTTTTTCGCATAGACGTTACTGGGACCGCCGGAAAGAATGATGGCGCTTGGATTAATTTCACGAATTTTATTGATGGAAATGTGATAAGGATGGATAACACTGTAAACTTTTGACTCCCGCACCCGTCTTGCGATCAGCTGAGTGTACTGAGAACCGAAGTCTAGTATGAGAACCGTGTCCATGCTTTTTAGTCCTGAGTGCTGAGTCCTGAGTGCTGAGTCCTAGTTCTGTAGCTCAGGACTTAGAACTCAGGACTATTTTTTTCCCATGCCTACCTTTTGAGCGGATTGAAACACTTTACCTTCGGTCTGAATCGAAGGAGCGATGATAATTTCCGTCAGCTGGAATTCCCGAATATTCTGAGCGCCGACATTGCCCATGCAGGTCTTGATCGCCCCGACGAGATTCTGTGTTCCGTCATCGAGACGCGCCGGGCCAAACATGATTTCTTTGAGCGTTCCCGTGGTTCCGACACGAATCCGTGTTCCGCGCGGAAGATTGGCATGCGGTGTTGCCATCCCCCAATGAAAACCGCGTCCGGGCGCTTCCTGACTGCGGGCAAATGCCGATCCGACCATCACGGCGTCCCCGCCGCAGGCGAACGCTTTGCAAATATCTCCGCCCGTCGACATTCCGCCGTCGGGAATAATGGGAACATAACGCCCGGTTTTTTTCAGATAAAAATCACGCGCGGCAGCGGCGTCACAGGTTGCCGTCACCTGCGGCACTCCGAGTCCGAGAACTCCGCGGGTCGTACAGGCGGCCCCGGGTCCGATGCCGATCAAAAGGCCGGCAGCGCCGGTTTCCATTAATTCCAAACAAACTTTGTAGGTGACGCAATTTCCGAGTACTACGGGCATTTTCACGCTTTTGCAGAATTTGTGAAAATCCACGACTTTATAAGTGTTGGACACATGCTTTACCGTCGTCACTGTAGACTGAACAAAAAAGATATCGCACCCCGCTTCTTCTGCGATTTTGCCGAATTTTTCAGCGCGCTGCGGAATGGAACTGACGGCACAAGTCACTTTGCCTTTTTTGATCTCTTGGACTCTTTTGGCGATTAACTTTTCCTGAATGGGTTTCGTGTAGAGTTTCTGAACAAGCTCGGTCGCTCGTTCCGGCGTGGCTTCGGCTACTTCTTTCAGAATGGATTCGGCGTCTTCATAGCGGGTTTGAATGCCCTCAAGGTTGAGCACGGCAAGTCCGCCGAGCTTTCCCATCGCGACGGCGAATTTGGGGTCAACGACACCGTCCATCGCAGAGGCAATGATGGGAACTTCGAGCTTGATATCGCCAAGCTGCCAGGCAATATCAACTTCTTCGGGATTTAATGTGACATCCCCGGGCACCAGAGCGATTTCATCGAACCCATAACAGCGCCTTGCCTTACGTCCGCGTCCGACCCACTCTCCCATTTCAAACCCTCCTCATGCAAAACCGTTGATGAGAAAACGAAGATGTTAGCGAAGTAACGGATTGAAGTAAAGTGAAAAAACTGGCTTTCAGTCATCAGCTTTCAGCTCTCAGTAAAAACAAAAGGCCACTGGAAAATGACTTATCCAGTGGCCTTTACTGATAGCTGAAAGCTGATGACTGAAAGCTATTTTTTCTCTTCTTCTCTCGGCTTCTCGGAAATCGTGGCTTCCGTCGTCAGAATCAATCCGGCAATGCTTGATGCATTCTGAATTGCGGTTCTGACCACTTTCGCAGGATCAATCACCCCTGCGACAACCAGATCCTCGAATTCACCTTTGTCAGCGTTGTACCCAAAATCACCTTTGGATTCAAGCACTGTCTGAACGACAACGGATCCGTCTTCACCGGCATTCTGGGCAATCATGCGGCAGGGCTCTTCGATGGCACGAAGAACAATCCGCGCTCCCGTGGCCTCATCGCCTTCCAGTTTCAGTGCTTTCAAAGCCGGGATAGTGCGAAGAAGTGCGATTCCGCCTCCCACGACTATTCCTTCTTCCGCGGCGGCACGCGTTGCATGAAGCGCGTCTTCAATGCGGGCCTTCTTTTCTTTCATCTCAATTTCAGTTACCGCACCGACCTTCACGACCGCAACACCGCCGGACAATTTCGCCAATCTCTCCTGCAGCTTTTCTTTATCGTAAGATGAATCGGTTTTTTCAAGCTGCTTTTTGATCATTTCACAGCGGTCTTTAATGTCTCTTGCTTTGCCGGCACCGCTGACGATGGTGGTATTTTCCTTATCGATCACAACGCGCTTGGCAGAGCCGAGATCTTTTATTTCCACGTTCTCAAGCTTAATACCGAGATCCTCGGAAATAAATTTTCCGCCCGTCAAAATCGCGACATCTTCCATCATCGCTTTTCTGCGGTCACCAAAACCCGGCGCCTTAATCGCCGCCACCTGAAGCGTTCCGCGAATCTTATTCACAACAAGTGTCGCCAGCGCTTCGCCTTCAATGTCTTCGGAAATAATCAAAAGCGGCTTTCCGGTCTGAACTGTTTTTTCCAGGATCGGGATCAAATCCTGAATCGCCGTGATTTTCTTTTCATAAAGAAGAATCAGCGGATCTTTCAGCACGCATTCCATTCTGTTTGGATCCGTCACAAAATACGGAGACACATATCCGCGGTCAAACTGCATTCCCTCCACAAATTCGAGCTCGGTTTTTGTGGTGTTGGACTCTTCCACGGTAATGACGCCGTCTTTACCGACTTTATCCATCGCTTCGGCTAGAATATCACCGATGGTGCGGTCATTATTGGCGCTGATCGTACCGACATTGGCAATTTCTTCTTTATTCTTCACGGGCTTGGCCATTTTCTTAATCTGACCGACAACAACCTCGACGGCTTTATCAATGCCGCGCTTAAGCGACATGGGATTGGCCCCGCTGGTCACGTTCTTCAGACCCTCGCGGACAATCGCCTGCGCCAGCACGGTGGCTGTGGTAGTTCCGTCGCCGGCTTCATCCGATGTTTTTTCGGCAACTTCCTTCACCATTTGAGCGCCCATGTTTTGATACGGGTCTTTGAGCTCGATTTCTTTGGCCACCGTCACACCGTCTTTGGTGATGAGCGGAGCACCGAACTTCTTATCGAGAATAACATTGCGTCCGCGCGGACCTAAGGTGACTTTCACGACATCCGCGAGAATGTCGACTCCCTGCTTCAAACGCACGCGGGCGTCTTCTGAAAATGCAAGTTGCTTTGGCATGACTTTTAATCTCCTTCGTTTGTAGTAGCGGCTTTAGCCGCCTTTTAAGTAGCGACTAAAGTCGCCACTACGAACTTAAGCTTCGTAAACCGCGAGCACTTCGGATTCTTTCAGGATTTTGTGCTTCTTGCCGTCGATGACGATTTCATCGCCGGAATATTTCCCGAAAATAACTTTGTCGCCTTTTTTCACTTCGAGAGGCTGAACTTTTCCGCTCTCAAGAACTTTTCCGGCTCCGACGGCTACGACTTTGCCTTCTGACTTTTCTTCTTTTGCCGTGTCGGGAAGAATGATGCCGCCTTTTGTTTTTTCTTCCGCTTCAAGAATTTCGACGAGAATTTTGTCGCCTAATGGTTTTACTTTCATGACTTTTATCTCCTTTGGTAGATTCAAATTTTATTAATACATTCCGCCCATGCCGCCCGGCATTCCACCCGGCATACCTCCCGGGGCCCCGCCAGGAAGCGCTTTATCTTCTTCGGGAATATCCGTCACCAACGCTTCCGTAGTCAGAAGCAGGGATGCGACGCTCGCCGCGTTTTCAAGCGCGGTGCGGGTCACTTTTTTCGGATCGATAATTCCCTTTTCAATCATGTCCACGTATTCACCGCTCTGGGCGTCGAAACCGAAAGCGCCTTTTCCTTCCAGCACTTTGCGGATCACGACGGAACCTTCCTCGCCGGCATTTGTGGCAATCTGACGCAGAGGATCTTCCAGCGAACGGCGGACGATTTGCGAACCCACTTTTTCGTCGCCCTTAAGCTTCACATTGTCGATCGCGGATGAACAGCGAATCAGCGCAACACCTCCGCCCGGAACAATTCCCTCTTCCACGGCGGCGCGGGTCGCGTGAAGCGCGTCTTCCACGCGGGCTTTCTTTTCCTTCATTTCGGTTTCTGTCGCTGCGCCGACATTGATGACCGCAACCCCGCCGGAAAGTTTCGCCAAGCGTTCCTGCAGTTTTTCTTTGTCATAATCGGAATCCGTTTCAGCAATCTGCTTTTTGATTTGCTCAATACGGCCCGTAAGATCCGCGGCTTTGCCTGCGCCTTCAATGATCGTGGTATTTTCTTTATCCACCGTCACACGCTTGGCACGGCCGAGATCTTTTACCGTTACGTTTTCAAGCTTGATGCCGAGATCTTCGGAAATCGCTTTACCGCCGGTGAGAATCGCGATATCTTCCAGCATGGCTTTACGGCGATCGCCGTATCCCGGGGCTTTCACGGCGCAAACCTGAAGCGTTCCGCGGATTTTATTGACGACAAGGGTCGCCAGCGCCTCGCCTTCCGTCTCCTCAGATATAATAAGAAGCGGACGGCCCTGCTTGGCAATGCTCTCGAGCAACGGAAGAAGATCTTTCATCGCTGAAATCTTTTTTTCATAAATGAGAATGTACGGATCATCAAGAATTGCTTCCATATTCTCGGTGTCGGTAACGAAATAAGGTGAGATATAACCCTGATCGAACTGCATCCCTTCGACCACATCGAGGGTAGTTCCAGTGGATTTCGCTTCTTCAACGGTGATGACGCCGTCTTTGCCGACTTTTTCCATGGCTTCGGCAATCAAATTTCCGATTTCAGTGTCGGAATTCGCGGCGATTGTGGCGACCTGCGCAATTTCCTTTTTCCCTTTGACGGGATTGGAAAGCTTGGTGAGTTCTTCCTTAATGGCTTCAACTGCCTTTTCAATGCCGCGCTTAAGAGCCATCGGATTGGCTCCGGCAGTGACATTCTTCAAACCTTCGCGGTAAATCGCCTGCGCGAGCACGGTGGCGGTGGTGGTTCCGTCGCCGGCCACATCGGAAGTTTTTGAAGCAACTTCCTTCACCATCTGCGCGCCCATGTTGGCGTACGGACATTCCAAATCAATTTCTTTGGCTACCGTCACACCGTCTTTGGTGATGGTCGGCGAGCCGAACTTTTTATCGAGAACTACATTGCGTCCCTTGGGACCTAAAGTAACTTTTACCGCGTTTGCGAGCTGATCGACGCCGTCCAAAATCGCGCGGCGTGCTTCTTCATCGAAAAGAATTTGTTTTGCCATTGCATGCTCTCCTTAATTAAATATTTTCCTCTCCCTCTGCTAAGCGAGGGAGAGGGAAAAACTGAATAAATAAAAAACCCCATTAGCACTCTATTTCAAAGAGTGCTAATGGGGCGTATTCTATAAATCCTGGAATTTCTGTCAAGACCAAATTATGCGGCTTTGGAAACAGCCAGGAATCCGGCAAGGTCTTCCGCCAGGCGGCTGACAATAGCCTTAAGTCCTGTCAGATCTTCAATATATATCCAGCTGCTATTCACATCTTTTTTAAGGCTGGATTTCCATTCCCGGCTCAATTTGTCAAATCCACCCTTCCGGGCGATCAAATAGGCTATGGAATTTCCATATAAATTAAATTCGTCGGGAGACACATTGAATGATTCAAGCTGTTTTTCGAGCAGCCCTTCTTTATCTCCAGCCACCAGCCTGGAAGCCAGCCCAAAACTCTTAATTTGCTCAAGCACGGCGGCATCCGCGAAAATCGTCGTGTGACGCGCAAGCACCGTCGCGTTGAAATCCCCTGAGTAGAGCGGACGCGCTTTCTTCCACAGTTCTTCGCTCGCAAGAGCCTGCTCCAGCGCAGCCGCCGCACCTACTTTTGATGCATCGACTAAAATAACGCGCCCGGCAAGCAAACCGAGCTCTTCAATCATTTTTGTTTTCCTGCCAGCGTCTGTCACGGCAACTAAAGCAAGAGCCAGAGGATTCGATTCCAGCTGGCGTTTCAAAGCCGCAATCGACACGCGATTAGATGTAGCAGCTAACACTGCAAACTCCGCTTCCGGACCATAGGCTTCGCGGTACAGACCGTCATTCAGAGCGGAAACATATTTCGCATGAGCTGCCTGAGTCAAGGCTGCCTTCGCATCCTCAGCCGCAGTCAATCTCGAGATAAATAAATTGCCAAGCAGAAATTCACGAACGCCGGCTTCTTCGTTGCCGATAATTCTTCCCGACAACTGCCGCGCTGTTCCGAGCACATTCCCGATGGAACGCTCTTGCCCGGCTAAAATCCCGCTGATTTTGATGACTGTTCCCAGCGATTCCCCTGTAGAAGTTTCCGAAAGTCCCTCAAGCGGTAAAATGACATCGAGCTTTTCGGCGGCATTCAAAATCACGCTGTCTAAATCCGAATGCTTTGCCCGGATCACAAAAAATACCTTGCCATCACTTTGAATTCCGGTAATCGCCGCCCGCGTTCTATCCGCAGTAAGCAATGATTTAAGACGATTGAAGCCTTCGGGCCGGGTCACCTTAAGCCCGATAAATCCTTCTTTATTTTTTTCCGTTAACAGTTTACGGACGGTCCTGGCAAGAGCCATTGATTGCGCGACAAAATCAGTATCCGAAATTGTGTCCACAATTAACTCTACATCGGGCGGGGACTCAAATTCCTCCTCTGTTCCAAAAATATCCTCAAACGTTTCGCTTCCGAGGCTGGATGCTATCAGCGTGCCATCAGCTTCAATAGTCAGCGTGCTGCCCGGCAGATAAAGTTTTCCGGCAGAATGCGGCATCTGCTTCAAATATTTTTCTTCCGTTAAATCAACCGGCCTGCCGGTTTTATTCACGATTTTGACGTTCCCCAACAACACAGCGTTACGGATCGACACAACACCTTCGATCGTAAGAGATTTGAGCCGTCTCGCGCTGGCCCGCCCAAATGCGTCAATCAAATTCTGAACTTCATTATAGTAGGGATCTTTCAGATCAATAATCGGAGGCGTTAATCCCGCTTCGGAATCCTGAAGACGCCACTCATCCGTGTTGAACTGATAGTAGTCGCTGTAGTTCTGCAGCCAAAAATCAAACGAGGTTTTCACAGGAGTGAAGAATCTGCTGCGTTCTGCAAGCGGAATGTATACCACGCGCAGCAATTTCTCGATTCCGCGCTTTTTGAGAATGTTTTTTACACGTTCATCCTGCGTCGTTTCAAAGTACGCGTTCAGATTGAGGAGCGCTGAGCCAATTGCTCCCTCAATTTGCGTGAACCATTTGCCTTTTTGCTCTTTATCGTTTTGAATGAGGTCGGGACTCATCGCACGGAACAACTCCGCTTCCCCGATAATCGCGGCTAGTTCCTGCAAAATCGGGGAAAGAACCGTCTCGTTAATGAGAGCGACATTGGTATTGAAATCCTGCTGGCCGGCCTCCCCTCGACCGCCGGGCAGCCCTGTTTCCTGGAACAATTTTTCCTGGTCCGCCTTTTTGGCCTGGGCCAATTCCATCATCTGGGCCCGTTTTGCGCCGTTCGGAAGCGTCTCAAGCCCGATCATTCCGCCCTTTTTATCGATACCGGACTTCTCGGTGGAAATCATGACAATCGGAACCTGATTTCTCGCCATCCATCCTACAATGGTTGTGTCAGGGGCATTCGACACACCGTCTCCGTTGAAGAATGCATTTACGCGCACATTCCCATCATTGGGAAGATTTTTATTCAGCGCGCGCCCGAGCAAAATCACGCCCAAATGACCGTGTCCGCCCGGCGCGACTCTTTCTTTCGTCAACTTGCCGGAGGCTTTATCGATAGTAGGAATTTTGGGCTGTATCACCATTTCGGCGAATCCCACGCCCATTTCCTCAGCCACCTGACGATAAGTCCTTTTCCTTCCCGAAGCGTTGATTCGGTCGAGCAGATAAATACTGTCGAGAAGCTGACGATAGGATTCGATAGATTCCTCGTTTACAAGCGGCTGATAAATCACACGGCCGTATTCACGGCGTTCTGCCAGCGCGCGCAATAGTTTTGCTTCCGCAATGCTGACGCGCACTTTCTGACCGCCGATATTTACATCGAACATCAAGTCCGTTCCTTTGGCGCCGATTTTCGCGTCCGGAACCAAGAGCGTCTCAGTTATATATTTTAATCGCTCCACGCTGGTGCCGAGGCCGGCGTCCATCGGCAGTTCGGTGATCTCAACTTTTGCGGCTGCCTTTGCGTTTTCAGGATCCGCCGCAAGCATGCCGTAATCGATTCGCCCGAAATCAGTCAAACGTTCTCCGCGCGAGAGCATCGAGGACGGCGAGAAATTCTCACCGATTTTCAGCTGCTTTTTGTTTGGATCAGGTTTACGAAGCTGATTCAGAAGTCCGGCCAAATAGCCCAGATCAACCGGCGACAATTTTCCCGCCGCAACCATTTCATCAATTAGTGCTTGTTCCTGATCATCCACGAGACCGTCAAGAACGCCCAAACTCGCGCCCGTTGAAGGACGCCGGTCGATCTTTAATGCGGATTCCTCATCTTCACTACCTAAACTGGAAGCCAAACTCCAACCATTGAGTTGGGGAGATTTTCCAAGTTCGACAGCTCTTTTCGTTAAAGATTTTTTCCTGCCGGTGCCAGGTCCGGAACTAAGTTTTGTTCCGCGCCGATGATAATAAACCAGCACGCCATTACCTATGTATTCCCTAATTCGATCAACCGGCACCAAAGAACCGCTTGCGAGAAACATACCAAAATACCAACCAGTGAACGCTTTCAGGACAAAAAATCCTGCTGGAGTTTCACCCCTACTGAGAAGTCCTGTATATTCAGGCCAGTAACCTGGAGGGATTTCACCTTCAGCTAAAGTTGTTTGTTCTACCTTTCCAGATCTAGAATCAATTGAAAAAAATGGAAGCTTTGCAATTGATTTACCCAAACTCGCGCCCTTTGATTCCGGCTTTGGAGAATCTTTCTTTCCCCCCTCAAGAACCCGGATCGTTCTTAAAGTCTGGCTTTCTGAGGTAGAAATCAGGAGATTTTGAACCTGCCGCGCCCATTTCATTTTGCCGGGTTTTTCTTCCGCGACTTTAAACCGCACGCTGGTAATCAAGTGAAGCTTGCTCGCTTTGGTGTCCACAACTTCACACACCGGAAGCCATGTCCCGTCTGCGAGGAAAAATCCGTATTCGGTGCGAACCGGCTGTTTCTCGATTTTCTTTCCTCCCCCGGTACGAACATACATTCCCACTGGCAACCCGAATTTTTCTGTGTAAGGCTTTATCTGAGTAATCAATGAACGGAAAACGCGATCCATAAAACCGTTTAATTCGCCGGGAATAGAACTCCATTCCCGAACCGTTTTAATCTCAGGATTCACCTTGTTCCCGCGGACTGCCACAAGCCGTAGTCCGCCCAAAACGTCTGATGTCCGCCTGAGCACACGATCGTGCTTTCGCACCATCCACTCGCCCATCCTTTGATGAAGGATGCTGTTAACAAGATTCTTTAATGCGCGCATTTCTTCGGATGAATATTTCGCGCCGGTCGTTTGATCGATGTAGTGTTTTCCCGATTGAATCACTCTAAAAGCCAGAACATCGCGTAACAGCCGGTGTAACTCCAGAATCATATCCCGGACATTGGAATCAAAGGGTTCATGATAGGAGCGAAATAAAGTTACCACTTCATCCCTGAGCGCGTCGGGAATTTTATCCCCGTCGATTCTGAGAACTACAGAAAGGAAAATTTTGGTGCGTGGCCAATCAATTGTTAACGCGGACTCATCGTATTCTTCATCGCCTAAACTCTTCCCCCCGCTTTTCTTATTCATCCGTGTTTGGCTTTCAATAGCCAGAATTGCCTTATTCATCTCATTTTTTGCTCTCAGATTCACCTCGATCTCTCGAGCTGCTTTTAATGACTCAAGCGCCCGGGGGTCGGCAATTTCTTTGAGCAAAATAGCTGCCCATTCACGAATCCACGAATCGGTATTTCGTAATTCCAGAATCAAATCCGCCGACGAATCCGGTCCGAATCTCTCCAGAACTTCTACCGTGCTTAAATCACGACGTTTCAAAAAATCCAGCAGGAAAGAAACGGTGCCTGGACCTATTTTCATAAGATCCCACTTTCCATACCATCGGCCCATGTTCCAAGGGCCGTCCAATTGCCGGACCAATCGGACGATCGCTGCTTGATCTCCCATTTTCCCAAGCACAACCGTTGCATTCCTTCGGTTCTCAAGATGAAAATCTGTGCTTGCGATCTCGGACAATTCCGAAATTGCGCTCTGATCCCCTGTTTTTTCAAGAGCCGAGATCGCCTCTCGGCGCACTCTCCAATTACTGTCCCTTAGCACAAGACGAAGTTCCGGACCTATTCGCTCATCTTTATATGCCTTAAGCGCCCAGAGGGCTTCACGTCGAACCTTCCAGCTGTCACGGTCTCCTAACGCTTCAATTAAGGCAGAAATGACACGTGCGTCTTTTATTTTTCCAAGCGCCGCCACTGCCTGAACACGAATTTTCCAGTCTATATTCTTAGAAGCTTGAATGAGTGAAGGAATTGAACGGCTGTCATCCTTTTCTATAAGTAATGCAGCAATTTGCAGATTTTCATTCCCGAAATCCTTTTTCGTCATGTCGAGCAATGCCTGGGAAGCACTTGCATCATTGATCTTTCTTAATAACATAGCCACTTCCAAACGAACTCTCCAATAATAATTGCCGCTTGCTTCGATTAATGCAGGAAGCACCCTTGGATCATTCATTTTTGCAATAGCATCCATCACATCCCTGTAAATCCAGACATTATTACCGGGATGGCTTAAAACATTTATAAGTACCGGCAATGTCTCAATGTTTCCACTGCCGACAATAATTTCTAAGGCAGATTTTCTTACCCTAATATCTTGATTTTTTGATGCTTCAATCAAAGCCGATAAAACAGGAGCGTCATTGATATGTGCGACAAGCATTCTCTTCGCATTTTCCCGGAGAACATCGTTGTTGCTTTGCAATGAATCAATCCATACAGGGATGAGACGTTCGTCATAAATTTCCACGAGAACCTGCGCCGATTTTTCTCGAACAAAACCACCGCTATCACTTTTCCAACTCTCAAGTAATTCAGAAATGGCCCGTTCATCTCCTATCTTACCTAATGCTTCAACGGTAAGTTGACGGACAAACGAATCCTTATCTTTCAACAATTTGATGAGTTCAGGAACAACAGTTCTGTTTCTCATCTCTCCTAAAACCCGTACGGCCGCTTGCCGGTCGAAGTCGGATGTGCTCTTTAATCGTTCAGAAAATCTCGACAAGGGCAAATCCCCCATTGCTAACAAGGCAGCCTCCGCTGCTTCATGCAAGAGTTTATCGTAAGGCCTTAATAATACCGCCCTCAAAGCGAGTTTTGATCTCTCATCCGCGATTTTTCCAAGAGCTATAATCGTCTCATAATGCAATCCTTGTTTCGTTTGATCTTCCAATATTTTGATCAATTCAGGAACTGCGCTTGAATCCCTGATTTCTCCCAAAGCAATCACGGCTTCTCGGCCAATGTCACCCATTTGATCATTCAACAATTTGACCAAAGCAGAAGTTGCCTGAGGATTACGCAGCTGACCAAGCACCGTTGCCGCACCCTTCCGGACTTCCCAACTTTGATCTTCCAATGCCTCTATTAAAGATGGAATTGCTCTTTCATCCCCGATATTTCCAAGAGCAATAACCGCATTTTTGCGGATGATGTAATTATCTTCTTTCAATACCTCGATTAATGGGAAGACGGCCTCCAGACTGCCTGTCATGCCAAGCGCTATGGCCATCTGATGACGGACATCAGAATTCTTGTCTTTTAAGATTCTCATCATTTCGCGAATAGCTTCTGGATCTTTCATATTGCCTAAAGCTGCCAATGCGCTTCTCCCGATTCTCATGTCATTTTGTTTTAAAGCATCGATTAATCCGGGAATTGCAGATTTTCCGATTTTTCCTAAAGCTATCTCGATACCCTGGAACGGTCTGTCGCCCTGATAAACTGTGCTTTTCACCGCTTCAGCAGAATCGGGAGTAATAAAATCGGAATTGAGCCAATAAAGTGTAGAGTCGGACATAAATCCCGAAGTTCCAGGACCTATATGCGCATGGCCTTCATGACTAAAATTCATTAAAGCATTCAGCAAACCGGGGATAGCTCTTTCATCTTTCATTTTTCCGAGAGCTATCGATGCAGACTCACGCACCCTCACATCGCTATCACTCAATACCTCAATGAGTGCCGGAACCACTGAAGTATCGCCAATCTCTCCCAAAATAATTGCCGCCCTTTGACGTATGATCCAATCAGGAGATTTCAATGCTTCAATTAAATCATGCACGGCAGGTTTTCCAATGCGGATAAGCAATTCTGCCGCGTACGCAGAAATTGTTTGTCTTTGCCAATACCTGCTATGATGGTCATAATGATTGAGCACACGGATCAAAGCCGGTACGGCGGGTTTTCCGATTTTTAATAGAGCGTCCTGAGCATCGTAAAATACACTTGCCCGCTCACCCTGAGCCCAGGAAGAAATTTCACCTCCTACGAGAAACCCAGAAGCGGAATGTACTGCGGCGATCAATGCCGGAACTGCTCTTTCATCTCCTATTTTTCCAAGGGCGATAGCCGCATAGCTTTTGTCTATGCTGAGCGGGCTTTCCAATTCACTGATTAATGCCGGAACCGCTGAAGTGTCACCAATCTCACCCAGAATGACTGCTATATTCTCACAAAATTTAATATTCTGCGGTTCATGGATACCTTTATATTCTTTTCGCTTGATTTCTAATGCTTCTACCAAAGCAGGAACTGCGGGTTTGCCAATTTTTACAATTTCCATCATGGCAGATTGATGCTTCTGTGAATCTGTTTCACTCAACAAAACGGACAAAAATGTTTTAACAGTTTGAGCAATATCATTTTTGTCTTGCGCTGGTGGGAGTTCTTTTTTGGGCTGCTCGGGCATTTGTTCTTGCTTTTGATCTGCTATCTTAGAATCTTTTACAAAATAGATGACCCCAAGACCAATACCCGCCAAAAGAACCGCAGCACCTGCAAACCATCGCTTATATTGCTTCCCGCCTTTTTCTGATTTCTGATCGTCTTGAGGTTGCTGGGAAATACCCTCTTGTCCCAAACTGGAAGCGGTTGAAGGACGCCGGTCGATCAACAGCTGAACGCCCGGAAGTTTTTTGCCTGCATTAAATTCGGCAAGCGCGCCCCCTGCAAGCGAACTATAGGACGACGTTAAACCCAGATTCTTTACCATGTCTTCCGTATCACCGCCTCCGGTTGCCCAGAAAGGCACTTCGGACGCAACAGCATCAAGCACCAGCCGGGTTTCGTCCAAAAGCACAGGATAACGGGTATCGCTCAAAGGCCCTACGATAAAAGCGCTTGCGAATTTTTTCCGGGCAATTTCTTGATACCGGCGCGCCGTCTCGGGGCCGATGCCGGATATCAGCGATGAAAAACCTTCCGGCCTGACGAATCCTACGGGCAGAACAACCTGTTTCGTTCCGTCCGCTGAAATCCAGGCGAAATCTTTCGGAACTTCCACCTTGCCCGGATGGGCTTTTAATAATTCCACCATCTTGGGCAAAAATTGCAGCGGATTATCTTTGTCCTGAATTAAATTTTCCGCGGTGTCTTTGCCCAAAAGATTACGGATTAACGTATGAAGTTCGGCTTTGTTCGCCGGAATCACACCACCCTCAACGAAGGCAATAAAATCAGCCGCAAAAGCCAAATTGCCGATGCGCCCTCCGAGCAGAATTTTTGCCGCCCGTCCGCTTTCAAGCGCGGACTTGAATTCTTCAAACTTCTCAGGAATCTTCGCGCCGCCGATAATGACCAAATGCGGCTGCGCAGGATTCAATAGATTAGACGCGCCCCAGTACTCGCGCTGCATCAGCCTTCCGGCAACGGCGGGAATATTTTTGAAACCGGTCACGCTGGGACTGTCACGATGCGCTACCGAAAATCCGTCGAGCACAAAATAATCGGCGAGCGGCTCTAACGTAGGAATGAATAGCGGATTTTTTTCCAGAACATCTCCCTTGACCGACTCAGAATCGCGCGAGCGGACATTTTTCAAAACAACGACTTCTCCGGGGAGTAACTGCGCAATTTCCCGAACGGCGTCACGGCCAAACAAATCGTTCACCGGCTTTACTTTCCGTCCAATCAATTTTTCAAGCATCCGGGCATGCTGATCCGGAGTTTCGATAAAATCCGGCTCTCCGGGACGGCCCTGATGATAAATCACAACCACCTTCGCGCCTTTTTCGGCAAGTTCGCGTATCGTTTTCGCCGCTTCAATCACGCGGGCATGAGGTTTATCGGGATTTTTGATCTGACCATTTTCGGCAGGTACATTAATGTCGGGACGAACCAAAACGGTTTTGCCGGCCACATTGACGTCATCCAGAGTGGCAAACGGAAGAACCGGCTTTTCGCCCTCGCCGATTTTCGTATGCTTTTCTTCGATGCGCTTCAACGAGGCCCAGATATTCCGGGCATAATTCATCGTACGGACTTTATCAAGATACGTTTCCCGTTTCAAAGCAGAGAGCTTGTCAATTTTCTCCTGATTCTCCCGCTCGGCAATGACCACCGGGGAAACTTTCTCGGATATCGCCTGCTCCAGGATGCGCCTCGTATTCTCACGGATGGAACGGACTTTTGCCTCCACTTCGTATTGATTCGCGAGTCCCATAAAAATTCCGCGGGCCACGCCGATCAGTCCTCCCGCATTCGCGAGGTAATCCGGCACGTACAAAATGCCCTCCTGGTGAAGCAGTGCTGCGTCGGAGTCTTTTGATTTCAAGGGATTATTGGCACTGCCGGCAATGGCTTTCACACCCGCCTTTTTCAGCCGGGCAATCGCTTCGGGGTAGATCGTATTTTCTACCGCGGATGGTGAAAAGATTTCGGCCGGAACATCATAAATGGCGTCGGGATTGTCCAAGATAACCAGCTGGCCCGAAGCAATCGCGGCTTGGTATTCCTGTTTAATGCGGTCACGCGCTTTCCCCAAAGCATCCGTGGCGTACACGGTAAAGCCGTCGGCTAAAAGCTTTTTCAGCATCAAACTTCCGACGCCGCCGAGCCCCTGAAGAGCGGCTTTGCGGCCCTGATAATCGGCCGGCTCTTTGCCGTCCAAAATAGAAATTGCCGCTTTGATGGCGTACACCACACCCTGCGCTGTCGGAGGCGTAGGCTCCACGCTACCCGGCGTTGAATAGGGTTGAATCTGATTGGGGGCGATTAGGAACATGAGGCGGGCGTTGGCCTCGCTCACATTCATGTCCTGGCCCGTCGCGAACATTCCGATTTTTTCTAAAGCTTCGGCAACGCTGGCCAGAACGGTATCTTTTTTCGCACGCGTCTCGGGCGTAAGATTGGCTTCGCGCGGATCGAACGGCACATTGATGTCGATTTTGCTTCCGCCGATCGGAAGATCCGCGCCCGCGGTTTTATAGCTCATGGCGCGCGAAAGGCGCAGACCGTCAATCATGGCCTCTTCCTCGCTCGCATAATTGCGGATTCGCGTTCCGCCGATCGTCCGCACCTTTCCGTTCAAATAGGAGGCGCGGTGAACACTGGCATAGGCGGTATAGCCGATTTCTTCATTTTGAATCACAAACACGCCGAAATGATCATCCCAATACGGACGTGCCGCTTCCGGCAGTCCTTGAATATCATGAATGAAAGAAATCTTTGTGTTATCGGGCATGACAGCGATCGGTTCACGGTAGGAATCGCCCAAACTCGCGGCGCCGGACGTTCCGTCAGCTAGTTTTTTCTTCTCCTCGCCCAGACGCTCCGCTGTGGCCGTTTTATATCCCTGAACCCCGCCCTGCAGATAAGTATTTATGCCGAGGCCGCGGAGCTCACCTTCGGCCGCCACAATCGACTGAATTGTGTAAATCAGGCGCGCCACATTGCGCACACTGCGCCCGGGAATCATGAGAGAATAATTGAGCACCCCGCTCGCGGTCGCGTTCGCGGCCACGCCCTCGCGCGAAGCGGACTGAATCACCGACATCGGGAGTCCTTCCATCGAGCTCACTTCTTTACCCTGAATGCCGCTTCCCGCCGGCACTTTGGGGTCGCGGGCGGAATCGGTTTTGTCCGTCCCCAGGAAAATTACCAGCGCACGCTTGGCGCCTGTGCCTTCAATGATGCCGTTCCAGATTGAATGCATTTTGTTGGAACCCACGATAGATACAATTTCAAATCCCTGGCCGCCTTTGGTGAGTGATTCCGAGAAAAGCTGCTGCGCGAGCGCGCCCACATGCTCCATCAGAGGATCGTAGGTCACGAAATAAATGACCGTTTTGCCTTTTTTTGTCTCGGCAATAAAATGATTCATCGCCGCCTGGAAAACAATATTGGATGCATCCGTAGCGGGAATGTTCAGCATGTCATGAATCGCTTCCTTCACGCCTTCGAGGGCTTCCCAGATACGCGAGCGCGGCGTCTCGCCCTTTTCCGCATTCGCCGTCACCGCAAGTGCGAGCAGTCCTACGGGTGAGAACGCGGAAAATCTGCCCCCGGTGCCGTCGGGCACGGGAAGAAGCGCGAAGAACGGATCCCGCTCATTCATTGCGCCGTATGTTTTTGAGTTGAGATTGAAGAGCTCGCTTTTGTCGTTGAGGCCGGTGGTTGCTATAAAGAAGCGGCCCGTCCTGAAATATTTGCTTCCGTCTTCCAGCGTAATCGGAACAATATCCCCTTCTTTCAGCCCAAGCTCACGCAAATGCGTGTCGGGATTGTCCTCATCGGAAAGCAGATTGCGATAATCCTGCAAGCGATCCTGAAGATATTTGCGGATGATTAGAAACGCGGCTAAAGGTTCCTGCGTCGTTCCGGATTTGGAAACCGCATTGAATTTAGTTTTAAACAGCAAACCGCGCGTGTTCAGCATCTCGAGCAAATCGATAAGCTTCTCCGGGCTGAAATCATTGCCCACGAAATGTACTTCCGGAGCTCCGGTTGCTTCCTGATAACCGATCTGGTTCTGGAATGCGTTCGGAAGCGTCGCCTGAATCAGAGCCTGAGCAGGAAGATCCGATCCGCCGATGCCGATGTTGACCCATACTTTGGTCTTTTCGGCCCTGACCTTTTCAGCCACATCAATAACTTCACGAACCGCATGACTTCTCTCAAAGGACCATTCTTTAGCGTCAAGAGGCCGAGGGAAAATCATGTCCACTAGCCAATCGACATCCATCCAGGGAATTGTCCAGCCCCGCAAAGCGTCCTTCAGATGTCTGCGTCCCGCGCCGGTCTCCGCACCTTCGAACTCAGCACGAAACCGCTCTTGTATTTCCATCACGCGCTCCCGAAGCCCGTCTTTATCTTCAGCCGTAAATCGCGAACCTTCCGCGATGGAGGGGGCATAGAGATTTTGCTGTCTGAGAACGAATTCTTTTTCACCCAAACTGGAGGCTTTGGAAGCTTCGGCCTTAAGCGCATCCGCTAAATCCATTTTTGAAAATTCCAATGCGCCCGTTCTCTTAAACACCAGGCTCCGACCAATATAGGCACTAGTTAAATTATCAATTTCTGATTCTCCCCTTGCCTTTGCCACGTCAATCACCTTAGTGAAAATTCTATTAGCCTGCGATAAATTGTCTGCACCGTTCAATTCGGCAAACAGTTTTGCTTCTTCGACAAGCAGACGCAACGGAATGTCGTCGGGATTTGTCCACATTCTTTTGAGTTCCATGATGACCGAAAGCGCTTCTTGAGGGCCCTTCTCGGCACCGGCAAGCTGCACTTTTTTCCAAAGTTCCTGCGCCCGCGCTTCTTCTTGTTCCGGCAAGCCGAAATTGATTTTTCCCAGGCTGGAGGCGTAGGCAAACTCCGTTTTAGCCAGCTCGGAAGCGGGCATCGTAAAAGGAAGCTGCCGTATCAAAGCGGCAGTGGCGAGAATTTGAATGGGTTTTGAGGTCTGATAGCGGACATCTTCGGGAGTGATCGCGTTTCCGTTGATATTGCCCTGCTCCTGAGCCAACATCTCTCCGGCAAATCCCTCGGCATTCGGAAGAGAAATGAAAGCAATTCTTCGGGCGAGATCGAGAATCTCAGGAAGCTCATACAAATTCGCAGCAACTTGAACGTCCAGTCCTAACTCAATATCCGAGGGGTCCGCTTCCCCGCTGTCATAGCCCTGCTCTTTGATGAAATTGAAAATCTTATCGATATCGATTTTGTCTTTCGTGGAAATAATCCGGGCGCCTTTTTTATTTTCCTCATCCTCGCGTTCCTTCAGGGCGACCAGCATGGCGGAAAGTATCTGTTTTTTCCGGTCCTCGGAAATACCCCGGTTTTCGCCCCGGATCATATTCCGCTTCTCAAGCCGGCGAAGCGCCGTGTCATATCCCGTGCGGCCGTTATCAGCAATGAAATTCACCAATCTTGCCTCTTCAAGTTTTTTGAGCACCTGACGGAAGCCTTCTCGGCTCGGCGTCTCAAAGAGTGAAATAGATTTAACGACTCCGGCGTCTTTCATCACGGCAAGAGCTTCATTGATGTCCGTGTACGTGCGCACCAGCTTCAGCGCGACAGCGGTTTTTACCTCGGGAAAGAGCTTGCGAAGCGTGTCAATGATACGAAGCTCTTGCTTGAAAGCCCTTTTATGTTTAGCGACGTTTTTGACTAGACCGCGCATGCCGTAATCCGGATTGGCCTCCGAAACTTCGTAGCGGTGTCCGCCGATAAGCCCCCGCATCCCGCCTTTTTTCTCGTCACCTTCTATAAACGAGCTGGACGGCGCGTCGTCGGTGCCGATCACAAGTTTTTTTCCGGTTTTGCGGGCTTCCTCAAACTTCCCGGATAAAACTTTCCCCAGTTCCATGTCAAAATATTTCAGTCCGGCGCCCGATTCTTCGGGGTCGTATCCTTTGGAAGCAAGTAACTGCCCCAGCTTCACCCCCAGATCAATGGTTTCCAAGTCATAACTCACTTTTGCCAGGCTGGTTTTCGCCGTTTGAAGCAAAACACCGATTTGAGATATTTTCTTCCGTCTATCCTTAATGTTTTTCTCAAACTCGTCCCTGGAAGCTTTTGAATAAGTGTCCTCTTTTAATTGTGTTAGTCCCTGAATTTCATTCTTAACATAATCGATTCTGTTCTCCAGCTCTTTAATCGACTTTTCAAGATTCGCTTTTTCGGAATTCAACTTCGCAGCCGGCTCTTCGACGTTCAGTTTTCCGTTGTCGAAATCGGCGAGCAAATGATAATGCACACCCAGATCCAGCAGAATGTCTCCTATGTTAATCTGAATATAATCCTGCCGGCCCGGCGCGGCCCCCGGGAGAATTTCGAAATCGAAATCTTTGGCGGCTTTGAACAAATTAAAGCGGCGGACGGCATCCTGAACGGAATCACCTTCTGAAAGTTTCAATTCATTGAGATCGTTGACAGCTAAGTTATTTGCTACCTTGTTGAAGGCTTCGATGATCACAGAAACAGATTTATAGCCCAGTTCGGAAAGTCCGCGAGCATACTCTTCCTGCCTGCGCACGGACGGATCATTGCCGCAATAGCCGCTTTCCACAAGCTGAATCATATATTGGAATGCCTCCTGCTGATTGCCGCTAGCAATCTCCTCGTTCATGCGAGCTAGCATTTGCTCATTAAATTTTTTTGCCTGAGAAGGAATACGTGCGTTCCAGCGAAGCACGGCGGGCGAATAGGCGTTAGCGTTATTTTTCAGGCTTTCATCACCGGTGTTTCGATCAATGCGGTAAACAGTTTGAAGACCGTCATTGCCGCCGGTTGAGGTAAAAAAACGGATGGGAACACCGCCATCGCGGAATTCCTCAACTACATCCAAATAATCTTCCAAATAAACGGAATTGGTAGGGATTTCCGTCATCATGCCGATTTCAACCAGCTGAGCGAGTTCCGCGTTTGAAAGCCCCATCTCCTCGCCCACTTTGAGAAATTCCTGGATCAATCTTCTGAAATCTCCGGGACGGCGGACAATAGGAGCAAACACAGCAATTTTATGGCGATGCAGTTTCGCAACATCAATCATGACGCGAAGCTGCCATGCAAGCGTGGGCGACTTAAGAAGCAGATCGAGACCGCGGAATCCCTTCATCGGATTCAGCTCTTCTTTCACGAATTTTTCAGCGCCCTTCACGTTTTTGTATTCGTCGGATTTGCGGTCATCAAGGCGGATATAAAGCCGCTTGTCGAGAAGGCCTATGATTTCCTCAATCAGCCGGATATTTTCAGAGCCTTGCGGCTGGGCAGCGCGGAGAATTCGAAGCGAAACAAGAAGCGGATCGGAATTGTGCCCGAGTCCCTGTTTATAAATCTGATTGACAATGTTTTTGACGGTGAGACGGAGATTTTTGTCTTTGATCTGCTGATAACGGAACGCGGCTTCCGAATAATCGGGATTAAGCGGTTCGGCGGCGGCCAGAATTCCTTCGCGGATCACCGTCTCATAAAAATCCTGCCCCGAATTGTAACCGGCAATTTTGCTTTCGATAAATTGAATCAGTTCCGCATCTTTTCTGCGGTCAAGCACATCCCCTTCCGTAACTGTTCCGCCTTTTTCTTTGCGGATCATGTTGTCATAAGCCAGCAGCGCGTCAGTATACACTTCGATAAAAGCCAAATCGATTTCAAGACGCTTAAGTCCCACGCCTTTGTAGGCAGGCATATTACGCAGAGGATGCTGGGAGAGCGCCTTGTCCTTCGACGCGACGATTGTGGAAGAACGCGCAGCGTCAAACGGCGTGTTTTTTACCTCCCGGGAAGAAAAGTCCTGCCCGGCCACTCGGACTTCATGATCATAACCCAGCAGTATTTTTCCGCGCTCGGCATCAATGGTAATCTCAGTTCCTTCTTTGAGAACCTGCATCAATTGTTCTTCCGTTCCGGTAATCGCGACTAAACCGTATTCGGAAGCGACAATCATCGTGTGGGAATTCTGGCCGCCTAAAATCGCGACAATGCCTTTAGCAGAGATCATCGCGCTATTCATATCCGGATCCGACTGACGGGTCGCGAGAATTTTGCCTTTCGCTTTAGCCAGCTCATCCGGATCGGTTTTATCCATGATCCACGCCACTTCACCCTGGGCGGCACCGCCGGTTTTGGCAATGAACTTAAATGGGAGCACGCGGCCTTCTTTTTCCGCTTTTTCGTATGCCGCATCGGTCACTACGACGCGCTTCAATTTAATTACATCCGGGTCCTCAAGACTGTAAACAGTTTCAGGGCGCGCCTGGGTGCTCACAATATTCCAGTCCTGACGGACGAAACCGCGGGGATCAACCAAAAGTTTTCCGTTAGGATGTGAATTTCTGGACCCAAAATCGCCGCCCTCCTTCGGCCTGAAAGCACCCTCCAAATCCACATAACCTTCGTCGTAGAAATCATCGATGGCGCTAAAATATCCTGCCGCCGCCTTGATCAGTTCCGGGTCCGTCACAGAAAATTCAGCGCGCTCCGCCGGAGTCAGCCGGACTTTTTGTTTGCCTATCCGGTTCTCGGTTTCAATCACTTTGAGATTTCTCTCGCCTTTTTCACGCAGAATAATGACCTCTCCGTCGCGGGAAACGACATATTTGCTTCCGCTTTCCTGCCCGGAAACGAGCATTTCTCCCTGTCCTTCATGGATATTCATAGACATAGACGGAAAACCGGTGCCGCGGTCGACGGAAAACGCAATAAATGACAATTTGCTCAGGAACATGCGCTGAAACAGCGTGCTGATTTCAACCGTGTTGTCGAACGTAGGAAGACCTTGGTCAAAACGGTAATCGATCGCGCGCTTATTAAATAAGGAAGCCTGATTGAACACCCAGCTTGTAATAAAGTTGTCGAGGCCGGAAGGATCCACCTCAACAAGACCGTTTCGATTCACGGCTTCGGCAATTTTAGGATTGGTTGCGGTAACGAAAATGTAAGTATCCTGACGGCCGGCAAAAGACGCTTCTTCGGAGTCCTCGCCCACAGCGGAGGAACGGATTGCGAGCACCAGTTCTTCAGTTGAGACATTCAAACGCCCGGCAAGGAGCTTCAAATTCTGCTTGATCTCATCGACAAGCGCGGGAGGCACCACTAGATTGCGGGCAGCATAAAGAAAACGTTTTGCATTCTTAAGCGTAATTTCCTCAAACTGTTTCTGAAAAGACTGAGCCAATTCTTCAAGTGTTTTCCGTTCCTGAAGGAGATCCTCAAGTTCCGGCTCTTTTCTTGCCAGTTTCTGCTCTTTACCGGCCTGCCCGCTAACATCCTCAGGCTTTGACGCCTTAATCGTTTCAATTTCTTTTCTCAACCCTGCAATTCTGCTGCTAACGTTATCCAGTTGCTCTTCTGTTCCCGCGAGGTTTTCTTTGATACGATTGACTTCCTGATCCACGGATGCGCCAAGCTGGGTAAAATAATCCCGAATGCCGGAGGCGTCATAATAGTCGTTCAAATCATAAAGAAGCTGGTCATAAGCCTCAAGCACATCCTCAAGAACCCCATTCACGGTCACTCTTCCTTCAGAATCAAGAACAACCCGTAACGCGGACAATTCGGCGATGAGTACTTTTGCTTTCTCATCCCCCTTCTCCGCGCTCTCTTCAAGTTCATCGGCTGTGATATTGAGATGACCTTTTTCCCGTTCAATCAATTTCCGGAGCGCATCGCGGTTTTTGGCCAGATTTTCGACGAAAATTTCTTTTGTGTTATGGGAGATGAGACTTTGAAATCCCTGTGAGCCGGTGGCAAAATTTTCAAGGGTCACTGCCCGCGGCGTAAACATCAGCTCGCCGGTATGAGCCGTTTTTCCGCCGAAATTCACCTCGTCCTGACGTTCCACTTCCACATCCCAGACGGTGACCCTGTCCTTGAACGCCGGATCCGACATGTATTCGCGTGTGAAACTGTAGCGGACTGTCGTGGTCATTTTTGATTTTACATCCGCGAGGCTTATTTCAGTGGTGTCAGCAAGTTTTTTGCGAAGCCCCTCCACATCATCTTTGCTGATGACTTCCCGGCGAAGCATTCTGGACTGATTCTTTTTGTAAAAACTCTCAAGGAATTCCTGAAGCTTTTCTACCGGAAAATATCCGTAATAGCCGAATTCCCGCTTGAGTATGCGCTGAAGTCTGGGAGCATCCAAAATACGCCCGCGATGAAAATAATCGGAAATGAGCAGATGAACATCGCTCTCCGTGAGATGGTAGACCTTCTCCGGCGCTTCTCGAGTGTCATTAAGAGCAACTTTTGTTTTCAACTCAAAAACTTCGTAGGTGTCATTCAGCCGCGTATCATTGCCGTTTAAACTATTTTTTCCGCCGATCAGAATTTGAAGGAGAGGCAATTCGACTTGCTCCGTGTGCTCATAAAGCTCAACCTGATTTTCATCGCCCAGTCCGTTCTGGAACATGAGCGCAATGCCGGCCAGCCAGGACATTGTGATTTTTTTCCGGCCGGTGCGGAAAAGGAAATCCACAAAATTCTGATCGAGAAGGACTTCCCTCTGCTCCCAGTCAACGCTGAATTTCATATCGTGCCTGAATCCCGGAAGCGGGGTTTGAACTTTTCCGACATAAAATGTGAGATTTTCCAAAATATCCGCAAGAGGCCTTAAACTTTGATATTGAGGATTGGAGCCGCCATATAATTTCAGGAAATTCACGGCCAGCGGAATCAGCTTGTCGTACTGTCCGAAGGCAATTTCTCCCGGCTTTATGTCTTCAAATTTAAGAAGTTTTTTTGTGCCGCCCTGATGAACCGGCTCAGAAATCACAGTCCCCAAGTTCGATACTTCTACTTTATCAGCATCCCCTTCCATTACCCGCTGGGAATCACCCAAAGATGACGCTGCGATTCTAAAAAAAGTTATGACACCATTTTGCTCTCCGCCGGAACGCAACCCTTCTTTCGTTAAAAGAGCCACGACATCTGATCTCGATGAGGGCACTTCAAAAATTTTTTTGTCTGGATTTCTTAATGCCGATTTTACAGTACGCAGGAGCGTGAACCTCGTTACTTTTACGACTTTCGGATTGCCTGCCTTACTGGTTGGGCGGGGATTGGTATCACTGAGCCGCTCCGCCAAATAAGGATCGCTGACGGTGTCTCCGTAATCATCACTGTCTTCCGGTTCCTGGTGCGATGTTCGGCCGAGCGATGCGGCTTTAGCCCGGGCAATCGAAATCACATTGCTGCGGCGGGCCGGACTGGAGTCTTCACCCGTCAAAAGCGGGGCAACGATCTTGTCCATGATCACTCGCAGATAATTGCCGGATTTATCTTCCCCGCTGAATTTTGGGGAAATACTGATATAAGCAATTTGCCCTTCTTTGAGTATTTTTTCGATGCCGGAGGCATGAAATCCGCCGGTGACGAGAATTGCCTTGTCCAATTTCCCGCGGCGGGCTTTCTCAAGAAGACGGCTCACAAGCGCTTCTTCTCTTTTTTGCGCCAACTCGTAAAATTTCCCGGCCCCCTGAACAAGAACCTGAATTGCCGGATCCGCTTTCACCGAGCTAAATTTTACGTACTCTTCCTTTGTTATTTCCAGGCGCACAAACTTTTCCGTCAGGCGCAAATCTTGAGAACGCTTCACCAAGTCCCTTTCTTCCGGTGAATGCGCGAGTCTCGCATAAAGTTTCTCCTCCAAAAATTCTATTTCCCGGAAAAAAGCTGGGGCATCGATCTCCGATTTCAAAATGGAAAATTGGGCGAATTCTTTAAAAGCCGGAAACCGGGAAAGATCGATCCCGGCTTTTCTGGCAGCTCCGTAGAAATTTTCATAAAAATGACGGACAGGGAGAGCCTGATTCCAATCAAAGTCTTTTAGTTTCGCGCGGAGCGCTTTGCGCTCTTTGTCGAGCTGTTCGGAATTTTTCTGAATATCCGCTTCAATTTTAGCTAAAGCTGCAATACGCACCAGATTCGGGAAATCTCTTTGCTGCTTTGGGTCAGTTAAATCGATGTTAAGATGACGGAAGGCGGCTTTCTGAAAATCTCGTCCATATTGAATGAAACTGATGCGCCTGTCCTCAAACTGATTTTTCAGCGCGTCGAATTTGCGCAGATCATTCGAAAATACTCTGTTTTTTTGCGCGGCAATTTCCGTATTCAATTTGTCGAAAACCTGCTTATGGGCTTTATAGCTTTTGATCGTGTTTCGAAAAGCATCCAAATCCGAAAGATAAAGATTTTTATCCTCAACACCCGCCCATTGCGGGGCATTTTTTCTTTCATTTTCAATCGCGAACAATTCCGGTCCGGTTATCTGACCGTCGCGCACCAGTGCGTCAATGACCGCGGAATTTAATTTTTTGTCGGAGAAAAGACGGAACCATTCCGGATGAAGCGCGCCGGAGGCCCCTTCCAATCCGATAAGGCGCACCGCATGCTTTTCAACGAGATGTTCGAGAATCCGTTTAACCGCAATCTGCGCATCGTAGTTGGCGTGCGCGTCTGAAATGTGAATGACAAGCGGTCCGCGCCCTTCCGAGCGGCTCGTAATTTTTCCGAGCTCAGCGGGAATTTCGATACTTCTTCCCTGAAGATTTGCTTGTTCGATTTTCGGTGAAAATGGAGCGGATACCAGAGGGATTTGCGCGAATACGTTGGTCGTGAAGAAGGCAAAAGCAACGAAGGCAGATATGATTTTTTTCAAGCTGAGTTTGTCCTCCCTGAAACGTTTTTATAAACTCTCTGCAAGCTTTTCCAAAATCTTAAAATCTACGGGTACACAAGGGAATTTACTGAAAAGTTTTAGAAGTGTGACATGGGAGAATTACTTTGTCAAGGGGTGGGTAAATGAAGGGTGCACCCCACTTCATACAGTTGTTTCTTAGGATTTAGTAGGGGCGATCCCAACGGGTCGCCCTTCACGGAAACGGGCGACCCGTTGGGATCGCCCCTACCGAAACCACGCAATTTCAACTGGATGAAGTGGGATGTACCCGTAAATGAATTGTTTAGAGGGGGAAAAGCTATTTCCGGTACAGGTTCATCACCCGGTTCAATTCTACGGCCAATTCATTAAAAAAGTCCCCGGGCCTCAGTTTAATGTCCTTATTGGGCATTTGGCCGTCGGCGATTTTCTTTAACGTGTCCTGAATACGGAAGATAGGACCTACGATGCGATGAAGGAAAAACACGCTGGTAACGGCAGAAATCACCACGGAAATAAATAACACGACAAAAATACCCATTAAGAGGTCCATTTCCATGGTGTTCATCACCTCAATAATGCTGAGTTTTGAAGTGCGCATCAGTTCCTTGGAGACAGCAGACTTGATCGTAGTGTGAACGACAAAGCTGATGGCAAAAGCCGCAACGATCGTGATCACTGCCATCCAGATAAAATACTGCCTTTGGATCGGCTTATAGATGAACAAATGGCTGAAGGTCCTGCTTTCAGGATTCTTATTGCCCCGCGGCTGGTATTTCATAGCTTTTTCCTCTCCCCATAAAGACGGGCCATTGCTTTAAGCGTCAAAAACTTGTCTGTATGATCGGCTTTGGATAGAAACGGCTTGATCACATTAACATATCCGCCCGTAACCACAACGTTCAGTTTCCTCCCCCATCGTTTCCGGGCATAGGCCCTAAACTCCCCGATAACCCCGCGAATGAGATGCCCGTAACCATAAGCAACCCCTTCGACAACACATTCCCGCGTGCTTCGTCCGACCAGAGTGCGTTTCTTCGGAAAATCGAGGGGAAAATTCCCGATTTTAGCGGTTCTCTGCTGAAGTGAATCAAAAGCAAGATTAGGACCTGAAAAAATAAGCCCTCCTTCGAAAGTATTTCCAGGACCCCCTAAATCAAAGGTAATTGCGGTTCCAATATCAATCACCAAGCACGGATTTCCATAAAGTTTTCCGCCTCCATAGACATTAATGAGACGGTCTATCCCTGCCTGGCCAGGGATGTTGTATCGATTTTTGACCGGAATTCGGGAATTTTTAAGCTCTGAAATACTCTTTTTAGGCAAAATTTGGCTTAAAACATGGGTCAATTTTGAGCTATATTTGGGATTAACAGAACAATAAATGGCACTATTCAGTTTGCATCCACCACTTTTTATCCATTTATATATATTTTTTGGGAAGTTATCGTAAACAAAACGATTGGAAGAAACTATTTTTAAGCCCTTAAATATCCCTGCGGTCGCTGAAGTATTACCTAAGTCTATTAATATTAACATGTTATGATCGATATAGCCTTTTTTTAGACATCTCTACTAGATATAGTGGTTTTGATTGATATAACACAACATAAGCAATCATAGTATATTCTTAATCAAATTTTGACTCGTTCTAAATAAAACTTCATAAATCTCAATATTTCTCGATAATTCTTCATAAAATGATATCGAATTGGGTATATTTTTACTAGAATTCCCATTTAAATTAATCCCATAACCGATAATCACATACTCGACTTTTTGCCCCTTAATAGAAGACTCAGTCAGAATGCCGCATACCTTCTTCCCCCTCAAAATAAGGTCATTAGGGGCCTTTATTTGCAAATCTGAGGCCTTCAGACCATATATATTGAGCAATTCTTCCCGGATGATTTCAGCAGCCCGTAATGTAATCTGAGACGCGTCCGACGCCTTGATTTCCGGCCGGACGATGACAGACGCCGACAAATCTTTACCCGGATCAGAAAACCATTTTCTGTCGAATTGCCCCCGCCCGTCTGTTTGCTCGTCGGCCCAAACAACCGTTCCGTGTTCCGCGCCTTCACGGGCAAGATTCAGCGCATAATTGTTCGTCGAATCGACAGTTTTCAGATGTTTTAGCAAGGGGTCAGACCCCTTTAACAAAGGGGTCTGACCCCTTTTTGCTGTTTTAATCGACATACCATCTCTCAATATCGCCGGACAAGCGCGTCAGCATTTCATAAGGAATTGAATTGTAAAGTGAGGTGATTTCTTTCGCGGTGATTGATTCCTTACCCTGAGCGCCCACAAAAACCGCTTCGTCTCCGGGCCTGATACCGTGATTCTCGCCGAGATACGCCATCGTGTAATCCATGCAAATGTTTCCGCAAATGGGATAGGGTTTTCCGCCGATCAAAACCCTCGCCTTAGATTTCCCGGTCAAATTATATGGAATCCCATGCCCATAACCCGCCGGGAGAATTGCAACATATCCGTCTTTCGGAACCGTAAAATTTCTACCATAACTGACCGTATGCCCCGCAGGAAGTTTTTTGACCAAATGTACCTTTGCTTTCAGGCTCATGACAGGCTTCAGCGCCGGTGACTTTGATTCCTGCTTAAACGGATCCACGCCATACAGAGAAATCCCCGGCCTCACCAAATTAAAATGTGAACGGCTGTTGGAAAATATCGCCGCGCTGTTGGCCGCATGTTTATAAAGAAAGTACATCCCGTGCTGTTCGCAATGTTCCAGAACCTCTCCGAACAGCTTTATCTGCTCATTTGTAAACGGATCATCCGGATTGTCAGAAACGGCGAAATGCGTCATCAGACCTTCTACCAAAAACCCGGACAATTGTGAAATCTCGAGAATATCATTTTTGGCGTCCCGAGCTAACAGCCCCATCCGCCCCATCCCGGTATCAATTTTCACATGAATGCGGAGCATTTTATTTACGCCGGCAAACCGGTGATGCAATGCGCGGGCTTGATCCAGCGAGGAAATCGAAATGGACAAATTCTTTTCCACACATTCTTCAACCTCATGCGGGAAAATGTACCCGAAAATAAAAATCGGTGTTTTGATCCCGGCCTGCCGGAGGGCGAGCGCTTCTTTCAAACTGGCGACGCCAAGCATGTCGACCCTGTCACTTAGGAACTTTGAAATTTCCACCAGACCATGGCCGTAAGCATTCGATTTCACAACACCCATGATGCCCGTTTTAGCGCCCACGGTTTCGCGGATCAATTCGAAATTATGAAGAAGATTAGAAAGATTAATCTCAATCCAGACGTTATCCTGAATTTTTTCGGAAACGAGAAATTCCCCGGATTTAAGCGGCGTTTTATCGGCCATAAATCTTTTTCTTTGCAGGCCCGATGTGCGGTTCCTGCAGATAAAGCGGAAGCAGCTCGGAAGTGCTTTTGGGCTTTATCTTGTCCTTTCTTTCGTGAAAAAGTTCTATCAGCTTTGAGGCATGAGGATACCAGAATTTTTCCGGAGCTAAAAGCGCGTCTTTTAAGGACTTTTTGAAGTCATCCCCGTATTTTTTAAGGCCGTCTCCCGCGATCCAAAGGCCTTTTTGAATCGGCTCTAATTTCTTCACCGCATCTTCGGGAGCAATGCAAAGATAATCTTCATTCCGCGTCAATTTTCCGCCTTCAGACTCAAAGATCGCCAGATACACTTTGTCCCGCCGGGCATCCATCAGGACAGCAATTTTCCCCCAATGCTGCGCCGCGCTTCCTTGAGCTGTAATGTCAAGACTTGGGATGGAATAGCAGGGCTTCCCGCCGGCAACGGACAATCCCTGAACCGTGCCGAAACCGACGCGCAGCCCGGTAAATGAGCCGGGTCCTTCGCCCACCAAAAATGCGTCTATTTCATTCAGTTTGGCGCCCGCGTCTTTCAAAGTTTTCTCCATCATGGGAATCAATTTTTCCGCGTGCTCAATCATTCCCTGATGAGAGTTTTCGGCTGTCCGGCGCCCCTTGGGATGCTGTATTTCTGCAGCGACGCTTAACAGTTCCGTGGAAGTATCAAATGCGAGCAAATTCATGATGTTTCAGCACTTTCTCCGCCTTTTCTCCGAAGGCCGACAGGGTTATCAACCGGTCATTTTCCGATTCGCCAAATTCCAGATGAATGATGAGCGCGTTTTCAGGAATGAGGTCCTGGCATTTCTCGGCCCATTCCACCAGCACGACAGCCCTGGGATCATAAAAAAATTCCTCAAGGCCCAAACAATCAAAATCCCCGGGAGAATCAAGCCGGTAAAAATCAAAATGATACATGCGCTTCGCGCCTTCATAAATATTCATAATCGTAAATGTAGGACTGTGAACCTCTTTCGGATTATGCCCCAATCCTTGAGCAATTGCTTTAGCAAGCAGAGTTTTCCCGGCCCCAAGCGGCCCGGACAAACCGATAAACGCCGGCGCGGTTAAATGCTTCCCCAAAATCTCTCCAAGCCGGAAAGTATCTTGCGGGCTACGGGTCATGATACGAATCTCAGAAGTGGACATAGCCTTTTACTTTAACTTTCAAACGTTTGCGTTTATTTTCCGAATCAAAAATCATTAATTCCCCCGGCTTTTTTGTGATATCACCCACCTGTGTTATTTTGATTCCGGGTATCCGCACAAACCGCCGCGCCGTAAACAGCAGCTCAAAATCTTCCCCGTCCGAAAGGGCATGTTTCAACGAGGATTTCGCCGCGCGGGAAACGGGGATTCTGTCGGCATAAACCTGAGCCCCCGCTTTTGATTCCGTAAGAAGATGGCGTAAATCCTGAAGAAATCCGTCAGAAATATCAATCATGCTTGTCGGGCGAAAACGTTTCACGATTTTCAGGGCTTCTTCAATTTTAGGATTAAATTTCAGATGTTTGCCGCGAAGCGATCCCCCTAAATCCCCGGTGACGAAAATCTTGTCTCCCGGTTTCGCTCCCGAACGCCCGACCCATTTACCGGGAACCGCCTCTCCCGTGAGCGTCAGACTGGCCCAAAATTGTCCTGCTCGGGAAACATCTCCTCCGATCAAAACAACTTTGTACCTGCGCGCGATATTCAGAAGGCCCGACAAAAAAGCGTCAAACCACGCTACGGCAAGCGAAGAAGGGATTCCGAGCGACAAAACGGCACAGCGCGGGCGCCCTCCCATCGCCGCAATATCGCTTAAGTTGATGGCGAGCAGTTTTCTTCCGACGAGGTTGGCGGGTGTTTTTCCGAGTACGAAATCGACTTGATCGACAAGAGAATCCGTCGTGATTAATTCATATCCTTTCGGCGGACGGATGACAGCGGCATCATCACCGATGCCCCTGATCACTCCGGGAAATGATTTTATTTTTCTGCGGATTCTATCAATTAAGCCGAGTTCGCCGATGTCTTTGACGGTTTTCATTAGTATTGTTCGTAGTAATGACTTTAGTCGCTGTGTCTTTTGCGAATAAATCCGCTACTGCAAACGCTCCTTCATTCTTCTAAGCGATTTTTTGAATGGCGGATAAAAGACGCCCTGATCCGTCACGATGGCCGTAATCAACTCGCTGGGAGTCACATCGAATGCGGGATTATGAACCGGAACATTTTCCGGAGCGGTCAATTTTCCAAACGCCCTTCTGATTTCATCGCCATGCCGCTCTTCAATCGGAATGTGTTTTCCGTCCGGAATGGCAAAATCGAATGTGGACGCGGGCGCGGCAACATAAAATGGAATTCCGTGATGCTTGGCGAGCACCGCGACGGAATAGGTGCCGATTTTATTTGCTGTGTCTCCGTTAGCAGCGATTCGGTCCGCCCCAACCACAATTTTATCCACTTTTCCTTTCGCCATAATCGAACCGGCCATGTTGTCGCAAATCAGGGTCACGGAAACTTTATTCTGCATCAATTCCCAGGCCGTAAGCCGCGCGCCCTGAAGCAAGGGCCGCGTCTCATCCGCAAATACGCTTACTTTTTTGCCTTTCTTTTTCGCCGCATAAATCGGAGCGAGCGCCGTGCCGCTGCCGGCCGTGGCCAAGCTTCCGGCATTGCAATGCGTGAGAATCCTGTCTCCATTTTTAATCAGCTTTTCGCCAAACATTCCGATGCGGTCGCAAAGGCGGCTGTCTTCCCGGGTGATTTCAGAAGCTTCTTTGAATAGAAGTTTTTTCAATGCGGGAACTGATTGATTTTTTTCTCCGGCAACGGTTTGTTTCATCCGTTCGAGGGCCCAGAATAAATTCACCGCCGTCGGGCGGCTGGCCGCCAAATAAGCGGTCACCCGGTTTAAGTCTTTCATGAATCGGGCATGATTTCCGGCGTTTGAATCTTTCATACCGAGATAAACACCCCAAGCGGCACAAACGCCGATGGCCGGAGCTCCCCGTACGCGCAGTTTGCGGATCGCCTCATGAACCTGCGGCAATTTTTTTGCCGTAACATAGCGCACTCTATCCGGCAGCAGCGTTTGATCCAGAATTCTGAGCGCACCTCCGCTCCAGCTTACCGTAGTCACTCTTTGATCTTTGGCCATGTCTATCCTCTCAGCGTAATCTGCGGAATATCAAAAAACGCGCAGAAAAAATTAATTCCCGGAATGATTAATTTTGTCAGCCATCCTAAATAAAAAAGCGCCAGGACAATGAAAAATCCCACGTATTCCATGCGCCAGATCATTATTCCAAGTTGAGCCGGCAAAAGCCCGACAAGCACTCGGGAACCGTCCAGGGGCGGAATTGGCAGCAAATTAAACAAAGCCAGACCAATATTAAAGTAAATACAATACAAAAGTACCGTGAATCCAGAGGTTTTATATAGGAGAACAAGAACGCTCGCAAGCACTAGATTTGCAATGGGACCGGCTACCGCCACCCAGATCATATCACGCTTCGGATTTCTTAAATTCGCGAAATTCACGGGAACCGGCTTCGCCATCCCGATCACCGGAAGCCCCAGAAAAAACAGGATAAGCGGCAGGACAACGGTCCAGAGAGGATCGATGTGCTTAAGCGGATTCAGCGTCAGCCGGCCCATGATTTGGGCCGTCCTGTCTCCAAACGCGTATGCTACTGCACCGTGCGACAGTTCATGAAGCGTCACAGTCATTAAAAATACGAAGATGAAAATTCCGATTGAAAGATAATCCATTGATTTAGCTCTGCACCAATCGATCCAACACAGCCCTTTTTAGAATGAAAAAATACCCGATGAAAATTGTGTTATGAATAATATGCATTACGATCGACGGTAAAAGCGATTTCCTTTTTTCATAAACAAAAGCAAATGCCAACCCAAGCACAAATATCGGAAGAAAAGCAAAAAGTGATTGATGAATCAGCGCAAAAAGTCCGGCTGACAAAACCATCGCAGGCGCCACTCCCCATTTCTTTTTAAAAGCAGGATAGCAAAATCCGCGGAAAAATATTTCCTCAATGATCGGCCCGGCCGTACAGGCCAGAAAAATTGACAAATAGATCAATGCCGGATTTTTGTAATCCTCTTCGACGAATATCTCAACAAGCGGGTGTGCGGGAGGTTCATAGCCTATAAATTCCGCAATGAAAAGTAATGCGAGAAGCACGAAAACAAAGATTGGAAGCGCGGCCACATAGCCGGCTGCTCCAATTTGAATATCTTTCCACCATTCGGAGAATCTTAATCCCAGGGACGATAATTCATCTTTGAATTTTCTGGCCACTTGATGAAAAATAATAAAAAGCACCATAACATCCAGAATGACGGTATGAAAAATGATGAAAACATTTTCGAAATTTTCTTTATTCCCGGATAAAAATCCCTGAATCCCCCCCAAAAAAAGGCTGATGATAATCGCCGCAAAAAATACGTAAATCACGGTTTTGACAAGGTCACGCACCCCCCAGGAAACGGCAGGAGGTCCGGTAATGAGAGGGTGTATCATTTCTTTCCCTTGAAAAAAACCTTTGGCCAGAAAACCGTCGAGAAGCACCCCGCCGACAATCATCAGGATCAAAAGAACGGGAATGAAAACAATCAGAAACACCTCAAAAGGCCCCGCCTTTTCCATAATAAATGACTGTAATTCCCTGGCTTCTTGCTTTTCCTCTAATTTTTCTTCGGCAAGCTGAATCTGCTGCATGGCTTTGGAAGGCTTCTTCTCTTCCTTTCCCAGACGAGAAACAAAAACCGCGCTATAAACCGCAATTACGATAACTAAAAGTATCGCAGCCGTTTTTTCTTCTTTAAAAAAAGAAAAGGTGTCGATCCGGATTGATTTAAATATTAAAAAGACGTTTCGCATTTTGAGTGGTTTGTTCGCTCAAGGTTTGAAAATCAACGCCGCGTACCTCGGCTATTTTTTTCACAGTTTCCACAATCATCGCCGGCTCATTTCTTTTGCCGCGGAAAGGTTCGGGCGGAAGAAACGGAGCGTCGGTTTCTACCAACAGCTTTTCCTGCGGCACTAATTTCGCCAATCCCCGCAGTTCATCATTCTTTTTGTACGTCACCGGCCCGGCAATAGAAATATGAAGACCCAAATCCAGTGCATTTTCAAGGTCCTGTTTATTTCCGGAAAAACAATGCATTAATCCGCGGTGTTTCGGGCCGAATTGCCTCAATATAGAATAGATGTCGGAATAAGCTTCACGGCTGTGAATCACAACGGGAAGATCTGTTTCGCGGGCAAATGCGGCAAACTTCGCGAATACTTCCTGCTGAATATTTTTCGGAGAAAGATTTCTGAAATAGTCCAGCCCGATTTCCCCAATGGCTTTTACTTTGGGATGACGGGCCAATTTCTTGATTTCCCTGAACCCTTCTTCAGTAAATTTCTGCGCGTCATGCGGGTGAAGGCCGACGGTTGCGTAGACATTTTCATATTTTGAAGCGAATTCGACATTTTCCCGGGAATGGTCGAAATCGATTCCCACATTAAGAAAGTAACGAACACCCGCATCCCGGGCCCGTTGAAACACCGCGGAAAAATCCGGTTCGAATTCTTTCAGATTCAGATGGACGTGTGTGTCGAAAATCATGCTTTGGGTTCTTCAATGCGCGGAAACAAGGCTTCACCTTTCGCCACCATGACCCCGGGCTTTAGCGCTCCCCAGTCGAGCTGTTTAACAGAAGGAATACCGCTGATTCCGAATGATGCGCAAATTTTTCTGGAAGATTCAGGAAGGAAAGGCGCCAGCATGATTCCGGTATACCGCACCGCTTCGAGCAGCTCTGCCAGCACTTGGGCCAATTCTTCGTTTTTCTTTTCTTTCGCGAGCTGCCACGGCTTTGTTTCTTCCACATAACGGTTCGCGTTAGTCACCAATTCCCAAATCGAGGCCAGAGCTCCGCGCGGATCAAAATCTTTCATCGCCTTGATCATCACTTCACGCGAATTAAGCGCGATGGATTTTAATTTTTTATCCGCCGACGCCGCCTCGATTTTTCCGCCGAAATAACGCTCCAGCATGGATGTGGTGCGCAAAACAAGATTTCCGAGATCATTAGCCAAGTCCTGATTGAAGCGCTCGATGAGCAGTCCTTCGGAATAAGCTCCGTCAGAACCGAGCGTCACTTCCCGCAGAAGAAAGTAACGCAGCGTATCCAGACTGTATTTCGCGGCGAGCTCTTCGGGATCGACGATATTTCCGACAGACTTGGAAACCTTGGCACCCTCAATGGTCCACCAGCCGTGTGCAAACACGGTTTTCGGAAGCTCCAGATCGAGCGCCTTGAGCATAACCGGCCAATAGACCGTATGCTGACGCAAAATATCTTTACCGACCATGTGCAGATCCGCCGGCCACAGATCCTGGAATTCTTTCATCTTCGCCGGATATCCGACGGCCGAAATATAATTCGAAAGCGCGTCGAACCAGACATACACCACGTGATTTTTGGAAAACGGAAAGTCAATTCCCCACGCAAGCCGGTTCCGCGGACGGGAAATGCACAAATCCTCCAGCGGCTCCTTTAGAAATCCAAGAATTTCGTTACGGCGCGAATCAGGACGGACAAATCCGGGATTGTCATGGATATATTTCACCAGCCAGTCCCGGTACTTCGACAGCTTGAAAAAATAATTTTCCTCGGTGATTTCCTGGACTTCGCGTTTGCAATCCGGGCACTTCCCTTCGACAAGCTGGGATGTCGTCCAGAACGATTCGCAGGGCGTGCAGTAAAGGCCTTTATATTTTCCGAGATAAATATCCCCTTTTTCGTAAAGTTTCTGCAGAATGTCCTGCACAGACTTTTTATGCGCCTCGTCAGTGGTGCGGATAAAATAATCGTAATGAATGTCGAGTTTCGTCCATAATTCTTTGAAACGCGGAACCATTCCGTCGACAAAAGCTTTTGTATCGGCGCCCTTCAGCCTGGCAGTCTTGTCGATTTTCTCTCCGTGTTCATCCGTTCCCGTAAGAAAAAACACCTTCTCCCCCATGAAGCGATGAAAACGCGCGAACGTATCGCAGAGAATGTTCGTGTACGCATGCCCGATGTGCGGCTTGTCATTCACGTAATAAAGCGGTGTGGTGATGTAAAAGGGTTTCGTCATTTACTTCTCCAAAAAGGGGCCCGGCCCCTTTTTTGTCGCTAAAAGAACTTCTCCTCGATCCTGGTTGCGATATAGGCGGAAGTGATTTTCTGGTTCAGATTGTTTTCCAGGCTTTCGCGGGTACTTATCAGCTCATTCATGAGATCGATAATTTCATCCGTTTTTTTCTTATCGGCGAATTCCTTGATTCTGGCAAGCTCATGCGGGAAGAAAAGCTTGTTCTTGTCTTGAGTTTCCTTGAATACCAGAGTATCCCGCAGAAAATGAAGGAAAAGCTCGACAATTTCCACCAAATCACCGCGGCTTTTTACGCCTTCCTGAGAAAAGAAGTCCCACGATCCGAGACGCAGCCAGCTTTCGAGCAATCTTCGATTCTCTTCCAGCCAGCCCTCTTCCGCATACCGGATGGCTTTGCCGAGATTCCCGCCCGAAAGCTGAGAGAGAAAGCTCCACTCTTCCTCGACTCCCAGATCATCGCGAAGCGCACGGATAACATCTTTGGACGACAGCGGCCTGAGCTTGATTTCAACGGAGCGGCTCACAATTGTTTCAAGCATCAGATTGCGATGATCGGAGAGCAAGATCAGCTGACTTTGGGGAGGAGGCTCTTCCAAAGTTTTCAGCATCGCGTTCTGAGATTCGGTCGTCATGTCATGGGCGTCATTAATGATGAATACTTTCATTTTCGCCTCAAACGGCTTGAGGCCGATCCAGTGAATCAAATCTTTGATTTCGGCCAGCTTCACGCTTGTTTTTTCTTCATCCAGGCCGTACCAGCGCACATCCGGATGATTGCCGGATTCGATTTTTGCGCAGGACACACAATCGCATTCTTTGAAAAAATTATCTTTGTCACAATTAAGCGTTTTGGCGAGAAAACGGGCAAACGTTTTTTTTCCGATTCCTTTTTCGCCCGTAACCAGCAAACTATGGCTTAAGGATTTTTTATCCAGCGCATGACGGATAAACTCCAGCGTGCTTTCATTGCCTAGAAATTTATTTAAAGACACGTTCCAGCACCTCTCTGACTTCATGATTCACAAATTCCACACCTTCTATATGAGGAATCAAAACACAGCGCTTTTTGTTCTGGCGGGCCAAAGCAAGATAACCTTTTCTCACCTTTTCGTGAAATTGGCGCGACTTATTTTCGATTCGGTCTGTTTTTCCGGCGCGCTTAAGACCGATTTTCACGGGAACATCGAACACCAGCGTCAAATCGGGTTTCAAACCGGCTGTAGCGACCGCTCCGGCCTTCTCAAAATTGACCCTGGGAAAATTACCGGCAAAAGTCTGATACACCCAGGTGGAATCCTGAAAACGGTCGCAAAGCACCACTTTTCCGGCTTTGAGCGCAGGCAGGATTTTCTTTTCCACCAAATCGCGGCGGGCCGCCATGAAAAGAAATGCCTCGGATTCACTCGAAAGCGGCTCGGGTTCGTGAAGCAGGATATTGCGAATGGCTTCAGCCGTCTTCGTTCCGCCCGGTTCGCGGAGAAGAACTGTTTTATACCCTTTGTCTTTCAGCCACTTTTCGGCAAAGCGGATTTGCGTCGACTTTCCGCAGCCTTCGGGGCCTTCAAATGTGACAAACTTACCGAATTTTTTAGTCATAACCGCCTCTTCGGTGATTTCCCTCTCCCTCTGCTTTGCGAGGGCGAGGGAATTATTGCTATTTCTTTTTAATCCTTATCCCCTGTTTTGTATCTTCGATTGTATAACCTTTTTCGAGAATCAAATTACGCAATTCATCGGCGCGCTTGAAATCTTTACCCCTCCGTGCGGCTTCGCGGTCATTGGCCATCTGAACTATTTCCTTCGGGGCCTCTTCAGCCTCTTCGCCGTGCCAGAGATCCAAAATCATGTTCACCTTTTCAAGAAACACATTTACAGCCGATTTTTCATCCGCGGACAAAACACCTTGATCCAGCGCTTTATTGACTTCGCGGACCAGATTAAAGAAAACACCGAGCGCTTCGGAAATATTCAAATCATCGCTGAGCGCTTCCTCGAAGCCCCTGCCGGCTTCCTCAATCATCCGTTTCAGGTCGGCTTTCGTTCCGGGAGACGGTTTATATTCATTCAGCCTGAGCCGGAAATCTTTCAGCCTGGCAATCACATGCCCCGCATCCTCCAGCCCCTGAATCGTAAAATTTACCGGATGGCGGTAATGATGCGACAAAAGCAAGTACCTGACGGCCAGCGGGTCGTATCCCTTTTTGATGAGGTCTTTCAGCGTATAAAAATTTCCCTTGGATTTGGACATTTTCTCGCCGTCCACCAAAAGGAACTTGCAGTGAAGCCAGTATTTCACAAACGGCTTCGACGTTGCGCCTTCCGACTGGGCAATCTCATTTTCATGATGCGGGAAAATATTATCTTCACCGCCGGTATGTATGTCGAATGTTTCCCCGAGATATTTCATCGACATCGCCGAACATTCGATATGCCAGCCGGGGCGTCCCTCGCCGAACGGACTCGGCCAGGACGGCTCGCCTTCTTTTTTAGCTTTCCAAAGAACGAAGTCGCTCCAATGCTCTTTATCGTATTCGTCGGAATCCACGCGGGCACCGGCGATGTTTTCTTCCAAATTTTTCTTGGACAACTTTCCGTAACCCGGAAAGGTAGAAATCCGGTAATAAACCGAACCGTCTTTTTCGTACGCATGAGCCGATTTGATCAGCCGCTCGACGAGCTGAATCATTTCAGGAATATGATGCGTCGCTCGCGGGTACTGCTCCGCTTTTTCAATTCTCAGAACCGCCAAATCCTCATAAAACGCGCTGATGTACTTCTCCGTGTACTGATCCAGAGTCGCATTTTCACGGATCGCGCCTTGAATCGTTTTGTCGTCTACATCGGTGAGATTCATCACCTGCGTCACTTTGAAGCCCTTCAGCTTCAGCACGCGCCGGAGCAAATCCTCGAAAATATACGCCCGCAGATTTCCGATATGGGCATAGTCGTAAACCGTCGGCCCGCAAGTGTACAGACGGACCTCATTTCCTTTTAATGGCTTAAATTCCTCGGTTTTACCGCTAAACGTGTTGTGCAGTTGCAGCATAAATTCTTTTCAGGCAAAGTTCTTTGTTTAAATATGGAAGGATGCGTTTCAATTCCGGTCCATGGGCGCGGAAAGTCAGCGCGACGCGAAGCGGCATAAAAAGCTCTTTCCCCTTCGCTTTGACGGATGCTTTCAGCTTTTGATTGAGCGCGTCATAGTCCGGACGGTCACCGGCTCCGAGCGCTTCAAAATAACCTTTAAGCGTGCTGAGAATTTCGGAAACCTGCGGCTGCTTCAGGATTTCAGCGTCCATCATCTTCGCCTCAGGATCAAAAATCGCGAGACGGTCGATGAGCTCATCGAAATGAACGATATTGTCTTTGAAAATCAGAAGCAGGCCTCTTAGCTTCGATTCGTCCGTAAACTTCGGCATCGCATTCTGAGATTTTAAATAATCAATCGACTTCGCGACAAAAGCATCATCGCTCATCCGGCGTAAATGCTCACCCGACAGCCAGTTCAATTTTTCCAGATCAAAAATCGACGAGGATTTTCCGACACGGTCGAGCGAAAACGCCTGCTCGAGCTCTTTCAGCATGAAAATTTCCCGGTTGTCTCCCGGCGCCCAGCCGAGCAGGGCGATATAGTTATCGATGACGTCGGGCAAATATCCGGTTTGCCGGTATTCCTGAACCGACATGGCGCCTAGGCGCTTGGAGAGCGGCTCATTGCCCTTCCCCATGATCAGCGACAAATGCGCGAATTTCGGCGGCTCAAAACCCATCGCGCGGAACAGGAGAATATGGCGCGGTGTGTTCGGCAAATGGTCTTCTCCGCGGATCACATGCGTCACTTTCATCAGTCCGTCATCGACGCAAACCGCCAGATGAAATGTCGGCATGCCGTCGGGACGGAGAATCACGAAATCACCGAATAATCCCATTTCAAATTGAACGGGACCGCGGATGAGATCTTCGAATTGAACAATTCCCTCATCCACTTTGAAACGCACAGACGGCTTGACGCCGCCGGCGATTCTTTTTTTTGCATCCGCTTCGGAAAGTTTCCGGCAGCGATTGTCATATTTCGGCGCGAGCCCCTTGGCCTGCGCCTCTTTTTTCATCTTTTCAAGCTCTTCGGTGGAACAGAAGCAATAATAGGCTTTGCCCGCTTTTATGAGCTTATCCGCCGCGTCATGATAGTGACTCATGCGCTCAGATTGTTTATAAGGACCGTATTTGCCGCCGATATCCGGCCCCTCATTCCAGCGGATACCGAGCCAATGTAAATCCTTCTCGATTTGCGCGGCATATTCATTCTTCGAACGTTCTTTGTCCGTGTCTTCGATGCGCAGAATCAAAGTTCCTTTATTCCGCGCCGCAAACAAATAGTTAAAAAGCGCGGTACGGACATTTCCAATATGAAGATATCCTGTCGGGGACGGAGCAAAGCGGACTCTTACGCTCATGAAGGCATCCTCTTCACCAACACTGTAGCCTCGCAGGCAACCGCTTCCCCGGCACCGATCGGACCAAAACCCTCGCGCGTTTTTGCTTTTACATTCACGGATTCAACGCCCAGTTTCAAACTCTTCGCGAGGCGCTTTCTGATTTTTAATTTAAACTCGCCGAGCCGGGGCTTTTCGAGATGCACGGTGCAGTCCGCGTTCACGATTTGCCATCCGCTTTCACGGGCCAGGCTGATAACGGAATCGAGAATTTTGATGCTGGAAATATTTTTAAACTTCTTTTTCCTGTCAGAGAAATACTCCCCGATATCCCCTTTTCCGGTCGCCCCCAAAATCGCATCGGAAAGGGCATGCAGAAGCGCATCGCCGTCGGAATGCCCGAGCGGGCCCAAGCGCCATTTCAGCCGCTCGCCGCCCAGAATAAACGGGCGGCCTTTCACCAAGCGGTGAATGTCGGAGCCATGGCCGATTCTCAGCTCGGATCTACCGTTCAGAATTTTTCCGGCGATTTGCAAATCCTGCCCTGTCGTAATTTTCAGGTTTGGACTTCCCAGCTCAACAAGCCGGACCGGCTTCCCGATATTTTCCAGAAGCGAAGCTTCATCGCTGGCCGCAAACGGCTGCCTTGAAAATTCACTGTACGCCTCGACCAGCCATTCCCGCTTTGCCGCCTGAGGGGTTTCAGCCTCCCAGAGTTTTTCGCGCGGAACCGTCCGGAAAATTTTTGACGTGCCGTTTTCTTCCGATTCTTTGACCGTCGAAGTAACCCGCTTTGCCGCAATCGCAGCGCCTGATTTTCGAGCGGCTTTCAACACCTGATCCACTCCTGATTTTGTGATGAAAGGCCGGGCAGCATCATGCACCAAAATAATTCCGGAAGATTTCGAAGACTTTTTGATTCCCTCATAAACGGATAGCGCGCGCGAAGAACTTCCGGCAGTCACGCGCACCGGTTTGATGCCTTTTCCGGTTGCTTCGAGCTCTTTTTTAAATTTGCGCACATAAGCAGGCGGAAGCGTAATAATGATTTCGTTGACAAGAGCGGATTCAAGCAGTGCTTTCAGGGAATAAAACAGAATCGGCGCTCCGTTGAGGGGCCAAAACGCTTTCGGTAGATTGAGGGATTCGGCGGAGGTCTGTTTAAGCCTTAAACCGGCTCCGGCCGCCGTGAGAATGGCGCTTACTTTCATCGGGTTTCTTCATCACTTGCCTTGGCGAAAATCATCCGTCCCGCCTGGGTTTGCAGCACGCTGGTAATGACCGCGCTTACCTGCTGGCCGATAAATTTCCGCCCATTATCGACAACGACCATGGTTCCGTCATCGAGGTAAGCCACGCCCTGGTTTTCTTCTTTTCCTTCTTTAAGCACTTTCACGTTCATCATTTCACCCGGCATCACAACCGGCTTCAGGGCATTGGCCAAAGCGTTGATATTTAAAACGTTAATGCCCTGAAGTTCCGCTACTTTGTTCAAATTAAAATCGTTCGTAAAAATCTTGGCATTGAGCTCCTGCGCCATTTTCACCAGTTTTGCGTCAACGGTATGAATTTCCGGAAAATCCAGGTCATGCACTTTCACGTTCACAAGCTCGGATTTCTTGATTTTATTCAGCACGTCCAGTCCGCGACGCCCGCGGTTGCGTTTCAGCCCGTCGGAGGAATCCGCGATCGTCTGAAGTTCTTTCAGCACGAATCCCGGAACAACCACCTGCCCTCCGATAAACCCGGTTTCGCACATATCCGCAATGCGCCCGTCAATAATCACGCTGGTATCCAGAAGAATAATTTCAGTTCCCGAGGCTTTGGTGTCGAGACGGACAAACGGAATCATGATTTGAAACTCGTCCTGGCCGCGGAGAATCAGAATCGCGCCCAGATAAGAAAAAATCAGCGCGGTAATAAAGTTGAGTTTTGCCACCACTTCATCATCCAGATTAGAAAGGCTGATAACGTCGATAAACAAATTATTAAGAAGCAGCCCCAGAATCACCCCGAGCAGGATGGACAGCATATTCCGGACCGTGGCTTTCTTGAAGAAAAGATCCAGTAAAATCACCAGCACCCCGATCAGCACTCCGATCAACATTCCCCAAAGCGATTCATGGGCGGCGCCGAACCCGGAATAGCCGATCAAGTAACCTGCTCCCCCGCAAATGAGAAGAAAAAGAACTCTCAGAAAATTAATCAAATGACACGCTCCCGATTAAAAAAAGAATAAGAACTTGCCCTTTTTGCCTTCGTCCTTCTGAAGCAGTCTCCAGGGGCGGGCTTTCAAATCCTGCACAAAACTGACGGACTCATTATAGAGCGTATCGTCATTAATGAACTTGCCCACCGAGCCCTTGCCGTCTTTCACATCTTCCAGAACCGTATTCATTTTCTGGAACGATTCGTTCATATTTTTAGTCATGCCGATAATATCGCCCTTGGAAGTAGAGAAGATTTCGTTGAGGACTTTCATCAGTTCGGAGAAATCACGGACCGCCTTCTTCAACGAATCTTTAACATTGGGATCCGTAATGATTTTATTTGCGTTATCGACGAGATCCTCAATCTTGAAAGAGATCGTCTTCGCCCGCTCGATCAATTCCTCGGTCCGAACCGGATCTTGGCCGATAATTGTATCCCCTTCTTTGAGCAGGGGGCCTTCGTCATTTGAGGAAGTTTCTATATTAATATGCGGTTCACTCAGGGCGAAAGTGCCGCGCTGATATATCTTTGAATCGGCGTGCACGCGGACGCCTTTATCGATAAAACAGAACAACAGAACTTCCGGTTTTCCCGTCTCGGAATTATAGCGGATGGATACCCGTTCCACCTGGCCTACTTGGACTCCCACCATTTTCACAGGGGCGCCGCTGGCGATCCCGAGCACGTTCGAGAACTGAACGTTGAGGTGATATCCCTTCTTAAAAAAGAAAACTCCGCTGACAAAAAATATCAGAATGAAAAGAATGATAAAGCCGAAGAACACGAATGTTCCCACGATCAGTTCAAGTCGCTTGGTTTCCATGGCTCCCCCGAAAAAAGTGTAAAAATATATTAATGAGTATTGCCGGAATCTGCATTATTAATTAAATAACGGCTCTTGTCCGTAATCGGACCAACAGCACTGCCGGTGATAAACTGTTTGACGACCGGATCCTTAGTATTTTTTATTTCGTCCGGAGTTCCCACGGCGATAATCTTGCCCTCATACAACATCGCGATCCGGTCCCCGACTTTATAAGCGCTTGTCATATCGTGGGTTACGACAACCGCAGTTACATTTAAGCGCTGCTTCATTCTTACGATCAACTCATTGATGACATCGGCCATAATGGGATCCAGACCGGTTGTGGGCTCATCATAAAGAATTATTTCAGGCTCATTGCAAATCGCGCGGGCCAAACCGACCCGTTTTCTCATGCCGCCCGATAATTCCGCCGGGTCCAGATTTTCAATTCCGGCAAGACCGACCATTTTCAGCTTTTCGCGTACTTTTTCCAAAACCCGAATGTAAGGAATATCTTTTCGCTCGAGCATCGAAAAACCCACATTATCGCCCACGGAAAGAGAGTCGAATAACGCCGCTCCCTGAAACAGCATTCCGATTTTCCGCCTGACAATATTCAAATCTTGTTCATTTAAATGATTGATCCGGATTCCGTCTACGATCATATCACCCGAATCGGATTTGAGAATACCCATAATTAATTTCAGAAAAACGCTCTTTCCGACACCGGAACGGCCGATGATCACCATCGTCTCACCGCGCCTGATCTGTATATTGAATCCGTCCAAAACAACAAGATCGCCGAAAGTTTTCTTCAAGTTTTTTGCTTCAATCGCATAAGGGCTGGGCACCCGGCTTAGTTCATGATTTGGCATTCATCACCCCACAAAATAAAACACGGCGGTAAAGAAACAGTCTAAAGCGATGATAGTAATTAATGAAGTCACCACGGAAAGTGTCGTGGCAATACCAACCCCCTCCGCGCCTCCGCGTGTTCTAAAGCCGTAATAGCAGCCGACAACGGACACCACCAATCCGAAAGCGAATGCCTTGATTAAACCGGTAAAAACGTCCTTGGGAAACAGGGCGATAAACAAACGGTTCAAATACTGATCGGATGAAATTCCCAGCTTGAATATGCTCACAATATAGCCGCCGACAATACCGATGAAATCAGCGTAAACCGTGAGAATAAACATCATAAAAAAACAGGCTGTCACGCGCGGGACCACAAGATAACGCACCGGATCCGTTGCCAGCGATTTTAGGGCATCGATCTGCTCAGTCACCTTCATCGTCCCGAGCTCGGCCGTCATGCCCGCGCCGACCCGTCCGGCCACCACCATCGCCGTAAGCACCGGTCCCAGCTCACGCGTGATAGAAAGCGATACCAGGTCTGCCGTAAACTGAAGCGCGGAAAATTTTTTCAGCTGATAAGCGGATTGAAGGGCCAACACCATACCGGTGAAAATAGCCGTCAAGAACACAAGGGGAAAGGATTTTACGCCCACCATGTTCATTTGATTGAGTGTCTCTTTCCAACGAAGCTGGGTCGTGAAAAAAGCCCGGATAGTCCGGAGAAAAAGGACAAACGTGCCGCCCGTATTGCTTAAAACAACGAGAAACTTGTCGCCCAGCTCAATCAGCCAGTTCAGGAAAAAAATTATTCTTTTTCTTAAGGAAAACTGCAGCATTAAAACTTCCTCTCAATTTGAGCAATCGGTATTTCATTCACCGTCTGGGACGGCCTTGGGGCTGACTCCATTCGCATGTCTCTGCCCCGCCATACGGGAAGATGATCTTCCGAAATGACTTCGATGCCCGAAAAAATATTGGAGCTGGAAAAATCCACATCCCCCTTAACATAAAACATGCGGGATCCCTTGGAAATTTTGGAATCCTTCAATTTCAAATAATGCCTGTTTCCGAAAAAATTCATGCTCACATGATCGAATGTCAAATTTTTGACGCCGCCGGAAGAAATACTCAGCCGTCCCTGAATTTCCGGCTGCTGAGCCTCGCCCCGGATGCTGATTTTACCGTCCATCATTCCCGATAAATTCTCAGGCAGCTGATGAAACCCGAATTTCATGGTTTCACTTAGAACGATCTTCGAAGCCTCAATATCCAAAGCCAGAAGCGGAGGTTTGCCGAAAATAATTTCGCCCTCCATTTTATAACCTTTTCCCCACATTAGGGTTAAATTTCTTATCCCTTCCGATGAAAGCACAAAGCTGCCTTTAAAATCATCCAGCGGCGCGTAATTGAAAATAAAATAGTCCGTGCTGAGCCTGGCGTCAAAAACAAGGCTTCCCGCATTCCAGGAATCCGATTTTGGCCTGAACATCACATGAGTCATTGTGACCAAATCAAAATCATATATCTGCATATGATCTGCGTTGAGGTCCAGATTCACCTCGACATCCCGGAGTGAAAAACGGATGTCATATCGTTCATTGCCTTTGGAAAATTTCAGCCGTGTTGTCCAATCGCTGAGCAGAAGAAAAGCATCTAGCATCATGGATGCGCCGATTTTCACCTCTTTGACGCTATAACCGGTTTGATCCCGAAGCAGGTTGCCGCGGAATGGGTAATTGCCCCCCACCCCCTCCAAAACGCCCCATATTGTTTGTTTTTCAAAATCACCGCTGACTTGAAGTTTTATTTCACCGCCCGTGAATTTGGACGTTTCTCTGATCTGAACATTGAATTTCTGATTCGGCCCGGCAAAATCGTCAATTCTGCCGTTTATTGTCCAGGCCAGAGAAGCCACAAAAAAATTCACATCTTCCAGATAGAACGTATTATTCTTAAGCCTGATTTTACCGTTCAAATTGCGGAAGAGTAAAATCCTGGAAGAATCATGCTCTACTTTTTTAAAACGGATCTCAATATCCTGTTGCTTAGTTTTCGGATTTATTTTCCCGTCCCAATAAACTTCGCCCTTCAAATTACCCGTTAACCGGCCTTTGAAATGAACCAGAACCTCTTCGGCACTCCGCTTCTCAATGCGTCCCTGTACCTTTTCAACGCCGCCCTGCATTCCGGTTTCTTTGAGCGGCCAGGAGCATGCCCCGTCCTCAATCAAAACCGTAAAAGGGATATTGCCGACGCCGAATTTCATCTTGGCAATTTGGTCCGCCAGCTTTGACAAATCGAGCGCGGCCAGCTCAAACTTCGGCTTGTGTAATACGATGTCGCTCGGGATCTGAAGACTGCGCTTTATCAGGCTCGACCAGCCATAGGCAAAAACAATTTTTTTGACGCCTTTTAGCGCAAGCTCGGGCGTAAGCCCTTCCTGGTCGAACTTCAGGTCGGAAAAAGAAATCTTCCGGAACAGCTTGAATTGTATTTTCCCGATTGAAACCCGCGACTTGAATATTTCGCTGAAACGGGCCTCCGTCTTTGTTTTGATTTCCCCGCTTTCAAAAAGCGCCTTCATTTTGGAATAAGCAAAAACGAATCCCCCGGCTAAAAGAAATGACAACAGTATAAATAATAGGAATTTCCTCATAATTGTTTTGGAGGATTTTGCATGAGAGCCTCGCGGCTATGCTCTTTCAGCGTGTTCAGTCAGACTTTGTCAAAGACAAGCTCCTCGCCTTTGACATCACAGAGGATTTTATCGCTTTCTTTAAACGTCCCCGCTAAAATTTCTTCGGAAAGAACGTTTTCCACAAATCGTTGAATCGTCCGTTTGAGCGGACGCGCTCCAAATATCGGGTCATAACCTTTCTCGATCAAGAATTGAAGGGCGGCCGTTGAGAATTCCAAAACGATTTTTTGATCCTTTAACCGATTGACAACTTCATTCAATTCCAGATGCACGATCTGCTCCAAATTTTCACGGTTAAGAGGATGAAACACCACGGTTTCATCCACCCGGTTTAAGAATTCCGGACGGAAAATTTTCTTGGTTTCATCCAGGAGCTTCTTTTTGATGTCACGATACGTGATGTCTTCCGCCTGAGGTTTAAACCCCATATCCGTTTGCTTGCGGATCAGATCAGCACCGACGTTGGAGGTCATAATGACGATGCTGTTGCGGAAATCTACTTTGCGGCCGAAAGAGTCCGTCAGCCGTCCGTCTTCCATCACTTGCAGAAGAATGTTAAAAACATCCGGATGCGCTTTTTCAATTTCGTCCAAAAGCACAACGCTGTAAGGACGGCGGCGGATTTTTTCAGTCAGCTGTCCGCCCTCCTCGTATCCTACGTATCCCGGAGGCGCACCGACAAGGCGCGATACATTAAATTTTTCGCCGTACTCCGACATATCGATTTGCACGACGGCATCCTGATCACCGAACATAAATTCAGCCAATGCCCGGGCAAGCAGGGTTTTTCCGACACCGGTGGGCCCGAGAAAAATAAAGCTGCCGATCGGACGTCTCGGGTTGCGCAGTCCGCTTCTTGAGCGCCGGACCGCATGGGCGATGGCCTTCACCGCCTCATCCTGGCCGATGACGCGCTTGTGAAGCTCATCTTCAAGACGCAAAAGGCGCTGAGTTTCCTTTTCTTCAAGCCGCTGAAGGGGAATTCCGGTCTGTTTAGCCACGATCACAGCGATGTCCTCAGCAGTCACCACCACTTCCATTTCAGATTTGGCTTCTTTCCAGCTCTTTTTCAGTTTAGCGAACTCTTCCTTCGCCTTGCGCTCCTCATCGCGAAGCTTGGCCGCTTTCTCGAAATCCTGCGCCTTAATGGCCGCCTCTTTCTCCATGCGGAACTGCTCGATTTCGGTTTCCAGCTTCTTTAAATCTTTCGGAAGCGTTGTTACAGACAGACGGGCGCGCGATCCGGCTTCGTCGATTAGATCAATCGCCTTATCCGGAAGAAACCGGCCTGTGATATAGCGGTCAGATAATTTGGAAGCTGCCTCAAGCGATTCATCCGTAAACTTAGCCCGGTGATGCGCTTCATATTTATCACGGAGACCTTTGAGAATTTCGATCGTCTCTTCCACGGTCGGCGGATCCACATTGATCATTTGAAACCGGCGCGCTAACGCAGCGTCTTTTTCAATATATTTGCGGTACTCATCAAGCGTGGTGGCTCCGATACACTGGATTTCACCGCGGGAAAGAGCGGGCTTCAAAATGTTGGAGGCATCAATAGCGCCTTCCGCGCCGCCCGCGCCTACGAGCGTATGAAGCTCGTCGATGAAAATAATCACATTTTCCGACCTGCGAATCTCATCCATCACTGCCTTGATGCGCTCTTCAAACTGCCCGCGGTATTTCGTGCCGGCAACCATCAACGCGAGATCGAGAACCACAATGCGTTTATCGAGCAGAACTTCCGGCACATTTCCGCTTACGATGCGCTGAGCCAGGCCTTCAACAATGGCCGTTTTACCGACACCCGCTTCTCCGAGAAGTACGGGATTATTTTTTGTGCGGCGTGAAAGAATTTGGGTGACGCGCTCAATTTCATCCTGGCGGTTTACAACCGGATCCAGTTTTCCTTCGCGGGCCAGCTGAGAAAGGTCCCGTCCGAAAGCGTCAAGCGCCGGCGTTTTGGTTTTTCCTTTTGCGATACCCGCGCCGCCCGCCGCACCTCCTCCTCCACCGCCTCCTGTTTGGGGAGTGGAAGAACCCAGCAATTTAATAACTTCCGTTCTCACCTTGTTAAGGTCTAAACCGACATTCATCAGCACATGGCTGGCCACCCCTTCTCCTTCTTTGATCAACCCGAGAAGCAAGTGCTCCGTACCGATATAATTGTGGCCAAGCCGCCTTGCCTCATCCATGGCCAGCTCAATCACTTTTTTGGCTTTAGGAGTAAAAGGAATATCGCCAGACACAATTGTGCTGGGACCGAATTGCACGAGTTTTTCAACTTCCAGACGGATCGTTTCCAGCGACAGCCCAAGAGTCTGTAACACGGCTGCGGCAACGCTTTCACCTTCTTTAATCAGCCCAAGCAGAATATGTTCCGTACCAATATAGTCATGGTTAAACCGTTTGGCCTCTTCCTTGGCCAAGATAATCACTTTTCTAGCACGCTCGGTAAAACGGTCAAACATGTGATGCCTCCCCGTTAGTATTTCTCGAGTATATTATTAGTTCAAAAAACAGGTTAGTTAAGGAATTGTCAAAGTTACAGGATATCTAATGATCTTAATGTTTTACGGATTAATTGGGCTCTTTCTTTATCCCGTTCCGAAGAGCTCAAATTGCGCTGCGCGAGCTTCTGTAAATGAGCCGGCTGGCAGAAAATAAGAAGCTCATTCAGCCGCTCCCTCTCAAGCCCCTGAATAATACCGGCATCCACACCTAATCTTAGCATAGACAAAAGCGATGTTGCTTCTTTACTGTTAATCAAGCGGGCCGATTTCAGAACCCCGAGCGAGCGCCAAATCTGGTCAAAAAACCGGTCCTGTTTCTTCTCCGTAAGCGTTTTTCTCGCCTCACGCTCATTTTCAATGATTTGCCGGATGACCCGCTCAAAACTGTCAATAATTTCCGATTCGTTTTGCCCCAGCGTCACCTGATTGGAAAACTGAAAAAAATTTCCGCTGGCCTCCGTACCCTCGCCGTACAGCCCGCGGGCGGCAATATTCAGTTTCACAAGCGCCTGAAGCACCTTGTTAATTTGTTTCGTCATCACCAAACTCGGCAGATGCATCATACAGGACGCTCGAAGCCCGGTTCCCACATTCGTCGGGCATGCCGTCAAATATCCGAGAGTATTATGAAAAGCAAAAGAAAGTCTCTCTTCAAGCTGGGTGTCCACCCGGTTGATTACATCCCAGCATTTTTGAAGGCTGAATCCGGAGTTCAGAATCTGAAGCCTCAAATGATCTTCTTCCAAAATCATAATGCTGATGGTTTCATCTTTCGAAAGACAGGTCGCTCCCGTTCGTTTTCCTGCATGATCCATACTGATCAAATGTCTTTCAAGCAAAAACTGTTTATCAAGATCCGTCAAATCTTCACTCAGCAGAAAATACGCTTTTTTCGTCAATTCACTCGAATTTGTGGCGTCATGCACCTCTTCCATAATCGCTTTTTCTTCGTCTTTCGAAAGTTTCGTGCAGAAGGGGTAGCCGTTCAGGTTCCGGGCAAGACGGATTCGGCTCGACATGACAATGTCATTGTCAGGACCGTCCCCTTTGAGCCATTCACAAGGCGATTTCAGCAATTCCTCAAGTGCCATTTTTTGCCGCCCCCTTCTTCGCGCGTTCTTCAAGCTGTTTGATCAGATCCCGCACCTTAGCCGCGTCTTCAAACGCCTCCTGCTCGACCAGTTTTCTCAGCCGCTCATGAAGCTCACGAAGCTCCATATGAAACTTGACCTCACCGGAAATTTTAGTGGGCTTTTTTCCGATATGCTGGGTCGAACGATGAATTCTTTTGATCAAGGGAATAAGCAATTTACTGAAGGTTTGATAGCATTCCGGACATCCCAAACGGCCGGACTTGCCGAAGTCATCAAACGAAATACCGCAGCTTTTACACCGGAGAACTTCTTTTTTTTCGGCCTGTTTGGCAATACCTTCCGAGCCTTCCGTCAGGCCTTCGAGTAATTCGCTGAAATTGAAATATTGCTTCACATCCGTGCCCTTTTCATAAGCACACTGCTCGCAGAGATGGAGTTCCACCATCTTGGAGTTGATAATTTCCGTTAAATGAATCGTGGCCTCTTCAAGGCCGCAAACGTTGCAAACCATCTCAGAACACCCTAATTAATACTAACATTTAGAAATCCGAAGCACGAAACAAACCACCAATCCAAAATGAAAAAAATTCAAACTATCATTTACTTCGAGCTTGGAATTTGCCTTTTGTTTCGGATTTCGATTTTTAGGTTTCGAGCTTATTAAATCTTGTATCTCACCCCGTCGACTCTAGTTAGATCACCAAAAGCCCTGCGCAGGCTGTGAGTTGTCTCGCCGGGTTTGCCGTTGCCGATCACGCGCCCGTCCAGCTTAACCACGGGGATAATTTCGGCAGCGGTACCGGTCAAAAAACACTCCTCAGCGTTAAACAAATCATGCCGGGTAAGAATTTTCTCCTGGAAAGGAATTTTGATTTTCTTCGCTACATCAATAATGGCGCCGCGCGTAATTCCTTTAAGCGCACCGACATAGGTCGGGGGCGTAAACAGATTGCCTTCTTTCACGATAAAAACATTCGCGCCGCTGCATTCCGCCACATAGCCGTCTTTATTGAGCATGAGCGCGTCGCAATACCCCGCATTTGTCGCCTCGATTTTAGCCAGAATATTATTCAGGTAATTCAGCGATTTAATGCACGGGTTAATGGCCTCCGGATGATTCCGGGTTGTGGCTGCGGTAATAATTTCTATGCCCTGGCTGTACAGCGCCGGATCATAAAGCTCGATTTTGTCTGCGATCGCAAAAATAGTAGGGACTTTGCATTTTCTCGGATCCAGGCCCAAATCCCCGGTTCCGCGCGTCACCACAAGGCGGATGTACGCGTCCTTCAGTTTGTTTTTCTGAAGCGTCGCAATGCACACATCCTGCAGATCTTTCTTAGAATACGGAATTTTCAGCAGGATAGCCTGGGCGGATTCCCACAGCCGGTCCAAATGCTCTTCGATACGGAACAAAAGCCCGTTGTAGGAGCGCATTCCCTCAAACACGCCGTCTCCATAGAGCAATCCGTGGTCGAAAACAGAAATAGACGCTTCAGCTTTCGGGAAAAATTTTCCGTTGATAAAGATATAATTCTCCGCCGTTTTAGCCGCTCGCTTTTTCACCTCAAGACTCCTTCGTTATATGACCTAGAGTTAAACGATAGACATTCGGCTTGCCTTTCACGAAGCTTTCTTCATGAGTGACAATGCAGAATGTCTGGCCTTTTTCCCTGTTTAATGATTCTATCAAATCGTAAATATTTTTCGCATTCGCCTCGTCCAGGTTTCCCGTCGGCTCATCGCACAAAACAATCTGCGGATCATTCACGAGCGCCCGGGCAATCGCCGCTCTCTGCTGCTCTCCTCCCGAAAGCTGCGACGGCCGGTGCCTGAGACGATGAGAAAGTCCCACCTGATCCAGCAATTCCGCGGCCTTTTTTTTGCCGTCCGGATTTTTCGAAATCAGCGCCGGAAGAGTTACGTTTTCAAGCAACGTCAATTCGGGAAGCATGTAGTAAAACTGAAACACAAATCCAACTTCGCGGCTCCGGAAGGCTGCCAACTCCGCTTCGCTCATGGAAGCCAGGCTTCTTCCGTCAAAAATCACATCGCCCCGGGTGGGACGGTCCAATCCGCCCAAAATGTGAAGCAGTGTGGACTTTCCGGCGCCCGAATGCCCTAAAATGTAATAAATACCGCCGCGCAAAACTTTAAAATCAATACCCTGAATCACGTCCACGCGATCGGCGCTTTTGCCGTCGTAAATTTTATAAAGTTTTTCCGTTTCAAGAATCATCTCACTCATACCGCAAAGCCTCCACCGGGTCGAGTTTTGCCGCACGATGCGACGGATAAAGGCCGGCCAGAAGAGACGCGAGCAACGCAAAAATAATAATCATCGAAACATCTGAAAAATTAATCTCAGCAGGAATCCGGTTGAAATAATAAATATCGCTCGGAAACACTTCGATTCCGGTTACCTGTTCCACCATATCAGCGACGAGATTGATATTAAAAGCAATCAAAAGTCCCATAAAGGCGCCGATCAGAACCCCGAAAAACCCGACAAAAACGCCCTCAAAGAGGAAAATACGCCGTATCCCTCCTGCCGTGGCTCCAAGCGCGCGGAGGAGACCGATGTCTTTTGTTTTTTCCATCACCACCATGATCAGCGTAGAAACAATATTGAACGTGGCAACAAGAATAATTAAAAACAAAAGCACGGCCATTACTGTTTTTTCCACTTTAAGCGCCGCAAAAAAATTCCGGTTCAAGTCCAGCCAGCTGCGTACCATGAATCCATTGCCAAGCTCCCGGCTGATGACTTGCTTCAACGATTCCGCTTTTTCTACATCATCAAGGCGGACGCTGATTCCGGTCACCACATCGCCCAGCTGAAACAAATCCTTGGCCCTGGGAATATCAATAATCGCGATGGACGAATCCATCTCACTCATCCCCAGCTCATAAATTCCGGTCACTTCAAACGGAAGCGACTTGGCCTGGCTCGGAAGCATTTTGTCGGAATCCTTTAGAAAAGGCGAAATGAGATAAACTTTGCCTCCGACACCCACATTCAGAATATTAGAAAGTTCCCTTCCGATCACCACTCCGGGAAGCTTCCCACCGAGGGGACTGTTGTCCTTACCCTGAAAACGGAAAGATCCAGCACGTACAAAATCGTAAACGCCTTTCAGGTCATCGTGGCGCGGATCCACTCCTTTGATAATCACGCCCATGGCATTCGATTTTGACCGGATCACGCCCTGTCCCTGAACGAAAGGCGCGACAGTTTTCACATGCGGCGATTTAATAATCTGAATTGCCTTGATTACATCATCGGAATTTGGAATGCCCCCGGGAACCTGAACGAGAATATGCGGATTAACGCCGACAATTTTCGCCTTGAGATCCCGGTCAAACCCGCTCATGACGGCCATGACAACAATTAATGCCATCACACCGACAGCAACACCCAGCACCGAAATAAACGAAATCAAGGAAACAAATCCGGAGCTTTGACGCTTTAACAGGTGCTTAAGTGCAATGAAATATTCGTATCTCATAATAAGCTTGTAGTAGCGACTTCAGTCGCTATTGATAGCGATTAAAATCGCTACTACGAACCAACCTCTTCCTCTTGAACTTCCGGTTTTAAATGAGGGAACAGAATCACATCACGGATCGAATGCTGGTTTGTAAGCAGCATCACGAGGCGGTCAATACCGATTCCAAGCCCTCCCGCGGGCGGCATGCCGTATTCCAACGCCAGCAAGAAATCTTCGTCAATTTGTTTTTGTTCGCCGAGCGCCTCTTTCTGCCTGATGAAACGGTCACGCTGTTCCTCCGGATCGTTCAGCTCGGAAAACGCATTGGCCAATTCCATATTCGCGATAAACAACTCGAAACGGTCTGTCAAGTCGTCCGTGCCGGGCTTACGCTTCGCAAGCGGCGACATAATGAGCGGATAATCTACGACGAAGGTTGGACTCACAAGCGTCGGCTCAACAAATTCGTCGAACACTTCATTCAAAATATCCACGTCGTCATAATTCGCTTCTAATTTTACTTTGAGTTTTTCAGCTTCCTTGCGAACGTTCGGATTTTTTCTCCATTCCACCCCGGTTTTCTCTTTAAGCGCGTCGTAAAAACTGATTCGCTTCCACGGACGGGCAAAATTCAATTCCTTTTCACCGTATGGAATCGATTCCTTGCCGTGAATGTCTTTTACAAGCATGTGGAACATTTCCTCGGTGATATTCAGCATATCGCTCAGGTCCGCGTAGCTTTGATACAGCTCCAGCATGGTGAATTCGGGATTATGCTTAATGGAAATACCTTCATTGCGGAAATTCCGGTTAATTTCATAGACCTTTTCGAACCCGCCGACCAGCAGGCGTTTGAGATAAAGCTCCGGTGCAACACGAAGATACAAATCCAAATGCAACGCGCGGTGATGCGTTTTAAACGGCTCGGCTTTTGCGCCGCCCGGAATTTGCTGCATCATCGGCGTTTCCACTTCCATGAAACCCTTGGCGTCAAGAAATTTCCGGATGGAACGGATAATTTCGCTTCTCAGACGGAATGTTTTGCGTACTTCTTCATTCACGATTAAATCGAGGTACCGTCTTCGGTAGCGTATTTCTACATCCTTCAATCCATGCCATTTCTCCGGAAGGATTTGGACGATTTTGGACAGCAGCTTGAATGATTCAATTTTTACTGACTTTTCGCCCATCTTGGACGTAAAAAGCGTGCCCTCAATCCCTAAAATGTCGCCCAAATCAAGCTTCATAAAGAATTGATAGTTTTCTTCTCCAATCGAATCCTGCTTGGCGTAAATCTGAATACGTCCGGTTTGGTCCTTGAGATCTCCGAAAGAGCTTTTTCCGTGGCCTCTCATGGCCATCAAACGCCCTGCAAGGCGCACTTTTTTTCCTTCTTCAAAATGATTCAGCACATCGCCGATGGATTCAACGGGCTGAAAACGGCTGCCATAAATTTCAAGGTTTTTATCCCGGAACGATTTGATTTTGTCCAGCCGTTCTTTCAGAATTTCATTTAACTGTTCCATAACTAACCTTTTACGTAAGTGATGTATTTATATAGTACTCGGCTGATTATTACTAAAGAATTTGGTGATTATATAGGGGGCGAAGAGGGGTGTCAATGCAGGTAAAAAGGGGGGTGTCTACCAATTCATACAATTGTTTTTTAGGATTTAGTGAAGGACGATCCCAGCGGGTCGCCCTTCGCAGAAACGGGCTACCCGCTGGGATCGTCCCTGCCAAAACCACGCAATTTCAACTGTATGAAGTGGCCCGGCCCCTTTTTTGTTCTTTACCTTGCCGCTTCCATGTAGAGTTCTTTGATCCCTGCCACACCATTAAGGAATTTTTGCCGGTTGGTATCAAAGCTTTTATTAGCGAGATCCAGTTGTCGGAACACCTTATTGGCCTGCTTTAGCCGATCGGCATTCACCGGCCGGGAATTGTAATAATCGATAAGAAAAGCGACCATATTGGGCTCGGTATAGATAACCTTGTAAAGCACATCGATCAACCCCTGCGGATCATAACCAGATCTGGCCATATAGATCATTGCCTTGCGGTCGGCCATTATCACTCTCTGATCAAGCCCCTTTTCATCCGTCATATAATTGAGGGCGGCGATGCCCACAAACGCAAGCATCCCGTACGGGCCGAAAAATCCTCCAGCAATGCCGACAACGGTTTCGGCAGCCTGCAATGCCTGTTTGCCTTGAGAATATTTTGGATTCTGATACTGGATCTCCGCTACTTCGTGGGCGAGCACTCCCGCCAGTTCCGCTTCATTGTCGAGAATATTGATAAAACCGGTCGTGATATAAACATGCCCCCCCGGCGCCGCCGCCGCATAAATTTTATCGCTGTAAAGAATCGTGCATTCATACGGAAGCCCGGGCCGGTGTGACGCCTTGGCGAGCATCGCAGTAATTTCCTTCACGTATTCATTGGCCTGGGGTTCTGTGTAAACGGAGAATGAAGAAAGGATTTCGCGGTGAATATCTTTTCCGATTTCGATTTCTTTTTGATCGCGTTTTGAAAGATGGGGATTTTCCGGATCAAAACCAGAGTCCGCTGAAAAGGAAGTATCGTATGGGGTCGCGCATCCGGCCGCTAACACGGTTGTGGACAGGAATAGCGCGAGGATTATTCTGATTTTGGATGTTTTCATAATCCTTTATGAATCGGCTTTTGCTGCGTCATCCTTCAAGCCTTATTCAGAATCGCGCCCGGCCGGACTTGAACCAGCAACCCTTGGTTCCGAAGACCAATGCTCTATCCAATTGAGCTACGGGCGCTATAAAAATGAAAAATTCAAAGAGACAAATTTAAAATTATTGAAAGCGCCTTCGGCGCTTCAAAAATTTTACATTTTACATTTTTCATTTTGAATTGCTAATGCAACTGCCCCTAAGGCCCCCACATCGTCCCGGAATTTTGTGCGCACTATTCTGCATCCCCGGAAAGGTTTTGGCCACGATTCTTTTTTAGCGGATTCGATCATGGCATTCCAAAGAAATTCCATTCCTTTCCCTTTCATGACCCCGCCGCCCAAAACGATCATTTGAGGGTTCAGTAAATTAATCAAATTTCCGACAACCGCACCCAGCAACCTTCCCGCCTTCTTAAGAATGGCCATAGCCCGCTCGTCCTTTTTTACGGCGGCTTCTTTCACTTCGCGGGACGTGAGCTTTCCCCGCTCTTCATAAATTTTTCCGAGCAAAGAACCGGGATATAGCCCGGCAACCCGCTCCGCTTCATCTCCGATCGCGGTTCCGCTCGCATGCGCTTCGATACAGCCATGTTTTCCGCAATGACACAAATTTCCGTCGGGAATAATCGTCATATGCCCCAATTCCCCGCCCGAAAAATTATGTCCGGAATACAATTTACCGGAAAGAATCAACCCTCCGCCGATTCCGGTGCTGACGGTGATATAAATCAAATCTTTTTTCCCGCGTCCTGAGCCGAATTTCATTTCACACAGCGCCGCGACATTCGCGTCATTCTCGATAAAAACCGGAATGTGAAATGCTTTTTTAAAAATTTTCGATATTGGAATTCCCTCCCAGCCGGCCAGATTAGGCGACCATGGAATTTTTCCGGACGCGGGGTTTACGGGCCCCGGTGTGCCGATCCCGATTCCCTCTATTTTCTTTTTCGAAATTAATCTGCGAATCCGGCGGATAAGCTCCTGAATATTACGCTCGGGCGACTGGTTGTGACGGATGATAAAATGATCGCTTTTAACCACTCTTCCTTTTTCATCTGCCGCTAAGCACGCGATTTTTGTGCCGCCGATGTCAATGCCAAGGAATAATTTCATTTCTGGCTCAGGCGCAGAACTTCGTTCCATTGCCCGGAACTGACCGGCATTACGCTCAGACGTCCCAAACGGACCAAGTCCCAGCTTTTCAATTTTGGATTGGATTTAATTTCGGAAAGTGAAACGGGATGATTTAACGGTTTTTCAGGGGACAGATCAACCACGGCAGGCTCGCCGTAGCCATCGCTTACGGCCCTGGCGATCCCGATCACGGATTTTTCGGAACCGGTATGATAGATAAAAACCTGATCGCCTTTTCTGACCGCGCGAAGGTTTTTAAGCGCCAGAGGATTCGCAACGCCATCCCACATTTCTTTGGAGGCCTTCACGAGATCATGCCAGGAATAGGTATCGGGGTCGGTTTTGAAGAGCCAATAACTCATAAATGTGCCTTGTCATTCTTCGCTTCGCTCAGGATGACAAAATGTTTTTAACTGGTGGCCAGAGACGGGTCTTCTTCGCTCTGTAGCTTTCGCTCTGAGCTTCGAAGAACCTCGCAAAGCCACCTCTCATTTCTTCGTAGCCGTGCGCGTAAGCGACACGGCGAAGAAGAATGGTGGCCAGAGACGGAATCGAACCGCCGACGCAGGGATTTTCAGTCCCTCGCTCTACCGACTGAGCTATCTGGCCACCGAATTGATAACGGATTTTAAATGAAGAAGTTACGATGTCAAGGAGGGAATAATCAGAGTGGCAATAGAATTCTGGCCTGTCAAAAGAATCTGTTTTCTGTCAATGTTGTATCTGGAAATCAGAGCGGGAACAAGATTCAGAATTCTTTCTGAATCATAACCCAGTTCCCAAAGAAAGGGGCGTTGGACGATTAGAGGATAAGTTTTGTTTCGATTGAAATTCTCAGGAACGTAAACGGAATACCGAACACCCTTACTGACACTTTCAGAAATACCTGTTTTTATCTTGCCGAAATAAGTTTCAGCAGAAAAAAGAAATGCGGCAAGAATCGATAAAATAATAATTCTAAATTTTTTATCATATTGGCGGATAAAATTATTTCCTTCCGAAAAAATTTTCCGGAACTTGTCAAACAAATTAAGAAATGCTTTTAAAAGATGGGAAAGGAAATAAATCGATTATGAAGCTTTTTGTGGAGGTTTAGATAAACGTTCTTCTCTTTCTTTCCGTCTGCTTTTCGTTCCATAAATAAAAACGCTCACCAGGCCGGTTAACCCGCCTGTACCTATGAGAGTACCCGCTACAGTATGCCCCAAATTGATCGAGTACGCTGCAACAGCTAAAAAACTCATCGCGATAATAAAAGCAAAAATAACGCCTAAAAAAGAATGCCTAGCATCTGATCCGATAACAATCTTTTCTAGCTGTTGCCGATGGGCAGACTGATTTTCCGCCATCTTAATAATTCTCTCGGCAGCTCCTGGAACTACATGATTGTATTTCTCCAGAATGGATGGTGGAGGTAATGGCCCTGAATGTTCTATCAAAAATGATTCGCGCTGAATAGAAATTGTGCTTTTGGAAGGATTCGGTTCTTGAGGCTTCTCGGGAATATTAGGCACTGACAAGGCGATCTTTATTTTCTGATTCTAATTGTTCAATACTCGAATAAAGATCGTCTCCAACGGCAAGCCAATCATTCAATAGAGCTTGACGATCTGCTAATTCTGGGGTTCTAGCTGTGTTATATTCGTTTAGTGTCGCGCCCAGATCCAATACTCTGGCGAAACCTTCAATAAACGACGGCCTGGCAAATAATATTACTGATCTGTGAAAATCTATACCCATTTAATTGTCTCCGTATTTAGACATTGTATTTACAAGGCCCCGCATGTCAACCTGATTTATCCCCTCCTTAGAAATAAACCACATTTTCAAAAGCGGGTCAACTTTACCGTAAATTCAATTTTGGTGTCCGTAGGGTGTCCATGAGAGGGTCAAAATCGTGGTATTTCAGTGAAATTGAGTGAGCTCGGTAAACACGCCTAAATTTAACGCTTACAACGGAATGCAATCACCATCAACAACTTACGAACATGCGGGTGATCAAAAGAAACCGCATTGTAAGAATGGGGTTAGGGAAAGTCAATGCGGAATTAAATCGATTTCCAATACTACCAGAGAAAACGGAGGTATTGCGGAATAGTACTTCTCATTTACTGATGAAGTCATTTTCAAATTTTACAAAGTAAGAAATGGTCAGCACATCATGCCGCCCGTGCGACAAGCTGATTAGCTTGATACATGGCACTCACCATCTCGACCAAACGGAAAACAAGGCGGTTGTTTTCATAGCTCAACGAGGCATTTTCGGAATAGAAATTCACGACATACAAAGGCAGTTTTTCGCCGAATTTGTCCTTAAGCTGTTGCTTCAGTCGGGCCGCCTGAACCGCCCAGCCGGAAAGTTTCGTGCTGATTCCGGGAAGGAAACGGAGAAATTCACTTTGATATCCCGCCTCAAAAAATTTCCCCGAAATTTCCGCGCCGAGCTTCGCCAGATTTTTTTCGTCCATCAGCACCACGGCCAGCCGGTTTTCTAGCGGGGCGCGGCCTGCCTGCTTGTAAGGGACGAAAGTATTTTGGAAATAGCGGCGGTAGTTTTGAGGAATCACGCTTTTCTTACTCATTAATTGAAGCACTTCCCCGCGCTCGGACTCGTCATAAACGATTTCAATTCTCCCGCCCTGGTCGATCAGCCCCGCCATTGCCCCCGCATCCGCGAGCCGGTCTTTAAACGTGGCCAAATCCATAATCTGATAAACAGGCTCTCCCGTTTGATCCGCCGGCTGAGCGCCTCGCAAAAAAACATTCAGTTGATCCATCAATGCCTTTTCAGAAATACCCCGAGACCGCAATTGATCCAAAATTTGCGCCAGCGTCAACGCTTCACGGATCGCGGGATCGTATTTTTCAATGCGAGATCCGAGGGAAGCGCCTTCAGCATCTTTCTCTATTTCTTCTTCATCCACCCACTCATACACCTCATTGCGCGGCGGGGCGGGTGTGATCGGCTCGCCCAGCGCGAGCTTGACGGCATAGGTCCAGGCAGAAAGGCCAAATTTTTTCGCTTTCTCGCCAAAATGCTGCCTCGCTGCGCCATACAACTTCCGGTCCGCTTGATCGCCTTTCTCGAGAGCCCGCGCATTCAGCGGAAAACCGGCAACTTTGCGCTTCCGGATTCCCTCAAGCACTTTCTCTGGACTCCAGCTTTCGAGTTCCCGGAGTTTCACTTCTTCCGGCTTGATCCCGGCGGCTTCAAGAGCCTTATCCCAACTGCCAAAATGCCGCCTTGCTGCGCCAAACAACTTCCGGTCCGCTTGATCGCCTCTCTCGAGAGCCCCCACATTCAGCGGAAAACCGGCCTCTTTGCGCTTCCGAATTCCCTCAAGCACTTTCTCTGGACTCCAGCTTTCCTGTTCCTGAAGTTTCACCTCCTCCGGATTTATCCCGGCGGCTTCTAGGGCCTTATCCCAGCTGCCAAAATGCCGCTTCGCTGCCTGATACAACTTCGAGTCCGCATAATCGCCTTTCTGAAGAGCCCGCGCATTCAGCGGAAAACCGGCCTCTTTGCGCTTCCGGATTCCCTCAAGCACTTTTTC
>Ga0187892_10000663_pt1 | contig 87262 bp, 71 predicted proteins | sample MA1701073metaG_FD_139345 | JGI IMG/M metagenome (GOLD analysis project Ga0187892, IMG submission 139345) | Bio-ooze microbial communities from a basaltic lava cave in the Kipuka Kanohina Cave System on the Island of Hawaii, USA - MA170107-3 metaG ... | reverse complement strand
GAGGGATCGACGTCGAGATCGAGGAGAGACGACGAAGTCGACCAAATGGTCGACGAGGAGGCTCGACGCGGAGATCGGCGTCGAGACCCGTCCAGAACCGCTCGGCTTCGTGAATAGTGCGGGCTAGAGTCCGGCGGCCATCGTCTCGAGATCTCTCCGATCGACGGCGACGCGCCGGACGCGGCTCGCCGCGCGTCGATCCGAGCGGGAGAGACTCTCGAATCCTCCGTCGCGCGCGAGCCCGCCGTCCGCTGATCCGGACTTGAGGTGAAGAGGGGAGAGAGCGGGCGCGCCCGCGTTGTTCATGAGATCCAAGGCCGAGCCGCGCGAATCGTCCGAGATCGGAGAAGGCGGAGCGAAGCGGTGAGTTCGACTCAGGGCGCGGCGTTCGTCTCGCCGAGAGATCGAGGCCGAGCTCGGCGCCGAGACGCGAACGGAATCGTTCGGCTTCGTGAACGATGCGCGCTAGTCCCGCGCGCTCGCGGCGCCGGGCGAGTCGGTCCGGAACGGCGCGGCGGGGAGCCCGGCGCCGTTCACGAGGTTGCAGTCGGGGTTGTCCGCCCATGCGTAGCGGACGGCCGCCGCCTTTCCGATACGCGCGCTCCGGACGACGACCGTTTCGCCGTCGATCGTCGCGTCGGCCCACACGAACTTCCCGTCCTCGCCGGCAATCGCGAACCCCTTGAGCGCGCCGCCGCCGCGCGCGGCCAGGCCTCCGTCGGCGTGATCGAACGCGAGGCGGATCGAGCCCCCGGCCGCCGTCATCCCGCGGTAGACGGGGCCCGAATGGGCGAGCGACCGCTCCTTGTGGGCGATCGCGCGGGCCGCGAGCGCGAGGCGCCGGCCGACGTCCTGCTTGTTCCTCGGGTGGATGTCCCCCTCCTCGCCGATGTCGATCGCCACCGCCATTCCTGTGTTCGGGAGCGCGAGAGCCGCGCCCTGGGCCTCGCGCAGCTCGGCCCAGTCGCTGTCGGCCGGCTCCGGCGCGCGCGCCATGAAGTTCGCGAGCTGCACGAACAGGAACGGGAACTCGCCCCGCCCGAAGCTCCGCCGCCAGTCCCGGATCATCGCCGGGAAGAGCTTCCGGTATTGCGGCGCGCGTCCGACGTTCGACTCGCCCTGGTACCAGATCGCGCCGCGGATCGAGAACGGCGTGAGGGGCGCGATCATCGCGTTGAAGAGCCCGGAGGCGCGGAGCGGGTTTCCGGCGGCCTTCGGATCCTTGGCGAGCGCGTCGTCCCACTGCTTCACGATGGGCGAGAGATCCGGGTCCGATTCGAGCGCCGCCCGGCTCGTCCAGGACTCGGCCGGAGTTCCGCCCCAGGAGGAATGCACGAGGCCGATCGGGACGCCGATTGCCGCGTGGAGGTCGCGCCCGAAGAAATAGCCGACGGCCGAGAACGCCTTCGCGGTCTCGGGCGACGCGACGCTCCATCGTCCCCCGAGATCGGCGAGCGGCTCGGAGGCGATCGCCTTCTCCACCGTGAAGAGCCGGATCTTCGGGACGCCGGCCGCCGCGACCTCCGTCTCGGCGTCGCGCGAGGCGCCGAGCGGCCATTCCATGTTCGACTGGCCGGAGCAGATCCAGACGTCGCCCGCGAGCACGTCCGCGAACTCGAGCCGGCTCCCGGTCCCTTCGACGACGAGCGTGTGCGGGCCGCCGGCGGGGAGCGGCGGGAGCGCGACGCTCCACCGGCCGTCGGCCCCGGCCTTCGCCGTCGAGACGTGGGGGCCGAGCGCGGCGCGGACCGGCTCGCCCGGCGCCGCGGTGCCCCAGATCGAGATCGCGGCGTCGCGCTGGACGACCATGTGATTCCCGAACAGGGCGGGGAGCTTCACGTCCGCGGCGGCCGGATGCGAGACGACGAGAATCGACGACGCCGCGAGGGCGGCCTGGACGACGCGCATCGGAATCGATCTCCCCGGACGGAGCGGGACCCACGGGCGGACTCTTCAGCCGACCGGACGATCACGCGGGCTCCGGTCGGGCCGCAGTCTACGTCCGGCAGGAACGGATTGCTCCGCCCGCTCGCCCAAGTGGCATTCCGCCCAGGACCCCGCGCGCCCCGCTCCCGCTCCCGCCCCCGCTCGCAGGCTCCGGACGTTCGCTTCTCCGCCGGTCCCCGTCGAATCCGTCCGTTTCCCGGGAGAGAGGAGAAGTGTCTCGACGTCGCCTGCCGCAATCTCCTGGGACTCAACCTCGCGCGGGCATCTCGAATCCCGATCGAGCGCGGAGGAAAGAGGAGCGAGCCGCCGCGCGGGCCGAGCGGGCGGCGCGGTCGGGCCTCAGCGCCGGACGAGCGCGGACCGGATCAGGATGTCCGAGCCTTCGATCGCAACGCGGAAGTCGGCTCCCGAATTCTGGCGGTTCGCGAAGCGCGCCTCGCGAAGCGGCACGATCTCGCGCCGCCACCCGCCCTCGCCGCGAAAGTCGAGCGAGACCGCGCGGGCGTAGGCGCCCGCGAGCGGCTCGCCTCTCCGGCGGGAGTCGTACTGGATCGCGAGGCTTCCCGGCCCGGTGCCGCGGAACTCGATCTCGAGCGTCGCGTCAGCGCTCGTGTCGAGGGCGAAGTGGTCGCTCACCTGGAAGTAGACGTACGTGACGCGCCCGGGGCCCGCCCCCGCCGACCGGATCGCGCCCGATCCGTCCCCGGCCACGGCCGGGAAGAACGGACCGTCCTCGTGCGCGACCGGACGCAGCCCGCGCGGCTCGAGACCGGCCGTGAACGAGACCTGGCGCTCGCCCTTCGCGTCGCGTCCCCACGAGAAGTCGGGGCGCGGCCGCGGCTCCGGATACGAGAGCACGATGATGTCGGGGAGCGTCTCGCGCTTCTTGAAGAGCGCCGAGTACCTGGCCGTGAGCTCGATGTAGCGCCGCCCGTGCTCGAGCGTCTCGGCGATCGAGGTCGCCTCGTGGTGCTCGTTCCAGGTCTCGACGAGGACGACGTCGCGTCCGGACGCGAGAGCTGCCCGCCAGGCCTTCTCGTAGAAGAGCCCGTCCTCGCGATCACGGATCGGCGTCGTCCGCCCCGGGACCGCGGAGTCGTCGTAGCCCGGCCCCACCTGGACCACGCCGTCCCGGATCGCGGGTCCCGAGAGCGCGGCGCCCCAGGCCGTCTCGGCGTCGGTCTTGACCCCTTGCCAGGACGCGTCGCGGATCACGAACGGCCGCTTTCCCGCGAAGTCCTTCGCGAACCGATCCGCGAGGTCGTCGAACGTGCGCTGGTCGTATCCCGCGGAGAAGGACGCGGAGTAGAGGACGACGACGGGCTTCCCTCCGATCTGGGCCCAGTGGCGCGGGGGCACCTGGCAGAAGAAGTCCCGGATCGTCCCGTAGAAGCGGTCGCGCCCCGATTCCGCGCGGAGGTCGGCGCGGCCTTCCGAAGACTCCACGCCGCGCACGCTCGCAAGTAGCGTCGTCGTGTCGTAGAAGAGCCCGACGCGCGGCGGCGTCTCGCCCGACCTCGCCATCTCGTCGAGCGCGGCGACGAGCGGCGGCAGCCCCTTCACGCTGAAAGCGAGATCCGGCTTCTCGTAGCTTCCGGGCGCTCCCCAGTACACGGGAAGCACGAAGTCGATCCCCGCCGCGCGGACGTCGCGCATCTCCTTCAGGTGCCAGGCGACGCTCTCGTACGACACCTCGAGGCCGCGCGGGAAATGAAGGCCGAGCGCGCCGAGGTGCTCTCCGGGCTCGCGATACCAGTAGAAGTAGTGCGTCCCGACGAGGCGCTCGCCCGGCGCAAACGTCGGAGCGGCGCGCACCTCGTCCGGCGACGGGAGCGGGAACGACAGCGCGAGCGCGAGCGCGGCGGGAACGAGCATCCGGCGGCCTTTCTCAGCCCTGGCGCCGGTAGACGCCCTCCATCATCGGCTTGTAGGTCTTCCCGTCCGGGGACATCTCCATCCGGCTCTTGATCTCGCCCGGCTTCGAGAAGTCGTAGACGAGCTTCGAGTGGCCCATCGGGTTGCGCGACTCGAACGTGATCACCTGGCCCTCGAACCGGCCGTAGAAGACTTCGACGGACATCCCCATCGAGTCCCACCAGTGAAGGACGTAGCGCTTCTCCGCCGGGTCGTAGGAGTAGACGGCGTGGCCGGCGAACGTGCGCTGGCCGCTCCGGCTCTGCTCGTAGTCGCCGGCGACCACGAAGCCGTCCGCGGACACCTTGCTCGCGGACTTGCCCGTGGCCTTCCCGCCGCCCGGGTCCCACTGAGACGGGAACATCGTCTCTTCGCCGGTCCAGGTTCCCGCGAAGAGTTCGAGCTTCTTGTGCGCGTCTGTCGGTCTCGGCATTTCCATGGCTTTTTCCTCCTGTCGTGGAAGAAAAGATCTTCGCTCGGCGCGCGCGCCTCCACAAGCCGCAGGCCGCGGCCCGGGCGCCGGCCAGCCGCGACCAAACTCGGACGTCGCGCCTCGACGCGACGCCCGACAGGTGTCATCCGAGGTCGAGGAAGGGCTCCGAATTCTTTGCATGGCGCGGAGAAGCCGGGGTTGAAGACTCTACCAGTAGTACGCGAAGGGGCCTGGCGGTTCGTTCATGAACGAGGTCGGGTCGCGCTCGCCTCGATCCGGGCCGCGCGAATGTCCCCAGGCCCAAGGAAACGCTCGTCGCGGAATCGCCAGGCGAAGAGTCCCCGTTTTCGGCGCCAGCGGATAGAATGCCGCCCTTTTCCGGCACGCGCGGGCCTGGCCCCGTGGCCAAATTTCGCCCGAAGCGCTCGCCGTCGGTTCGCAGCTCCAAGGAGGTTTTCATTCATGCGCAGCCTGGCCAGATCCGCCGCCATCACCGCCCTCTGCCTCTCCGTGACCCTCGGAGGGTGCATGACGTTCCGCCACACCGTCGGTTCCGGCGCACAGTCGCACCAGACGACCGAGGAAGGCCAGTGGTTCGCGCTTTGGGGGCTCGTCCCGCTCGGCTCCGTGGACTCGAAGTCGCTCGCGGGCGGCGCCGCGAACTACACCGTGACGACTCAATACAAGCCGCTCGACGTTCTCATCAGCCTCTTCACGGGAGTCGTCACGATTCACAAGCAGACGGTGATCGTCGAGAAGTAAGGCCGAGCCGAAGAGCCGCCCCCGGAACGATCGCAACTGGATTGCGCCGGGGGCGCGCCGTTTCGGATCGGCACGACCCGCGCGGATCACAGCCTCGCCTCCCGACCCGCGACCGAGCCGATGTGATTCTCAGGCCTCCGTCACAATTCTCGACATGACTTTTGCCGCAACGGTTGCTAGGCTCTGTTCCAATGTCGACAATCGTGTTTTCAGGTCCCCAATTGAGGTGAAGCGATGCCGCGAAGAAAAAAGGGCGGTCGTACTGCGGGTGTGAACAAGAGCGCCGCGGTGAGGGAGTATCTCAAGTCGCATCCCACGGCAAGCCCCAACGAAGTGAAGGAAGCGCTGGGTGAGAAGGGGATCGCCATCTCGACGAGCCTCGCCTCCAACATCAAGTACACGAAGAAGGGCAAGGCGGCGGGACGCAAGCGCGGCCCGCGCCGCATGGGACGCCGGCCCGGCCGTCCCCCCGGGACGAAGAGCGGGGTCCGGATCGACGATCTCCTCGAGGTGAAGAGGCTCGCGAGCCGCATGGGCGGGATCGCCGCGACCCGGAAAGCTCTCGATCTGCTCGAGCAGCTCGCCTGATCCGAGTCGCGGGCGGGGGGCGCGCGGCCCTGCGACACCCGGGCGCCACGTCGACGATCGGGACGTGAATCGCCGGAGGCCAAGCGGCCCGCCGCGAGCCCCTCGATCGGCCTCGTCGCGACCGTCCGGGCCGCCCGGCCGGACGCCGCGATTCGACGATCGAACGGGCGGCCAAAGCGCGGCGGCGCGGCTACGGCGACTCCGCGGGACCGATCCGGTAGGCCGCATCGGACGGCCGCACCGGACGCAGGAGCCAGAGCGGCCGCCTGAGCCCGCCCGGCCCGGGCCCCGGCCGCGCCATCGCGGCCCACTCGCGGTAGACCTCCATCGACTTCCGCGTGTCGACGACGACGTCGCCGTAGCGGTCGCCGGCGGCGGCCCGTTCCACCACCACTTTCTGGTGCCAGCAGTGCATGCCGCTCACGGGATCCGGATGGACGGGGAACGTGAGGTTCTGGTGGACGCCGGACTCCGTCCACGTCACACGTCGCGAGTCGGGATCCGGGCTGTCGAACGGCTCCACTCCCTTCTTCTGACGGAGCCGCATCACACCTGGGCTCGTCTCCTCGATGGTGACGAGCGCGCTGCTCCAGCGGTCGTTTCCGAGGGCGTCCGAGAGCCGCCAGCGCCCAAGGTGGTGCGAGCACGCGACGACACCGGGGAGGATCCCCTCCGTCACCCAGGCCCGGTTCACGAAGTGGCCGATCTCGGTCGAGACGCGGATGAGGCCGCCGGTCCTGACGCCGATGCGCGCTGCGTCGCTCGAGTGGATCCACACGGGGTTCGCGTTCGAGATCTCGTAGAGCCACTTCGCGTTCCCGGAGCGCGTGTGGATGAGCGTCGGCAGGCGAAACGTCGGAATGAGGACGAACTCGCCTTTCGAGCCGTCCACTCGAGCGCGCGAGACGTGGCTCTCGATCGGCTTCGGGACCGCCTCGTCGTCCCACCCCCACTCGCTCATGGTCGGTGACACGAACTCGAGCTTCCGGCTGGGCGTCGCGAACGGCCGGTCCTCGTAGCGCCGGTAGACGTCGCGCTCGACCTCGAAGCAGCCGAACCTCCTCATGTACGCGAGAGGCGTGAGCCCGAGCTTCGACGCGGCCTCGGGGAGACCCGGCACCGAATTCTCGAAAATGTGCCGGTAGTACTCCTCGATCGTGATCTTCTCCCCCGCGCGGTAAGGCGACTCGAACCACCTGCGGACGCCGAGCGATCCGTCCGGATCGACGCGCCACGACAGCTCGATCCAGAACTCGTCCTCCTCCCACACTTCCCCTGGATTCGCCTGCCAGGTGAAGTCGACTCTCTTCCCGGCGCGCTCCTGCGCCACGCGCAGCACGGGTTGGCGGAACGCGATCCAGCGCGCGGGCCCGGTTTCGTACGACATGAGATCGTGGCGCTCGGGCCCGAGCCCCATCGGCAGAACGTAGTCCGCGAACCAGGCGGTCTCCGAGAAGACGGGAGTCAGGCAGGCGTGGAGTCCGATCTTCGCCTCGTCCTTCAGCATCGCGATCCACTGGAACCCGTCGGGGTTCGTCCAGACCGGGTTGTAGACGCGCGTGAAGTAGACGTCGACGCGCCCCTTCCCGTCCTCGAGAAGGTGCGGCAGGAGAAACGACATCTCGTGGTGCGCGAGCGGCCACTCGCGCGGAAAGAGAAGCTCGCTCCACACGTCCTGGGGCGGCGGAGAGGAGAACGGCGTCGGGACGAACTTGTGCCATCCGTTGGGAGACACTCCGCCCTCGGTGCCGACGCTGCCGGTCAGAACGTTGAGCAGGTAGAGGCAGCGCGCGACCTGCCAGCCGCCCAGGTTCCCCGACGCGGCGCTCCGCCACACGTGGGTCGCGAGCCCGCCCCGGCCCGCCGCGGCGATCCCGCTCGCGATCTCGGCGATCTTCGAAGCCGGCGCCCCGCTCTCCTTCTCGGCGCGCTCGAACGTGAAGCCGTCATAGAGCGTCCGCAGCGCCGCGAGAAACTCGTCCATCGACTTCGGCCGCCCGGGCGCGAGCCGCTCGAGCGATTCCTCCCAGTTCACGTGCCGCGCGACGAACTCCCGGTCGACCGCGCCCTGCTCGAGCAGGTGTCGCGCGATCGCGAGGAGGACGTGAGGCTCGGAGCCCGGCCACGTCGAGAGCCACACGTCGGCCATCGAGGCCGTGTTGGAGAGGCGCGTGTCGATCACGGCGAGCTTCGCGCCCGCCATCTTGCCTTCGATGATCCGCTGCGCGTGCGGGTTGAAGTAGTGCCCGGTCTCGAGGTGAGCCGACACGAGCAGGATGTATTTCGCGCGCGAGAAGTCGGGCGAGGGCCTGTCGTAGCCCTGCCAGAGCGCGTAGCCGACGCGCGCGGACGCCGAGCAGACGTTCGTGTGCGAGTTGTGCCCGTCGACGCCCCACGCCCGGAGCACCCGGTCGACGTAACCGTCGTGGCCGGGCCGTCCGACGTGGTACATGACCTCCGTCCGGCGGTTCTCGACGAGCGCCTTCCGGATGCGCTCCGCGAACGCGTCGAGCACGTGATCCCACGTCACCCGCTCCCACTCGCCGCTCCCGCGGGGGCCCTTTCGCTTGAGTGGATGGAGCACGCGCTCGGGATCGTCCACTTGGTTCAGCGTGGCGGGGCCCTTCGCGCAGTTCCGGCCCCGCGAGCCGGGGTGGACCGGGTTTCCCTCGAGCTTTCGGATCCGGCCCGACTCCTTGTCGACGTACGCGAGCAGGCCGCAGCCGGCCTCGCAATTGAAGCAGGTCGTGGGCACGATCGCGTACCGCTTCTCGACGCGCCGCGGCCAGGACTTCGCGTCGAGCTCGACCCAGTCGTCCCATCGTTCCGGCGGCGGGTAGTCGGCGAGCCGCGACGCGACGTTCGCCGCCGGATTCGCCTCAAAGAACACCCGGGAAGGATGAGAATCGCTCATGGGACGGTCACGAGAGAGGCGGTGCCTGGCCCGCGCGGACGAACGCGTCCTCGTACGCGAAGAGGCCCGAGATCGCGAGCATGCCGGCGACGGAGGAGAGCGCCGGGAAGATCGAGAGGAGGACGGCGAGGAGGAGGACGTACTCGACGGCGCGCGACTTGGGCTCGAGCGCCCTCCGCGCCAGCTCGCGCGCCGCGTTGCCGAGCCGATCCGGCCGCCCCTCGCGGATGCGCACGTAGAGAATGTGCGCGAGAACGCCCGCGAGGAGAGTCATCCGCGCGCCCGCGGTCGGCCCGCCGAACGCGTCGAGAACGAGGAACGCCGCGCCTCCCGCGACGAGCGCCTGCGCGACGAGGTGGAGCGCTAGGTCGCGCGACAGCCAGAGATCGCGCCCGCGCGCCTGATTGAAAAGGAAGCCCGTGTAGCCGGCGGCGAGCGCGGACGTCGAGACGAGCGCGACGGCGATCGGGAAGCGCGCCCCCTCCCACTCGAAGAGCGCGGCGACACCCGACGCCGCGAGCGCGAGCCCGAAGGCCATCAGCGCGTAGGCGCCGCGGACGAGCCACGAGCGGAAGTTCGGCCGCGTGAGGATCGAGAAGAACCGCTCCGGGCGCTTCAGGTCGAGCACGAGGAGCGCAAGGGTCGCCGCGAGGAAGACGAGCCCGATCGCGGCGGCCGCGATCTCGTCGCGCCGCACGAACGGGTGTCCGACGAGCGTCCGGAGGCCGATGAAGAGCGCGGCTCCCGCCGAGATCGACTTCGTCAAGAGATAGAGCGAGACCTTCGTCCCCCAGTGCAAGCGGTGCGGCACGTCGTACACGGCGCGGAGGACCGTCGGGTCGGATGCCTCCTCGAGTCCCGGCGGCACGGGGTCGTCCGCGGAGCGTCCCGCCCAGAGGTAGGACGCGGGCTCCCTCGGCGCGACGGGGTCGAGGCTCCGCTCGGACGACCCCACGTAGAACACCTTCGGCCGCGTCCGCTTCTCGGGCTTCCGAACGTACGACGTCTCGGTCCGGAGAAGCGTCGCGAGCTCGCCGTCGGCGTCGTCGAGGTCGCCTCCGATGATCGCGTGCTCGGGGCACACGACCTCGCACGCGGGCTTCAATCCCCGCTCGACCCGGTGCGCGCAGTAATGGCACTTCTGGGCCGTGCCGGTCCCTTCATTGATATAGAGCGCGTCGTAGGGGCACGCCTGGAGGCAAGCCTTGCACCCGATGCACGCGTCGCCGTCGAGATCGACGATGCCGTCCGGCCGGCGCGAGAGCGCGACGACGGGACAGATCGTGACGCACGGCGCGTCCTCGCACTGGTTGCAGCGGAGGACGGTGAACGAGCGGCGCACCTCCGGGTGCGCCCCTTCTTCCAGGTACTTGACCCACGTTCGGAACGCGCCGACGGGGACCTCGTTCTCGGACTTGCACGCGACGGTGCAGGCGTGGCAGCCGATGCACTTCCGATGGTCGATGGCGAAGCCGTAGCGCACGCGGTTCCGGGAGGGTCGGCGGGAAGACGAGCGAAGACGTGTCGACGGGATTCGAGGTGGGGAGGGGGGCGCCCGACGCGACCCGCGGCGCGCGATTCTGCTCGCGCGCCGCGGTCGAGTCAACGGCGGATCGCGGGCCTCCCGCGTTCGCCGCCCGCGCCGGTCACGGGAAGACGGTGAGCGTCTCGCAGTTCGTCTGGACGAGGACAGCCCCCGGTCCGGAGCCGACCTTCACGACACCCTGGATGTGCTTCGTGTCGAACACGCTTCCGGTGACGATCCACTCCGCGCTCGCCTGGCCCGCGGGGCCCGTGTTGAGCTCCATGAGGCCCTTCTTGAACGAGATCGGCTTCGCGAAGCAGAACGTGAAGCCCGCCTTCTCGAGCGAGCCCGGCACGCCGACCGCGAGCGCGGCGCGGCTGTTGGCCGGCCCGAACATCGTGAACGTGACCGGTTCGCCGATCCTCGCCGATCCGGTCCAGACGATCTCGATGTCGTTCTGCGTGTACGTGAACGCAGCCGCGAGCGTGTCCGAACCGCCGAACTGGACGACCGTGACGTCGACGACCTCGCCTTCGGCCGAACCCTCCGGCGAGAGCACGGTGATCTTGTCGGGCGTTGCGTCGACGACCGTTGCGGCCGCCCCGCCGAACGTCACCGTCGCCCGCTCGTCGAGGTTCGTGCCGAACACCTCGACCGTCGTTCCCCCGCGCACGGGGCCGCCCGACGGCGCGATGCCCGTGATCGTGGGGGGGACTGAGCCGACGGACAAAGGCCACGGGTTCGACAACCGGCTTCCGGGGTGCCAGACGAGGACGTTTCCGGGGCGCGCCGTCGCGGGGATCGTGACGTCGATCCGCGTGCCGCCGGCGGTCGACGGAACGTTGTAGACGACGCCCGGGATGCTGCCCGTGTTCTGGCTCGTGCCCGCGGTGAACTTCACGGCCACGGTGCTCGCGAAGTTCACGCCGAAGATCGTGAGCGTCTCGCCCTGCGTGGTCGAGCCGCCGATGCCCGTGATCCGCGGCTTGTCCGCGGGGATCACGCCGTAGATCGCCTGAAGGCCGTTCAAGTCGTCCGTGGCGAGGCTTCGCTGAGCGGTGCCGCTGCCGCAGATGACCGGGCACATCGTCGCCTGGAGGCTGCAGCTCCCGCTGCAGAACTGGCTCTGCGCGTGGCCGAGGCCGAGCGCGTGGCCGAGCTCGTGCGCCGCGACGCCCTGGAGGTCGATCCCGGATTCGGCCCCGGGTCCGTCGGACCAGGTCCACTCCTCGCAGTAGCGGATCCTCCAGCCGGCGCCGTCGGGACTCTCCGTGAAGGCGAGCGTGCCGCCTCCGCACGAAGCGCGGAGCGACGAGTTGATGTTGTCGTTCACGCCTCCGATTCCGGTCGTCGTGCCTTGCCAGTCGAAGTCGAAGTTCTTCCCGGCAAAGTGGGAGGACCAGACCGCCGCTCCCTTCCAGATGGCGAGAGGCGCTCCGAGCGCCCCGGGGAAGTTCGCCTCCGGCACGAGGTTGTTGTTGGCCGTGCCGTCCTGGAAGTTGTTGTAGACGCGGACGTCCCTCTGGTAGCCGGCGCCGCCGGTCGCGATTCCGAGGGAGCCGCCGAGAGTCGAAAAGCCGACGACGAAGACCGTCGGCGCCGCGAGGAGCGCCGCGAGCACGGCGGTGCCGCCGGCGAGGGCAAAGGTCGAGATCCGCTTTCTCACTTGCCACCTCCCGAGTCCGGCGCCGCGACCGCGCGAGCGAACGCGGCGCGGTGCGAATCCAGGAATTCCGCGAGATGCGTGTTCCGGCTCACGGGCATCCCGTGCCACTTGCCGAGGACGACGCGATCGCCGCTCGCGTTCGTCTTGATCGGGAAGACGGCGTTGAGCCCGCTCAGCCACAGCGTGTCGCCGAGCTCATCGGGGAACGGGTTCGACATGAGGAAGAGCGCGACGTCGACGCCGACCGCCGTCTCGCGATCCGTGGGCTGCGCGCTCGTCTTGTAGTCCGCGCCGCCGAGGAACGTGACCCGGATCTCGTCGCCGTCGGTCGTGCGCCGCGTGATCTTGTCGGTCACCGCGACGCGGAGCGTCGTCACCTCGATCTCGCCGAACTCGGGGAGGTCGACGGCGCGAACCTCGCGGTCGACGATGCGGCCGACGTAGACGCCGCCGCGGCCCGTGTGGACGTTCCAGATCCGAATGGCGTCGTCGGGCGTCTCGACGCGAGCGAAAACGCCGGCGAGCGCGGGCGCCGCGAGCGCGAGCGCCACGAGCGCGAGCGCCGCTCCTCGGCGATTGAACGGGAAGCGCATCATGAAACGAGACCTCTCTTTCGTCTGGCAACGACCTGATCGGACACGGACGTTCGAGGGAGACCGTCGCCCATCGAGACGGCGACCGGTCGCAGGGCATGGCGACTGTCGCGAGCCCGAGGGCACGTCGCGAGCCGGAACGCCGGGCGGACGTCGTCCACTGCTTCAGGGAAGGGGCCACCGCAAGATTACCAAGATCCGGGGAATCTGAACACTCGGTAGCGCCGGCCCGCGCGCCCCGGGTCACCCCGAGCGTTCTTGCTTGCCCGGTGCGCCCGGGCGACGTCGCCGGAGGCCGGGATCGGGCGCGAGTCCCATCGCGACATGTGGAGGAGCGGAGCGGCTACTCGCCGAGCCTCCGCAGCGCCGCCTCGAGCCGGGCGTCGTCCGCCGGAAGGAGCTCCGCCGCGCGCGAAAGATGCGATCGGGCCGTCGTCTTCTCCCCGCGATCGAGGGCCTTCGTTCCCGCCTCCCGGTGGGCCTCACCGAGGCTCGTCCGGACCTCCGAAGAGTCCGGGTCGAGCGCGGCGGCCCTCTCGAGCAGCGGGAGAGCGTGAATCTCGTCGAGCAGCTCGAGATGCTGGCGGCCCAAGGCGAGAAGGAGCGCGGGCTCGTCCGGCGCGGCGGCGACCCAGCGCGGGCCGAACTCGAGAAGGCGGTCGGTCTCCTTCTGCGCGAGGAGCGCGCGGGCGCACGCGACCGCGAGCCCCCGGAGCGCCTCCGATCCGGGGTGAAGGAGGAGCCCCTCGTGGAGCGAAACGGCCGCGGCGTCCGGGATGACGAGCGCCTCGATCGGGACGTCGAACGGATTGGCGCGGCCCGCCGAAGCGGAGGCGACGCGCGCGAGCGTCTCGAGCGCAATGGCAACGTCCGGCGAGAGCGGCTCGACGACGCGCGCGAATCCGCGGAGCGAGCCCGGGTCGGGCGGCCCCGTCCCGACCGCCCGCAGCGGGAGGGTCGCGTCGAGACGCGGGAAGAGGAGCGAGTCGGCGGGACCGGGCCCGAGCGCGGCGATCACGTCGGAGCCGCGCGCGAGGGGGATCGGACCGCCCGCGCCCGCCGCACCGGCGGGCCCCGTCCCGCGGCTCGCGAGCCCGAAGAGCGGCGACGCGAGGCCGTCGATCGAAGCGAGGAGAAGACCGTCCGGGAACTCCGAGAAGAACGTGCGGAGCGCCGTCGCGGCCGCGCCCTCCGGCAGAGCGACCGGATCGAGCCACACGACGAGCGCCCCTCGCGGCGCGAGGAGCCGTCGAAGGAGCCTCACGCCCTCGCGAGTGAGGCGGAGCCCGTCGCCGGCCGCGAGGAACGGCCGCGAGAGGACGACGACCGCCTCGTAGGCCGCCCCTCCGCGCGCCGCGTGCCGGAAGAGGTCCGATTCCGCGAGCGGCGGAGCGCCGGCGACGGGGCTTCGCACGAGGTCGACGCGCCGCGAGTCCGAGAACCCCGCGGCGGCGATCGCCGCGACGTGCGCTTCGGTGGGCGTTCCTGCGACGAGGAGCGATCGGCCCTCCGGAACGGCGAACCGCGCCCCGAGGATCTCGCCGCGCTCGGCCCCGCTGAACGGAGCGCCGCGCCCGAGCGGGTCGCGATTCCAGTGCGCGACGGCGCCGCTCGGCCGGTCGAAGGACCGGATTCTCTCGTAGACCCCGTCTCTCTCCACGCTGTGCTCCGTCACCATGTCGCGGCCGCGGCGGCGAACGAATCGCTCGGCGAGCGCATCGGGGACCGCGAGCGCCCGGACGTGGAGGCCGCCCGAGATCCCGACGGCGAGGAGAACGAGCGCGACGGGGCGGCCGCGAGCCGGCGCCGCGGCCGCGCCGAGCGCGAGGGAGGGGACGCCGAGCACGGCCGCGAGGACGAGCGCCTCGGAGAGCGCGCCGCCGCGCGCGATCGCCTCGCGCGCGGCGTCCGGAAGCCGCGCGACCGCGAGGCTTGCGAGCGCGAGCGCCGCGAAGACCGGGGCGACCACGAGGCCCGCAGCGCCGAAGAGGCCCTTTTTCCGCCGCGAGAGGATCGTCCCGACCGCGATCCCCGCCAGGAGGATCACGCCGAGGAGCGCCCGAGAGACCCGCGTGTCGGAGAGGTACTGCGGAGCGAAGCGGCTGGAGACGTCGATGACGAGGCCGAGCGCGACCCCCGCGAGGAGCGCGAGGCAAAGCGCCGCCGCGCCCCGCCCCGCCGACGGCGCCGGGCCGGAGACGCCGCGGCCGGCGAGCGCGACGACCGAAGCGATCGCGAGCGCGACCGCCGCGACGCCCGGCCAGCCGAGGAGCCGGACGATGACGGTATCGACGGCGAGGAGCGCCGCCGCCCCGCCCGCGAGCGCCGGGGCGGGATGGCCCGCGACGCGCTCGAGCGACCGCGCGGCCCGCGCCGCCGGGAAGAGAAAGACGGCGAGTCCGACGAGCACGAGCCCGCCCGTGCCGGGCGGCACCCACCCCGCGACTCGATCGGGCGCGAAGAGGACGAGAAGCGCCGAGGCAAATCCCGCGGCGAGGAGGGCGAGGTCCCATCGAGGGTGCCGCCGCGCGACCGGCCCGAGGACGAGGAAGGCGCCGAGGGCGCCGTCGAAGACGGATCTCGCGGCCCACGCGTCGCTCCCGGCGAGGACGGAGCTCGCGGCCGCCGCGGCGGCGAACGACGCGGCGAGGACGAAGGCGTCGAGAAACGCGGCGAGTGCGGCGGGCATCGTTCGGGCGCTCCCGAGCTTTGGTCCCGCACTATAGCCGCGCACGAAGAGGGGCGTATGATCCGCCGTTCATGACCGAACCCGCTTTCGTCCCCTACCGGCCTCCGCGGCTCCCGCTCGAGGAAAGCCTCTCCCGGGCACGCGCCTTTCGGGCGACGCTCGACGGGCGGCGGTCCGTCCGCATGTTCGCGCCCGACCCCGTCCCGCGCGAGCTCGTCGAGACGATCGTCGCCGCCGCCTCGACGGCGCCGTCCGGCGCGCACAAGCAGCCGTGGACGTTCGTCGCGATCTCGGACCCCGCGACGAAGAGGAAGATCCGGGAGGCGGCCGAGGCGGAGGAGAGGATCAACTACGAGTCGCGCTTCTCCGACGAATGGAAAACGGATCTCGCGCCGCTCGGAACCGACTTCGTGAAGGAGCACCTGACGGTCGCGCCCTGGGTGATCGTCGTGTTCGAGCAGCGCTATCGCCTCCGTCCCGACGGCACGAAGGGAAAGCACTACTACGTCGCCGAGTCGGTCGGCATCGCGGTCGGAATGCTGCTCTCGGCGGCCACGGTCGCCGGGCTCTCGACGCTCGTGCACACGCCGAGCCCGATGGGATTCCTGGGAAAGTGCCTGATGCGCCCGCCGAACGAGACCGCGTTCGCGGTCGTTCCTCTCGGCTATCCCGCGCCGGACTGCCGCGTGCCCGACCTCGTGCGGAAACCGCTCGGCGAGGTGATGGTGGTCGACCCCTCGCCGGCTTCGTGACCGGGCCGGGAGGCGCTCAGCGCGCGGGCGGCGACGGCGGATTCTCCGGGACGCCGCCTTCGATCCGCTTCTCGAGCGCCTCGAGCTCGCGCCGGACCGTTTCGGCCAGCGGACCGAGCCGGCGCGCCTCTTCCGCGCACTCCTTCGCCCCATCCTTCCGCCCCGACTCGTTCAGCACGTCTCCCAGGGCGATCCAGTAGCGGGCGTCGCTGGCCTTCAGACGAATCGCCTCGCGGAAGTGCGCCTCCGCCTGGACGATGTCCCCTTTTCTCCTCGCGATGCGCCCGAGCGCGTACGCTCGTTCCTCGCGGACCGAGCGGAAAGTGAGGGCGGCGCCGGCGAGGAGGATCACCATCATCACCCCGACGAGGATCCGGAGCTTCCATCGGAAGCGCTCGCGGAGAGAAGGATCCTCGCGGAAGCGGTTCAGGAACTCGACCCGGTTCGCGATGCTGAAGTGGCGCCACGACCAGATCGTTCGCGCGCGCCCGGTCATGCGCGAGATGCGCTCGAGCGTGTCGACGAGGACCTTCGTGTCGCCGAGCGCCTCCGCCGCGAAGACGTCCGCCTCCAGCTCGAACCGGCGCGAGAGGAAACCGAAGACGAGCCCCCAGTAGACGCCGAAGAGGAGGAGAACGCCGCCGAACACGAGAACCGGATGCGATTCGAGCGCGAGCGAATTCCGCCCGAGGAGCGCGCCGTCGACGACGTAGAGAAGGCAGACGTACGCGAGCGAGAAGAGGAGATAGAGAAGAACGTGGTGGTGCTTCGCGTGCCCGACCTCGTGGGCGAAGACCGGGAGCACTTCGTCCTCGCGAAGGGTCGCGAGGAGCCCGTCCGACAGGACGACGTAGCGGAAGCGGCCGACGAGGCCGAGGATCGCCGCATTGAGGATCCGGCCTCCCGTGTCCCAGAGGAGGATGTCGCGGAACGAGAAGCCGTTCGCGCGGGAGAAGCGCTCGAGCCGGTCGCGGAGCGGCCCGGCCGGAAGCGACGCCGCGCCCCACGCGACCCGGAGCGCAAGCGGGAAGAACACGAACAGAAACAGGACGAACGCGAAGACCACGAGCCAGATGAGATAGGGCTGGTACTCGAAGAGGAGCCGGACGGGCTCGACCAGCTCGACGATGTCCACGACGAGGAAGAAGGCGAAGATCGGAAGGCACGGGAGCGCCGCCATGCGGCAGTGGAACGCGACGAACTTGCCGAGCGGCGTCTTGGAGCCGAAGAGCAGCGCCTCGAGGCGGTGCGCGGGAATCCACGAGAGCACGAGCGCGATGGCGAAGGGAAGGAAGAGGAGGAGCTTGTCGACGAGGACCCAGCCCTTGATGCCGAGGACGTTCACGACCTCCGGCCACCCCAGCACGTAAACCTGGACGGGGAAGAGGAGCACGGGCAGCGACCGGAACCACCGCGTCGCCGGCCACCGCGGAGGCTCGTTTCGCGCGGCGGCCGCGGCGGCGCTCCGGACGAGGAGAAACCCTGCGGGCAGGGGGAGTAGCGAGAGCGCGAGCGTGAGGCACGACGTCGCGACGGGGCCGATCGACAGGACCGACAGCGGAGTCGCGGGATCTCCCTCCTGCAGCACGAAGTAGCTCGCGCCGATGACGACGGCGATGACGGTTTGCAGCAGCGGGTGCATGCCGGATCTTCCGACTAGATCCTATCCCGCCGGGGCGCGTCTTTCGCGCGGATTTGTTCCTCCTCGGCTCCGTCCTCGACGACTCGATCCGCGCTCGACTCTACGCCGGCCAGTCGCCCGAGAAGATCTCCTCCGCGGGACCGGTCATGAGGACCGACCCGCTTCCGCCCCACTCGATCGAGAGGTCGCCGCCCGCGAGATGCACGAGCACCGCTCCGGAGCGGAGCCCGTTCAGGACGGCGGCGACGCCGACCGCGGACGCTCCGGTGCCGCACGCCTCGGTCTCGCCCGCGCCGCGCTCCCACGTGCGCTGGCGAAGCGAGCCGTCCGCGAGCGGCTCCACGAACTCGACGTTGACGCGGTTCGGGAAGAGCGGCAGTCGCTCGATGTGGGCGCCGTAGCGCTCCACGGGAAAAAAGGCGACCGGCTCGTCGAGGAAGACGACGCAGTGCGGATTCCCCATCGAGACCGCCGTGATGCGGAACTCGCGATCGAGCGCGCCGAGCGGCACCGCGACCGCGCGCTCCTCGGGGGGACCGCCCATCGGGATCTCGCGCCGCTTGAGCCTCGGCACGCCCATGTCCACGCGCACGAGCGTGGCGCCGTGCGCATCCGTTCCCGTCAGCCTCGCGGTGAGGACGCCGGCGCCCGTCCGTATCCGGATCTCGTCCTTCGCGACGTGCCCTCGGTCGCGGACGAGCTTTGCCACGCAGCGGATCCCGTTGCCGCACATCTCGCCCGGCGAGCCGTCCGAATTGAACATCTCCATCGCGCAGTCGGCGTCTCGATCCGGCCGGACGAGGATGAGCCCGTCGGAGCCGACGCCGCGGTGGCGGTCGCTCATGCGGCGCGCGAGGTCGGGAAGCGCCGCGGGCGCCGGCAGCGGCCCCGTGAAGCCGTCGAGGTATAGGTAGTCGTTGCCGATCCCGTGCATCTTCGTGAATCGAATCGCCGCCATCACATGAGCTCCCGGATCCGTCCGGTCTCGACGAGAAGCCAGAGCGCGGCCGCGACGAGGGGCGCGACCGCGAGCGCTTTCGAGCGGGCGCGCGCGAACGCGACCGCGAGGAGCGCGGTCGAGGCGCCGAGGCACACGGCGTCGAGGTCCTCCGACAGGAACCGCGGCATGCCGCCGTGGCGCAGCGCGAGCTGCACGGCGGCGAGAGTCGCGGCCGCGACGCCGCACGCATGGACGAGCCGCTCTTCCTTTCTCCTCACGAGAAGGAGGAGCCCCCCCGCCGCGACGACCCCCCCGAGCACCGTCGTGAGCGTCACGGGTAGAGCCCCGTCGCCTTCCCGGTCGTCTTGAAGTGCAGCTTCGCGACCCGCCGGAGCAGCTCGCGTCCGCCGCGGCGGTGGATCTCCCGGGCCGCGGAATCGACGATGTCCGAGGCGCCTTTCGGGAGCCGCCTCCCCCCTACCGACGCGAGCGCTTCGAGCCGGCGGAGGAACTCGGCGCGCGCGACGATCGACGCGGCGGCGACGGCCGTCTCGGTCTCCGCGCGCGGGCGCTGGCGGAGGTCGATCACGATCCCGAGCTTCTCGACCGCGCAGATGAGGACACGCGGATCGGCGAACTGGTCCGTCAGCGCGCGGGCCGCGCCGGTCTTCCCCGCGAGCTCCCCGATCACGAGCGCGTGAAGCGATGCGAGGAGCCGGTTCAGGTTCTCTTCCTCCGCGTAGCGCCGGTTGTACTCCTCCGGGTCGAGCGCGACGACGACGAACGGGTACTCGGCGCGGATGATCGAGTCGAGCGAGAGCACGGTCGGATCGGCGATCGTCTTCCCGTCGCGGACCCCCATCGAGCTCAGGCGGTCCCCGCCCTCGGCGTCGAGGGCCACGCCCGCGACGCAGAGCGGGCCGAAGTAGTCGCCCTTCCCTGCCTCGTCGGTGCCGATGAGGAGGCCCGTGTCCGCCGGCGGGGCCGGGCGTTCTCGCGTCTCCGGCGCCGGCGCGCCTCCCGCAGCGAGCGAGGCGATCCGGTCCGACGCGAAGGCCTCGGCGCCCCGACCCTGCACGAGAACCTTGCCGCTGCGGAAGAGGGTCACGGTGAGACCGTCCCCCTTCGCGGAGAAAACGGCGTTCTTCGCCGCGCGCGAGACGAAGCCGCACGACTCGAGGAAGCCGCGGAGGGCCGCGGCCCGCGCGACCGGAAAGAGGACGACGGTCTGAGACATGCGTTTCGGCGGGAGCGGGTGCGAGGAGTCTGCCCCGAGGCTCCGAAGTGTAGCTCCGCGGCGCCGCCGCGGCTTTGACCCGCATCACTCGCGAGGTCAGCGGCCGTACCGAGCGGAACGGCCACGAATCGCAACGCGGAGGCGAAGCGAGCGGGTCTGCGAGAGGCACTGCGTGCTTCTGGTCGAGGGATCGGCGCCGAGATCGAGGAGAGCCGCCAAAGAGATCGGAGCCGAGACCCGGCCAGAACCGCTCGGCTTCGTGAATGATGCGGGTCAAGGCCATGAGCGCCGCGAGACCCGCTCGAGCCGCGGGTACGCGGCGAGGAGCGGCGGCGGCACGTCGACCTGCCGCCCTTCGAGCCGCGCCCGGATCTCGAGCGCGTTCGTCACCGCCTGCCCCCGGAAGTGGTTGTTCGCAACGACGAACGTCCTCTCGGCTTCGTCGCGGAGCTTCTGGATCCGGCTCACCCACTCCTCGACCTCCGTTTCGCCGTAGAGATAGTCGTACTTCTCGTCGCGGCCGGCTTCCTTCGAGAACCACGCGGCCGCGTTCCGTCCGTGGAGCCGGACGTAGGCGATCGGTCCCGTGCGGAGCGTGCCAGGCCGGACGCTCGTGCGCGAGAGCGGCATGTCGACGTTCGCGATCGAGAAGGAGCGATCCGCGAGGAACGCGAGGCCCCGGTCGTCCGTCCACGAGTCGTGCCGAACCTCGACGACGAGAGGAAGCCCGGCGAACGCGTCGCGGAGCCTCTCCAACCGCTCGCGAGCGGCGTCGGAGAAATCGAAGAAGAACGGGAATTGGAGGAGCACTGCGCCGAGACGGGACTCCGCGCGGAGGGGCTCGACGGCGGCGCGGAAAGCCGCGACGTCGGCGTCGCCCGGCGCCCGCGAGTCGTCGTGCGTGAACCCCTGCCACGCCTTCACCGAGAAAACGAACGACGGGAATCCCGCGACCGAGCGCGCCCACTTCTCGGCCGAGCGCGGCGCGGGAATCCGGTAGAAGGTGCTGTTCACTTCCACCATGTCGAAGTAGCGCGCGATCCAGGCGAGGCGGTCGAACGATCGCGCCGAGCCCTCGGGGTAGACGACGCCCTCCCAGTCCGCGTACGACCAGCCGGCCGGGCCGACGACGACGCGCGGCGGCGGGGACTTCGGGGTGCGGGCCTGCTCGTCGAAGAGCGTTCTCATTCCTGTCGGCGGCCGGCGCGGCGTTCCGCGTCCGCCGTCGCCTCGATCATCTCACCCTCGACGCGGCGGCGGACCCTCTCGAGCTCGGACTCGGGGAGGCCGGCCGGCACCTCGATCGGCGCACGGAAGACGATCGCGACGCGCGAGAACGGCTTCGGCACCTGGAAGCGGTCCCATGAGGAGAACTCGAACGCGCGCGTGACGGCGAGGCCCACCGGGACGATGGGCATCCCGGTCTCGCGCGCCACGAACACGACGCCCGGCTGCACGCGCCCGGCCGGGCCGCGCGGACCGTCGGGCGTGAAGACGAGGTCGCGTCCGGAGGAGGCGTTCCGCAGCATCTCGCGGACTCCCGCCGCGCCGCCGCGCGTCGAGGAGCCGCGCGCGGTCGCGAACCCGAAGCGCGAGACGGCGCGGGCGATGAGGCCTCCGTCGGCGTGGCGGCTCACGAGGACGCACGTCCCGGCGCCCCGGAACGACGCGAGCGGCAGGAGCAGGCGGCCGTGCCAGAACGCGAACACGACCCGCCGCCCCGCGGCGTGGAGCGCCTCGACCGCCTCGAATCCGAAACGCTCGGCGCGTGTCGTGAGGAAAAGCCCCTTCAAGATCAGCGCGCCCGCGTCTGCGATGAGACGCCCGCCGAGTCCCAGGCCGCCGGCGTCAGAAAAGCCCAAGCCGGTCCTCCCCCGGATCCTCCCGCCCGTGCGCCTCGCCGCTGGCCTCGGCGTCGAAGCGCTCGAGCGTCCTCTTGCGCCGCGCCCTCGCGCGCCAGAACCCGATCACGACGACGAGAGCCACGAGCGCGAAGAGTGGGACCGTGCGGAAAACGAGAAAGAGGAGCGTCCCGCGCTCCTCGAGATCTTTTCTCCACGAGACCTCGAGGTCGACGAGCGCGATGCCGAGCGCGGCCTCGATCGCGCGCTTCAGGTCTCCGAGCCGCGCGAACTGCCCGATCACGTCGCGCAGGCCGACGGGACCGAAGCGCCGCACGAGATGGGAGACGATCGACTCGCTCTCGAGATAGGCGAGCGCGGCCTCATCCTCCCTCGACGGGAAGCGATCCTCGAGCCCCGAAAACGGCAGGAGCGACTTCAGCCCGAGAGCGAGCTCGAGATCGGCCGGCTGCCCGAGGATGACGCGGCCGGCGAACCACTGGGCCACGCCCTCCTCGAACCAGCGCGGCGGACGCGCGGGGAGCGTCGCCATCGCGAGATGCACGATCTCGTGCCGGAACACGTCTCGCAGCGTCGCCGCGGCGTACGGCGCCACCGCGTCGAGGCGAATCGCCACCGTGCGGCTCGCGGGAAACGTGACGCCGGCGGCCCAGCCTTCGATGTCCGGACCGAACTCGGCCGCGAGAGCCTCGCGGTCGCGAACGAGCGTCACGGTCATCTCCTCCGGCAGGGCGAGACCGAGCCGGTCGGAAACCTCGACGCGGAGGTCCGGAACGAGCCGCGCGAGGTCCTCCGCCTCCGCCGCCGCGCCTTCCGGGTGGACCACCTCGATTCCCCCGCCGCGCGCGACGCTCCGCTGGCTCGCGAGGAGGGCGAGAACGAGGGCCGTCGACGCGGCGACGCTCATCCTCCCGTCGCCGGCTCGCTCTTCGCGGAATTCGGCTCGGGCTCGCTCCCGGGCGAAAACGCCCTGAGCTCGAGAGTCTCGGAGCCGCCCCCGCTCGCGCCGAGACGCTCGATTCCCACCCAGCCGACGCCGCGCGCGAAGCGATAGCGCTCGTTCGGGGCCGCGCCCGACGGGCCGTACGAGACGACGACGTGCGTGCGCACGACTCCCGCGAGCTCCTTCTCCTCGATCGACTCGACGCGCGCGCGGCGGCGCGCGGCCGACGGCTGCGACGACGGATCCCATTCCCACGACGCGCCGCGGCGGATCGGATCCCGGAGGAGGACCTGCACGCCTTCGGGCGAGCGGACGACGAGCGCGCCGCCGCCCTCGATCGAGACTCTCGCAAGCGGCAGCCGCTCGCCGCCGTCCGCCGCGACGAAGAGGGGAAACTGCCCGGCGTCGTTCGGGACTCCGAGCTCGAGAACGCGGGCGGGCCCGCCTTTCCTCTCGAAGGTCCAGGACGTTCCGGCGCGAAGGGGGAAGAGATCGGCGGCGGAGAGCGCGGGAGACGACCGTCCGGCCGCGGCGCTCGCGCAGCCCGCCGCGACGAGCGAGAGAACGAGGACCGCCGGCCGGGTGGTGAGCATGTGCTTCCTCCCGGCCGGCCTGAATCGGCTCATGTTGAGCGGGACCGTCTCGGCGCCCGCTTCAGCGCGGCTCGTCGTCGTCTTCGTCCTCGTCGCCGTCCTCGTCTTCCTCTTCCGCGTCCTTCTTCTTCTCGGCGTCGACTCGCTCGGTGCGTTCCGCGTCCACCTGCGCGCTCCGGGCGCGCCCCATGATGAGCGCACCGGCGGCTCCGGCCACCGCGAACACTCCGATGAGGAAGAGAGTCGACATCGGCCCGACGGCGACCGTCGTCCCGTCGGCGCCCTTCTGCTCGGAGTAGGAGTAGCTCCCGTAAAGGTGGCGCGTGAAGGCATCAGAGGTCGGGAGGAGAGCGAGGTCCACCGGCATCTCGGATCCGAACTGCATCGCGAGGAGCGGCAGCATTTGGCGGATCTGGTCGTAGCCGCCGCCGAACGACTTCTTCACGTCGGTGTAGCTGAGCGAGGTCACGCTCTGCGGGATCTTGGCCAGGAACGACTTGAACTCCTCGTTCGCGCGCACGGACTCGAAAGTCGGGCTCTTCCTTGAGTTCACGACGGACTTGAGAGACTGCAGCGTCGGCGAGAAGACGAGGCTGTCGCCCACGAAGGCGTACGAGGGCTGGAAGAACGGCAGCGGGAAAATGGCGGAGAGGTCGAGGTAGTAGTAGGTGTTCTCGGCGATCTTCACGTTCTTCAGCGCGAGATTCGGAGCGAGCTTCGTGAGCTTCTCCATCGACACGCCGAGCTTCTCGGCTCCCTTGACCTGCATCTGGAAGACGATGTCCGGGATCATCTGCCCCGGCTGCTGCGGCCGCTGATAGATCACGACGCGCGAGCCGATCTGGTCGATCACGTCCTCCTTCAGCTTCACGCCGACCTGCGACTCGAACTGCGCGAGCATGTCGCGCGCTTCCTTTTCCTTCGAGGCGTCGACGGCGCGGATCGTGTCCCAGAGCGTGTTCCAGACGCAGCCCGCGTCGAAGCTGAAGACGCTGAAGCTGACGACGTCTTTCGGAATCGAGTCGACGACGGCGGAATCGATCGGCGAGCCCGAGAACGCCTTCACGATGCCTTTCGGCTCACCGGACGTGTGGACGGCCGAGACGTCGACGAACCCGCGGCCCTCGATGGACGAGCTCATCATGATGGACTGGAGGCCGTTCATCCCGAGCGCGTCGATCGCCGCCTTCGCCTGCGGCGGAAGCACCGGATCGAGCGACGCGAAGAGCGCGCCGAGGTTTGCGTAGAACGATGCGACCTCGCCGGGCCGCCGCGCCGATTTCGCGAGCGCGGAGTAGTTGGCGTCGGAGCCGAGCGCGCTTCCCGACGACTTGCCCGAGAGCGCCGACACGATCGCGCCGGCCGTCGTCTCGTCGAACGAGAGGACGATGTGGCCGGCGGCCTTCGCGACGTAGAGCTTCGTCGGCTCGTCCTTCGGCCCCATGCGTTCGCCGCTCACGCCGGCGATCATCGCCGGCTCGCGCACGAAGCTGTCCGTGCTCGTCTTCGCGAGGGTCTCGATCATCCCGACGAGCGCGTCGACGGCGGACTCGTCGCCGATCTTGAAAGTGAGGAAGGCGCCGACGTTCGGCGGATTCTCGCGCGTCGGCCCGCCTTCGGGCATCTTGAGCCGCGCGAGACCGACGGCGATGTCCCCTCCGAACGCGGACGCGATCCGCTCGATCGTCATACCCTTGGAGGCGGTGCCGCCCATCCCAGCCACGTGCTTTTCGAACTCCGCGGAATGCGCGGTCATCATCTGCATCGGCTTCTCGAGGAACTTCTGAACCTGCTTGTCGGCCCAGATGTCGTAGAGCGCCGTGCCCTTGAACGACTCGAACGTCCGCCCGATGTCGCTGATCGAAAAGTAAGCGATCGTTCCGGACGGGAGGACCTTCTCGATCTCGAGGCCCGCGGCTTTCGGCGCGACCGCGGCACCCGACCCGTTCGGGTGCGCGGCCAGCGTGGGGAAGAGCGGGGCTCCGTGAGCGAGGATCGCGGCCATGACGAGCGTCACGGCCCGCGCGAACGGCGTCAGGCGGCTACCGCTCGCGGAGCCGCGGGTCGGAATGCGGTCGATCATGGGCGACTTCTCCTGTTCTTCAACGAGAGGACGAGCCTGGCCGGCCGGCGGCGTCGGCGTCCGCCGATAGGACGGGCTCCGCGCCGAGAACGGACTGGAACTCGCGGCGCCGACGACCGTCGGCAGGCGCGTGGCCAGTGGGGACGCCTCTATACGACGCGCGCGGCGATCGGTTTCCCGATCCGCCGGGGGACCGGGCCACGGGTGGGCGGGAGTCTATCAGCGGCCGCTCGGCCGGGCTAGGAAGCGCGCTCGCGGAAGGGCTTCCAGTCCCGTCGCAGGACGTCGTAGGCCTCTTTCAGAGCGGCGAAGCGGCGCGCGGCCACCGTTCGATAGGCCTCGTCGTGGAGCGCGAACCGGTCCGGGTGGCAGAGCTTGCACTGCCGGCGGAAGGCCCGGGACACCTCGCTCCACGGATCCCCCGCGCCGGCCCCGATGACGTCGAGGGCGCGCCTCACGCCCTCGGGCGCGCTCGGTTGCGGCCCCCTTTCCGAGTCCGCGCCGCTCCGCGCCTCCTTCGCTCGCGCCGCCTCCGGACCGGACTCGTCCCCGCCGCGCGCCGCCGGCGCGCGTTCCTCCGAGAAAAAGACACGGCGACGATCCTCGTGTTGCGCGCGCCACGCCTTCTCCTCCCAGTAGCGCTTGCGCAGATCGGCGTCGAAGAACTGGAGCAGGCCGTCGAGAGCCGAGAAATCGTCGGCGGGCGACACGAGATGGCGGCCCGCGGCGTTGCGCTCGAGCCGGAGTTTCCTCCGGCACGACGGACACTCCGCGAGGACGAACGGACCCCCGAGGCGCTCCTCGCGGCTCTTCAAGTATCCATCGCGGCGGATCGCGGCGAGCGAGAGCCGCGCGGGGCAAGCCCAGCAGCGGAGAGATTCCCCTTCGCCCCACTCCGAGCGCTCCTCGCGATTCCGTGCGTCCTCCGTCACGACGCCCGCCCGGCGCTCTTCGCGTCCAATCGCCGCGACGAAACGTCGAGAGTTCCCGACGCCGGCTCCGGCGCGCCCGCGCGGAACGGCGCCGCGCGGTTCCGGAACGGGGATTGCCGCACGTGCTCGTCGGGCCGTTCGACCGTCACGCGCGGAGCCGCCTCATGCGCCATACGAACCTCTACTGCCCGGCTTGCCGGCAGACGACGGAGTTCGTCGAAGAGAGCGCGTTCTTCGAGTGCCGGCGCTGCCACAAGCACCTCGTGAAGGCGCGTCCCTCCGACCCCGGGGCCCCCTCGCACCCGCTGCGTCCCGGGCCCCCCGACGTCCGGAGCTGAGCCGCCGCCGCGCCCGCGGAACCGGGCGCCGGAGCCGTTCCGGACGCCTTGCTGCGCCATCTCTTCGAACCTATACTACCGCTCCGCCGGAATCGCGCGCCCTCGCTCCGTCCCGAGACCGGGCGAACGCCTGCTGCGCGCGGATCGGATTCTCAGGCGGCGTCGATGCGCGTCTCGGCGTCGCGTGCGGCGGAGAGTGACAGGGAGGGATACCGATGAAGACGCTCACGAAGGTGCGGACGGAGAGGGTGCCGGTCGAGGCGCGCCGTGGACTGCGAGGAGCGGCCATTCTCGGCGCGGCCATCGTCGCGGCGGCCCTCGCCGGGTGTCGCGACATGACGAAGATCACGACCGGCGAGCTGCCGCCCCCGTCGAGCAACGTTCTCACCGTCCAACAGTTCGACGACATTCCCGTGCCCCGCGGCTTCGTCCTCCAGACGGAGCCCGTAAGGTCCCTCTCGTTCCCGGGCTCCTACATCTATCATTCGCCCGACTACCGCGAGGGACGCTTGCTCTACACCGGGCCGGACGATCCTGCTAAGATCCTCGACTTCTACCGGTCCCAGATGATCCTCCCCGTCAACGGCTGGCACAGCGTTGCCGAGCAGAGCGGCCCGGACGGGGGGCAGCTCGTCTTCGAGAAGGGGCCCACCCGGAGTCACTTGCGCGTCTTCTTGGACGGCAAGAGCACGTACGTCCTGATTGAGGTTTCGAAGGCGCATGAAGGCTGAGCCCCGACCTGCCGCTCCCCCGCGTCGACCGGTCCCGGAAGAATCGACTCCTTCGCGACTCGAGCTTCTCGTCCAGCGCATCCGCGAAGACCGCACGCTCCAAATCGCGATTGTCGTCGGCGTGGCACTCGCAGTCCTGCTCCCGACGGGGATGGCTCTCAGCAATCACCTTGCTGCGCAGAGCGACGACGCGGCCTGGGCCCTCTTCTCGAAGGCGTTGGAAACTCTTCCCAGAGTACCGTTTAGCTCTGATTCGGGTGACGCGGCCAAGGAGGCGATCTCGAAACTGGAGCAGCTCCAGCCGAAGGTGGCAGGCTCCTCTGCGGAGCCTTGGCTTCTCGTCAACCTCGGGGAGGCCTACTTCCGCAACGGGCAGCCGGAACGTGCCCTCGAAATCTTTAATACGGTTCGGTCTCGGTTTCCGGAGCATCCTCTGGTCAATGCGAGCCGCACCATGGACCCGATCACTCGCATCGAGCGGCTAATTTCGAACTGCGAAGTCGAGATCAAGTGGCAGCGGGAGCATGCTGCATTGAAGCCTGAAGCCGAGCTCAATGAGACGAAGCCGGTGGAGCCGCCCGCCGAATCGCCATCCGCCGAGGGTTCGAGCCCCGGCGCAGGTGCCGAGAAGTCAGATCCTCCCAAGTAAGAGTAGGATCGGCTCTGTCGCATCCCGGCTATTCGTCAAGCCGAGCCCCCCACCCTAGTAGCGACACCTTCCGCCCGAATCTCGTGCGGAGCCGGACTATTCGGAGCACCGCGCCGCGCGCTGCTCCGATGCTTTGAGTCGGCTTCTCCCGTCAGAATAGTGCTCCCATCCATGGAGTGTCTGCTCCCACAATTTGAGGGGACAGCTCGGTCCTGATCCTCCTGGCGATCGCTCGGTTCATCAACGGGTTGGGCGTGTGGCGAGCGAGCGGATTGAGGCGGCGAGGGCCGGGCTTCGCCTTGCATCGTGCGAGGCACGAGAGGAAACGCTCCGGCGACGATTCTCGGTGCGGATTCCCGAGCCTCATGCGGCCGAAGACGTCGCTCTCGGTTTCAAGGCCGGCGTCCGGCTTCGTCGAGAGAGAGGATCGTGCGTCTTCGGATCGGCGCGCCGGACGGCGACCCGAACGAGCCCCCCCCCCCCGTCCGAGCGGGTTTCCCGGCCGAGCTCCCGTCCGCCGTGTCCCAGGTCGGTCTCCGCTGTCCCCGCGATCTGTCGCCTTCCGTCAGCCGACCGGCTTCGAGCCAACGAGCTTCACGAAGACGCGCTCGAAGTCCGCCGTCTTCGGACACTCGATGAGGAGCTTCGTCCTCTGTCCCATCGCGCGAATTCGGACTCGAAGTCCGATGGCGCGCCGGAGCTGTTCCTCCAAGTCGCGAACCTGAGCCTCGGGAACGGCACCGGTCCGCGGCCCGTGCGCGGGAGAGGGTGAAGCGGCCTGCTGTGCGGCCTGAAGACGAGTGACCTCGCGCTCGACATCGCGGACATTGAGCGCGTCGCGGATCACCCGCTTGCACAGTTCGGACTGAAGATGAGAGTCCTTGAGTCCCAGAAGCGCGCGGGCGTGTCCCATGGTGAGGCTTCCCCGCGAGACGCACTCCTGCACCTCGAGCGGCAGATCGAGCAGGCGGACCGAGTTTGCAACGGAAGAGCGGTCCTTCCCGACCTTCAGGGCGACCTGTTCCTGGGTGAGCGAGAGACTCTTCATCATCTCTCGATACGCCTTTGCCTTTTCGATCGGGTTCAGATCTTCGCGCTGGACGTTCTCGATGAGCGCCAGCTCCAAGAGATGTCCGTCTTCGACTTTCCGGACGATCGCCGGGATCGTCTCGAGCGCCGCGAGCCGACTCGCGCGCCAACGGCGCTCACCGGCGACGATCTCGTATCCCTTGGCCGATTGTCGGACGACGATCGGCTGGAGGAGCCCGTTTTGCCGAATCGAATCGGCTAGCTCCCGGAGCGAGGCCTCGCCGAACTGCGTGCGAGGCTGTTGCGGGTTCGGATGGATCGCATCGACGTCCAGCTCCAGAACCTCGTCGGAGGGGAGAGAAGCGTCCTCCGAGATCAGGAAGTCGAGACCGCGACCGAGTTTTTTCTCCGGCATGGAGCTGCCCTCCCTCGTGAGCGAACAGGTCCCCAGCGGGACCTCGATCGACCGCCACTTCGGATGTTCCACGTGGAACATCGCCGCCGACGCCCCGTGGCGCCGGCCCGCTCCTTTGAATCGCGCCGCTCATTCTCATACCATGCGCGCATGTTGATTCAAGTCGCGCTCGCGGTGACGCGCCAGGCCATTCACAGGGCCTCCGTGCGCGCGATCGCCGGCGTCACGCTTCTGGGGGCGATCTGCAGCGCCTGGCCTGGCATCTTCGCCTGGGACCTTCGATCGAGTGAATTGTGGCAACGTCTGTCCGCGGCTCCGTCACTCGGCGCTGTCCTGGTGGCGGCGCTCATCCCGGTCTTGGATGCCGTTGATCGCCGATCGTCGAGCGCCGGATCAGTCTCCCGGCTCAGCGGGGGTCCGGACTGGACTCTCCCCGTCGGGGCTTGGTTGGCGGGACAGTTTGTTGCACTTGTCCTGTTCGTCCTATCCGCGGCGACCGCCATGGCGGCGAGCGGCGAAATCCGCAAGGAGACCCTCGAGTTGGCGTTTTTTCGGGGGGTCTGCGTGCTCTGGCCGGCGGTCGCGGTCACGGGAGCGTTCGCGCGCGCCCTCGCGAGCATCTGCGCGCCGCCGCTCGCGCTCGGCGCCACGGCGGCCGCGTGGGTCGCCTCGGCTGCGCAATGCGGGGTCACCTCATCGGGCGCGATCAGCGGATTGCCCGGGCTCGACACGCTCTCTATAATCCTGCCCCCCATGGCCGTCCTGACCGCGTCCATACAGTCGACCTGGGGCGTCGACGGGGGGGCGCCGCCGCTACAGAGTCAGGGCCTCCTGAGCGGCGTGGCCACCGCAGCGTGTCTCGTCGCCACGGTCGGAATCGAACGACTCCGCCGCATCTGAACGAACGGGCTCGGGCGATCCCGCATCCGGGCACTCACCGGAAGGAGCGCGTGTGCGCTACGGAATCTTCGGAGACATCCACGCCAATCTGGAAGCGTTCGGCGCGGTCCTCAAGGCCTACGAAGAAGAGAAGATCGACCGGTACTTCTGCGTCGGTGACATCGTCGGCTACGGCGCCGATCCGAGCCTGTGCCTCCAGAAGATCCGCGAGATGAACTGCCTGACGGTGGCGGGGAATCACGACTACGCGGTCGCCGAGAAGCTCCCCACCGACTACTTCAACGCCTACGCGCGAGAGGCGGTGAACTGGACCAAGAAGCAGCTGACCGAGGAGGAGCTTGAGTTCCTGTCGAACCTCCAGCTCGTGGCCGAGGTCGACTCGATCACGCTCGTTCATGGCACGCTCAAGTACCCGGAGATGTTCGATTACATCCAGACGACGTACGACGCGTATCTCTCGCTCCAGCTCCTCCGAAACAAGGTCTGCTTCGTCGGTCACTCTCACGTGCCGATCGCGTTCCTCCAGACCGAGACCATCGTTCCCACGTACGAGACCGAGATCTCTCTCCGCAACGTGAACAAGGCGCTCGTGAACGTCGGCAGCGTCGGCCAGCCGCGCGACGAGAATCCCAAGGCGGCCTACGCGGTCTTCGACTCGGACGAAAAGAAAGTGTGGATCAAGCGAGTCGACTACGACATCACGAAGGCGGGGGCCAAGATCCTCAAGGCGGGTTTGCCGCCGATCCTCGCCGAGCGCCTGAAGCACGGACGCTGACCCGTCGAGCGGGAAAGCCGGCATTGGGGGGAGCGGGGCGGTCGGTCGCTGAACTCTAGCGGATCGCGCGGGGCGCCGCCGGGCGCCATTCGCTCAACCGGCGGGAAAAAAACGAAATGGGGGCGTCCGGTTGGGGTTGGGAGGTAAAAAGAGGATGGCTGGTCTGGCCCTGTGAGTGAGGATGATCCGGGCGCCCCCGAAGTGATCCGAGCTGAGTTTTGAAAGACCTGAACGATCGTCGACGAATTGGACGCGTCAGCGATCAAAAAGTTAGCCAAAAAAATGCGTCGAGGCGAGGAGAGGCAGCAGCCACGTTTCGGGGCCGATCAGCGGCGGGAGCCGTGAGCCCGGCCTTTCTTCGTTCTCATGTTCGATAGTAGGCCCGAAACGCGATCCTGTCAACAGCGAAGATCGTCCGGGGGAGTGGGGGCCGTTCCGGGCGAAAAGAGGGGGGGAGTCGATCAGATCCGCTTCAGGTAGGCGAGGTCGCCCGGGAGCGACTCGAGCCCGTTCTCGCCGAGGTGGGCATCGAAGAGGCGCTGGATGTCCCGGAGCGGCTTTTCGTCGCCGCGAAACGAAATCTGGCGGGCGCCGGAGTTGTTGCCGACGGTCATCATCACTCGCATGATCGAGCCCGCGTCGCAGGTGTCCTGCCCGATCGTGAGCGTGACCGGCGTCCCGTAGTGGTTGACGATGCGGACGATGAGCGACGCCGGACGAGCGTGAAGCTGGACATTGGGGGGGATGTCGAACGTGTGCTCGATCACGTTCGTCAGGTCCTGCAGCAGCCGCTCCGCGATCGCGCGGGCCCTGCGGACGTAGTACAGCACGCGGTCGAGGAGGATCACGCCCAGATACTCGGTGAGGCGTTTCCGATCGACGAGCGCCTCGAGCCGCTTCGCGATCTCCGAGTCCTTGATTCCGGTCGAGACCCGCTCCACGTAGCGCAGCGCGCGGCCGGTCATCTCTAAGTGATGAAGAGACATGGAGATACAGCCGCGAAGCTGGCGCAGCTCACGGATCTGCTGCTCGCGGCTCGTTCCCTTCACGACGGTGTCGTACTTGAGCTGCATCGCGCGGGCCGCCGACTCGAAGCCCCGGATCCTCTCCTCGCTGCAGCCGTGGTCGACGAACTCGGTGATGCTGAGCTTCCCGTCGACCCAGTCGCGCGTCAGATCTCCGAAGCGGTCCGCGAAGCGGATGACGCGGGTCGCGAGCTCGGGAACGAATTGCTCCTCGGTCGTGACCTCCTTCTCGTCGACGTTGTGCGGAAGGTGCCGCTTCGGCATCTTCTCCGCGGTCGCGACGACGTGGGCCTCGCCGGTGGGCAGGCCGACCTTGAGGACGTTCTCGGCCAGGTGGACCGATTCCCTCAGGAGTTCCTGAACCACCGCGTTGCAGAAATCGAGGATCTTCTCCGCGCCGGAGTGGAAGCGGTTCGAGTTCTCCCGGTCGTCGCCGAGCCCGTACGTCGGGTAGCGGATGAGCGTGTGGCGCAGGATGTACCCGACGCCGGCGAAGATCCGGACGACCCCCACGACCTCGGTGAAGTAGGCGAATGTGCGGTTATTCCGCGCGCCGAAGTCGTCTAGGAAGCTCTCGAGCTGGTGCGCCGCGTCGAGGATGGACGCGAACGACCGCTTGAAGACGGCCCCGGACTCCCTGCCGAGAAAGAGCGAGCGCGAGCGGAAGAAATCCGCCCCCTCTTTCTCGAGAAGGACCCGAAACTCGTCCTCGGAAATGACTTGATCGAGAGAATCGTCCACCATCAATCCATGAAGCAAAAAGGGTCGCAGACGCCCGGAATCGACGCTGGGCGGTCACTGCTCCGCGGTTCCGCGAGCCGTGGGCTTCGACCGGAGGGACATGACCGGCGGCGCGCCGCGCCAGCCTGAGGGCGCGCGAACCTAGCATCGGCCAGAAGCCAAGTCAAGAAAACCGGAAGCGACGATCCGGGCGGCCGCACCCGGCTCCCCGAGGACGCCCCGGAAGACGACGCGGCGAGGCCGGATCGCGCCTTGTCGGCCCGAGCCCGGCTTTGCTAAAGTCTCGCGCCGCTTCCGGGACTCTCGCTTCACCGCGGCGGAACTCGAGTTTTCACCGAGACTAACGGCGAGATGCTCAAGCGATACAACCACCTCATGGTGTCCCTGTGCTTCCTCTGGGACATCATGATGACCTCCGGCGCATTCCTCGCCGCCTACTCGCTCCGCTTCCAGGCGGGCATTCTTCCGGTCCTCGACCCGGTCGTGCCGAGCCGCGAGGACTACCTGGTCGCGCTGCCGATCCTCCTCCTCGCGTGCTCGATCTCCTACCGGGCGTGCCGGCTCTACGAGCCGCGCCGCGTCGGCACCATCAGCCGGGAGCTCTTCGACATCGCCCGGGCGACCGTGTTCGCGATCCTGCTCTTCTCGGCGAGCACGTTCTTCATCCGGCGCGAGGGGTTCGAGTACTCGCGCGCCGTGTTCCTCGCCTTCGGCGTCACGAACTTCTTCCTCCTGGGCGCGACGCGCTTCCTCATGCGAACCGCCCTGCGCGAGCTGCGCCGGAAGGGGAGGAACCTCCGCCACATCCTCATCGTGGGCTGCGGGCGCGTCGCGCAGGACCTCGCCGAGAAGATCCAGGAGAGCCCCTGGACGGGACTCCAAATCGTGGGATTCCTCGACCACTCCGGCGAGCGCATCGGGAAATCGGTGGCGGGCCATCCGATCATCGGTTCCGAGGCCGAGGTCGCCGATCTCGTGCGGCACCGCCGCATCGACCAGGTTTTCATCGCGCTGCCGTTCAAGCACTACGCCCGCGCCGAACGGATCGTCGACGCGCTCTCGCACGAGATGGTCGACGTGCGGATCATCCCGGACTTCTCCCGGCTCGCGACGCTCCAGCTCCGCATCGACAGCTTCGAGAACCTGGCGGTGATCACCATCCAGGAGAGCCCGCTCGTCGGCTGGCACAGCATGCTGAAGCGGACCCTCGACATCCTGATCTCCGTCGTGGTCCTCGTCCTCGCGCTGCCGCTGATGGCCGTGATAGCGATCCTCATCTGGCTCGAGTCGCGAGGGCCGATCTTCTACCTGCAGGAGCGGATGGGATACGACGGCGCGACGTTCCGGATCTTCAAGTTCCGGACGATGCGCCCCCACGCGGAGGCGGAGAGCGGCGCCGCCTGGACGACCGCCAACGATCCGCGCCGGACGCGCATCGGAGCGTTCCTGCGGAAAACGAGCCTCGACGAGCTGCCGCAGTTCCTCAACGTGATCCGCGGCGACATGAGCATCGTCGGCCCGCGGCCCGAGAGGCCCGTCCTCATCGATTCCTTCCGGAGATCGATCCCGCGCTACATGCTCCGCCACAAGATCAAGGCGGGAATCACGGGCTGGGCGCAGGTCAACGGCTGGCGCGGTGACACGTCGCTCAAGAAGCGCGTCCAGTACGACCTCTACTACATCCGGAACTGGTCGATCGGCTTCGACATCCGGATCATGCTGCTCACGCTCGTCCGCGGCTTCGTCGATCGCAACGCCTACTGAGGCTCGGGCCGAGACGCGGGCTGGGAGCGGGGCCCTCGCGTCGCGACCGGGCCGCCGAGTCCGTTCGACTGCGGGCTCCGGACGAGGACGCCGGAGCGGGAGGCAGCGGGACGCGGGGAGTTTCCCCTCAATCGCCGTCCGCCCGCCTGCCGATAGCTCACGCGAGGCCGGAGCCCGGAAACGGCGGTGATATACTCGCCGCTCGCGCTATCGAGACGCGCGAGCGTCCCGGGCCCGCGGCCCGTTCGAGAGACAGAACGCCCCGATCGAGGCTACCGCGGCGAATGCGCAGGCGACGAGAGTCGACGCTCGAGACGTATCTGCAGGAGATCAACGAGGTCGCCCTCCTCACGGCGCAGGAGGAGCTCGACCTCGGCGCGCGCGTGCGGGCCGGCGACGCCGCGGCTCGCGAGCGCATGATCCGCGCCAACCTGCGGCTCGTCGTCTCGATCGCGAAGAACTACGTGAACCGGGGCCTCTCCTTCATGGACCTCATCGAGGAGGGGAACCTCGGGCTATTGAAGGCCGTCGAGCGATTCGACCCCGCCGAAGAATGCCGCTTCTCGACCTACGCGACCTGGTGGATCAAGCAGGCCATCCGCCGCGCCCTCATCAACACGGCGAAGACGATCCGCATCCCGTCCTACATGGTCGAGACGATCGCGCGCTGGAAGCAGGCGCAGAGCGAACTCACGTTCCTCCTCGGCCGACAGCCGACCCCCGCGGAGATCGCGCAGGAGCTCGACCTTCCGCCCGAGTCGTGGAACCTCGTCCGGCGGGCGATCCGCACCTCGTCGACGACCGGGCAGACCTCGAACTTCGAGGCGATGCTCGCGAACAAGGACCACCCCAACGCCCGCACGCGGCAGCGCGACGACGACCCGCTCGACGAGTTCGAGGTGGAGAAGATCGAGAAGCTCCTCTCGGTGATCGACGAGCGCGAGGCGAAGATCCTTCGCATGCGGTACGGGCTCGGCGACCAAAAGCCGATGACGCTGAAGGAAATCGGCGAGCGGATCAGCCTGACGCGCGAGCGCGTGCGGCAGATCGAGAACGAGGCGCTGAAGAAGCTCAATGCCATCCTGAACCGGCGGAACGCGTCCAAGTAAGCCCGCGGTCCCACCCCGCGCTCTACGTCCACGTCCCTTTCTGCGAGACGAAGTGCTCGTACTGCGACTTCTACTCGCTTCCCGGCGCGCTCTCGCAGTCGAGCGCCTTCCTCGACGCGCTCGCCGCCGAGGCCGCGGCTCGGCTGCCCGGGCGTCTCGAGAGCCCCACGGTCTTCGTGGGCGGCGGGACGCCGACGCAGCTCGAGCCGGGTGATCTCCGGCGACTCCTCGCGATCGTGCTCGAGCGCGTCGATCGCGGCGCAGTGACCGAACTCACCGTCGAGGCGAATCCGGGCACGCTCACGCCGGAGAAGGTCGCGATCCTCCGCGACGCGGGCGTGACGCGGATGTCCCTCGGCGCCCAGACGTTCGACGCCTCCCGCCTCGCGTTCCTCGAAAGGATCCACGAGGCGCGCGAGATCGAGGACGGGGTGGCGCTCCTCCGAGAGGGCGGTCTCGACGATTTCAATCTCGACCTCATCTACGCGATCCCGGGCGAGACGGTCGAGTCATGGCTCGAGGACATCCGGCGCGCGGTCGCGCTCGCGCCCGCGCACGTGTCGGCGTACGCGCTCACGTTCGAGGACGGGACGCCGCTCGGCGCTCGGAAAGCGAAGGGGCTCGTGTCGCCGCCGGACGAGGAGACTCAGCGCCGCTTCTTCGACGCGACTCACGCGGCGCTGGAGGAGGCGGGCTATCGCGCGTACGAGATCAGCAACTTCGCGCGGCCGGGCCGCGAATGCCGCCACAACATGAACTACTGGCGGAACGGCGAGTACTTCGGGCTCGGTCCGGGCGCGCACAGCTACGTGGGCGGGGTGCGCAGCGCGAACCGGCGCAGCCTCGGCCACTACGTCACCGAGCTCGCCGCGGGCCGCCTGCCGCGCGACTTCTCCGAGACGCTCCCGGCGGACGCTGCGTTCGGCGAGACCGTGATGCTCGGGCTCCGCACCGTGGAGGGCGTCTCGCGAAGGGCTCTCGCCGCCCGCTTCGGCCTCGATCTCGCGGCCGTCCACGCCGAGATCATCCGCCGCCACGCCGCGACGGGGATCGTCGAGTGGGACGGCGATCGGCTGCGCATACGGCGAGAACACCTCGCCGTCGCCGACTCGGTCGCCGCCGACTTCCTCGAGCCTCCCTCCTGAGGCGTCATGCTAGACTCCGCCCGGGATCGCCGGCCAACGGCGTCTCGGAGGCCCCCCCCGTGACGCTCTCTTCCGTCCCCCCGAAGAAAACCGGCTCGAGGGTCCGGCTCTTCCTGCGCCGAGGGCTGGGCTCGCTCCTTCCCGCGCTGCTCACGATCATCGTTCTCGTCGCCTGCTACAACTTCGTCGACGAGCGGATCTCGACTCCCATCAACCGCGGCATCCACTCGCTCGTCGTGTCGAGCGCGGCCGGACGGAGGCTTCTCCTCGACAAGTGGGGGATCGACGTCGAGCGCAAGCGCTATCGGCGCGAAGACGCCGGAGCGGACGAGTGGCTTCCGCTCGCGGACTCCGAGGCGAATCTCGACACCGCCAAGCTCTACCGCCTGCTCGCCCGGTGGGACCGGATCCCGCCGATCATCGGCTTCTCGCTCGGCCTCGTGTTCGTCTTCCTCGTCGGCTCGTTCGTCGCGACGTACGCGGGAAGGCGCGTCTTCTCGTCGTTCGAGCGGTTCCTCTCGAACATCCCGGTGGTGAAGACGGTCTTTCCCTACGCGAAGCAGCTCGTCGACTTCGTCTTCCGCGAGAAGAAGACGCCCGAGTGGAGCTCCGTCGTGGCGGTTCCGTTCCCCAGCCGCGACATCTACCAGATCGCGTTCCTGACCGGACCAGGTCTCGCCCACATCGACGAGACGACGGGGCGGCGCTTCGTCAACGTCTACGTCCCGAGTTCGCCCGCGCCGTTCACGGGCTGGACGGTTCTCGTCCCAGAGGACGACGTCATCTCGCTCCCGTTCTCCGTCGACGAGGCGGTCCGATTCCTCGTGAGCGGAGGCGTCATCGCGCCCGTCGGACAGGAAAAGGCCGTCTCGCCGCCGGACGACGGCGACCGGCCCGGCGAGCCGAAGGCCGCGAGAAAGCAAGTCCATCCGTGGAAGTGAGCGCGCACCGGGCGCCATGATCCTCATCATCGACAACTACGACTCGTTCACCTACAACCTCGTCCAGCGGTTCGGCGAGCTCGGCGCCGAGGTGACTGTCCGCCGCAACGACAAGATCACCGTCGCCGAGATCGAGTCGCTCTCGCCCGACCGCATCGTGGTCTCGCCCGGCCCGTGCACGCCCAAGGAGGCGGGCGTGAGCTGCGACGTGCTCCGACACTTCACGGGGAGGGTGCCCATCCTCGGGGTCTGCCTCGGGCACCAGTGCCTGGCGCACGCGTTCGGAGGCGAGGTGGTCAGGGCCCGGAAGCTCATGCACGGCAAGACGTCCCTCATCCACCACGACGGCCGCGGCGTGTACCGCGGGCTCGCGAACCCATTCGTCGCGACGCGGTATCACTCGCTCGTCGTTCGCGAGGAGACGCTCCCGCGCGAGTTCGTCGCGGCGTCGAGGAGCGACGACGGCGTCCTGATGGGGCTCCGCCACGTGCGCTTCCCCGTCGAGGGGGTCCAGTTCCATCCGGAGTCGTTCCTCACGGACGAGGGGCCGAAGCTCCTCAAGAACTTCCTCGAGCTCGGCTCGGCCGCGGTCCGCGCGTGATCGAGCGCGCCCGAGGCCCATCCGCGTCGACACAGAGATGATCCCGTTCGCCGACCGCCTCGCCGCCGCCATGCGCGAGAAGGACTCGCGCCTCTGCGTCGGGCTCGACCCGCGACTCGAGAACCTTCCGGACGACGTCCGCGGGCGCGCGTTCTACGAGCACGGGCCGACGCCGCGCGGCGTCGCCGCGGCCTTCGAGACGTTTTGCTCGCGGGTCGTCGAGGTCGCGGCGCCCTTCGCCGCGGCCGTCAAGGTGCAGTCCGCGTTCTTCGAGGCGCTGGGTCCGCCGGGAGCGGAGGCCCTGGCCTCGACGCTCGCGCGCGCCCGCGAGCGCGGCCTCATCGCGATCACCGACGCCAAGCGCGGCGACATCGGAAGCACGGCCGAGGCGTACGCGGCCGCGTACCTCGGGGCGCTGAAGGTCGGCGCGGCCGAGTTCGAGGCGTACCCGTCGGACGCCCTCACCGTGAGCCCGTTCCTCGGTCCGGACACGCTCGCGCCGTTCGCAGCGGCCGCGTCTCCGCGGGGAAAGGGCCTGTACGTCCTCGCCAAGACCTCGAACCCGGGCTCTCCGGCGTTCCAGGACGTCTCGTCCGAAGGCCGCTCCGTCACCGTCCGCGTCGGAGAAGCGGTCGCCGCGCTGGGGGAGCCGCGGGCCTGTGGATACCGGGACTTCGGCCTGGTCGTGGGCGCGACGTTTCCCGAGGAGCTCGGGAAACTCCGCGAGCGGTTCCCGGATCTCCTCTTCCTCGTGCCGGGAGTCGGCGCGCAGGGTGCGAGGCCGGAGGACGTCCGGCCCGCCTTCGGCTCGGACGGACTCGGCGCCATCGTCAATTCGTCGCGCGGGATCATCTTCGCGTACGAAGGGGTCTCGGGAGCGTGGGAGAAGGCGGTCGAGCGGGCGGCGCGCCAGACGCGCGACGCGCTGAACCGCGCCCTCCCGAAACGCTGACGGATCGCGTACCCTAGAGGGCGCCGCCGGACTCCGAATCCCGAACGACCCCCGACCGCCGCGTGCTCCCCACGAAAGCCCCGATTTCCGTCACCCGCATCGGCCGCGTCGGCCCGGAAAGGATTCCGGGCTGGCCGCGGCTCACGCGGGCCTGGCTCGCGTCCCCGCGCGGGCTCTCGGCGATCTTCCCGGACGATCCGTCCGACCTCCGCTACGCGCGCGCGATCGCGGCGTACCGCTCGCGGACAGCGCCGGATCGCGCGCGGCTCGCCTCCATCGCGCGCGAGGGGCTGGAAGAAGCCGGCGCACCCATGGGGCCGGAGCGGGAGCGCAGCCTCGCGGCTCTCGGCCGGCCGGGGAGCGTCGCGATCGTCGCCGGCCAGCAGGCCGGCTTCGCCACCGGGCCGCTCTTCACGCTTTTCAAGGCGCTCACCGCGGTCCGGATCGCCCGGCGGCTCGGCGAGTCCGGCGTGCGCGACGTCGTCCCGGTCTTCTGGTGCGCGAGCGACGACCACGACCTGGCGGAGATCGACCTCCTGCGATCGGTCGATCCCGCGGGCGCGGAGGTCCGGAAGTTCCGCGCCGGGCTCGGTGCGCGCGCGCACACGCCGGCGTTCGCCGTCCGCGCCGAGCCGGCCGTGGTCGAGGCCGTCGAGCGGTTCGCCGCCTCGCTCCCGTCCACCGAGTTCTCGGCCGAGGTACGCGCTCTCCTCGCGCCCGCGCCGGGCGAGCCGCTCGCGAACTGGTTCCTCCGGGCGCTTTCGGGGATTCCAGGGCTCGAGGAGCTCGTGGCCATCGAAGGCCGGAAGCTCGTGCCGCTCGCGCAGCGTGTTCTCGACGCGGAGATTTCCGCGCCCGAGAGAAGCGGCTCCGCGCTCCAATCGGGGGCTCGCCGGCTAGTGGGCCTCGGGTACGAGCCGACGCTCGGCCCTCTCGCTCCTCCCTTCCTCTATGAGTTAGCGGGCGAGGACGGCACCGTCCGCCGCCGGCCGGTGACCGCGGGCCGGCCTCTCCGCGGTCCGGCCAGTCCCAACGTGGCGCTCCGGCCGATCGTCCAGGCGGAGGCCCTGCCCGCCGCGGTCGTCGTCGCCGGACCGAGCGAGATCGCGTACCTGGCGGAGCTGCCGCCTCTTTTCGAGCGCCACGGAGTTCCATTCCCCGCGATCGTGCCGCGGTTCTCGGCCACCGTGATCGACGCGAGGGCGGAGCGAACTCTCGAAGCGCTGGGGCTCGCTCCCGACGCGATCTTCGACCTTCCGGAGCATGCGCCGGCTCCGGCCGTCGCCCCGGACTCGTTCGAGTCGGCTGCCGCCGGAGCCGAGGCCGCACTGTCCGCCCTCGAAAAGGAGGCGATTGCGGTCGATCCGTCGCTCGAAAAGCCCGCTCGGAAGCTCCGCGAGAGCGCGTCGAGCGCGCTCGCGAAGCTCCGCGAGCGGGCGCGCGAAGCGGCGAGCGCGGCGAGCGAGACGTCTCTCCGGCGCTACCGGCGCTTGCTCCAGAGCGTGCTCCCCGACGGAGCCCCCCAGGAGCGCGTGCTCGGGCCGTGGGCTCTCCTCAATCTGCACGGGCTCGACCTCGCGCGTTCGATCGGCGAGACGATCGACCCCGGCGAGCGGAGCCACGCCGTCCTCTGCGTTGCCGCGCCCGGGGAGCCCGGAGGCCCGGGATGAGCGAGGGCGGGTTCGGCGTCGACATCCTCGCGATCGCGGCGCACGCCGACGACGTCGAGCTTTGCTGCGGCGGGCTGCTCGCGAAGACGGCCGCCGCAGGGCGGCGGGCGGCCGTGATCGACATGACGCGGGGGGAGATGGGGACGCGGGGCACGCCCGAGATCCGGGCCGAGGAGGCCCGGGCCGCCGCGGAGGCGCTCGGCCTCGCGGCGCGGGAGTGCCTCGGCCTCCCGGACGCCCGGATCGAGAACACGGAGGCCGCGCGCCTCGCGGTGGTCGAGACGCTCCGCAAGCACCGGCCGCGCGTCGTCATCGCGCCGCACCCGACGGACCTCCACCCCGACCACGCGCGGACGGGCGAGATCGTGCGCGATGCCTATTTCCTGGCGCGCCTCCGCCGGCTCGGCGCCGGCGGATCGCACCGGCCGCGGGCGCTCCTGTACATGATGCACCACACGCCGTTTGAGCCGACGTTCGTGGTGGACGTGACCGACTCCTTCGATAGGAAGATGGCCGCCTGCCGCGCCTACGTCTCGCAGCTCCACGATCCGTCGAGCCGCGAGCCGCGGACGCAGATCAGCGATCCCCTCTTCCTCGAGGCGATCGAGTCGCGCGCGCGCTACTTCGGCTCGCTCATCGGCGTCCGGTACGGCGAGGCGTTCCAGGCGCACGAGACGCTGCCGGTGAGCGACGTCGTCTCCCTCTTCGGCGGCGGCGGAGAGACGGGGCGGCGCCCGTGACATCGCGAGAAGGGACTTTTCGCCCGATGAAGATCGGCATGGTGTGTTACCCGACCGTCGGCGGCAGCGGCGCCATCGCCGCAGAGCTCGGGCTCAAGCTCGCCGCTCGCGGTCACGACGTTCATTTCATTTCGTATTCCGTGCCGTTCCGCTTGCAGGGCTACAGCGAGCGCGTCCACTATCATGTGGTCGAAGTCTCTTCTTACCCGCTCTTCAAGTTCCCGCCGTACGACCTCGCGCTCGCCGGCAAGCTGATGGAGGTCCTCGAGAAGGTCGATCTCGACCTCGTCCACGCCCATTACGCCGTGCCGCACGCGATCTCCGCCTATCTCGCGCGGCAGATGCTGCCGTCGCACCCGGTGAAGGTGATCACGACTCTCCACGGCACCGACATCGTGGTGGTCGGGAACGACCGCTCTTATTTCCAGATCACGCGGTTCGGCATCGAGCAGAGCGACGGCATCACCGCGGTCTCGAACTACCTCGCGCGGGAGACGCGGCGCCAGTTCCAGACCGAAAAACCGATCCGAGTCATCCCCAACTTCGTCGACACGACGCGTTTCGCTCCCATTCGCGACCCGGACAAGCGCCAGCACTTCGCGCGGCCCGACGAGAAGATCGTCGTCCACGCCAGCAACTTTCGTCCGATCAAGCGGATCCCCGACGCGGTGAACGTGTTCGCCCGGATTTCGCGCCGGATGCCAGCGCGCTTCTTCCTCATCGGCGACGGGCCGGAGCTGCCGCGAGTCGCGACCACGGCCGAGAGCCTCGGCGTTCTCGACAAGGTCATCTTCCTCGGCCAGCAGGAGAGCGTCGAGGAGCTCCTCGGCGTCGCCGATCTCTTCCTCCTGCCGAGCGAATTCGAATCGTTCGGCCTCGCGGCCCTCGAAGCGCTCTCGTGCGGCGTACCGGTCGTCGCGACGACCGCCGGCGGCATTCCGGAGGTCGTCGACGACGGGAAGAACGGCTTCGTTTGCAGGATCGGCGACGTCGAGCGGATGGCCGAGCACTCGATCGCGCTCCTCGCAAATCCCGAGCGGTGGAAGTCGTTCGCGGAGTCCGCGCGCGCGTCGGCCGTCGAGAGGTTCCCTTTCGACAGGATCGTCGACGAGTACGAGAAGTACTACGGCGAGGTTTTGGCGGCGGCGCCCGGCCCCCGCTCGGACACTCCGTCGGCGAAGAGCGCGGCCACGTCGTCCTGACCGGCGCCCTTCAGGCCCCCTTCAGGAGGGCCTTCACCGCGTCGGCGACGTTTCCGGACGTCATCAGCGCCTCGCCGACGAGGATCGCGTTCGCTCCCGACGCCTTCACGCGCGCGACGTCGTCCGCGCTCGCGATGCCCGACTCGGCCACCCGGAGGCGGTCGGCGGGGATTCTCCGGAGAAGCCTCTCCGAGACGCCGAGGTCCACGCGGAACGTGCCGAGGTCGCGGCAGTTGACGCCGACGATCGTCGCGCCGGCCTCGAGCGCGGCGTCGACCTCGGCCTCGTCGTGCGTCTCGACCAGCGCGTCGAGCCCGAGCGCGCCGGCCTCTGCGAGGAGCTCCCCGAGCCGCCTCCGCGTCAGGATGCGCACGATGAGGAGCGCCGCGTCGGCTCCGGCCGCGCGCGCCTCGGCAAGCTGCGACTCGTCGAGCACGAAGTCCTTCCGAAGCACCGGGATGGCGGCGGCGCCGCGGGCGCACCTCAGGTCGTCGAGGCTCCCGCCGAAGGACGCGGCGTCGGTCAGGACCGAGAGGGCCGAAGCCCCGGCCCTCGCCATGTCGCGCGCGAGCCGGCTCGGATCGAAATCGGCTCGGAGGAGCCCGCGGGACGGAGAGCGGCGCTTGATCTCGGCGATGAGGCGAATCGTCCCGGCGGGCGCCGCGAGCGCGGCCGCGAATCCGCGGGCCGGCGGGCTCGCGAGCGCCGCGGCGCGGAGCTCCGCGGCGCTCGGAAGGAGACGCTCGACCTCGGAAATCTTCCGCTCGACGATGGCGTCGAGAACCGGCGAACGCGCTGGCACGCCGCCAGACTACATCGCCTCGGCGCGAGGGGGGCGGACGCGGACTCCTGGACGAGGATCGCGCGCGGCCCGTGCCGCTATACTCGGAGGCGGGAGCTTCATCGCCCGTGACGACGACGGCCGTCTACCTCGACCACAATGCCTCGAGCCCACTTCTCGATGAGGTGCGAGAGGAGATGCTGCCCCACCTCGGGGGGGAGTCGTTCGGCAATCCGGCGAGCGTGCACTCGGCCGGCCGGGCGGCGCGCGCCGCCCTCGAGCGCGCCCGCGCCCGCGTGGCGGCCGCTGTCGGCGCCGCGCGGGAAGAAATCCGGTTCACGTCGGGCGGAACCGAGGCGAACAACCTCGCCATCCTCGGCCTCGCGCGAGCGAGGGAAAGCGCCGGGCGACACGTCCTCGCGACTCCGATCGAGCACGCCTCGGTCCTCGAGCCGCTCCGTTACCTGCGCGACGGCGCCGCCTTCGAGATCGAGTTCCTCTCCGTCGACGCGGACGGAGGCGTCGATCCGAGGGACGTCGCGTCGAGGCTCCGGCCGGACACCGCCTTCGTCGCGATCGGGCTCGCCAACAACGAGATCGGAACGGTCCAGCCCGTCGCCGCGGCCGCGGCGGCGTGCCGGGCGCATGGCGTCCCGCTCCACACGGACGCGGTCCAGGCGCTCGGCAAGATGCCGCTCGACCTCCGCGGCCTCGGCGCCGACACGGCCGCTTTGTCGGCGCACAAGTCCGGAGGGCCCACGGGGATCGGCGCCATCTACGTGCGGGCCGGTCTCGTGATCCCGCCGCTCCTTCACGGCGGCGGGCAGGAGGACGGGCTGCGCCCGGGCACGCCGCCTCTCCCCGCCGCCGTCGGCTTCGGAGCCGCCGCCGAGCTGGCCGCGAAGGAACTCGACGCGCGATGCCGCGCCTTCACCGCGCTCGCGCGGCGGATCCGCGACGGCGTCGACCGGATCTCGCCCGCGCCCGCGTGCTGGAACGGACCGCGCGACGACGGCGCCCGGCTGCCGAACACCTTGAACTTCGTGATCCCCGGAGTCGACGGCGAAGCTCTCCGCATCAACCTCGATCTCGAGCGCGTCTCCGTTTCCGCCGGCTCCGCGTGCGCGTCGGGCTCGATCCAGCCGAGCCACGTACTCCTCGCCGTCGGGCTCGAGCCCGCGGCCGCGCGCGCCGCGCTCCGCGTCTCGCTCGGCGCGCGAACTCAAGAGGACGAGATCGATCGCTTCCTCGACGCGCTCGCGCGCGCTCTTTCGACCGCTCGCGGCACCGTCAAGAGATCGTGAAGAAAAAGCCGGCAAGAACTTCCGACGACCGCATGGCTCGCAAGTCGCGCGCTGACGAGCTTCGGGGAAGAGCGTGGAAAACGTAAGTCGCGAGTCGCGCGCGCGCAGCGCGATTTTCTTTTTTGACTTGGGAAGAGACGCTGCTAGATTCTGCGCCCTCGGACGACGTAGCGGCGATTCGAACGGTCAGGGATGACGAATCGCGGCGACCGCGATGGCGAGCTTCGAGCGCGGCGACGCGACCCGAAAAAGAGGAACGGCGGAAGGGATCCGAGAGGCGAGGGGCGGTCAGAGCGTCCGGCCACGAACTTGACGTGAGCCGGAGAGCCGGCGTCGCGCGGATAGGTGCGGGAAGACCCCCCGCGCGCGCCCGAGGTCATTGTCGTCCTCATGTCGGACAGTGTCGGGAGACACCGTCCGCCCGCGTTACCATCGCTCGGTCTCTGTCTGCGCTCGCCGCGCGCCAGTCCCTTGGACAGTGCTGGCGGCTTTGGGTTCGACTGGAAAGGGACCACCGTGGGACGCGACGCACATCGGTCGACGTCTGCCGGCGAGGGGAAGGAGACCCCGTCGCGCTCCGCCTCACCCGAGTCGCCGGAGCCCGGAGTGGGCGAAAGCGTCTTGGCCGCGCTGCGGAAAAGCCTGAACCCGCAGCTCTTCGAGACGTGGTTCTCGAAGGCGCAGTTCGAGGTCGACCACAAAAGGGCGATCCTCGTCGTGAAGGTCCCGAACAGGTTCTACAGGGACTGGATCGGCGATCACTACTCCGAGGATCTGAGGCGCGCGGCGTTCACGGCGCTCGGCTCGAAACTCGCGGTCGAGCTCGTCGTCGAGTCCGCCCTCGTCCCGCCGCCGGCCGCCGGCGCTGCCGTCTCGAAGAACGGGGCGGTCTCGGCGCCACGGCCGCCGGCCGCGCGACATCCGTATGTGTCGGAGCACTCCGACGTCCAGCTCAACGCGGCCTACACCTTCGCGAACTTCGTCGTCGGCCCGAACAACCAGCTCGCCCATGCCGCGGCCCTCGCCGTTGTCGAGAAGCCCGGGACCGCGTACAACCCGCTGTTCGTCCACGGCTCGGTCGGGCTCGGGAAGACCCACCTTCTCCAGGCGATTTGCCACGTCCTCATCGCGCGGAAGCGACCGGTCCAGGTGCTTTACCTCTCGTGCGAGACGTTCGTCAACCACTTCATCCTCGCCGTCGGGAAGGGCGACCTCGAGAAGTTCCGGTTTCGCTATCGCCACGTGGACCTCCTCCTCATCGACGACATCCAGCTCATCTACGACAAGGTGCGCTCGCAGGAGGAGTTTTTTCACACGTTCAATACCCTGCACAACGCGGGGAAGCAGATCGTCCTCTCGAGCGACAAATCGCCGGAGGACATCCGCTCGCTCGAGGATCGACTCGTCTCGCGCTTCGCGAGCGGCTTCGTCGTGAAGATGGAGGCGCCGTCGTTCGAGACGCGGGTCGCGATCGTCCAGAACAAGTCGCGCCTCCTCGGCAAGGAGCTTCCGCTCGATGTCGCGCGCTTCGTCGCCGAGAAGGTCTCGACGAACATCCGGGAGCTCGAGGGCGCCGTCGTGAAGGTGATCGGCTTCGCGAATCTCATGGACCGCGCCGTCGACATCTCGCTGGCGCAAGAGGCCTTCCGCGAGGGAAAGCGCGAGGCCCCGCTCCTCATCTCCCTCGACGGGATCGTCGATTCCGTGATCGAGGTCTACGGCGTCAAGAAGACAGAGATGCAGAGCAAGCGGCGCCTGAAGTCGATCTCTCTTCCCCGGCAGATCTGCATGTACCTCGCGCGGCGCCTCACGCGGCTCTCTCTCGAGGAGATCGGCGGCTTCTTCGGCGGCCGCGACCACACGACCGTTCTCTATGCCACCGAGAAGATCGGCGGACTCGTCGTCTCGGACGCTCGCCTCGCGGCCACCGTCCACGCGATCGAGTCGCGCCTGAAGAAGCTCCCGTGATCCCGTGTCCCCCGCCCGACGACCCGAATGCGACCCGTCCGACGAGCCCGGGGCAACCCGTTCAATCGAGCGGTGGCACCGTGGAGCCGCGGTGGAAAACGAGCCGCTTTTCAACGCACGTCGAGACGGTTCCCTCGGTTCCGAACATCTTCTCCACGCCCCTTTCTCCGTGTTCGCCCCCGTTTTTCGACAGCTTTACATCCACCCCGCGCCGTCGCAACCGAATGAAGAGAAGCCGTTTCCGGAATCGGCGGACCGGTTTTCCACAAAAACGCGCCTTCAGAAGAAGAAGAAGGACGATCTTTTTAAGAGAGAATCTTCTTCGACGTCCTCAGGGATTCGCCGCGTGGAGATCGCATCGCCATGAAGTTCGCCTGCTCCCGACAGCCCTTTCTCGACGCTCTCCAGATCTTGAGCAGCGTGACGCCTTCCCGTCCGGTGAGGCCGATCCTCGAAGGGGTCCGAATCGAGGGCCAGCCCGGGGGCAAAGGGCTCGTCCTCTCGGCGACGGACCTCGACGTTTCGATCGCGTGCCGCTTGCCGGACGCCCGCGTCGAGGAGGGAGGCGCGATCGTCCTGCCGGCCGGACGCCTCGCAGGACTCGTGCGCGAGCTGTCGTCGGCCGAGGTCACCGTGGCGATCTCGGGCCAGACCTGCGAGGTCCGCGCGGGACGAGGGCAGTTCAAGCTCGTGATGGCGGACGCCGACGAGTTCCCGGCCCTTCCCGTGTTCGAGGGCGACGCGATCGAGATCCCGGTCGCGGCTTTCCGCGAGATCGGGAGGAAGACGATCTTCGCGATCGCCCGAGAACGGTCGCAGTACGCGTTGAACGGCGTCTTGCTCGTGATCCAGGACGAAGTTCTCGACGCCGTGGGAAGTGACGGCCGGCGTCTCGCGCGCTACCAGAGGACGATCGAGAACCCGGGCGGCCGCGGGCTGAAGGCGATCGTGCCCCCGTCGGCGATCACACTCTGCGAACGCACGCTCGGCCTGGCGGGCCTCGAGAAGGCGCCCGCCGCCGGCGATTCGCCGCCGGCGCCGAAGATCGAGATCCGGAGCACGGACACGCACGTCTCCTTCCGCACGGAGCACGCGGAGGTCGCCGCGCGGCTCATCGAGGGCGAGTTTCCGGACTACCACCAGGTGATCCCGCCGAGGGGCAAGATCCAGGCGACGATTCCCGTCGAGGAGTTCGTCCGGGCTCTCCGCGCGGCCGCGCAATTGACGTCGGCTCAGACGCAGACGGTCAAGCTCGAGCTCTCGGAACCGAACGTGCTCGTGCTGCGATCGCAGACGCCCGAGCTCGGCGAGGCCCGAATCGAGGAGGACGCGACGAGCGTGAAGGGGGAGATCGCGATCGGGTTCAACCCGGAGTTCCTGATCGACGCGCTGAAGGTCGTCTCGGGGCCGACGGTCGAGATGGATTTCGCGGGGCCCGATCGTGCGGGATGTCTCCGCGCAGGCGACGACTTCGTCTACGTCGTGATGCCGATGAGCCTCGACTGACGATCGTGACGCGCTGGGGTCGGTGGCCGGGGGGGAGAGAGAAGAGGGAGGAGGATCGCCGCCAGCGCGGCGAGCCGACGTCGATCGGGGACCTCGTGCGAAGCCTTCTCCGATCGCCGCTGCACCGGCACCGCAAGGCGCTCTACGAGGAGGTGACGCCGCTCCTGAGGGAGTTCTTCGGCGACCTCGCCCAAGGACTCTCGCCGCTCTCGCTCCGGTCCGGAACGCTCTCGCTCGGAGTGAACTCGGCGGCGTTCCTCCACGAAATCCAGGCCTTCCGGAGGGACGAACTCCTCCGGTTTCTGCAGGCGAGAATGGGCTCCGAAAGGGTCCGCGACATAAGGCTGCGTCACGCGCCATCTTAGAAGCGCCGTCGCGTTTAAACCGTAGCGCATGGGCAACTTAGGGCGGATTTGATAGACTTCCGGTTTCCTTCTCCGGGAGCGGCGGTTCCCGTACGGGAACGTGTGCCGGGATGGGCGGTCCGGAGGCCCGTGGCGCCAGAGAAAGCGCTCGTCGCCGACTCGAGTGGAGCGAGCCAGAGAGACCATGGACGCGAAGACGTCGAGTAGCTACGACTCCCGCAGCATCAAGGTGCTCGAGGGCCTCTCCGCCGTGCGGAAGCGGCCGGCGATGTACATCGGAGACACCTACTCGGCCGGTCTCCATCACCTCGTCTGGGAGGTCGTCGACAACAGCGTCGACGAGGCGATGGCCGGCCACTGCAAGGTCATCACCGTCCAGCTCCTCGCCGACGATTCGGTGTCCGTGGAGGATGACGGGCGCGGCATCCCGGTCGACTGGCACGAAGAGCAGCAGATGCCGACGCTCGAGGTGATCCTGACGAAGCTCCATTCGGGCGGGAAGTTCGACCACGCGTCCTACAAGGTCTCGGGCGGCCTGCACGGCGTCGGCATCTCGGTCGTGAACGCTCTCGCCGAGTGGCTCGAGGTGGAGGTCTGCCGCGACGGCCAGGTCTACCACCAGTCCTACGAGCGCGGGGACAAGAAGACCGACCTCGAGACGCGCGGCAAGACCGAGAAGCGCGGCACCAAGGTCATCTTCAAGGCCGATCCGCAGATCTTCAGCGACACCGCGTATTCATACGACATCATCGCGAAGCGCCTCCGCGAGCTCGCGTTCCTCAACAAGGGGATCCGGATCCACCTCGAGGACGAGCGAACGCAGAAGTCCGAGACGTTCGAGTACGAGGGCGGCATCCGCGCGTTCGTCGACGACCTGAACCAGAACAAGGTCAGGATCCACCCCGACATCATCTCGATCGAGAAGGCGACCGACGGATGCGAGGTCGAGGTCGCGCTGCAGTACAACGACTCGTACACCGAGACGATCTTCTCGTTCGTCAACAACATCAACACGGTCGAGGGCGGCACGCATCTCTCGGGCTTCAAGGCGGCGCTGAGCCGCGCGCTCGGGAACTACGTGAAAAAGGAGGACCTCACGAAGGGGGACATCGCCCCGACCGGCGAGGACTTCCGCGAGGGCCTGACCGCGGTCGTGAGCGTCAAGGTCCCCGATCCGCAGTTCGAGGGCCAGACGAAGACGAAGCTCGGCAACCGCGAGGTGCAGGGCCTCGTGGAGCAGCTCGTGTACGACGTCCTCTCGGCGTACCTCGAGGAGCACCCGCAAACGGCGAAAGCGATCTCCTCGAAGGCGATCCTCGCCGCTGAGGCACGCGAGGCCGCGAGGAAGCAGCGCGACCTCGTGCGGCGGAAAGGGGCGCTCGCGAGCGGGAACCTCCCCGGCAAGCTCGCCGACTGCCAGAGCCGCGATCCCGAAGAGAGCGAGCTCTTCATCGTCGAGGGCGACAGCGCCGGCGGCTCGGCGAAGCAGGGGCGCGACCGCCGGACTCAGGCGATCCTTCCGCTCAAGGGCAAGATCCTGAACGTCGAGAAGGCGCGCATCGACAAGATGCTCGGACACACCGAGATCCAGACCATCATCTCGGCCATCGGCACGGGGATCGGCCAGGACGACTTCGACGTGTCGAAGGCGCGCTACGGCAAGATCATCATCATGACGGACGCCGACGTCGACGGCTCGCACATCCGGACCCTCCTCCTCACGTTCTTCTTCCGCCAGATGGCCCAGCTCGTTCAGAACGGGAAGGTGTTCGTTGCGCAGCCGCCGCTCTACCGCGTGACTCGCCGGAAGAAGGAGGAGTACGTCCACACGGAGAAGGAGATGCGCGAGGCGCTGACCAAGCTCGGGCTCGACGGAACGAGCCTCACGCACCGCGTGGAGGAGCCGTACACGCTCGAGGGCGACAAGCTGAAGGAGCTCCTCGACGTCCTCGCGCAGATGGAGGACCTCGAGCGGCTCATCGCGCGGCGGGGGACGGCCTTCGACGAGTACCTTGAAAACCGTGACAAGACGACGAAGGAGTTCCCGGTCTATCGCCTCCTCGAGCACGACGCTGCCAAGACGAGCCGCTACTTCTGCACGCAGGAGGCGTGGACGCGTTTCCGCGAGTCGCTCGAGAAGGAGCTGGGCCGCTCGCTCGTGATCGCGAGCGCCGGAGACGACCGCCAGCGGATCGCCGAGGCGGAGTTCGAGATCGTCGAATTCCACGAGCGAAACGACGTCGACAAGGCGGTGCGGAGCCTCGAGGGCATGGGCTTCGCTCTCTCCGAGTACTTCGCAGACGGCTTGAGCCTCGACCGGCCGGCGCCGTTCGCGCTCGCGAACGAAGACGACACGATCGAGCTGCGCTCGCTCCGCAGCGTGCTCGAGTCCGTCCGGAAGTTCGGCTCGAAGGGCCTCGACGTGCAGCGCTTCAAGGGGCTGGGCGAGATGAACGACTACCAGCTCTGGGAGACCACGATGGACCCCACGCGCCGGATCCTCCGGAAGGTGGCGCTCGAGGACGTCGTGAAGGCCGACCAGATCTTCACGATCCTCATGGGCGAGAACGTCGAGCCGCGGCGCGCGTTCATCGAGAAGCACGCGCTCGAGGTCCGCAACATCGACGTCTGAGCCGCGCCCGGTCGTCCCTCAAGCCCGAGGTTCCCACCGGCCGATAGTCCGATCGGGTCCGTCCGAGACCGCCGAGTGTCCCCGTCGCCAACGCCGGGCGGCCGCAACCGAGCTCTTGCGGCGCGCCTCGTCGCGAGGCCCGACACGTGTCATCGGAGGCCAAGGAAGGGCACCAACTTCTTTGCAAGAGCGAGAAGTGGTCGGGGTTGAAGACCGAGAGAGGGCCGAGATGCAATTCCTCGACAAGATCGTCCAGAAACGCCTGGGGGACATCCTCATCCACGAGGAGATCATCACCCCCGAGCAACTGAAGGACTGCCTCCGGGAGCAGGAGCGGACGGGAGGCCTCCTCGGCGAGATCCTTGTCGGCTCCGGCCTCGCGTCCGAGTGGGACATCGCGAAGGCGATCAGCAAGCAGTACCAGATCCCCTTCATCCTCACCGATCGATACAACATCAACCCGGAGGTGCTCTCGCTCTTCGCCACCGCGGACCTCGAGCAGCACCTGTTCGTCCCGCTCGATCGATTCGGCGACATCGTCACGATCGCGGTGGCCGGGGCGCTCACGACGGAGATCGTGACCCTCTGCCGGACGAAGACGAAGAACGACCCCTTCGTGTACGTCGGGCTCGCGACCGACATCCGCTCGACGCTGAAGCGGGAGTTCTCGCCGGAGGCGCTGTCTCGCGCGAAGGAGAAGCCGGGGGGGACGCCGGCGCCGGGCCGCTGAGGCGGCCGCCGCAGGTCAGGACGTCCGCTGCTTCGACTCGTCGCGCTGCGGCGGGGACGCGGCGCTCGCGGATCCCTCGCCGGGCGACGAGGGCGGGAGCATGCTCGACGACGAGTTCTGTTTCGGGAGCGACGCCGGTTTCTCGTCGCTGTTGCGGACGTCGTCCTCGACCCCTTTCAATCCCCGCTTGAACTCGACGATCCCCTTTCCGAGTGAGCGGGCCACCTCGGGGAGGCGCTTGCCGAAGAGAAGGAGCGCCACGACGAGGATCGCGATGATTTCCCAGGGGCCGTTGAGCCCGCCGAAGAGGCCTAACATGATGGCTCCCAGTATACGCCGCCCGGGAAACGGTGCCAGGTACCGTTTCGGTGCCCGTCCGGCACGAGCGGAGCGCCGAAGGAATCGGTGCCAGGTGCCGTTTCCTGGCTAGTACTCGAGGTCGGAGACGAACTCGGGGCCCTCGCCCCGGCGGAATCCCCGGAGCGTCCGGCTGCGGTAGAGCTGGCGGGGGACGATCCCCACCGTGAACGAGGTGTCGTCGTCCCCGTCGTCGTGCGCGAGGGAGAACTCAAACACCCAGTCGTGCGCGTATTTCTTCACGATGACGCGCGTCTCCTGCGACAGGTCCTCCCGGAAGTCGTAGCGCTCGAGCGCCTCGATCCCCCACTTCTCGCTCACCCGGTAGTCGACGTCGAGCGTGACCACTGACTGCGCGCCTTTCACCGCGCTGTAGCTCGTGAAGAACCGGAGGTCGTTGCTCACGACCCCACGGAGGCCCACGTCCCCCCGCACGAAGTCCTCGCGGAAGAAGCTGTAGTCGCTCCGCGACAGGAGGACGACCCGCCGCGAGAGGTTGATCCGAAGGTCGTTCTCGAGATTCCCCCACGGCGTCGACCGGATCTCGCCAGAGTCGTCGGGCACGCGGTTGTCGCGCCCCGGCTCGGGAAACCAGTCGATCCCCGACTCGAGATCGACCATCGTGAACGGCGTCGAGCGGTCGAGTCCGTCCCGCGTCTGGAGCCGGTTCACGAGCAAAAGGCGCACGGCTTCCCGCTTCGTCTGCCGCTCGACCGCGTCGAGCGGCACGAGCTCGTCCGGGTCCGCCGTGTTCTCGAACGTGTTCGAGTAGCGGACGAGCGGCGTCGCCACGTGCCGGAGCCCGTCGATCTTGAGGAGCCGGTTCTGAGTCTCCCACACGCGCGAGAACTGCGTGGACGCCGACGCGCCGGCCGTCGCGGTGAACCGCTCGATCGGGTCGCCGTCCTCCTCGACGTCCTGGCTCCACGCCGTGACGCGCCCCTCGACAAACGGGTTGAGCCGCACGATCGACACGTCGAGAGGCGCGTTCAGCCGATGCACGCTGTCGAATCGGTAGACGTCCTCCGAGTCGAAGTGATTGGGGTCGTCCGCGTCGCCGCGGAAGTTCGCTCGCGCGACCTGCGCGTCGAGCGAGTAGTGGACGTTGGTTCCGAGCCGCGAGTCCTCCGGCAGAAGCGGCTCGGAGAAGAGGCGATACGTCGCCTGCGGGAGGTACTGCGTCCGTTCGAGGAAGTCGTTGAGCCGCGTCCGCGCGAGGAGGGTCGCCGCCTGGTTCTCGTCCTGCCATTTGAGGTACGCGGCGGTGTCGGGCGCCTTTTCCTCCTTGAACTCCTTCTCGAAGTACTCGTTCAGGAAGTTCGCGTCGGAGAGCCAGTTCGCCTCGAGGTCGAGCGTGACCTCGTCGGAGAGAAAGTGCCGGTGCGCGAGCCGCACCCGGCCCCGGTCGTCCTCGCCGATCGCGAGCCCGTTCCGGTCCTCGTCCGCGAGATCGTGGATGGCGTAGCTCCAGAGGAAGCCGCGGTACTCGGGCGTCCGGTAGTCGACGTCGAGGCCGAGGCCGAGCCCGTGCTTTTCGCTCGGGTCGATGTGGACGGTCCAGTCGCCCCACTTCCTCTTCTCGCCCGGGAGGCGGATCTCGTCGCCCCAGTCCGAGAACACGAAGTAGCCGAACCGCGACGAGCGCCCTGTCCGAGCGCCGCGGAAGTAGATCGAGTTTCCGGTGCCCGCGGTTCCGCTCGCGTAGGGAAACCAGAAGACGGGGAGCGACCCCGCCTTGGCCGTCGCGTTCTTCGCGACGAAGTCGATGTCGCCGTCCTCGCGCCCGCTGAGCGTCAGGTCGTCGATGTCGACGTGCCAGTGCGGCCGCCCGTACGTGCAGTTCGTGAGGGACGCGTTCCTCGATTTGAAGACTCCCGGCGCCGTCTGCCGGATCTCGGCGGCGCGGGCCGTGAGCGGCACGCGCTGGTCGCGGATCTCGGCCCAAGAGCGCAGCTCGCCCTCGAGGATGAGCGCGCGGTCCGTGCGGAGGTCCCAGTAGATCCGCGCGCACCGGACGAGCTCCGACCCCTGCGAGAAGGTGACGTCGCCGTCGGCGTAGGCGGCGGTGAAAAGGCTTCGCGCCCAAGTCGTCGCGCCGGGCTCCCCCTCCTCCGCATCCTCGCCCTCGGCCGCCTCCTCCGGCGCCTCGGCCTCTCCCGGCCCTCCGGCCCGGAGCTTCTCCCACTCGGCGGGATCGACCCAGAGGACGAGGTTCTTCGCGGTCAGCCGGAAATCCGATCCCCGGACCTCGACGCCGCCCGCGGCGGCGACGAGTCGCTCGCCGCTCTCGACGAAGATCTGGCTGTACTTCCCCGCGATCGCGATTCGTCCCTCGGAGATCTTCCGGAGCCTCGCCAGTCGCTCCGGCAGAGGCAGAAGGTTTTCTCCGCGCCGCCGCGCGCCGCCGGGAGGGCCCTTCCGGTCGCGAGCGCCTTCGATCGCTCCCGCCGGGAGCGCGAGAGGCAGGAGGACGAGGACCGCGATCGCCGCGGCGGCGGGCGGCCCGATCCTCCGCTTCGTCATCGGGGGATGATCTCGTAGTCGTGCAGCGAGGCCTCGTCGGTCGAGAGGTCGTACTCGATGAGCGTGCCGGAGACGTCGGCGCTCCTGCCGATCCGGAGCTCCGCACGCCCGCCCGGCGCGCGCTTCAGCCACAGCCGGTTCTTCGCCCGGTCGTAGACGAGCGTCCCGCCCGAGCCCTTCGCCTGCGGCGTCTCGAACCGGGCCGCCCCCTCGAGCGTCGCCGCGACGAATCCGCCGTCGTCGGCCGGATCGTCCGACAGCTCGAGCGTCAGCCGGTCGCCCTCGATCCGCGCGACGAGCGCTCCCGCCTCGTCCGTCTGCTCGATGCGCACTTTCGAGTCGAATCGGATCTCGCGGCCGGTCTCGAGGCGGACGCTCCCGTTCGTCGTGACCGCCGTGCGGACGATCCCCTTCTCGCGCGGCTTCCCGCGCTCGCTCGCGTCGCGGATCGACGTCACCGCGAACGGGTCCTTGGAGCGCGCGCGGTAAAGAACGACGTCGCCGCCCTCGGGCAGCGTCACGACGTCGGGACTTCCCTTCTCGTCCGCGGGAACGAGGACGAGCCGCATCCCGGTCACCGTCTCCCGGCGGGACGGATCGTCGGGGCTCGGCCGCGAGAGGCGCGCGGGCCGGTCGCCGCTCCCGGTGAGCGTGAGCGGCGCTCCGCGGCCCGCGCTCGAGAGCGCGTCTCCGGACGCGAGCCCGTCCCGCGATTCGACCTCGACCGCGATCTCGGCGAGGAGGTCCTCGAACTCGAAACCCGAGGCCGTCTCGGGAACGAGCGCGCGGAGCTTCCCGCACCTTAGCGTCACCGATCCGCCGGCCGGAGCGTCCGCCCCGGAAAGCCGCGAGCGGACGGCGGCTCGGCCCCCGGCGCCGGGCGGCGGGAGCTCGAGGAGCACCGCCTCGACGGCGCCGGCGGCCTCGATGACACCGAGCGCTCCGAGATACCGGATCTCCGCCGCGCGGAGCGTCTCCTCGATCGCTCCCGACTCCGCCGACTTGACGTCGATCTCGACCGGCTCGCCCTCGGCCGCGAGCGTTCGGTCGAAAGGGTCGAAGTCGGCGCGCCGCGCGCGGAGAGTCCCTCGGGCGGACTCGATCGTCACCTTGCCCTGCGCTGCAAGGCCGTCGAGCCGGACCGCGCCGCCCGGCTCCGCGCCGAGCGCCGCTTCCGCGTTCCGGCATGTCATGAGGAAGGTCCTCTCGCCGCCGCGCCGCTCCTCGACCTCGACCGACTGGGTGAGGCGGAGACGCCCCGGGGCGCCGTCGCGCGGAGCGACGTAATCGAACGGGCCCTCCGAGCGCGCGATCACGAGCGCCGGGCCCGTTTCGGTGTCCACGGGCCCGCCGCGGAGCACGTGCGGGAGGCTGCGCGAGAAGAGCCCGTCGTCGCCGGGAAACGTGACGACCGCCCGCGACGGGATGACGACCTCGAAGTCGGGTCCGTCGCCGCCCGGCGAGGAAAGGCGGATCTCGGGGCCCTCGACCCGCCCCGCTCCGGGGAGATCGAGCGCGGCGCCGCCGAACGCGGAGATCTCGCGCACGGCGACCGGCGCGCCGGCGTCGCTCTTTCCGGGCGGGTCGAGCGCGACGTGGATCTCTTCGCCCGAAAGGCCGCCGCCCGCTTCGCCCGCCGCGCCGGCCTCGGGCCTCACGCGCGCGGCGCCGCGGAGGACGAGCGACGAGCCGGCGGCGGGCTTGACTCCGCCGAGCCCCGTGACGATCGCCGTGTCGCGCGCGCCGAGGAGGATGCGGCGCACCTCGCCCTTCGCCGTCGCCCCGAGCGCCGGGGGGAGCGAGCGGCCGCGCGCGTCGATGTCGACGACCGGTCCGCCCCTGAGCTCGAGCCTGTCGGCGGCGCGGTCGAGGACGAGAGCGTCCGCCCGGCCCGAGATGCCGCGGGCGTCGGCGAACGAGACGCCGCCCGAGAGCGTGAGCGTCCGGAGCGAGCGCGACGCGGCCCCCATCGGATCGCCCTCGGGCTTTTCGATCTCGACGAGGCCCGCGACGGCGTCGCGCGCTTCCGCCTCGAAGACCGGCTCGAGATCGTCGCCGCGCCGCCCCCGCCAGAGCTCGAGCCGCACGCCGCCCGAGGCGCGCGCGGTTCCGCCGCGGGGCGCGTCGCCCTCCGGGTCCGCGCCCACGAACTCGATGCCGCGGGGCGCGACGAGCACGGCGTCGCCGCCCGACTGCGGATCGACTCCGACGAGGGTCGCGTCGGCGAGGACCGAGAAGCGCCGCTCCACGGTATCGGCGAAGAGCCCTGCTCCGACGAGAGTGGCGCCGCCTTGGTGGATCTCGACCGGCTCCTCCGTCCGCACGATGCGCTCGTCGAACGAGCAGTCGACGGCCGAGGTCTCGAGAAGGGCGCCGTCCGCGAGCATCTCGAGGACGACGTCGCCTTCGAGCCGGCAGACGTCGTAGCGCGGGACCTCCGCGCCGCCGCCGCCGCCCGAGCCGGGAGCGGCGAGGAGCCGCCCGCGCCGTGCGGTGACGATCGCGACCGGGCGCGTCGCGCGCTCCTTCGGCGCGAACGGGTCCAGGATCTCGTGGATCGTGATGCGCGGGTTCGAGATCGAGATCTCGCTCCCGGTGACGCTCTCGCTCCGGTCGCCGTGGAAGTCGATCGAGCGGAGGAAACGCTTCCGGCCCGACGTCTCGATCACCTCGCGGTAGAGCCTGAGGTCGAAGTCGACCGCCGAGAGGCGGCGCATCGCCGGGCTCGATCCGAGCCGGATGCCCGCCGGCGCCTCGTCTTCGTCGGGATCGGGGCCGCCGGCGCCGGAGGAGAGAGATTCGGCCGCGTCGTCTCGGGCGGCGTCCGGCCCGAGCGGCGGACTCGGGCGCGCGGGCTTGAACGTGCCGCCCGAGAGGAAGTGGACGAGGGCGAGCGAGGGGAGGAAGACGGCGAGAAAGACGAGGATCCGCTTCACCGCTCCCCGGCCTCGTACTGGCGGACGATCTCGTCCCAGGCCCCTCGCGCCCGGAGCAGGACCTCGACGACCTCGCGCACCGCGCCGCGGCCGCCCGCGTGCTCGGTGACGAGGCGCGCCCGCCGCTTCACTTCGATCGGCGCGTCGGCCACCGCGACCGGGAACGCGACTCGCCCCATCGGCCCGAGGTCGGTGAGGTCGTCGCCGATGAAGCACGCCTCGGCGTCCGCGAAGCCGATCGCGTCGCGCATCTCGAGGTACTTGCGGGTCTTGTTCTCGACGCCCTGCGCGACGTGGTCGATCCCGAGCTCTTTCGCCCGGTGCACGGTCGCGTGAGAGTATCCGCCCGAGATGATCCCGGGCACGAGGCCCGCGCGCTTCAGGATCTTGATGCCGACCCCGTCGCGAGAGTGGAAGCCGCGGACCGTGTTCTGGTCCGCCGCCCAGAGGATCCGGCCGTCGGTGAGGACGCCGTCGACGTCGAAGAGGACAACCCGGACGAGACTGAGGTCCGGCTCTCCGGACGAGCCCCCCACGTCAGACGACCCCCGTCGCGAGGAGATCCTGGACGTCGACGAGGCCCACGAGCCGGCCGCCGCTCGCGACCACCGGGACCTGGTCGATCTTGTTGTCGCGGAGGAGCTTCAGCGCGTCGGAGGCGAGCGCCCCGGACGGAACTGTCTTCGGGCTCCGGCACATCACGTCCGACACCTTGCCGTCGAGCGCCGACTGCTTCTCGACGTGGCGCGCGAGATCGCCGTCGGTGAAGATCCCGACGAGGACCGCGCTCTCCACCTTGTCGACGATGCACGCCGCCCCGGGGCGGCGGGGCGTGTGGTTCATGCGGATCATCGTCTCGCGCACGGTCGCCGTCTCCGGCACGACCGTGAGCTCGACGCCGCGGCGCATGATCTCGTCCACCTTCATGAGCTTCCGCCCGAGCGAGCCGCCCGGATGGAAGAAGGCGTAGTCCTCGACGCTGAAGTTCCTGAGGCGCGCGACCGTCATGGCGAGCGCGTCCCCGATGGCGAGCATCGCGGTCGTGCTCGCGGTGGGAGCGAGTCCGTTCGGGCAGGCCTCGTCGATGCGGCCGATGTTCAGGACGACGTCGCTGTGCCGCGCGAGCGTCGACTCGACGCCCCCGGTCACGCCGATGATCCGCGCGCCGATCTTGCGGAGAGCCGGGAGGAGCTTCACGATCTCCTCGGTCTCGCCGCTGTTCGAGAGCACGAGGACGACGTCCGACCGCCCGACGCGCCCGAGGTCGCCGTGGATCGCTTCCGCCGGGTGGAGCGAGAGGCTCGGCGTGCCGGTCGACGCAAGGGTCGCCGAGATCTTTGCGCCGACGAGACCCGGCTTCCCCATCCCGGTCACGACGACCTTGCCGGGGCATTCGAGGACGGCGCGGGCCGCCCGGGCGAAGCTCTCGCCGACGAGGGCCTGGAGCGACTCGACGGCCTTCGCCTCGGCGGCGAGGACCTCCCGGGCATACGCGACCGGATCGATCGACATGCGCCGGTCAATTTATCAGCGCCCGCGACCCGCGTACATCGGCGCCCGCGGCTCGTCCCGGCGCTCCGGCGGGAGGGTGACGGCCGCCGCCGATCGCCTCCCCGACTTTACGCCGCGCCGCGCGGCTTCTACACTCGGCCGGTTCGACGAAGTGATCGGCCCGGTCTGTCCTCGTCTTGCGGTGACGCTCGAGCCTCTCTTCGGCCTGCGATGACGTCCGTCGGGCTTCCTCGCGCGCGATCGCGACGCCCGAGTCGGGTCACGGCTGGCCGGCGATAGGAGACCCGTCTTGTCCTCCGACTACCGCGTCCAGCTCGACGTCTTCAACGGCCCGCTCGACCTCCTCCTCTACCTCATCAAGCAGCAGGAGATCGATCCCGCCGACATCCCCGTGACGCGGATCCTCGACCAGTACATGGCCCATCTCGAGATCCTCGAGGCGATCGACTTCGAGGGGATCGGCGACTTCCTCGTGATGGCCGCGACGCTCATGCTGATCAAGTCGCGGATGATCTTGCCGTCTCCGCCCGGCTCCGACGAGGAGGAGATCGATCCGCGGACCGACCTCGTCCAGCAGCTCATCGCCTACAAGCAGTTCAAGGACCTGACCGGCTCGCTCGCGCGCTGCCGCGAGGAGAGCGACAAGCGCTTCGCCCGCGGGCTCTTCGACCCCGAGGACGAGGAGGAGAAGGTCTACCTCGAGGACGGGAACCCGCTCGAGGACGTGAGCCTCTGGGACCTCCTCGACACCTTCGTCAAGGTGATGGCGGAAGTGCGGGTCCTCGCGCCGACGGAGATCGTGGTCGACGAGACGCCGCTCGAGGAACACATGGAGAACGTCGCGCGGATCGTTTCCGAGCGCGGCGAGACCCCGCTCACCGAGATCTTCGGAGAGCGCCGGGACCGCGGCTACCTCATCGGCGTCTTCCTCGCCCTCCTCGAGCTCTGCCGCTTGAGGAGGATCGCGCTCCGGCAGGACGAGGACTGGGGCGAGATCTTCGTCCGGGGCCGTGGCGCCGCGGTCGCGCCCGCCTGACCGGGCGGGGCCGCCGCCACGACGTTTCGCGGCCCTTGACGTACCACCTCCTCCCGCTACCATGCGGACAGTCCCCCGGTCCGGGTGTCGCCGGGTCGCGGACGCTTCCCCAGGAGATGCCATGTCCGGCGCGATTCTCGACGTGACCGACGCTGACTTCGATACCCAGGTCATCCAGAGCGACAAGCCCGTCCTCGTCGATTTCTGGGCCACCTGGTGCGGCCCCTGCAAGTCGATGACTCCGGCGATCGAAGCGCTCGCCAAGGAGATGCAGGGGAAGCTCAAGGTCGTGAAGGTGAACATCGACGAGGCCCAGGAAAAGCCCGCCGAGCTCGGCATCACGGCCGTTCCGACCCTCATGGTCTTCAAGGGAGGAAAGCTCATGAAGACGGAGCAGGGCGCGAAGTCGCTCCCTCAGCTCAAGCAAATGGTTCAATCGGTGCTGTGAGCCTCGTTCGTCTCGCCGTCAAGGTGGCGGTTTTCGCCGCGGCGCTCGCCGCGGCGCCGGCGGGGGCGCTCCAGTCCGGGGGCGGCATCCGCTGGGCCCGCGATTTCGAGGCCGCGAAGAAGGAGGCCTCGGACCGGAACGTCCCGCTGGTCATCATCTTCATCCAGGACGGCGAGGCGCAGAACGAGCAGTATTCCGAGGAGCTCCAGTCGGACAAGGAAGTCCTGAAGATCTCGCGCCAGGCGGTCTTCGTCATCGCGAGCCGCGGCTCCGAGTCGGAGCACAAGAAGAGGGCGGTGAAGGAGAGGGGCGTCGAGTCGCGCTCGGTCTGCGGCAAGTTCGGCGAGATCTCCTGCCTCGAGCACCAGCGCATCGAGCGGCAGGCCTTCCTCCAGTACACGAGCGGCGAGATCAACACGCCCCACACGTTCGTCTGCGATCCGCAGGGCAAGGTGGTGTCGGAAGAGGACGACTACATCCCGACGTCGGTGCTCCTGAAAATGGTGCAGGGCGCGATCTCGGCCGCGGGCAAGGGGATCTCGGAGGACGACTGGGTCGAAAGCCACGCGAGCTTCTCCGCCGCCGAGGAGAAGTGGAAGCGGATCCGCGAGAGCCGCGTGGAGAGTCCGAAGGGCGAGGACCTCCCCGACGCGATCCGCCTCTTCGGCGAATTGGCCGATCCCACGCGCTCGGATGCGATCGCGATGAGGGCGCGCGCGCGCCTCGAGGAGATCGAGGCCCTGGGCGACGAGCTCCGGAAGGACGCCGAGCTGAAGGAGGAGCGGAAGCTCTGGGCCGAGGCGATCGGCCACTACCGGACGCTCGTCGTGCAGTGGAAGGGCACGAGGCTCGAGAAGGCCGCGAAAGCGAAGCTCCGCGAGCTCGAGGACCGCCCCGACGTGAAGGAGGCGCTCCGCGCGGGCGAGTCGGAGGCCGCCGCCCGTCGCCTCCTCGACGCCGCCGAGGATCAGATCCGGCGCCGGCAGCACGAGGGCGGGATCCGCGGCCTCCTGAAGATCGTGAGCGCGCACCGGAACACCGCGGCCGGCGCCGCAGCGCAAGCCCGGCTCGAGGAGCTTCGGGCGGACCCCGAGGTCCAGTACGCCTTCCGCCGCCTCGAGAGCGAGGACGCCCGGCGGCTGCTCGGCATGGGCGAGAACTACGCCCGGAACGGCCTCGTCGACCAGGCGATCAAGGCGTTCGAGTCCGTCATCGAGCAGTTCCCGCAGACGGACGAGGCGAAGAAGGCGGCCGAGAGGATCGCGGCGCTCAAGAAGTGACGGACCCTCCGCCGCGCCCCCGCGTGCGCCGGGCGTCCGCGGTCCGACTGCTCTTCGTCGCTAGAATGGCCTCGTCCGCCGGCCCCGCCGAGGGCCGGCGCCGAGGAACGAACCCGCGTGAGGACCGAGTCGCAGATCCGCATCGTCATCAAGCGCGACCTACGCTGGGTCGTCCTTCTCCTCGCCGTGGTCCTCGCCTTCCTCGTCTTCCGCTGGCAGGTCGTGGAGGTGTTCCACATCCCTTCCCCGTCCATGGAGCCGGCGCTGAACGGCCACCCGGACTCCGGCGACAAGGTCCTCGTGAACAAGCTCTCGTTCCGGATCGCGTTGCCGCAGCGGTGGCAGGTCGTCGTGTTCGAGAGGCCGGGCGATGCCGAGCCCTACATCAAACGGCTGGTCGGGCTTCCCGGCGAGGACGTCCGGATCGAGGACGGCGACGTCCTCGTCGACGGCGACGTTCCGCCGAGGAGCGATGCCGTGATGCGGGAGATGCTGATCGGCGTCTTCCGCACCCCGGCGACTCCGGTCGACGTCCAGAAGACGTGGGAGATCGAGGGCGCGCCATGGACGGTCGAGAAGGACGGCATCGTCCTCGGCGGCGGGAAGGGCGTCGCGGCGTCGCTCCGCACGCGGCAGGACGTCACGGACTCCTGGGTCGACTCGGAGGGCGCCGAGATCGAGGGTCTCTCGCCCGTGAACGATCTCGTCGTCGCGTTCGAGGCCGAGTTCCTGAGCGAGGGGGGAACGATCCGCGCCGCGATCCATCGCGGCGCCGCGGAGGCCGTGTGGATCGAGCTCGATCCGAGCGGCGCGCTAAGGCTGCGGCGGGGCGACGCGCTGCTCGACGCGTTCGAGCCGAGAACCACCGGGTTCTTGCCCGGAGAGCCGTTCTCGGTCGAGCTCTGGACCGTCGACCGCCGCGTCCGCGTCGTCGCGAACGGCGTCGAGCTGGTGCGGCGCCGCGACGAGGACGAGTCGCGCGCCCGCGCGGGGTTCCGGCGCCGCAACAACCGCGTCACGTTCACGCTCGACGAGGCTCGGGTCCGATTCCGGAGGCTCGAGCTCCTGCGCGACATCTACTACACGGCCGACGGGGAGGAGGGCATCGCGCGCGACGTGAAGCTCGGCCCCGACGAGTATTATCTTCTCGGCGACCATAGCCGCGTCAGCAAGGACAGCCGCTACTGGTCGAGCGCCGTGCGGCGCGAACAGCTCGTCGGGACGGCCTTCATGATCGTCTGGCCCCCGGGCCGGATCCGCATGCTCCCGTGAGCCCCTCCGCGATCGGCCCTCCTCGGTCCCCGGCCCGACCGAAACCCGAGGACGCCGCGCGTGTTCCATCGATCGGGGCCGAACCTCTCGAGACCCGTGCATGAGCGATTCGCCGGATCCCGACACCCTCCTCTTCCTGCGTGTCCGGACGGGGGATAGGGCGGCGTTCGACGAGATCATGCGCCGGTTCGAAGGGCGCGTCCTCGGCCTCGTCCGGCGGACCCTGGGCGCTTCGGGAGCCGCCGAGGACGTCGCGCAGGAGGTTTTCCTGAAGATCTTCGAGGCTCGCAAGTCCTTCGAGCCCCGGGCCAAGTTCTCGACCTGGCTCTATCGCGTGACCGTGAACCTCTGCCTCAACGAGATCCGCGGGCGCGGGGTCGAGAAGCGGCGGCTCGGGCCGGCCCTGCCGAGCACCGCCCCTCGCGGGTCGGGAGGCGAGGACCGGCCCGCGCGGGAGATCGCGGACGTGCGCTCGGAGTCTCCCGACGCGGCCGCGAGCCGGAGCGAGATCGAGAGCGAGGTGCGGCGGGCGATCGCCGCGCTTCCGGAGGCGCAGCGAGTCGCGCTCGTCCTCAACCGGTACGAGGAGCTGTCGTACGAGGACCTCGGGCACGTCCTCGAGATGTCGGTCGCGGCGGTGAAGTCGCTCCTCTTCCGCGCCCGCGAGAACGTGAGGAAAGCGCTCGCCCCGCTCGGCGGCGTCGCCGGGAGCGGGCGGGTGCGCGAGGCATCGCCATGAACGACTGCCAGCGATTCCGAGACGAGTGGGTCGAGACCGGCGCGGTCCCGCCCGAGGCGGCCGAGCACGCGGCCGGCTGCGAGAGCTGCCGGCGGCGGCTCTCCGATCACGCCGAGACGTGGGCCGCCCTCGGCCGGGACGCGGCCGCCGAGCCCGTTCCCGAGAGCTTCCGAGCCGCGGTGTTGAGGCGCATCGCCGCCGCGGAGCGCGGGCGGCGGAAACGGCTTCGCCTCGTCGTCGCGGGATCGCTCCTGACCGGCATCGCGGCGGCGCTCCTCCTCGTCGCGTCGCTGCGCCAAGGCGGCGACGACGGCGTCGCGATCGCGGTGCCGCCGGCCGAGCTTCTCTCGAATCTCGACCTTTACGAGAACCTCGAGTTCATCGAGAGCGAGGGCGAGGAGCTCGATTGGATCGCCGCGATGTCGATCGAGCTCGACGACGCCTTCCTGGAAGACCGCTGGGAGTAAGACGGCCATGACGAAGAAGACGTTCATCGCGCGATCCATCGTCCTTCTCTCGCTGGCGGCGGCCGCGCTCGCGGCGTTCGCCCCGGCCTCGCTCGGACAGAAGGGGGGCGACGAGCCCGGCCCGAACCGGGCGCGCTGGGAGAAGCTCCCCGCAGAGGAGAAGCGGCGGCTCCTCGAGAACTACGAGAAGATGACGTCGCGCCGCCCCGCGGAGGTCGAGCGCGCCGCCGAGCGGCACCGCGTCTTCGAGGAATTGAAGGCCGCGGCTCTCGCGCGCCTCTCCGCCGAGGAGCGCTCCGAGCTCGACGCGCTCTCGCCGCGGATCCGGATCGAGAAGATCCAGAGGCTCGTGGAAGGCCTCCGCCGCGAGCGCCGCTCCGCGCTCGAGGGAAAGGTCCTCCCGCCCGAGCTGCGCGAGGAGATCGGGAAGCTCCCGCCGCGCGAGCGTCTCGACCGGCTCCGCGAAGCGCGGCCGCGGATCGACGAGTTCCGTCAGGCGGGATTCGTCGACCGCCTGGTGCGGGAAGGCCGGCTCGAGGCCGCCGAGGCCGACGCGATCCGGCAAGCGCCGCCGGCCGAGAGGGCGCGCCGCGTGCGGGCGCTCCGGGATGCGGAGGAGGACCGGGCCGATCTCGCGTTCATCGATCGCCTGGAGAAATCGCAGCGCCTCGAGTCCGGCGTGGCCGAGCGCCTCCGCGCCGCGGCCCGCGCCGATCGCCGGCGCGCTCTCGGCGAGACGAGGAAGCGCCTCTTCATCGAGGACGAGGGGGAGGCGCTCCGGCGACTGCCGTCGCGCGTGCGCGAGCGGCTCCTCTCGCTTCCGGCGCCGGAGTTCCTGCGCGAGGCGAGGCGGCTCGTTCCGCAGCCGCCGTCCCGCCGCCGCGGGGGCGCGCGCCCTCCGGCGCCGGAGGGACTCGAGCGCCGACCGGCGAAGCGGCCGGGCGGGGCTCCCCACGACGCGGGGGACGGCGAGGTGCCGCCTCGGCGGAAGGGGGACGTCTGATCGAACCGACTCGCTTCGAGCCGTCCGGCGCAGGATAGAGCGCTCTCGCCGTCGCGTCTCGATGTCCCGTGCGGCGGCGTCACGCGGCTGGCCGCGCCGGAATCCCCGCCGCGATCGCCGCGTCGTTCGTGACCGCCGTTCACCACACTCCCGGCACGAACCGCTTCGTCCGCGCCGCATAGTCTTCCCACTCGGGCCCGAACGCCTCGCGCATCATCCGCTCCTCGGGGCCGAGGCGGAGGGCGACGAGGATCGCCATCGCCACCCCGTACGAAGGGCCCGCGACGAGGTTCGGAAGCGCCAGCGCCTGGCCGAGCGAGTAGACGAGGAGCGCGAGGTACATCGGATGGCGGACGAGACCGTAAAGCCCGTGCCGCACGAGGGTGTGGCCTTCGCGGACCTCGAGCGAGAGCGACCAGTTGGTCCCGAGGTCCGCGTGCGATCGGTGAAAGAGGAAGAGCCCGAGCGCGAGAAGCGCGATCCCGGCCACGAGCGGAACCGGGTGCAGCGGGTAGTCCGCGAAGGAAAAGAGCGGCGACACGATCCAGACGAGCGGCAGGAAGAACGCGGCCCACGCGATCGTCAAGAGCGTCGTTTCGAGCGCGCCCTTCGCGCTCTTCGCGACGGGGACCTTCCGGCTCCGCTGCCCGTGCGGCGCCCGGATGGCGACCATCACGACGCTCGCCAGGAGAACGACGGCCTTCGCGTACCAGGGGTTCACGGGCGCCCTCCTCGCTCGGCGATGAGCCGCATCGCCGAGCGGTTCACCCAGCCTTTGTCGTGGAAGCGCTCGCCCCACGAGAGCGGCGAGACGTCGCGGAACTCGTGCAAGCTCTCGTCCTCGACGAATCGGAGCCGCTTCCGGAGCGAGGCGCGCGCGTTCGGGTCCGCGCCGCGATCGAGGAGAAGTCGCGCGAATCCGTCATCCCGCCGGAGCCCCGTGCGGTGCGTCTGCGCGACGACGCAGGCGAAGAGCGGCGTGTGCCCCCCGAAGCCCTCGGAATCGAGATCCGCGCGAGCGTCGACGTCGGCGCCCCGGTCGAGGAGCCAGCGCGCGATCTCGAACTCGTCGTCGATCGCGAGGTGCAAGAGCGTCGTGCCGGCGCGCGGCGTCCCGTGGAGCGCGAGCGAATGGTCGGCGTGACAGCCGAGCGCGGGCGGGTAGATCTCCTCGTGCGTGAACCGCCGCGAGAGGAGATCCGGGTCGCGCCGGAGATGCGCCTCGAGGAGATCGACGCGCCCGCGGTGGAGCGCCATCGCCGGCGTTTCGGGAAGCGCGACGCCGCGCTCCGCGAAGAGCTCGAGGCACCGGTGCTTCCCTTGGCGGTTCCGGCAGTACGTCTCGAGGAGGAGCGCGACCGGCGCGAGCGGGTCGCCGTCCCCGTCGTGGATCCCGGCGCCTATCTCGAGAAGGAGCGCGAGGCCGTCGCCGCTCTGCGTCTCGCACGGCCCCATGACCGCGTCGCGCGAGGGCCGCGCGCCCATCGCGTGAAGCTGGCGCGCGGTGTCGAGCTGCCCCTGAAGGCACGCGCGGTCGAACGCCGACTGAAGGTCCTTCGCCCCGAGATCGCGGAGCATCGCGACGAGGCCGCTCCGCCCGAGGTTCGCGGCGTACGACATCGGCGGGCCCCAGTTCCCCTTCACGCCGCGCGCGTCCTCGTCGAGGAGCGCGGGGTTCTTCTCCACGAGCGTGCGGATTTCGTCCGCGTCGTCGCGCCAGATGGCGTCGGTCATGCGGCACGCGAGGACGAGGCGCGGCCAGCTCGCCACTCCGTAGGCGCGCGCGAGCGCGTGCTGGGCTTCGGCGAGCTTCTGGGCGGGATCGCGCGCCTTCATCTCGCGGAGGAGATCCTTCGCCTGGTGGCGGAGCTGCTCCAGGTTCGGGCGGACGGGAAGGTGGCGTTCGGGCATGACGGACCTCCTTCGGTCGCTCGGTGCCCGGTGTCCGCTGGCGTCGGGCATCGACTGAAAAGGAGGTTCGCGTCGACCGACGTCGGATCGTCTCTCAGGTGGACTCGGTCCTTCCCGCGGACGGGCGGCGTCCTGCACGCCGCGAGAAGAGTACCCCGCGGCCGACTCGCGGGTCAAGCCGCGCGGCTCAGCCCTTTGCCCCGTGACGGCGGAGAAGTTCGTCGATTTCCGCGTAGCCGGAGGGAACGCGAATCTCGCTCGTCCGTGCTCCCGCCCGCAGGAGCGCCTCGACGGACTCGGGCGAGCGGAGTTCGGTCCAGTGCGAGTCGACGCACGCGCGCACGGCGAGAGAGAGCGCCGTCCGCCCCTTTCCGTCCTTCGCGCCGACGTCGGCGCCGCGCTCGATGAGGAGCTTCACGACCGCGGGCCGCGCGCGCCACGCGGCGACGTGGAGCGCCGTGCTCTTCGGCGCGACGTCGAAATAGCCGTCGCCCTCCTCGAAGAGCGCCGCGGCGGGAACGCCGAGGTCGAGAAGCCGCTTCACGCCCTCGGTGTTTCCCGCGCCGGAGAACGCGGCAAGGAGGCGTCCGCCCTCGTCGAGGAGCGCTCGGAGGCTCTCGGGCTCCGCCGCGGCGACCGCGCGGACAGCCGCGGCGTCGTTCCGGGCGCACGCGGCGATCAGCCGGTCGGGGCCCCGCGGTTCGACCGGGACGCCGCGCCGCTCGAGCGCGGCGAGGACGCCGCCGCGCCCGCGCCGCGCCGCCAGCGCGACCGACGACCGCCCTTCGAACTCGATCTTCGGGTCGGCGCCGTGATCGAGGAGCATCTCGATCGTCGCGAGCTCGTTGTCGCGGAGGATCGCCTGGTGGAGGGCCGTGCGCCCCCAGCGGCTCATCCGATTCGGGTCGGCGCCTTTCTCGAGCAGGTATTGCATCCCGTCGCGGTCGTGCCAGTCCGCCTTCCGGATGAGCATCGTCGCGAGGCTGTCGGGGGAGAGCCTTCCGCATTCGACGAGGACGCGGAGAGCGCCGTTGTCGTACGTCTCCGGCGAGTGGTACGGCGTCTCCTCGTCGTTCGGGTCCGCGCCGCGCTCGAGGAGGAGCCGCGTGAGTTCCGTGTGGCGGGCGATGCCGGCGGCGCCGTAGAGCGCGCTCTCGAAGACGGGCCGCGGCTCGTGGTCTTTCTCGAACCAGCCCGTGCTCGCGCTCGCGCCCGCGTCGAGGAGCGCCCGCGCCGTGCCGACGAACCCCGCCGAGCGCGCGGGATCGAGCCGGAGGTAGCGCGAGAAGCAAAGATGCGTGAGCGCGTCCCAGCCGTGGGGTCCGCCCTTTGCCGCCGGGGCGCCGGGATCGCGCGCGAGAAACCGCCGCACGCCGCTCTCGTCGCCGAGGATCGCCGCCGTGTGGATGCTCGCGGTCGCGACGTCCGGGTGCGCGGCGCGGATGGCCTCGGCGGCGTCGAGCGTCCCCGAGCCGTGAGCGGCGTCGCGCGGAACGCACGCGGCCCGGATGAACGCGGTGACGCTTTCTTGGGACTTCGACACTCGGGGGCTCTCCGCCGGCCACGGGCGACAGGGTACCTCGGGTGCGGCCTCGAACGAACCCGAGATCGCCGCCGGATCCGGCCTCGACGACGTCGCAGGAGAGATCGACGATGAAACCGCCGAAGAGCCGCTCGTACCGGGCGCGGACGGCGTCCTTCCCCGTCACGGCCTCGCTGCCCGGCGGGAGCCACACGACGTCGTCCGTGTAGCAGGAGAGGACGGCCGCCAGGTCCCGGGGCGTTGTCCGCGGCGATGAGACGCGCGAGGGCGGCGCGGCGCGGACCGTCCGGGCCGTCGTGGGCGCGTCCGGATCCGAGGAGCGACGCACAGCCCTCGAGCGCCGAGGCGGCGAAAAGCGCGAGCACGGCGCTCGGGCCCGAATGGCGTCTCACCTCGCCTCCTCGCGGGCGGGCGACGCGGCTTCGACGAACGCGGACATGAACGGGCGCAGGTGATGAACGGCGCTTCGCGTCGAGCTGCAGGCGACGACGAGGAGATCGGCGCTCGGGACGACGTGGACGATCTGGCCGTGCGCTCCCGAGGCGAAGAAGGACGCGCGGCTCCCGTCCTGTCCGAGCCACCAAAGGTATCCGTAGCGCCCGAGGAAGGGGTCGCCGCGAGCGTGCACGCGAACAGACTCCTCGACCCACGCTCTCGGGACGACCTGGCGCTCCTCCCACAGGCCCCGGTTGAGGTAGAGGAATCCGAATCGAGCGAGGTCCCGCGCGGTGAGGAACAGCTCGGAGCCGCCGAACTCGATCCCGGGCCCGAGCGAGTCCCAGCGGTGGATCCGCGCTCCGATCGGCGTGAACAGGGCCTCCTGCGCGAAGTCCCGGACCCTCGTCCGGCCGGCGGTCGCGAGGCCCGCGGCCAAGAGGTGGCTCACGGCGGAGCTGTACTCGAACTCCCGTCCGGGCTCGGCAGCCATTTCGAGGCTCAGCGCAGTCTGCGCCGCGTCGGCGCTCCGCACCCAGTCGAACATGAACGGCCCGTTCTCGAGCCACTCCAGTCCGGCGGTCATGGTGAGAAGGTGCTCGAGCGTCATGGCGCGCTTCCGAGCGTCGTCGATCGACCGGAATTGCTCCTTCAGGATCTCCTCGAGCCGCTGGTCGGTCCCGCGGAAGAGACCTCGCTCGAGCGCGATGCCGGTCAGCGCCGAGACGACGCTCTTGCCCACGGACTTGACGTTGAACGGCGTGTCGGCCCGCGCCTCCGCGTAGTAGCGCTCGAACACGAGCCGGCCGTTCTTCACGACGAGGAGCGCGCGGAGCGCCCCCCCGGTGGCGGTCTCGAGGCGGCCGATCGCCGCGGCCAGTCGCCCGGCGTCGAGCCCTTCCGCGTCGGGAGTGGACGTGGGCCAATCGCGGGCCGGCCAGGCGTCCCTTGGCCGCGCCGGCCACTCCATCGAGGCCTCGGCCGTGGCGTAGGGGGGGCCGTCGAAGCGGGTGAACGTGAATTCGCCTTCCGCGCCGCGCGAACGGACCGTGCCCGCGAGCGCCAAGTCGCGGACCTTCCCGTCGAAGCGGAGGCGCCGGCTCGCGGAAACCGGCAGCTCGAAGCGCACCTGCGCTCCGTCGCGCGACACCGACTCGAGCGGAAGGTCGAACGAGCGGCTCGACGGCACGTCCATCGCGCCCGCCAGCGCGCCGTCCGCCTCGAAAAGCCGGATCCTCGCGGGCACCTCGAGGCCCGGGAATCGGACGACGCCGTTCCAGACCCCCTTCAACTCCGGCGCCGCCGCGGGCGCGGGCCCGGCGGAGCCGTCGGTGCCGGCGAGGACCAGGGCGAGGACGGTCGAAAGCGGGGCCCGCGCGGTCATGAGGCCTTCCCCCGCGCCGCCTCGATGAAGCGGGACTGGCGCCGGAAGCAATCTCGGGCAATCGCGGACTCGTCGTCGAGCGCCATCGCGGCTCCCTTTGCGGCTCGAGAGGCGGCGGCCAAGCGCTGCGAAACACGCCGGCGCGAGCCGTCAGGCCCGCGCCGGGGGAATGCGCGTCAAGAAAGCGCGGGTGCTACGGCAGGATCGTGAAGCCGTTCACGTTCGCGGAGGTCGGGATCCCGATCGACGACTCGTTGAGGAAGAGCGTGAAGGAGCCCGCGGTCGTCGAGCCGAGCGACGTCGGCGTGAAGCGCATCACGTCGGCGGCTCCCCCCGAGGCGCCGGTCACCGAGAACGAGCCGACCGTCGTCAGGTAGAAGCTGCCGTCGGACGCGATGAAGACCCCGTCGACGTCCTCGCTCGACGACGTGGCGAGGCCGACGTCGGAGCCGTCGAAGAGGAACGCGAACGAGCCCGACGTGCTGGACCCGTTGAGGGTCCCGGTGAACACCACGAGGTCCTCGTCGACCCAGCTCGCGCCGGTTCCGCTCGCGGAGCCGGTCGTCGAGATGACGAGGCGTCCAAGGGAGTCGAGCCCTATGGCGTCGATGTCCTCGGAGTTGCCCGTGAGGCCGACGTCCGAGCCGTCGAAGTAGAAGCTGAAGACGCCGGCGGTCGTGGACCCGAGGCTCGTCGGCGTGAACCGGACGATGTCCGAGTCGTCGACCGTGCCGAGCCCGGGAACCGAGAACGCGGCGGTGAACGACATCAGGAAATCGCCGATCGGCAGGACTGCGAACCCGGCGATCGAGGCGCTCGCGAGCCCGACGTCGGAGCCGTCGAACTCGAGCGACCAGACGCCGCTCCCGGTGTCGTAGCGCGCGACGTCCTCGTTCGCGATGCTGCCGATGTTGGGGAGCGTGGTCGTCGAGGCGAACGTGACGAGGTACTTCGGGCCGCCGCTCGGCGGGTTCGAGATCGTGGCGATCGCCGAGTCGATCGCGCTCGCCTGGCCGTCGTTCACGGTGAGCGTCACGGTAAAGGTGCCCGCGGAGCCGAACGCGTGCGTCACGATCGCGCCGCTCGCCGCCGGCGAGCCGTCGCCGAAGTTCCACGAGTGGGTGAGCGGGTCGAGGTCGGGGTCCGACGAGCCCGATCCGTCGAACGTGAGGACCTGGCCGACGGTGCCGCTCTGGTCCGGGCCGGCGTTCGCCGTCGGAGGGTTGTTGGCGGGCCCGCCGCTCACGGCGTCGACCGCCGCGCGGAAGTCGACCCGGCCGTGGTTGTCCCAGGTCGCGCCGCCGTTCGGGGAATCGCCGGGATCGTCCGGCATGTCGACGGCCGTGTCCTGGATGATCGTCTCGACCTGGTCGTTCGTGACCGTGGCCGCGAGGTCGCGGGCGCGCGAGATGACGAGCGCGGCGAGGCCGGCGACGAGCGGCCCGGAGAACGACGTGCCCGAAGCGAGGAAGTAGGACGGAGCGCCGGGATTCCCGTCCGCGACCGAGAGGACCGCGGCCCCGACGAGGTGCGTTCCGGGAGCGACGACGTCGACGGCCGTCGTGCCGAACTGCGAGAACGACGCGCGGCCGTCGATGTCGCCCGAGCCGCCGCCGAGGACGGAGCCCGAGTCGGTCGCGCCGACCGAGATCACGTGGGCGAGCGACGCCGGGTACTGCGCGGAGGACGAGTTGCCGTTCCCCGCCGAGGCGACCTGCACGACTCCTTGGCTCCAGGAGAAGTTCACGGCGGACTGCACGGTGGACGAGAACCCGCCGCCGAACGACATGTTGGCGACGTCGGCGCCGTTGTTCGCCGCGTACGTGATGCCGTCCGCGATGTCGGAGACGAACGCGCCGCCGTCGTCGGTGAAGATCTTGATGGCCATGAGCTTGCAGTTCCACGCGGCGCCCGCGAGTCCGGTGGCGTTGTTGCCGACCGCGCTCGCGCACGACGCCGAGAACGTGCCGTGGAACACGTTGCTGTCGGGCCCGCCGACGAAGTCGTTGTCGATCCCGTCGCCGAGGTCGGGGTTCGGGTTGTTGTCTTCGAATCGGAAGTCCCAGCCGTTCACGTCGTCGATGAAGCCGTTGAGGTCGTCGTCGATGCCGTTTCCGGGAATCTCGCCCGGGTTCGTCCAGATGTTGGCCGCGAGGTCGGGATGATCGAGGTCGATCCCCGAATCGATGACGGCGATCACGACGTCGGACCGCCCCGTCGTCACGTCCCACGCCGACTCGGCGTTGACGTTTCGGTCCGAGCCGATGCCGTTCATCGCCCACTTCTGGAGGTCGTTCGGCTGCCCGTTGTAGTTGGCGTAGAAGCCGTCGTTCGGGATCGCTCCGAGGTAGTAGAGCCAGTTCGGCTCGACGTAATCGACGAGCGGCTCGTTCCGGAGCGCCGCGATCGCGTCGATGACCTCGGTGCCGGGGGGAAGAAGATAGCGGTGCACGCCGATCCACGGGTTGAACCGGATCGGGACGAGCGCGTGGGCCGCTTCGACGGCCGAGACGTCGGGATCCGCCGAGGAACGGCCGTCGGCGAACCGGACCAGGATCTCGTCCTTCGCGAAGAGCGGTCTCCGGTCGGCGCCCGGCGGCCCCAACTGCTTGAGAGGGGCGATGCCGAACGCCTCCGTGGCGAAGCTCGGGCCGGTCGGGGCGAGGAGCGAGATGAGGCCGATCGCGAGTGCAAAGAGAGAGCGACGTCTCATGAGTCGAGACCTCCAATAGAACGACGGTCATCCTCGGTCGTCGGCATCCGCGAATCCGTCCCACCGGATGCTGCGATCGGACGGGAGCCGTGTCTCCCGGCCGAACTCCGCGGAGCGCCTGGGGCGTGCGAGCCTCGTCGCCGGAGAATGCTACCCGGCGGCCCGGGCGGGCGGTAGTCGAAAGTTCGGCGTGTCAATATGAACGAAATTACCGGCCCCTGGGCTCGCGGCCGAACTGCCGCCGAAATCCGGAGCCGTGCCGCCTCTCGCGCCGCGCCCGGCTCCGACCTGGCCATGGCCTTCCCATCGGGCGGTCCGGAGCCTTTTCCACGAACGGCTTCGGGGGCCGCGCGGAGATCATGGCCGGCCCGGACCGGCCCGCCCGTATTCGCCGACCGCTCGGGAAGGGGCCGATCGCCGTGAGCGCCTCGCTGGACCTGGGGATCCGATCCTCCGAAGTAGGGGTGATCCTCGAAAGGGCTACGTTCCCGCGGACTGTCGTCGACCGGCCGGGTTCGGCTTCGCCGATTGGAAGTCTCGTCATTCTCGGCGAGCGCACGCCAGACGAGGGGCGTCTGGCCGCTTCCACCGCGCGACGACTCGCGCTTTCCGACATCGTCGGAGGCCGCTACTACCCCCGGGACGGTCGGAGTCAAGCGTTGTGAAGTCGCCCTCGATCCAGGCGGCGTGCGGAAGCGCCGGAGCCCGCCCCGAATCCCGGTACTTTCCCCGCGGAGCCCGCGGCGAGCGATCCCGACATCGCGACCGTCGGCCGAACATCCACCTCGTTTTCATTCCGGCCCTTCTCCGCACTCCGTCGGATCGGATCGTGGGCTTTGACGTCGGCCGCCGCCGAGAAGCGGTCATCTCGAATGTCCGGCTCCCTGAGGGTCGTGGCATGCGCCGATGATTCCGAATACTCTGGGCCGCCGGCCGCGCATCGGCGCAAGACGCGGCGCCGGGCGCCGGAGCCCGTTCCAATCGCCGAACCCGCGGCTCGTCGGGATCTTGAGATGACACGCTCGCGCGGCGCCTACTCGCGGACCTGGTACGACGTGTTCGCGCGGACGGTGCCGGCGGAGACGACCGCGCGCGAGGTCCTTTTCCTCGTGCGCCTCCTGCCCAACCCTCCGTACTCGAGAGTCCTCGACGTCGCTTGCGGGACCGGCCGCCACGCGATCCCGCTCGCGGCGAAGGGATACGCCGTGACAGGGCTCGACGCGAACGAAGAGATCGTCGCCTCTCTCGCGGGCCGCGGGCCCGCGTTCGTCGTGGGCGACATGCGCTCTCCGGAGCGCTCCGCTCCTGGGCCGTTCGACGCCGTCCTCTGCCTCTGGCAGAGCTTCGGGTGGTTCGACGACGCGGAGAACGAGAGCGTCCTCGCGCGCTTCGCGGCGCTCCTCGAGCCGCGCGGGAGGATCCTCCTCGACGTCTACAACCGCGCGTTCTTCGAGACGCGGCTCGGTCCGCGCCCGTTCGAGCGCGGCGGAGTCCGCGGCGTCGAGACGAAAACCCTCGCCGGAGGAGGAAAGCGCCTCGCCGTCCGCCTCGAGTACGAGGGCCGCGCCGAGACCGACGCGTTCGAATGGCGCGTCTACACCGAGGACGAGCTTGCCGCTCTCGCGCGCGGGCTCGGGCTCTCGCGCCTTCTGGCGAGCGGCGACTTCGACCCGCGGATTCCGCCGTCGAGCGACCGGCCGCGGATGCAGCTCGTCTTCGAGAAGGGCGCCGCGGGATGAGTCCCGCGGCGCCGGATCCCGAGCCGACGTGGTCAGCCGCCGGCCTTCTCCGCCTCCGGCGCTCGGTGCTCGCCCTCGAGGACGACCGGCGCGATCTTCTCGAGGTCCGCCTTGATCCGCTCGGCGTCGCCCACGACGACGATCGTGAGCGTCCGCGGGTCGATGAGCGACCTTGCGACCGCGAGCGCCTGCTCCGACGTCGTCCGCGCCGCGCCGCGCACGAACGCCTCGTGGTAGCCCGCGGGCAGCCTCTCGACCTCGAGCTGCCAGAGGTCGCCGACCACGGCCTGCGGAGTTTCGCGGTCGCGCGCGAAGCGGCCCGTGATGAAGCTCCGCGCCGCGCCGATCTCGCCCTCGGTCGGCGCCTCGGCGCGGATGCGGTCCACTTCGGAGAGGATCGTCCGCACGGCCTCGGCGGTCGCGGGCGTCTTGCTGAACGTCGAGATCTCGAACGCGCCGCCGTCCTTCCGCGGGGAGAAGCCCCCGCGGATCCCGTAGGTCAGCCCCTTCTCCACGCGCAGCACGGAGTTGAGGCGCGACGAGAACGAGCCGCCGAAGACCTGCTCCATCACCTCGGCCGTCACGTTGTCGGGGTGCCGGCGCGTGATGCCGAGATGGCCCACGCGGATCTGGCTCTGGACCGAGCCCGGCCGGTCGACGAGGTGGATGCGCGTCGCCTCGGGCTTCGGGAACATCGCGGGCGCGGCGCGCGGCCGCTCGGCGGCGGGCTGTCGCCACAAGGCGAAGCGCCTCTCCGCCGCCGCGAACGCCGCCCCCGGATCGACGTCGCCCGCGACGTAGAGGACGGCGGAGTCCGGCCGCGCGGCCGCGACCCACCACGCGGAGAGATCGGCGACCGTGAGGCGGTCGAGGTCGGCGAGCGTCCCGCCCGCGGGGCGCGCGTAGGGGTGGTCGCCGTAGACGATCTTCTCGAAGAGGCGGTCGGCCTGGTACGCGGGCTGCTTCTCCTGGATCATGAGACCCGAGCGCGTCTGGCCGCGCAGCGTGTCGAACTCCTCGGCGGGAAACGCGGGATCGAGGATGACCTCGGCGAGGTAGGCGAGCGCGTCGTCGAACCGGTCGGAGACGGCGCTCGCCGTCACGGTCGCCGAGTCGAAGCCCGCGCCGCCCGAGATCGAGATCGCGCGCTCGTCGAGCTCCGCGGCGAGCGCCTCGGCCGAGCGGCTCCTCGTGCCCTTCGTCAGCATGGCGCACGCCATCGAAGCCGTGCCGGGCTTCGCCGGATTCTCCGTCGCCGCGCCGGAGAGGATCCCCATCGTCATCGTCACGAACGGAACCTCGTGGTTCGGGACGACGACGACGCGGAGCCCGTTCGGGAGGGCCTTCGTCTCGGTCGCGATCTTCGGAAACGACTCGAGCGGCGGCGCGGCCGGCGGCCTGTCGCCCATGTCCTTCGGGCGGACGGCCGCGGCCTTCGGGCCGGTCGGCTTCGCGCGAGGACCGGCGAGCGCGTCGGCGGTGGGCGGCGCCGCGCCCTCGTCCTCAGGCTCGCCCTTCTTTCCCGCTCCTCCGAGGAGCGACTTGATCATCCCGAAGAGCGTCGGCTTCACGACGACGGTCGTGAGCCGGTCGTCGACGAGGTACGCGTTCGCGACACGGCGCACGTCGGCCGCGGTGACCGCCCGGTAGCGCTCGACGTCGCGGTTCGCGGACTCCGGCCCGCCCTCGAACGTCGCGGCCTGGCCGAGGCGGTTGGCCTTGCTCTCGATCGAGAGCTGCGTCGTCACGTGTCCCTTCAGGATCGTGTTCTTCGCCTTCGAGAGCTCGGCCTCGGTCACGTCCGCCGACTTGATCTTCTCGATCTCGGCCCCGACCGCCGCGAGCGCCTTCTCGTGGTCGCCGAACGGCCCGAGGAGCGCTCCGGCCCCGACGAACCCCGCCTGCTCGAGAGCGAAGGCTCCCGAGAGGGCGATCATCGCCACTTTCTCCTTCCGCACGAGCTCGCGGTTGAGCCGCGACGACTCGCCCTGGCCCAAGATGTTCGAGAGGATCTCGAGCGCCGGGCCGTCGGGATGGCCGATCGGCACCCCCCGGTACACGACGCCGGCGATCGGCACGGGGCCGTTCGGCTCCTCGATGGTGAGCGAGCGGGCCCCGTCCTGCGGCGGCTCCACGACCGTCACGCGCGGCGGGTCGGGGCAGCGCGGGATCCAGGCGAACGCCTTCTCCGCGAGCCTCTGCGCCGCCTCGTGCTTCACCGCGCCGACGATCACGAGGACGGCGTTGTTCGGCACGTAGTACCGGTCCCAGAACGCCTGCAATTCGTCGGCGGTCGCGGCGCGAAGATGAGGAATCTGGCCGATGGGGGACCAGCGATAAGGGTGCTTCTCGAAGAGGCCGGCGAGGAGCTTCTCGGGCACGGAGCCGTACGGCTGGTTGAGCCCGAGGCGGCGCTCCTCCTCGACCACGCGCCGCTCGGTCTCGAGGCCCGCCGCGTCGATCTTGAGGAACGCGAGCCGCTCGGCCTCGAGCCAGAGGAGCATCTCGAGCTGGTTCGCGGGGGCGACGTTGACGTACGTCGTGTTGTCGAACGCCGTGAACGCGTTGCACTCTCCGCCCGTCTTCCGGATGTGCTCGAAGTGGTCCTTCGGCCCGAGACGGTCGGTGCCGCGGAACATCATGTGCTCGAACATGTGGGCGAAGCCCTGGCGGTCCTCGGCCTCGTCCTTCGATCCGACGCGGTACCAGACCTGCACCGCGACGATGGGGCAGCTCTCGTCCTCGAGCGTCACGACGCGGAGCCCGTTCGAGAGAGTCGTCTCACGGAAGTCGTAGCTCCTCGATTCCGCGCCGACCGAGACGCAGCCGGCGAGCCAGAGGAATGCGAGAAAGGCGGTTGCGACGAGCGGTTTCACGTGGACGTTCTCCCTGTGTCTTTTCGAATGAGCCGTGCGGCCGACGGGCCCGGCGAAGTCCGCGAGCGGTGTCGATCGCGCGCCGCCGCCGCCGACGGTTCCGCGGGGGCGGATAGCTTACGTCGCGCGGCGCCGGGGATACGGCGGCCGATCTTCGCGGTTCCGCGACCTTCGCCGGGGAGCGCGCCCAACGCGGCGCGCCCGCCGCTCAAAAGCTCCGGAGAGAGGCGGGCTTCGGCCCCGGCCGCGCAAAAAACCGCGCGCGTCAGAACCGGCTCGCGATCCAGAGCACGACGAAGAACCCGTAGAACGCCGCCATGAGGACGAGCGCGACGCGCCGCCAGAGGGGCGGGCGCAGTTCCTCCGGGAGGAGCGTCGTGTTGACGCGGAGGACGTGGATCGCGCTCACCGCGAAGACGATGCCCGCGGCGTTGGCTCCGAGCTGGAGGAGGATGATCGGCTGAGCCTGCCTCAGCGCGACAAGGCCGAAAAGGACGGCGGCCGCGAGCACCGAGTAGTAGACGACGCGGACGTCGCCGCCGCGCCACGCCCGGATGCGGCGGCTCCCGGTCCAGAGGATGTCGGTGATCGCGCGCGTCAGTCCCTCGAGGATGTCGAGCTGCGTCTTGAAGAGGACCCAGGCGCCCATCAGCGCCACGACGAAGGCGAGCGCCGGCCCTCCGCGGGCGGCCATCGCGCTCGCGAGCTCGGCGGCGACCGCGAGCCCGCGGATGTCCTGCCCTTTCGGAAGGAACGAGACGTAGAGGACGGCGGGGAGCGCCATTCCGAGGAGGGCGCCGGTGAAGAAGACGCCCCACTGGTCGATCGCGACGATCCGCCACCACGCGCGCCACACCGGAAGCGACTCGGGTCCCGGCCGGAAGACGCGGCCCGTGTGCCCGAGAGAGACTTTCTTTCCGCCGACCGCGGCCGGGATGAACCCCACCTTCGCGCCCATCCCGAAGCCCTTGTCGCGCGCCCAGTTCGAGAGCATGAGGTTGATGACGCCGCCCGCGCCCGAGTACGCCGCGAACGCGCCGATGAGGAACCAGTCGGCGCCCTCTGGAAAAAAGTCGAACTTCCCGGACACCGCGTCGAAGCCGGCGAAGCCGGCCGCGGCGGCGCCCCACGCGGGGCCCTTCGCGAACGCGAGGGCGAGTGCCGCGAGGCCGCCCAGGATCGCGACGACGAGGATCCAGTTCAGGATCTCGAGAGTGCGCTCGATCCGCCGCCCGAAGAGGAGCACGAGCACGCAGACCGCGAACGCCGCGACGCCGATCCAGTAGACCGCCTCGGCGTCTTCCGGGGTCGCGAGACGTCCCCAGCCGACGTAGAAGATCGCGCCCGCGGCGGCCCCGGCCCAGCCGGGCCAGCCCACCTGGAGAAAGGAAAGCGCGGCGTACGTCCACGCCCAAAAGGTCGAGCGAGGACGCGTCCGCATGAAGCCGGTGAAGATCGGCTCGCCGGTGTAGAGGGTGTACCGGATGAGCTCGGTGTTGAAGACCGTCTGCAGGAACGCCGCGACTCCCGTCACCCAGAGGAGCGAGAGCCCGTGGCGAACGAAGGCCGCCGGCCCGAGGAGCCACTCGCCGCTCCCGATCGAGACGCCGAGGATGATCGCGCCCGGGCCGATGACGGCGAGGAGGCCCATCCCGCGCGTGGCGGGCGGCGCGGGCAGATCGTCCACGGCCCAGGGGTCGAGCCCGCTCCGACTTTCCTTCGGTGACGGTTCGCTCATTGCTTATGCTGGCGAAGCGAGCGTCCGCTGCGCGACATCATGAAGGCACGGCCTTGACGCAGACGAACCCGGCCCTCCCCGCGATCGGCCTCTTTTACCTGATCCTCGGCGGCGCGGCGGCCGCGCTCGTCCACGTCCTCGACATCGAGATCGTCTTCCTTCCGCGCGACGCCCCGGCGAAAGCCGCGCTCGGGGTCGTCCTGGGGCTCGGCTTCGCGCTCGCCGTCGTCCTCTTCTCGGGGTTCGGCAGCGACCGCTTCGTCTGGGTGCGCGCGCTCGAGGCGGAGTTCCGGCGGGTCCTCGGGCCGATGAGCGACTCGGACGCGTTCCTCGCGGCCGTCCTTTCCGGCGCGGCCGAGGAGCTCCTCTTCCGCGGCGCGCTCCAGCCGCTTCTCGGCTACCCGGTCGCGAGCCTCGCCTTCGGCCTCGTCCACGTCGGGCCGGGGAAGAAGTTCCTCCCGTGGACCGTCTTCGCGATCGTCGCCGGCTTCGCGTTCGGCGGGCTCGTGCACCTCGGCTTCGGGCTCCTCCCCGCGATGCTCTCGCACGGGCTCATCAACTTCCTGAATCTCAGGCGGCTCGGCCGGGAGGAGGGGGACGAGGGTCCTTTCGCCGGCGCGTGAGCGCGGGACGCTATGATGGCCGGCTCCATGCCCACCGCGCCGGCCGCGCTCCTGTCCCTCGTCGGCGCCGTCGTCGTCGTCATCGCCGCCCAAAAGAAGCCGGCGGCGCCGGCGCCGGAGAAGCCCCTCGACCGCGCGCTCGCGGAGGTCGGCCTCTCGCGCGAGACCGCGGCTTTCGACGCGGACGACATGGCGCTCTACGGCGGCGGCGGCTTCCGCCTGCCGTGGTTCACCGCGGTCCACAATGCGCCCATGAAGATCCCGCCGGCGGCGCGCTATGCGCGCTCGGCCGCCGTGAAGGGCGCCACGACCTTCGCCGGGTCCTACGCCGCGGCGGCGAGCCGCACGGGTCTCGACGTCCGGAGGAGCCTCCTCGGCGATCCGGCCGAGGGAGCGCGGAAGAGGGCTGCGGAGGAGGGAGCGCTCGGGAAGGCGATCCGCGCGCTCGGCGGAGAGACCGACGACGCGACCGAGGCGGCCGCGGAGAAGCTCGCTCCCGAGGTGAGAGAGGCGCTGGCCCTCGTCCTCTTCGCGGCGAAGGACGCGATCGCGTGGCGCGACCGGGCTCTCGACGCGATGGGCCCCGACGTCGACCGGAATCGCCTCTACGCCGGCGCCGCCGCGCCGCTCCTCGGCGGCCCGGGCGCGCCGACGGAGGCGATGCTCGGCGCGTTCGACTTCCGCTTCTTCTACGCGGGCGCCGCCGATCTCGCGGCCGCCGTCGACGCGGCGGTGGAGAAGCTCCGGCCGGCGGCGGGATCGTCCGCCGCGTTCTCCGCGGCGACGCCGTACGGCCACGTCGTCGTGAACGGCCCGGGAAACGACACCGTCGAGCCTTCGACGCCGCTCCTCTTTCTCGTCGATCTCGGAGGGAACGACGTCTACCGCGCGGGCGGCGGCAACGTCTCGGCCATGAACCCGGTCTCGATCCTCGTCGACCTCGGCGGCGACGACCGGTACGAGGCGAGCGACTCGATCCTCGCGACGTTCGGCTCGGGGTGCCTGGGGTACGCGTTCCACCTCGACGCCGCCGGAAACGACACGTACGCGGCGAAGCGGACGTCGCAGGGCGCGGGCACGCTCGGCGTCGGCGTCCTCCGCGACGAGGCGGGCGACGACACGTACCGCGTCGCCGACCTCGGGCAGGGGGCTGCGATGTTCGGCGTCGGAGTCCTCGTCGACCTCGCGGGGAAGGACAAGTACGAGTGCCTCTCCTACTCGCAGGGCTTCGGCTACACGCTCGGGAGCGGCGCGCTCGTCGATCTCCTGGGCGACGACAGGTACGTCGCCGACGACGCGAACGTCTCGCGCCCGTCGCCGCAGACGAAGGAGCACAACACGAGCCTCTCGCAAGGGTTCGGATACGGCGTCCGCGCGGACTACACCGACGGGCATTCGTGGTCGGGCGGCGTCGGGCTCCTCGTCGACGAGGCGGGCGACGACGATTACTCGTGCGGCGTCTTCGGCCAGGGTTGCGGCTACTGGTACGGCGCGGGCTTTCTCGTCGACGGCGGGGCTGGAAAAGACTCCTACACGGGCGTTTGGTACGTGCAGGGCTCGGGCGCTCACTTCGCGGTCGGCGCGCTCTGGGACGCGGGCGGGAACGACACTTACAAGGCCTCGATGAACATGGCGCAGGGCGCGGGCCACGACTTCTCGATAGGGTTTCTTCTCGACGACGCGGGCGACGACGTCCACGAGGCGCCGAACCTCTCCCTCGGCGGCGGAAACGACAACGGGATCGGCATCTTCATCGATCGCGCGGGCGCCGACGCGTACGCGACGCGCGGCGTGACGCTCGGCCGCGGCGCGATCGGCGCGCGCGGCTCGCTCCGCGAGCGGCTCCTCTGCCTCGGAGTCTTCCTCGACCTCGGCGGGAAGGACCGCTACGTCGTCGACGGCAAGGAAAGCGCGTTCGCGAAGGACAGGAAGACCTGGACGCAGCCGGGCACGAACGCGAAGGACCCGTCGCCGTTCGAGAAGGGCGTGGGGCTCGACGGCGAGTACCCATCGACGGGGGTCGAGGATCCGTGACGGGCGGGCGCCGGCCGGTCGCCGTCGCCGCGGCGCGCGGGGTCGCCTTCTGGACCGCGCTCTCCGTCGGAGGCGCGCTCCTCCTCCGCGCGATGCGCGCGCCGACCGGAGAGGATCCGCCGGTCGAGGGCGTCCTCCTTCTCGTCGCGTATTACGCGATCGCGCTCTTCGAGGTGCCGGGGCTCGTCTTCGTCACGACCGCAGCCGCCTCGCTCGTCGCGCCGGGCGGCCTTCGCGCCGCGTTCGATTCGCTCTGGTTCGCGCTCCTCGTCGCCGCCGTGAACGGTGTCTGCTGGGCGTCGATCGTCGCGATCGGGCGGGCGTCGGTGCGGCGCCGCCGGGCCGAGGGAGCCGCCGATCGGGAAAGTGCGGCCGCGGCCGTCGCGGAGAGGGAGGGGGAGCGAGAGCCGGGTTAGAGCGGCCTCGAGCGGATGTCTCGTGGTAACTTCCGCTCGCGATGAAAACCGCTCTCTCGATCCTCGTCGCCGCGACTCTCGCCGCCGCCGTCGGCTGCGCCGGTGTCCGGAAGACGCCGGAGTTGGCAGCTGCCCCGAGCGATCCGGCGCGAGCCGCCACCCTCGGCCTCACGACTTCGGTTCCGCCGGATGCGGTCGCGGCGGAGCTCGGCCTTTCTCGCGACGTCCGAGTCCGCGGGAGGCGGGTCGACGCGATCGAGGCGGGCGGGCCCGCGTCCCGCGCCGGAGTGCGGGTGGGCGACGTCATCGTCCGCCTGGGCGACAACGATCTCTACTCCGCGGACGACGTCGCCGATTTTCTCTCCGTAGCGGCTCCCGGCGACGAGGTCGGCGTCCTTTTCCGGCGCCCGGGCGAGGGCGAGCGGAAGACCGTCGCCACGCTCGGCGCCGACTCGCGGCCCCCCGACTCGGCGGCGTCCGGCCCGCGGCTCCGCTGGCGGTTCGCGAGCCTCGGGCAGATGCCGCGCGCTCTCGCGGCCGCCCGCGCCGCTGGAAAAAAAGTCCTCGTCGGCCTGTCGGGCGCGGAGACCTGATGACCGTCGACCCGATTCGAGAGCGGTCCGCTCTCGACCACGTTGGGCGATCCGCAGGTTGTGGCGGCGGCCGAGCCTTTCGTGCGAATCATCGTCCGCCGGCCGCACGCCTACTTCTTCCTCGACGACCTTTACGCGGATCGCGGCGGAATTCGCTCGGCGACTCCGGAGGGCGCGACCGTCGGCGACGGCGCCACGGCTCCGCTTCCGGGGATCTACGTCCTCGACGCGGAGGGTCGGCTGCTCGGGAGCGTCGCGCTCGCGGGAGCGGGTGCGCGTGACGCGCTCGTGGCGGCGCTGCGGGTGCTTTCCGGCGAGTGACCGGGCCGCGGCGGCAAACGCCGCCTACTTCAAGTACCCGAGCTGCTCGAGCTGAGCTCGGGTCTCCTTCGCGAGCTCGATCTCTTCTCCCGCCGGAAGCGCGGCGGCGAACGCCTCGCCGTCCCGCTGCAGCCGGCGGATCCGCAGGTCGAGGCGGCTTGCGACCTCGCGGTTCGCGTCGAGGAGGTTCGCGCGCTCGGAGATCTCCTTCGCGGCGAAGAGCCCGAAAGCCTCGTCCCCGAAGAGCATGTAGGTCCAGTCCAGCGTGCGGATCGAGTACTGGAAGAGGCTCACCTCGCCGCGCGTCGTCCACTCGCAGAACGCCTCGCGCGGCGCCTCGACCGGCGCGCCGTCGCGGAAGAGGCTTTCGCCCTGGAACGTGGCGCGCGTCCGGATTGATAGGAGGTCGAGGAGCGTCGGCGTCAGGTCCACGAGGCGCGCGATCCCCCCGACGCGGCGGCCGGCGTGCCGGCCGCCCGGCAGCCGCACGATGAGCGGCACGTGGACCACCTCGCGATAGATCGAGTTGTGCAGGAACTGTCCGTGCTCGAGGAACTCCTCGCCGTGATCGGACGTCACGACGATGATCGTCTCGCCGTAGGCGCCCTTGCGGCGGAGCGCGTCGACGAGGCGCGCGAACGCGGAGTCGGTCGCCGAGATGCACGCGTCGTAGAGATCCACGAGCCGCCGGAGGTCGGCGGGGTCGTCGCGGTCGACGCGCGACCAGTACGCCTCGTGCTGCCCGTCGGGCGACGTTTCGATGCGCGCGAGTTCGTGAGGGGAGTCGACGATCCGCCCGCCGTAGCTCCGATCCGAAATGAAGCGCTTCGCGCATTCGGAGGGCGGGAAGTACGGGTCGTGGACCTGATACGTGTGGAGGAAGAGGAAGAACGGCACGTCGCGGCCCGAGGCGAGGTGGGACTCGACCTGGCGGATCGCCACCTTGACGTTCCGGTCGACGTCGCCCGAGCGCACGGTGTACTCGTCGAAGCCCTTCCCGAAGCCGAGCTCGGGCTTCACGTTTCCTCCCGCCGTCGAGGCGAACGTCGCGTAGCCGTTCTCCTTCAGGATCTCCGCGAGCGTCGGGATCGCCGGCGAGAGCGAGCGCGGGTCGGCGCTTCCGAAGTTCGTCACCTGGTGCGCGCCCGGGTGGAGGCCCGTCATCATCGTCATGTGCGACGGCCCGGTCTTCGGCGACTGCGAGTAGACGGTCTCGAAGAGGATGCCGTCCTTCGCGAGCGCGTCGATCGTGGGAGAGGTGGGCCGCTCGTAGCCGTAGCAGCCGAGGTTCCGCGCGCGGAGCGTGTCGATCGAGAAGAGGACCACGTTCGGCCTTCGGCCGGTCGCGGACGGGTCGCCGGCGCGCGACGGCGCCGGCCGATCGCAACCGGCCGCGGGGGCGAGGGAAACGGCGAGAGCGAGGAGGGCGGGAGTGGTGCGCATCCCCCCGTTATCGGAGAGGCGGCCGGGTCCATTGAGCGATCGTTTCGCGGGAAGGAGGGGGTGCGGCGGCGGAAGCGCGGCGCGGCGGCTACGGGCGCCAGGGAGGCGGGCCGCCCTCCTTCGCAAGGAGGAAGTGAGCGCCCACTTCGCGGTACCAGCGGTGGAGCCGCGTCTTGAGCCGCGCGGCGAGGTCCGGCATCTCGCGGGAGAGATCGCGCCGCTCGCCCGGATCGGCGGCGAGATCGAAGAGCGCAAAGCGCCCGTTCTCGTAGTTCTCGACGAGCTTCAAGTCGCCGGCCCGGACGGCGCCGCCCGGGAATCCGCCCTGGTTGCTGTAGTGCGGGTAGTGCCAGAAGAGCGCGTCGCGCTCCGGCGCCGTCCCGCCGCCGAGGAGCGGGAGAAAGCTCAGCCCGTCGCTCGCGCGCTCGTGCCGAACGCCCGCGGCGTCGAGCAGCGTCGGCAGGAAATCGATGCTGCTGATCGGACAGGCGGACGCCGAGCCGGGCGCGACCACGCCGGGCCACCGGACGACGAGCGGGACGCGGAGACCGCCCTCGTACACCCAACCCTTGCCGCCGCGCAGCGGGAGGTTCGACGTGGGCCAGCCTTCCGCGGTCGAGAGGCCTCCGTTGTCGGACGTGAAGACGACGATCGTGTCGCGAGCGAGACCGAGCGCGTCGAGCCGCTCGAGCACGCGGCCGATCTCCCGGTCCAGCGCCTCGATCATCGCGGCGTAGACGGGATGATCTTGACGCGTGCGCACGTGTCTGGGCTCTCCGGTCGGCCACACTTGCTCCTCGAGCCCGAACTCGGCGGTCGGTGGATCGGACGCGGCGAAAAGGAGCGCCTTCGAGCGGTACTTCTCGACGAGCGCGGGCGGCGCCTCGAGCGGCACGTGCGGGTCGGGGAAGGAAAGAAAGAGGAAAAACCGCTCGCGCGCGAACCGTTCGACGAGAGCGATCGCCTCGTCGGCGAGACGCGTGGTCAGGTGCTCTCCCGGCGGCCCGTCGGGGAGTTTCAAGTTCCGGTAGGGCGAAAAGTAGCTGTACGGCGCGCCTCCCGCGACGCCGCCGACGTTGACCTCGAAGCCTTGCGCCTCCGGGCCGAGATCCTCTCCGGAACCGAGGTGCCACTTGCCGACGTGGGCGGTCCGGTAGCCGGCGCCGCGGAGCGCTTCCGCGATCGTGTGCTCGTCCGGCGCCATGCGGTCCTCGAGCGGAGCGGGCTCGAACCGGCCGGCGCGGCGGCCCGAGAAATAGTTGGTCGCGCGCGCGCGCGTCGGGTAGCGGCCCGTCATGATGCTGTAGCGGGTCGGGCTGCAGACGGGGCTCGCCGCGTAGGCCTGCGTGAACGCGAGCCCCTCGCGCGCGAGGCGGTCGATGTTCGGCGTCTCGTAGAACGTGTCCGGGTTGAAGGCGTGGACGTCCATCGCGCCGAGGTCGTCGGCCAGGATGAAGACGATGTTGGGGCCGGCCGGCAGCGCGGGCGCGCGCTCCCTCCGTGCGGTGGCGCACGCGGAGAGGAGCGCCAGAACTGCGATCGCGACGCGCGAGGGGCGCATGCTCCCGGTCATATCACGAGGGCCGCGGGTCGGCGGCCGGCCGCGGAATGAGAGAGGCACCGCCATTGTCGGATCATCGGCATCCAAGAACTGGATTATCCAGCTCTACAGGCAAGATCGTCTGCCGCACGCCGCACTCGCATCGGCTCTCCGGCCAAAGTCCGCCGATCCGGCTCGTGAACGGATTCACGTTCGACGCTTGGTTTCCAGCCTAGCCCGCATTATTCACGAGGTCAGCGGCCGAACCGAGTAGAACGGCCACGTATCGCAACGCAGAGGCGAAGCGAGCGGGTCTACGAATGGCACTGAGTGCTTCTGGCCGAGGGATCGG